>Ga0181517_10000714_pt1 | contig 42512 bp, 38 predicted proteins | sample PEATcosm2014_Bin_31_FD_119748 | JGI IMG/M metagenome (GOLD analysis project Ga0181517, IMG submission 119748) | Peatland microbial communities from MTU Mesocosm Facility, Houghton, MI, USA - PEATcosm2014_Bin01_30_metaG | ecosystem: Environmental > Terrestrial > Soil > Wetlands > Peat | place... | reverse complement strand
TCGAGCCGTTGCTGCGGCCACGAACATTTCTGTCAGCCGGTCTTGTTTATATCTGCTTATCTTGTAATGACTTTTATTCATCTAGGTGTCTATTATACACCCATTACCTAGGTCAGCCCCTTATTTTTTGTTATTTTTTGATTCGTTGCTGGTGACTTCCTCCACGGGAGGAATGTTCAAATGCTGAATGAGCCTGGTGGCAATGGCTTTGAAAATGGGGGCGGATACCAATCCGCCAAACCCGATCCCCTTCAGGTGGGGATTGTCAACAATGACGGTGACAACCAGTCTGGGATCCCTTGAGGGGAAGAACCCGCAGAAGGAGGCTATATGGTGCGTGTCCGAATATTTGCCATCAATGAGCTTTTGCGTGGTGCCGGTCTTTCCCGCCACTTCATAGCCGGGGATCTGCGCCCTTGGAGCGGTGCCTTCGGGGCTGACGGTGCGTATGAGGAGTTTGGCCATGAGTTGCGCCGTCTCCGGAGAAATGACCTGTCTTTTTGGACGCGGGTTGCAGACAAGGACTGTGTTGCCATCTTCATCGTAGATTCTCTTTACGATCTGGGGAGTCATCAGCACGCCGTTGTTGGCGATGGTGCTCATGGCATAATGTATCTGCAAAGGCGTGCCCGCCACGGCGTGTCCCATGGGCAGCCGGGTGATTGTCAGGGCGTCCCAATGTTTCAATTGCATCAGGAGCCCTGGTGACTCTCCGGGCAACCCCAGCCCCGTGGTTCTGCCGTAGCCGAACTGCTCGGCGTACTGGTGCATGAGCTCCTCCCCCATCTTCATGCCGATGAGGGCGGCCCCCTTGTTCGAGGATTTGGCGATGATGTCTCTTACGTCCAGCCAGCCCAACGGCACGTCGTTTCTGGGCAACGGCAGCTCTTTGCCGCGGTACATGGCTGTGGCGGCTCCACAGTCAAATCTTGAGTCCGGAGTTATCACTTTCTCCTGAAGCGCCGCCGAGATGGTGACGATCTTGAAGGTCGAGCCGGGCTCCATCATATCGCTGATGGCCCTGTTCCGGAGATTCTCCATCGGATATTTGGAGTACTGGTTGGGATCAAAGCTCGGGTAATTGCACATACCGAGGATAAATCCAGTCTTGGGGTCGCTGACGATGATGGAGGCCCCTTCCGGGTGATACTGTTCGGCAATCGCCTTCATCTGGTCCTCGATTTCGGATTGCACCCGCAGATCAATCGAGAGTTCCACGTTCAGTCCATCCTGGGGATGGACTTCCCTGCTTCGGAACTGTCCCAGCTCCCGTTTCTTGCCGTCGCGTTCGGTTTCTCTCCAGCCTTCCTGTCCCTTCAGATAGAAGTCCATCATCTTTTCCACCCCGCCATTGGACACGCCTTCCTTGTTTACAAATCCCATCACGTGCGCGGCCATGCTTCCCTTCGGATAAACCCTGTCATAGGACGGGTATCCGTAGAATCCCTTGAGTTTGAGATCTTCCACCTGCCTGTAGGTGCTCTCATCAACACCCTCTTTCAACTTGATCCAGTTTTTGTCCGAATCGGCCGCCTGCGCGACAGTCTCGTAGGATATTCCCAAAATCTTGGCCAGCCGGGGCAGCTTGGGTTTGTCATCGTCCTCTATGCAGTTGGCATCCAGTCCCACCACCATTCGGGTTTCGTGGGTGGCGAGCAGCTCCCCGTTGCAGTCCGTGATCTCCCCCCGTTTGGCCGGATGGGTCTCCAGGCGTATGCGATTGTTCTCAGAGATCCTCTGATACTGCGGATGCGCCGCCACCTGCAGGTAATACAGGCGTGCCGCGCAGGCCAGAAAGGCCAGTGTCAGAAACCAGCCGATTGCCCGCAATCTCCATGGACTGAAAGTTCTTAGCATGAATGAATATCGTTTGCCCGCGAAAAAGACGCGGGGATTGGCCCACTATTTCCCCTGGCGTTGCCGCCGCGACTAACGGTTGCTGGAGGCGTAGGCTTTCCCCGCTTTCAGGCTGCTTTTTTGTGCAACCACTGTCTTGGGCGCGGAAATTTCGTTTCCCATCAGGCGGTACTGATCCAGCTTGGCCGGCTGCATTCCCATGCGCGCGGCTATGATCTTGAGCGCCTGCGGGCTCTCAAGCATGGCGATCTTGGTCCGCAGTTCCTCGCTAAGGCGTTCCAGTCTTGTCGTCTCTGCCTCAGAGGTTTCCAGCCTTCTGGCCGAGTCGGCTATCTGCTCCCGGAGTGTCACGACCGCCATTCCTCCCAGACCGGCGGTGGCAATGGTCGCAAACAGTATAAGGAAACAGGTGAGTGGAAGATTGATGGTTCTTGGCATATTGGGAAGAATTTTAGAATTTTTTGAGCACGCGGAGTTTGGCCGAGCGCGCTCTGGGGTTTGAAAGTGTTTCCTCCTGTCCGGGGCGTTCTACTTTTTTGACAAGGAGCTCAGCTTGCGCGCGCTCCGTGGGACGGCTGACGCTTTGGAAAAAGACTTTGACGATTCTGTCCTCGGTCGAGTGAAAGCTGATGATCGCCATGATGCCCTGGCTCTTGAGAGCCCGGAAGGCCCTGGGGAGCGCCCTTTCAATCCGGCCGAGCTCGTCGTTGACTGCAATGCGCAGCCCCATGAAAACGCGGGTGGCCGGATGGATCCGCGGGCTTTTTTGCGCGTGCCGTGAGATCGCGTGCGCCAGAGATAGTGTCGTGCGCAGTCTCCCCGAAGAGCGCTCTTTCTCCAAATCCCTAATGACCGCTTTCCAGCGCGGTTCCTCCGCGTAATCGCGTACGATTCTCTCAAGTTGTGCGCTGTCGGCTTTTTCCAGCAGCTCCCAAGCCGGCATCCCCTGCCTGGGATTCATGCGCATATCGGCGGGAGCCTCCGTCTGGAATGAGAATCCTCGGTCTGTCTCGTCGAGCTGGAAAGAACTCACCCCCAGGTCAAAGAGAACGCCGTCGTACCTATTCTCTTCCAACTCCACCTCGTCAAAGAATCCATCCCTAAGAGTGAAACGTCCCGGGTTTTCTCTCTTTAGAGCTTCCGCTCTTTTGATGGCGTCCGGGTCGCAGTCGACAGCAGTCACGCTGTTCTTCTCGTGGGAGTCAAGGATGGCTTGGGTGTGTCCACCGCCGCCGAAAGTCATGTCAAGAAAGCTCCCGGGATAGCGTTCGGAGAAAAATTTCAGAACCTCTTCCTTCATCACTGATATGTGCGAGGTCTCCGACATGGTTACATGCCAATTCCTTTCATTAGCTCCATGAGGTTTATTTTCTGGGCAGACTCCTTCTCGTGCAGGGCGACCGATAGAATGTTGATCCGGTCTCCCAATCCGATCAGGATGATTTCTTTTTCAATGTTGGCCGCCTTCAGCAACTCTTCAGGCAGTTTCAATCTGCCGGAAGCGTCCGGACCCAGTTGATGGGCGTTGCCAAAAATCTTTCTCAGAGTCGCCTGTCCGGCAATATCACTCTCGGGGACTTTCTTGATGATTTCGCGCAGTTCTTTGATTTTCGCCGGCGGATAAAGAACGATGTGTCCTTGCGGATGAAGCCATGCCAGATAGGCGTCATTCTCGTCTCCGGAGAACCTCCATTTTGCCGGGACCGTGACACGATTCTTCTCATCCAAGCGATGTTTGAAAGTGCCGCCGTAGAATGGTTCTGTCCCCAAGTTCTCCATTTCTTCCCATTCTGCCCCACATCGTCCCACCCGTCAATGGAAAATGCTGCTTTTTCTCAAAGAATTTATTCACAGAGTTGTTAACATGACTTGGACGTGGAACCTATGCACATAAAGCGCGGAATAATCCTACCTTCCGTGTTTTCTTATTGTACAAATACCTTTTTTGTGCGACTCTGTCCACCATGAGCCAAGTTACCTACAATGGGGAGAATGTGGTCTTTGAAGGGCCGCTCCCGCGAAGCGTCAACAAGCTGGTTGATCTCTTTTCAAACACGGCTGCCTCGCAGGGCAAGATGCTCCTGTCTGTCAAGATCAATGGCCAGGAGATGCTGGGATGTGGCGCGCAGATCGATTTCGATCCCAATGCCCGGGTTGAAGTGATGAGCGGTTCTGTGAATGAATTATTTATATCAGCGATTGATACCACCACGAAAGCGCTTCCCGAGGCCGACGCGGCGATAGACCCGATTCTTGAAGGGCTTCTATGCGAGAGCTGGCAGGACGCGTTCAACAAGCTGAACGCTTTTATGCGCAATCTGGCGCCTCTTTTGGAGCTGATGGCCAATCTTGGCGTGTACGCCAAAAACCACAACACGGCGTGGAAATCAGACTTGGAGCGTCATCTGCGTGCGGTTGACGATCATTTCAGAAGGATTCTTTCCCTGAGCGAAAAGCAGCAGACTGCCGACCTGGCCAGCCTTCTGAACATTGAGTTTCGTCCCGCCTACGCCGAGATCCTCTCTTTCGTGAAGACGACGATTGCGGACAGTTTCAGAAGATAGGGACGCCCCCGCTTACGTCCAATGAGTCTGGCCTAATACTCCCATAACTTCGACTTCCATGCCGTTACGGGTTTTCCGGCCTTGTCGAGAATGGTCACTTTCCAGGCGAACACGCGGATCGAATTCGCAGTGGCATAGGGCTCGTCGGTAATTCCCAAGTACAGCGCCTTAGGACCGTGCTTGGTGTGGGGCACATTGAAGCTGAAGGTCTTGGCATCCTTCTCCAATTGAGTGAGGATCTCCAGCTTGACGGAGTACCCGTCGGGAATGTTCCTGATGGGTGTATCGAGCTCCACCTCAAAGAAGAGCCCCGTGTGCACCTTGGGGTTTGTGAAGACGGTCGTGCGCGTCGGGTTTGCCATATGAAACCCCAGAAAATCCCCAAGACGCGTAAAAGAGGTCCCCTCCATCTTGCGCGGCTGGCTGTATTCGATCGACAGCGCGCGCAAGGGATGGGGGCTCATCAGACAGATGAGCGCCGCGACAAGAATGACCGCGCGAACAGTCACGTTATTTCTTCTTGGAAGACTTGATTCTGGGGGCTGCTTTGCGTTGTGTTTTCTTGCGTTTGATTTGGGCCTTGCGGCGCGCGCGTTTGAGTGACGGTTTGGTTGGTTTGGACATTTTTTGTATTGCTTACAGCCCGCTTGATGCGGACTGATGTTTAGAATTAGCGCGTATGCGCAGGAACGCAAGATTTTTTCTCTCTCGTCTTGGAAATAATTTGGCTCTATCATCGCGATCATGAAGAGAACGCTGTTCCTGTCGTTGGGCTTGTTTTTGTCCAATACCCTGTTTGGATTTGAACCAGTATCGGTGGATCTGGTGGAGCCCGTTGACTTTCATCCAGGGGCCACCTCAGTATACGCTTTGAGGGTGACTCCCGGCGCGGGATATCACCTGTACGCGGATTCCGGCCCAGGCGCCCTGGAGGTTGATTGGAAACTTCCAAAAGGATTTTTCGCCGTACCTTTGGTTCTGCCACCTGCGGAGACTCTCAATACCGAAGGCTCCCTGCAAAAGATTTACTCCAGGCCCTTCTATGTCAGGCTACCCGTTGCAATTGATGGCGCGGTCTCCCCGGGCTCCTACGATCTGGAGGCGCGCGTGAAGTGGGTCGCTTGTTCCTCCCGCCTGTGTGTTCCGGGAGAGAAGCTTTTCAGGTGTCGTGTGACAATTGCCTCCGCCTCCCGTGAGGGGCTGCCGATCTCCCTATTGGGAACCGCTTTTCTTGGCGGAATTATATTGAATTTCATGCCCTGCGTATTTCCCGTGCTGGGGATCAAAGTGATGAGCCTTTTGAAAAAGGAGAAACATTCCGCGCTCGCCTACGCCTGGGGGATCATCTTTGCTCTGGGTGTCCTGGGAGCGGTTGTTCTGCTTCTCAAACACGCCGGATTTGTCATGGGCTGGGGGTTCCAGCTGCAAAGTCCGCAGTTTGTGTGGTTGATGACGGTCATACTGGGACTCATGACCCTCAATCTTGCGGGAGGTTTGGAGATACACCTGCCGGGTGGAATTCTCCCCCCAAGTCTGTATCGGTCGGGTTCCTCTTTTGCGTCGGGCATACTGATGGTGCTTTTGGCAACTCCCTGTTCGGCACCATTCTTGGCCGGAGCCATAGGCGCCGTCTTTATTCTTCCGGTTTTACATGCGCTCCTGGTTCTCCTTTTCATGGGGTTGGGTCTTTCCTTTCCGTATCTGCTTTTGGTTTATTTTCCGGCTCTTCTGAAGTTGCTCCCGCGCCCGGGGCGGTGGATGGACGAGATCAGGATAATACTTTCATGGCTCATGGGGCTTTCAACGGTTTATCTCTTTTGGGTGTTCGCGGGACAGGTCCCTGCCGGCTCGGCCTTGAGCGGATTGGTCGGCCTGGGTGCCATTTTTTTCGGTGCTTGGGGCACTCTGCGCTGGAAGGGCTTCGGACGTGGACTGAGTCTTGTAGTGGCGGCTATTGGCATTTTTATGGGGATCTCTTCCTGGGGCAATGATGACTCTTCGGGAATCCAATCGGCGGCCAAGGAGATCAAGATTAGCGAGAGGACCCTGTGGCAGGCCTGGTCACCTGATCTGGTTGCTCAGGAGCGCCCCTCGGGCCGCCCGATAGTAGTGGTCTTTACCGCCCGCTGGTGCGTGAACTGTCTGGTGAATGAAAAGGCGGTGTGGGAGAACCCGTCCGTCCTCTCCGCCTTCGAAAGGGCCCATGCGGTGCTTCTTGTGGCCGACTGGACGGCGCGGGATGACCGCATCGCGGAAGAGCTTAGGAAGTACGGCGTTTCGGCCATACCCTTCGCGCTCATCTATAGGCCGGGCGAGATGGATCCTACCCAGCTTCCGGGACTGCTGGGCGCGCCGCAGGTACTCTCGGTGCTGAAGTAACCCATTCTGGCCCCTGCCGGTGGTATTTGCCAAGATCCGTCCTTCATGTTAGACCTCTCGTGGTGAGTGACAAACTTCCCATAGCCGTTGACCTGGACGGCACTCTCATCCAATCCGACTCCGTTGTGGAAGCGGCTGCCTGGATGTGGTCTCATAGACCTTTGCGGATGCTGTGGCTTGCTCTTGTGGAGGGAACGATGAGCCGTGCCCGCTTCAAGTGGAAACTCTACGGCCAGTCCTGCTTCGCTCCGCCGGCTTGCAACGAGGCCTTGCTTGCGTGGCTCAAAGAGCGCAAGAAGGAAGGACGCTATCTTATTCTCATGAGCGCCGCGCCGCAATTCCGCGCCGACTCCGTTGCGGGAAATCTTCAAGGGCTGTTTGATGAAGTCGTTGGCAGTACGCAGAACGAAAACCGCAGATACAAGAAAAAAGCCGACTGGCTCGTCAAACGCTTTGGCCGGAAACAATTTGATTATGTCGGCAATAGCCAGGCCGATATTCCAGCCTGGCAGGCTTCCGCCACGGCCTACAACGTCAATCCGTCAAAGAGCCTCAAAAAATCAGCTCTGGCGGCAGGAGTAGTCCTTGTCCAACTGGCCGAATGCCCGCAGGCCGAGGCAATGGAGCGTTGGGACGATTGGTTGCGCGTCTGGAAATGGCTGCGCTGGGCTCTTCTTTTGCTGCTGATAGTTTTGGTCTCCTGTGGTACTCTAAAAAAATGAAGTTTCTCTTTGATCTGACGACAGCTCTCAAAACCCGCGCGCTCAGCGGCATCCAGCGGGTGACGATAGAATATGCGCGAGCGCTGATCAATCGTGGGTTTGAGCTCTCCGGGATGACCAGCTCCTTCTGGGGTGTCCACGGGGTCTCCCAAAGACGGATGGCCGGGCTCCTCTCCCGGGGGCTGAATACCGCTCCCGGCGACCGCCTCGAAAAGCGTCCTCTCTTTGCGCTTTCCCCTCTTCATCTCTCTCCTGGCTGTGTCTATTTCGCGCCCGACATTGTGGAGAAAGATCCCATGCGCCGTGCCGCTATTAAAAAGATTGCCTTCGTCCACGATTTAAGCGCCCTTACCCATCCCGAATGGTCCAGTAGTGGCCGGACACGGAGGCTGTATCCCAGGTATCTTTCGACTGTGTCAGGCTTTGATCTGGTGGCGGTTCCTTCGGAAGAGACCCGCAAAACGCTCATCCGTTATTGGACCAAGCATAATCTTCATGTGCCCCGTGTGGCCGTCATACCGCATGGCGTCTGCCCGCCGCCCGCGGGTTTCAAAAATACCCCCCAGAGACGTCTGCTCTGCCTGGGGAGCGTGGAGGCCCGCAAGAATCATTCGAATATGCTTCTGGCCTGTGAACGGCTCTGGTCGGAGGGGGAGACTTTCTCTCTGGATATTGTTGGCGGCAGAACGGGCTCTTCGCGGGAGGTGACTTCGATGATTGAGTCTTTTAAGGCCAGAGGGTTCCCGCTCGTTTGGCGTGGTGCCATCAGCGACGCGGAGATGGAGAAACTCTGGAGCAGCGCCTGGGCGCTCGTTTATCCGTCTTTCTACGAGGGCTTCGGCATTCCCGTGGCGGAGAGTCTGGCGAGGGGCATCCCCGTCGTATGCGGCACAGGTGGCGCCCTCAAGGAGAGGGTTTTGCAGGGAGGCTGCGAGGTCTTGTGGGACGTCGATCCGGAATGCCTGTACTGGGGGCTTAAAAATATTCTGGGAGAGGGCAGGAGAGAGTCCCTTTCAATTGAGGCCAGAGCCATCCCCGTGAGAACATGGGATGACGCGGCGCGGGATTTCATAAAGGAAGTGGAGGCGCTTTGTGTCCGCTAAGCTGCGGCTGGATGACATACTGGTTGCCCGGGGGCTTGTCGAGAGCAAGGGTCGCGCGCAGGCGCTGATCATGGCCGGCAAGGTATTCAGCGGCACCCAGCGGCTCGACAAGCCTGGCAAGAAGGTGGACTCGCAGATCCAACTCGTTGTTGAGTCCCCACCCCGCTTTGTCAGCCGGGGAGGGGAGAAACTGGAGGGTATTCTCTCGGCGCTCACCGGTTTCAGCGTCAAGGATCTCCTCTGTCTTGACCTGGGAGCCAGTACGGGTGGCTTTACCGATTGTCTCCTGCAGCATGGAGCGCGCGAGGTGGTCGCTATCGATGTTGGCCACGGCCAGCTCCACCCAAAAGTGAAGAATGACCCGCGCGTCCGGAGTTTTGAAGGCATCAACGCCAGGGATATGCGTCCGGAAGATCTGCCCTACGCGCAGTACGACTTGGCCGTCATGGATCTGGCCTTTATTTCCCAGAGAAAAGTTCTGCGGAATGTCTGGGACTTTATAAGGCCTGGTGGGGCTTTGATCTCCCTCATCAAGCCACAGTTTGAGATCAGCAAGCAGGAGGCTGACAAATGCCAGGGCGTGGTGAAAGACGAATCTGTCCGTGCGCGCGCGGTGGGTGAAGTCCGGTTGTTTGCCAAAGAGACATTGGCCGGCTGCCACGAAGAGAAGTTTATGGATTCTCCAATCGAAGGAGCCGAGGGCAACAAGGAGTACCTTGTCATGTGGCGCAAGTATTAATAAACATTAGATGCCTATATTACCGTCCCCAGTTACAGGGGTAGCAATTGTGAGATTCGGTTGCGAAATGGCAGCCTGGGCCATCCCGTCCTTCATCGCCCTGATCTTGCGGAATATCCCCCTGCCGAAACGCTTCATCAACTGGCGGTTTCGGATCGCGCAGGCACGCTTGAAAGCCAACTCCTCGCCATATCTGGCTATAGAGATGGTTGTTCCCCGAGCCAACCCGGGCTTGGGATGCCAGGTGACGGCGTAATAATCAGCCACGGTCCCATCGGGCTTTTTCTTTTGTACCCGCGAGACTCCTATGACTCCGGTCTTGTTTCTTTTCTGCCTGAGCACGAGCTTCTTGGCGCGGGGTCTTTTGCCCTCTCGCTCCAACCGGTAAAAAACCCTGTCGCGGAACTCCCTGGCGGCTTGTTGGGATAGCCTCTTGCCGCCGGATTTGCTGTCGCTGAAGAAACGGATGATGTGATCTTTCTCCCTTTTGACCCGCACAATCCATCCATGAGATGAGTTGTTGTCAACTCTGGAGATGCAGAGGTTTGGTTTAGCCATCAATCATGAAGTGTATTTAAAAAAAGGATGTCCGCAAGGGTGAAAATAAAGAAGACGATGCTGACAATCCCGTTCATCGTGAAAAAAGCGCTGTTGATTTTGGCGTACCGGCCCGGATGCACGAGCAGGTGTTCATAAACCAGTGATAGAGCCGAGAGTCCCACGCCGATGTAGTACAGGTTTCCCATGCCGCAAAGTACCCCAAACAAGACAAACAGTCCCGCAGCCAGCAGGTGGCTTAAACGCGATATCCACAGAGCGGTCCGTTCCCCCAGTCGGGAGGGAATCGAGAAGAGCTTCTCTTTTTTGTCAAAACCGACGTCCTGCAGCGAGTATAGAATGTCAAAGCCTCCCGTCCAAAGCATGACAGCCATACCCAGAATAACGGGAGCCAATGCGATGTTTCCACGCAAAGCTACCCAGGCCCCGATGGGAGCAAGTGCTAGACAGGCCCCCAAAATAAAATGCGAGGCTGCGGTGAACCTTTTTGAATAGGAGTAGCCCAGGATAAGGACCAGCGCCAGAGGAGCCAAGACCAGCACCAGCAGGTTGGCCATGGCTGCCGCCACAACAAAAAGCAGGCTGCTTAAAATGACCAAAGTCCAAGCCTCGCCGAGGCTCACAAGATGGGCCGGAATGGCGCGGTCCTTCGTGCGCGGGTTTTTGGCGTCGATCTTCCTGTCGGCGATCCGGTTGAACCCCATGGCTGCGGAACGCGCTCCCACCATGCACAGGACTATCCAGATGAGCTTGTCCAAAGCGGGGATTCCGCGTACTGCCACGACCGCCGAAGCCAGCGCAAAAGGCAGCGCGAAGATCGTGTGCTCGAACTTGATCATCTCCAAAAGGACGGAGGTCTTCTTGAGAATAGAATTCTTCTTGAGATATTTTTCGATGAGCGCGATATCCGCTATATCTTTTGGTCTGCCCAATGCGCGTTTGAACATAAGCACTTCTTCAAGGCTGGAAAAGAAAACTCCATTTCTGGGCTTGGCATTATTTATGACCAGATCGGCGGGTGGAGGAGTAAAACCTGCGATGGGATAAGTCTGCGTACTGGCCTCTATGCGACCCTTCCTGAGTACAAAGTAGCCTTTGATGGGCTCTGTCTCTATCCATCCTTGTGCCTTTAGTTGGGCATATAGTCTTGGGCTTACGATCAGATCAATGTCTTCGGCCTGTCTTAATCCATGAGCTTCCAGGACGGCGCTGCTGACGGCCACATATTCTCCAGCAGGCAGCTTCAGTCTTCTGATCTCATCCAATATATTCATAGTTTATACAGGCTTAGCGTTGGTACCACGGACCATAAACATCCCACAAGACCCATCCGAGATCTGGCATGAGAGACATGGATGCCACGACAGCGGAGGACGATGGGGGCAATTTCTGAACGACTTTCATTTGTAGCGCGAGGGCAATAGAGGTCAGATGCTTGATTTGATCCCTACTGATTGGCTGGTATCTGTCGGGAATATGAAGGAAGATCTCCGCAATCTTCTCCTTTTCAGGAAGGATATCCTCTAGAGAAGTACGCATCCGGTCCTCTTTGTTGGCGATATCGTTATATTGGTTGTGCTTATTGATTTGCGCGGCGCGTATTTCCCTTGCTTTTTGGTAGTTGTCTTCTGAGACGATCTTTCTATCAAGAATGTTCCCCTCAACTGGATCAATCTTGAGAATCTCGTGGGGCGTGATAATTCCTCTTCTAAGATCTGTCGCGTCAAAGTACTGTCCGACGACTTCTATCAGGATTTCCCTGTTCGACGGAGTCATACTGATATTTGCGTTGAGGATATTTTTTTGCCTATCGTAGTCCGGGTGGAGTATGGGATAGAAGCCCCTTGCGAAAAGCCACGAGGAGATCTTCACAAGGGTTGTCATGGTCCTGACTGAAACGCCCCCCAGTGGCCTGTCTCCCTCTTTTATGGACGCGTAATCCATTCTCATCATCACGGGGAAACCCCAGGAAGCTAGGAACTTTTCCGCCAAAGCGGGGATGTCGTCCAGGAGAACGATAGTTGGTGGCGTGCGGATTCCGCTTATATGGGCCACGCACAGCGAATGTGCTTTATACAATTTTCTTTCCTTCAAGACCCGTGCGTTTATGGCTCCCTCACCACAAGCTATTCCTTGCTGTACTACAATGAAATCAGATTGTGTGTTCATAGTCCCAGGCTTTTCCATAGCTCGTCCACCTTCTGTTTGGTTACCTTATCCATTTCAATCACCTCCGGCCACTCCCGCGCGAATCCCTCTCCAGTCAGCTTTTTTGTCGCGTCAATCCCCATCTTGCTACCATAGTTGGGCGACGGCGAGGCGTGGTCGAGCGAATCGATCGGCCCTTTGGTAAAGAATACGTCGCGGCGCGGAGAGATGTTGTTGCTAACTCGCCACAGAAGTTCGCGGTAGTCACGCACGTTCACCTCCGCATCCACGATGATGATCGTTTTGGCCAGCATCATCTGCCCCAACCCCCAAAGAGCACTTGCCACTTTGCGTGCCTGCCCTGGATAACGCTTGTTAATCGAGACGATGACCAGATTATGAAAGACCCCTTCAATGGGCAGGTTGATATCGGCAATCTCCGGCAGTTGAAGCTGCAGGAGCGGCAGGAAGATCCTCTCGCTTGCCTTCCCCATATACGCGTCTTCCATGGGAGGGCGCCCCACGATGGTGGCAGGGTATACGGGGTTCTTCCGGTGCGTAATGGCTGTTACGTGGAAGACGGGGTAGTTGTCCGCCAGACTGTAGTATCCCGTGTGATCGCCGAAAGGGCCCTCCCTCTTGGGTTGTTCCTTTGGATCAACATAGCCTTCCAGTACGATCTCGGAGTCCGCGGGCACCTCCAGATCATTCGTCAGGCATTTGACCATCTCAACGGGCTTGCCCCTCAGCCATCCGGCAAAGAGCATTTCGTCGATTCCCTCCGGCAGGGGGGCTGTGGCGGCGTAGGTGATGGCGGGGTCTCCCCCAAGCGAGACGGCAACAGGGATTTTCCCGCCGCGCTTCAAATACTCATCGTAATGCCTGGCCCCCGTTTTGTGGACCTGCCAATGCATACCGGTTGTATTTCTGTCAAATACCTGCATCCGATACATTCCGACGTTGCGTGCTCCGGTGATCGGATCGCGGGTGAAAACGCAGGGAAGTGTGATAAAGGGTCCGCCGTCCTGCGGCCAGCAGGTGAGTACCGGTAGAATTCCCAGATCCACGTCGCTACCCTTGTATACCACCTCGTGGCACTCTCCCCGTGAGACGGTCTTTGGAAAAGAGTCGGCAAGCTTGGCCAACTGGGGAAGCGCCTGCAATTTGCTGAAAAATCCGGGTGTGCTTGCCAGCGTCTGAGGGAGGGCGATGATTTCCCTGATTCTTGCGGCAATTTCCTCTATATCCTCCACTCCCAGCGCCCAGCTCATTCTTTTGAATGACCCAAAGGCATTGATAAGAAGAGGCATCCTGGAGCCGACAGGGTTCTCAAAGAGAAGCGCCTTGCCCCCGCCTTCCGATTTCATGACGCGATCGGCGATCTCGGTGATCTCCAGGCGCGGGCTGACCGGTGCGGATATCCGCTTCAACTCTCCAGCTTTTTCAAGCCGGTTGATAAACTCCTGGAGGCTTTTATAGGACATGGCTGATAACATAGCCGCAAACGAATCGGGAGAGAAGTCAAAACTCCCCAGATGGTCTCTTCCTCAAAAGACATCCCCGCGCTTCCCATTTTCGCGGTCGATTTTAATTGCCCAGCCTGCCCATGATTGAGAAGATCCATCCTATGAGGCTTGTTACCGCCGTAATCCCCTGCTTCAACGAGGAGGCCGTTCTTCCCAAGATGTTCGAGAGCCTGACGCGTGAGGCTGACAAATGGGGAGTGGAGTGGAATGTCCTGTGCGTCGACGATGGCAGCAAGGATCGTACTTGGGAGCTGCTTGCCGAGCGGAGCCGCAAAGACCCGCGTTTTCAGGCGATCCGTCTGAGCCGTAACTTTGGCCACCAGCCGGCCGTATCTGCGGGGCTTGCACAGGCTAGAGGTGACGCTGTGGTGGTGATGGACGCCGACCTGCAGGATCCCCCCGCCGTTGTGGGAGAGTTTATTGCCAAGTGGAAGGAGGGTTTTCAGGTGGTCTATGGCGTGCGTACCAAACGCAAGGACGAGACTTTCCTCAAGAAATTTACCGCCTGGATCTTCTACCGGACGATGTCGAGGCTGACTGACTTTAAGATGCCGCTGGATTCGGGAGATTTCTGTTTGATGGATAGAAAAGTGGTGGAGGTTCTCAAAAGTATGCCGGAGAGCGATCGTTTTATCCGCGGACTGCGCGCCTGGGCCGGTTTCAAGCAGACGGGAGTCTTTTTTGAGAGAGCCCCCCGCGCCGCCGGTAAGACCCATTACAACTACAAGCGCATGGTAAAACTGGCATTCAACGCCATGTTCTCCTTTTCAACGGTACCGCTCAGGCTTGTCACCTCTGTGGGCTTTTGGGTTTCAGGGATCGCCCTGGTGGGAATTGTATTCACTTTTTTTCAAAGGCTCTTTCGCGACTATTTTATCTCTCACGGCTGGGGTTCAACGCCCGGTTACGCGACAATTGTGATGAGCATCCTCTTCATGGGCGGGATACAACTGATCTGCCTGGGCATCATTGGCGAGTATCTGGGAAGGATCTACAATGAGGTGAAACGCCGCCCCGGCTGGATTGTCAGCGAGCGCACGGGAGACGATGGATTATCTTCCTCTTAGAAAATATCTTGTGTATAGCGAAACCTACACGATAATAATATTCGGATCGGACTCTCCGGTACAACAACCCCGGAGTGGGTTGCATAAGTCTAGCCCCGCCTTGCGGTGCTCTTTAGGCGGGGCAGTTCTGAGCTGGAATATGCGAAGGGGGTTCAATGCCTCGTAAACTTTTGATTGTCGGCGGCGGGATGACGGGGCTTGCGGCCGCGTATATCGCAGCCAGACAGGGCTCGGGTGTCACTGTCGTGGAATCCGGTCCCGCGCTGGGCGGCCTGTTGCAGACTTTTGAGATTGGCGGCGGGCGGCTGGAATACTTTTACCATCACCATTTCCGTGCGGATGCGGAATTCATGTGGCTGCTTGAGGAACTGGGACTAATGGATGAGCTGGCCTTTCATCCCACAACCATGGGAATCTATCGGGGCGGGAAGTTCTTCGCCTTCAATACTCCTCTCGATTTGCTCAACTTCTCCCCCATGAATTTCTTTGACAAGGCCCGCTTTGCCCTGAGCAGCCTGTATCTGGCCAAGTATTGCGACTGGAGAAAATATGAGGACGTGACGGCTTTTGAATGGTTCAAAAAACACGCGGGAACATCCGCCTCCGAAAGCGTCTGGGAACCGATGATGCGGATCAAGTTCGGGGATTGGGCCGACAAGATACCGCTGGCTTGGATGGTGGGGAGGCTGCGCCAGAGGCTGCTTTCCAGAGAGGGTCCGCAGGAGACTCTCGGCTACATGAATGGGAGCTTGCATACGCTCCTGGTAAAACTGGAGGAGTCGCTGAAAAAGATGGGTGTGCTCTTTGTCATGAAAGCCTCCGTACGCGGACTGACGCTGATTAATGGGCGCGTGACGGGTGTGCGCACCCAGCTGGGGGAGTTTACGGCTGACGATGTCCTCTTCACGACCCCCACGGATCTCCTGCCGGGGATTTTTGCCCCGCACGATCCAATGCTGGCGGAAGGACTTTCAAAGATTGAATATTTCGGGGCCGTCTGTGTGATTGTAGAGACCCGGACCGCGCTTTCAAAGTTTTACTGGTTGAATGTGGCCGATCCCGGATTTCCCTTCGGGGGCGTGATAGAACACACCAACCTGATCGGCCCGGAGCATTTTGGCGGGCGGCACATCGCGTATCTTTCCAGATATTTCGAGCACAACGATCCCTTGTCAACCCAGGATCCCGAGGAGATCAAAAAGAATTTTGTTTCGGCCCTCAAGAGGCTCTATCCTGCCGTTGGGGACGCGGATATTCTCAATGTCCATTGTCATAGGACTTTGACGGCGGCTCCCGTCTGCGACCGTAATTTTTCAAAGAAAGTGCCGACTTTTGCCCTGCCGATAAAGGGGGCGTTCCTTGCCAGTATGCCGCAACTGTGGCCTGACGAGAGAAGCTGCAACAACTCGATCCGGCTGGCTGCCGACGCGCTGGAGGCGGCAGGATTTAAAAATGCGGTCCCGCGCGGCACAACAATGGCGGGTCTGGTTGCCAGGGAGAAGGCCGCTACTTCGTAGCCTTAGCCTCGGACGGCTTTACGCTGACTTGCGTCTTGTCCACCTGTACCTGCGGCAGCAACGCCTCCCATGGCGCGATGGCGTCGAAGGTCGAGGCGCGGGAGGAGAGCGCCTTCTGCTGAATGGCGCGGTTGGCATCGAAGTAGTGCGGGTGGGTCACCCATAGTTCCAGAAGCTTCTCGTAGGTGATCTCCTTGAGCGGATTCTTGAAGTGCGCGTAAATATTTTTGATCACTTCGTAATCCTCTGGGCTGTCCACGGTCAGCCTCATTTCCATGGGTATCCGATAGGGAGACTCATAATACCCAAAGGCGAAGCCACGGCGCGTGTTCTTGCGCGCGTAGATGACGACGTGCTGGCAGTCCTCCTCAACCTTGTCGGCGGCCTCCCAGGTGCGGTAGAGCGCCTCGGCCGAAATCACGTCCAGATTGAACCCCAGGGGGAACGGCATCGGGCCGCGGAAATTGTCGCACAGGTCGAGCTTGTAGCGGATGGTGTGGTCGACCATGCCCTCAATGATGCGCGGATCGTGGAAGGTGTTGTCTCCTGTGATGCGCGCCACCATGTCGAGCTTGTACCTGTCAACAGCCGTGATGAAACGCGAGAGTACATTGTGTTCGTCGCCGCGGATGATCTCGATTCCGCCGACACGCCTGGCCTCGGCCTCAAGCGGATCACAGGAGGGATCAACGCTGGTTGCCAGGATGACCGGCCCGGGTATCATCTTCAGCCGCTCGAGCATGAACCCCATGACAGTGGTGTTGCCCAGCGGCTTCAAACTTTTGCCGGGAAATCGGGTGGAGAGCATCCGAGCCTGAATAACAACGCCTGTACGCATGGGCGGCATTATGGCTGTCTCCAAAAGGGTATTGCAAGATCAAATTAATTGGCTTAGTTGTTCTCTCATGCCAACCGCCGTCATTCTTGGGAACGTTCCACAGCCCAGTTTCAAGATCATGGGAGAGCTCTTCCGGAAGAGCTTTGAAGGGGCGGGACTAACGGTTTTCGAAAGGGGCATCCCGGCAACGCTGGAAGAGCGCCTGGCTCTGCAAATGGAATTCTCCGGGCAAAACACCATTTTCTTCCACAATACCTCCGGGTCCGGCTTTCAAGTGATTCCCGGTGCCCGCAATATCGCGCTGCCCGCCTACGAATTCAGCCGCCTGCCTGATCCCTGGGCAAGGCTCCTCAATGATTATACGGAAGTCTGGGTGACGACCTCACACGTGCGGGACCTTCTCAAAAAAAGCGGCGTGAGCGTGCCAATCCTGCGTCTGCCGCCCGCGCTGGATAGAGAGGAACTTCAGGCCAAGCGCAGCTACGAGCCTTCCCGCCCGTTCCGCTTCCTCTTTGCCGGCGAATCGCGTTCCGAAGAAGGCGTCCATTTCCTGATGCATGGCTTTCTGAGAGCGTTCCCTCAGATGGGGGATGCCGAGCTTACCATCAAGACGGACCCTGCTTCAGAATGGGCAAGCCCGCGCCAGGACATCATGCTTGTAAACGAAAGGCTCTCGCGGGAGGAGCTACTCAGACTTTGCCGCGACAGCGACTGTTATATCTCCTCTTCACTGGGGGAAAGTTTGGATCTTCCTTTGGCCACGGCCATACTGTGTGGTCTGCCCGTGTGCGCCAATTATTGGGGCGGGCATCGGGATCTTTTGATTGCCAGTGGCTTCTTTCCACTGGATTACAGGGAGACAGACCGTCCGTGGACCGGCGCGCCGCAGCTTTATACCCCGGGCCAGAAATGCGCATTAAGCGACGAGACGGCGGTGGCGGAGGCGATGCTCAAAATCTATCACAGCAGCCCTGGCAAACGCGGGCACATGGCGGAGAAGGCCAGACGTTATCTGCTGAAAAGCTACGGGGCTGAGGTGTTGGAACCCTTCTGGCAGGTGCACGTCATGAGGCTGTGGGGAAATTCAAAGGTACAAACAGGATTGCAAAAAGAAGCCGTTTCTGCGAGGATGTGATCTCTTTCGCCAGAGTAGCTCAGTGGTAGAGCAGAGGACTCATAAGCCTTTGGTCGGCAGTTCAATCCTGCCCTCTGGCACCAAAAATATTCAAAAAGTTTATACCGAATGAGATTATTGGGGAGTTCAATGCCTCATGTGATAACTGAACGTCCTGCAAAGCAATGAATTACGCGGCTCTGTGCTATCGATCTATTTATATTCAATTTGATGCTTGCCTAATAATAATCTAATAGTCATTATCATTTCCACTATGATAAAAGATCTGCTCAAACCTTATTCTCTGGCAGCCCGCTTGGGGCTGCTTCCTTCCGCAGCCGCTGCCGCAGTCTTAGCCTCTACAGGTATAGCAGCCGCCAATCCGTCCGTGGATCTTGTAACCATCAACCCCACCAGCCTGGACTACGTTCTTGTTGGTTCTCCCGGGACCAACTACTCCTTCGGGGCGGTGGCTTATCCGGTGGACGGAGGAATTACTGCAATTGGAGGTACCCCTGAGGGTGTGAACAATATGGGCATCAACGGTATGCAGCCCAACACAACCTACATCATCGTCTTTGACTTGCATAATTGGACAACTGGCGCGACCTATAATTTTGAAACCAATACGGCCACTACCGCTGCCATTGCTGCTGCCACCGATGTGGGAATCCAGGGCTTTTATTGGTCTGGCACAAATCCCATTGTGACCGTCGGATGGCAGCCCAGCTCAAACGCTCCGGCAGGTTCTCTCTATAACCTAAGCGTTGAAGCTACAAATTCCGGCTTTTCCTCTACCGGATCGCACCAGACTAATGCTGGTTCGGCCACCCAGGGCGCTGTTGTGGGATTCGAAAATGCCCGTAACTCTGCGGGTGTAAGCCTGACTTACGATGGAACTGCGACTGCCTATACTTCTTCAACAAACTCTATCAACATTCCGGCTACTCCGGGTATGCCGGCGTCGCTCCCCGGAAACTTCTCAATCGTCGGCGAGAATACGAATACGGGGGTCTCAACGATTTCCTTTGGAACCTGGTCCCCAGCGGGCTGGCCTATCGGTATCAACTATAGTGCCAAGATTGAGAAAACAGATATGTTTGGCGAGATGAACAATGGTACTCTTCTCACGACCAATCTGGGCACAAACAATCAGATCGCGTTTAAAGCCGGTTATGGCCATAACTTCTACAATATCAGTGTCATGCCCAGCGCTGGCAGCCTGACGAATACCAATGCCGCGACCTTCCTCTACGGCTCTCCTTCTTCCGAACCGCTGGCTTGGATTGATCCCAGTACTTTGGTTGCCTATCAGCCGAAGAATAATGGAAGCAACGGTTTTGGCTTCACCGCCTATGTACAGGTGCCTCAGACGGCTAACACTCCCGCTTATCCATACTGGTACGATCTGGGGTCGTCCACATTAATCAACTCCAACGGCTGGGTAGATGTCTATGGCGTGTATGCCCCAACCTATCCGACCAGGGGACTGGCCGCCGAGGGAGGTTTTGCTTGGAGCGCCCTGAATGTTTCCATACCGACTCCTACCAACTCGTCTGGAATGAAGCTTTTCAAGTTGTTGGGGAGCGGGAGTCGGTACACCGTAGGGCAGGCTGTTACCAACACCATCAAGAATGGCAGTGGCACGAATGGCGGCGTGATTTCCTATGGAATGCAGGTGCCTGCGACGCTGAATCCCTGGCCTTATCCGGGTAATATAAACAATTGAAGAAGTGCTGCCATCTTGCAATTAGCTGGAGTTTCGTTAAACTAAGACGCATAAGCCTTTGGCCGGATCAGGCAGGTTGTGGTCTCTCTTTCTCTCAACCAGTATGCCTATACTTTCCGCGCTCATTAATCCACTTATTTTTTAAGCGCGAAGACTTTCGGTGGCAAGCCGGAGAAGAGTTCGTGGATATCCTCTTTGATTTCTGCGCTGAATGCCCCCGAAGCAACCACGATGGGAAGCTTCCTGTTATTCAGCAGTGACCGGGGTTGGGCGCAGACAAGCTCTTTATCAACCTTTACTCCTTGCAGACTGGAGCTGGAATCCACAACGCGCTCAATTTTGATTCCACGAGCGCGGAGCTCTGGGATGAGCGCATTGCCAAAAACTCCGGCACCATAAACCGCCACGCGGGACGGCTTGGACACACACACCTGTTTAACCAGTCGCTTGATTTGGAGGCTGACTTGGTGCGGAACAGCGGCCATCGCTTGATTCAAGCTGTGATGGGCGTTGGTGTTTGCATACAGGATGGTCTCATAGAAGGGGGTTTGACGCGCATAATGCCAGAATTTCTCGGCACCGGGCGCCGAGGGGCGCTGCCAAGGCTTGGTGCCTCCCGCAAAATGGAGAATATAGGGCGCCCTGGCGGCCATATGGTATCTTGCATATTCATCCGCGCTCAAATACCAGTCTAGATTCGTCATGAGAAGGTTGCACCAGTCCACATTCCATCTCAAATCAACATATTTCACGCGCTTGTAACAAACCGAATTAAGTATGCACTGGTCTGTAGTACGCGGTTTTCCCACTTTCGCCAAACGGGCAAATAATTTTTCCTGGATATTTTCTTTTATCATCTGCTGGATGTTAAGGAGCGAAACACCGGAGTTGAAGTAACACGACGTATCTTCAAGACCCAAGCTGTTTATAAGATAGTTTTCCCATGTTCTCTTGTAAGACGCATTTTTCGCGATTTCCTGGCGAATAAAACGGGGCATCACCGCGTCACGTGCCGCACACAGGAGCGCCTGACCCATATCAGTATCATAAAGTTCGGCAATATCCCGCATAACGACCAGGTCGGAATCCAAGGTCAGCACCTTTTTGCGATCTCGAAAGATGGTTGGAACGAAGAATTTGAAATAAACCGCCAGTGAATAATGATTGGGGGTATAGAACCGTCCTGTTTTTATATCGGCCAGATAATAATTGATATCTATAAAACGCAGGGAAACATTAGACCAGCCTTCAACCATTCCCTTAAGAAGCTGTTTTTTGTGCGGCAAAATCTTGTCATCAAGAACAAAAAGATCATAATTGTGGTTCTTTGAGACGTTTGCCAAGATGGATTTTAAGGTTACCGCAAGGTACGGTACATAGTTATTATCGCAGGAGAAGCAGGCCGTAACGGTTTTGGATGTCTCCTTGAATATCGGCGAGACGTCGGGGGACAAATCGGTGTTCTTGATAAATGTGAGGGGTATATATTTGATTTTGTATCTGCTTTTCTCCAGGAACTCCGTGAAGAAAAAGCCCCAAAGACGTTCAGCGATGTAGGCCAGAACACGTTTTCCATTGACTGTCTCCTGCGAGTAATCGATCTTTTTGTCGACGGGCAAGAGAATTCCAAAAAGAAATTCACAGAATCGGAAAAAGACCTCTTTGGGCAGAGTATAACAGCTGTACCAATAGTGTTTCTTTGATTTTAAATAGGCGTCCAGTGAGGCGCTTAACTTCGGATGTTGCGCTTTGACTTCTTCGATGACCATATCGTAGAACTTTTGCTTCAAGCCAAGTCCAGCGACTGTCAGATTCTCGAACTGTTTGTAGACCGTCTTGTGACAGACAGTGGGAGCGTGCATTACAATATCATATTTTTCAAGGGATTTCTGAATTGCCTTGCAACTAATACCGGCGGCCTCCATGTAGCTGTCGTTGATTCTTTCATATTTTATGCAGTCTTTAACTTTGGAAATGTGTGGGCTGGCAAACAGTATATGCCTGCGATAATGCATGAATCCTATATAATCGGGGTTTCCGATCTTGTCATAATTCTTCCAGGCCCAATACAGGGTGCTTGCTTCGCAGAATCTGTCGTTCATGGAGGAAATATTTTCACCAGTATCGTCCCCGATCATATTCTTCTCCATCCAATCAAAATCTTTTTTTGAATAGAATCCTCTCTGTAGTTTTTCTCTGGCTAATTGCCTGCCCCCATGTATGGGAGTGAGAATCTCATTTCTAACCAAAACAGAGGGCTTATGGTAGGTTATCAGAACTTTTATCTTTTTCATGTTTTACGTGTGGCAGCAGTTCGTCGGTCTATTTATTCGCGGGATTACTCCGGAATACAATATGGTCTCACGCTATGTAATGGAACCTTTGTCTGTCAAGTTTCAATATACAAGGATTTCGGGAAGCTCTTTTTGAGTCATACCCCATAAAATGGCATACCTGTTGCTCTTTGGACTGCCATGTCCCAGCCTGGCTCTGCCAATAATTACGACTATTTGATAGTGGGCGCGGGTTTTGCCGGGGCTGTCATTGCGGAGCGTCTGGCGACTGTCTCCAACCAAAAAGTACTGGTGCTGGAGCGGCGCAATCATATAGGGGGGAATTGTTACGACTACAGGGATGAGCACGGGGTACTCCTGCATAAATACGGACCGCATTATTTCCGCACCAATTCCGAGCGCGTCAAGAACTATCTAAGCGCCTTTACTGATTGGCAGCCGGCCAACTATCGTGTGGTTTCCTATACGGACGCCCAATATTACAGTTTTCCCATAAACCTGAAAACTTTCGAGCAGTTCATCGGGAGGGATTCCACGACAGAGGAAATGGAAGAAACGCTGAAAAAATGGCGGGTGGACATTCCCAATCCCAAGAATTCCGAGGAGGTTATTGTGTCGCAGGTTGGTTGGCAGATGTACGACAAATTCTTTAAGAATTATACCATCAAACAATGGAAGGTGCATCCGCGCGAGCTTGACGCAAGCGTTTGCGGCCGGATTCCAGTGCGCACCACCCGCGATGAGAGGTATTTCAATGATGTCTTTCAGGCACTCCCCAAGGAGGGTTACACGGCGATGTTCAAGAAGATGCTTTCGCACCCCAATATCAAAGTGCGGCTGGAGGCGGATTTTGCCGAGCTCAGACCGCGGTTGAAATACAGGCATCTTGTCTACACGGGTATGATTGATGAGTACTATAACTACATTTTTGGCGTTTTGCCCTATCGTTCACTGAGGTTTGAGTCCCAGAACTTCAAACAGGAGTTCTACCAGCCGGCACTGCAGGTCAACTATCCAAACGATCATCCCTATACGCGCATCGTGGAGTTAAAACACGTCACCGGACAAAAACTTCCCAGTACGACCGTCATCCGCGAATATCCTGATGATTTTGAAAGTGGTAAAGAGGCTTTTTATCCTATTCCCAAGTCCAGTTGTCGTGAGCAGTACCTGCGGTATGCCCAGTTGGCACTCCAGGAGAAAGATGTTAGTTTTGTTGGTCGCTTGGCCACCTATAAATATATCAATATGGACCAAGTTGTCGAGAGCGCCCTTGAATGGTTTGACAAGCATTCGGTCTCAGGACCGGGTGTTGAGACAAAGGTTTCGGTGTCCTTTATCCCTTCGGTGCATAAAGTTTCGCAGGAATCGTAAAATGGTTTGCGGCATATGCTGTATGCCCATACTATTCTGTGCAACAAACTTTCTGTCGAGTGTTGATTTATATCTGCCAGGATGGCATTGGAGCCAGCGGAGTAGCCACTTATGGCTACCAGGTCTTGCGGCATTATCCCAGAAGCCGTATGATACTCCTGAATGCCGACGTTCCTCCTCCTGCGGCACCCAGAGAGCTTCATAAAAAGATTCTTCTTGTTCCCCAGAAGCGCGCGCACAGCCCGGCTGTGATTGCTCATTTGTTGCAGAGACTCGCGAAAAAGTTCAAGGAGGATTTGTTTATTCTCCCCAATACCGGGGATACACCCTGGGCTGGGGTGGCGAGGTTCTTATCTCAAGCAGCGCCACCTCTGCTTCGAAAAGTCCGTGTTCTGGGAATCGTCCACAGTGACATGGAGTCCCAGTACCAGCTTGCAGCGCAATATCTTCCCATCGCTCCCGTATGGATGGCAGTCAGCGGACGCTGTGCCAGGGTTCTCAAACGATGTCTTCACGATACGGCAGGAGTGGTTCATACACTCTTCTACCCCGTTGAGATTCCCTCTCAAATTCCGGGATGGAGTACCGCGGGTCCGGTGAGACTCTCTTACGTGGGGAGAATAGAAGAACCCCAGAAAAAGGTTTCGCGCCTCATAAGGCTTTTTGTGGAACTTTCAAAGATGGGAGTGGACTTTCTGGCCACGGTGGCAGGCGATGGACCAGCATTTGCCGACTTCAAAAGATCCTTGTCGGCGATTCCCGCGCGGGTGCGACATCGAGTGATACTCCCGGGAGGGTTGGCGCGTCCGGAAATCAATAAACTATGGAAATCAACGGATATCTTTCTGCTGGTCTCGGCCTATGAAGGACTGCCATTGGCGCTCTTGGAGGCGATGGCGTATGGAAGGTGCCCTGTGGTGATGTCCGTCAGATCAGGGCTGCCGGAAGTCCTGAAGAACAAAATAAATTCACGGATGACTCCACAGGGGAATGTCCATGCCATGTCCCTTGCCATCAAGGGACTTTTTCGGGATCGTTGTCTTATAAGGAAGTTGGGCGCATCTGCCAGAAAGGATATCCTGGAGCGTTTTTCTCCGGAGAACCACTTTGCCAATCTGGACAAAATACTGGGAATTCTATCAAAGATGCCTCCTCCCGCTCCGCACAAGCTCAAGCCAGACCCAACTGAGGTGGCTGTTGATCGCCTGGTTGCCAAAATTGCCGCGCGGGCCAGACCTGCAGTGATCTACGGTTCTGGAATGTTTGGCCGCAAGGTTGTGGACGCGTGCAGACAGCACGGGGTGAAGGTTTGCGGGCTTATTGATTCCAACATAGCGCGCAAGGGAATGGTCTATGAACGGCTGGTCTGTCAATGTGTTGACGCGATCACCGATTTTCCCCAGGCTGTTTTTGCGATTGGATCCCTCCAGTTTGGCGGCGAAATCTCGCGTAAAATTCGGGAGGCCTTTCGTCTGAAGAATCTGAAGACGCCGCCCATCGTGTCTGTCTCTTTATGAAAAAACCAGTTATGACCATTGGCATCTGTGCCAGAAACGCGGCTACCACCGTCGTACGCGCGGTCCTTTCCGTTTTGCCGGAGAAGGACTGTGAGGTCCTGTTTGTCGACGATCATTGTACCGATAATACTGTTGAGCTTGCCAGAAAAGCTGGCGGTGGCAGGATCCGGTTCATGAGTGTGCCGGGAGAGGGCGGACTGGCGGCCGCGCGCCAGGTGGGACTTTTGGCGATGAATACCCCATTCGGTGCCTGGCTTGACGCCGACGATGAATGGATTCCAGGCAGAGTCGAACGATTTTCCAGGACGCTGGAAAATTTTGATGTGGCGGTCGATACCTTGGAACTCTATGACGGTCCTTCTGGAAAATTCCTGCGCAGGATGGAGTCTCCGGTCTTTTTGTCGCGTGAGACGGTCCCCTCAAGGCTCTTTGAACGCAACTATCTTCCAGGAGACGCGCAATCGGGATTCCGAGTGGAAACATTCCGCGCTGCGGGCGGCTATGACGCAGCGCAGAAATGCGCCGAAAGTTTTGATATTATTTTGAGAGCGGTCATGCGGGGGGCGCGTTTCCATTACGCGGCACAGGCGGGCTACAAGATGTACGCTTATCAGGGAAGCCTCTCGCGGCAACTCGACAAAATGCGGGAAAATACCTGTATTCTTCTCAGAAAGCATGATTATGCGAGAGTCCGCGAGCTATGCCTGTCGTCTGGCGAATCGCCCAGAATTGCCGGATGGGTGCTTGTTGCGATGGCACTTTACAGAAATGAGCCGGATCGCGCGTTGCAATTTATTGAAGAAGCCAGTCCCCCCTCGGCTGATTCCAATGAGATTCTTGAGTCCGATGGTCCCCTTCCTGTTCGAGAGGGTTGGCGCAGGGCCTTTGTGCGCGGGACGATATTATTGCTTTTGGGCGGTCGTGACGAGGAGGCTGCCGCGGAACTTCAGCGGGCGGAGTCGCTGGAGGGTACCGCCGAGGGTGCCAACAACCTGGGGGTGGCTCTTGCCCGCATGGGAAAGACATCCGAGGCCGGAGAATTTTTTGAGAAATCAGAGTCCCGTTTTCCAGGGTATCTGGATGCCAAACTGAATGGACAGAGAACCAGCCCCCTCCGGATTACCACGCATCCCCTGCGCCGCCAAGCCAGCCGCTCAGAGTATCTGCCTGCTGCCAGACGCTAAATAAGTTGAGGTGCCACGGTAAAGCCTCTAGGATTGAAATGTTATGGCAATTGCTCGCGGCGCTTCCGGTAAAATTCCGGCTCCTGAAGGGGATACACTCTGCCCGTGGTATTGGAAAGGGTGGGTTGGATCATTTGTCAGAGAAGGTCTTGAAATAGAAGAGTTGCCTCGCCTGTGTGTAAGGGGCTCCAGGGGACGTTTCTTCTTTTTCACAAAGCAGGAGGCGATGGCGGCCCAGGCGGCTTGTACCGCGGATCAGTCTCTGTCGAGGACGGAGTGGAAAAAGAGTCTCTGGGATTATCTGGATCCGCTGCTTGCCGGAGCCGATGGCCTCTGGGTGGACTTTTTTCCCGACGAGTTGTCCAACGGATTGTGGATTGGCCTGCGCGTTTGCGCCAACAAGATGTTTTTTTTGCCTCCCTTTCTCGGATTTCCGCCACAGGTCGGTCACTCCCGGCAAAAGCTTGTTTTTGTATCTGATAGGCCTGTAAAGGCGATTTATCCGCCCAGACAGGAGCTGTCGTCTGCACAAGTCTCCATTTCGTATGATCCGCCACCGCTCAAAACGGGATTGTTCGAGAAGAATTTTGATTTTGTCCACTTGCAGCGCGCCGACGATCTGGCCGGAATTATGAACGCGCCAGGCTGGGTGTTGAATTGTCAGAACCTCCATGTGGAACAGGCTGTGTGTGCCATCGCACAGAAGTATGGCATCAAGATTTCATTTTGGGACAGATCGTACAGCAGTGCTTTGCGATCCCTGGCGGGACATCCATGTCCGTTTGATATCCCCATGGATAAGAACCTGCGCCAGCGACTGCAAAGGGTCTCCCAGGTCTCGCGGCTTTTGCCCCCGAAAGAGAAAGCGGGGGGGGCTGAAGAAGATGTTTCCAATCTGATATGGGCCTACAGCTACGGTAAACTCGGACTTCTGGCTGAGTTTATGGACTTCAATTATGTTGGCAGAGTCCCATCTCAGGAGATTGCCTTGCCGCCGCCGTTCAGGGATGCCTTGAAAGATGCCCCGCTTATGCTGTCCTTGTCCGGCGCAATCCAAAAATTGGAAAAACTGTTGCCGCCGGAATCGGGCGTCAGCCTGGTCGACCGGTTATGGGTTCTCCTTCTGTGGAGGATATTTCTTTTGCCAGACACGGACGCGTGGTGCCTCTGGTACTATTCCTTTGCCCGTTATCCGGAGAGAGTTGTGAAAGCGACACGAAGAATTTTGGAAACTGGTTTTGAGAAGCGCCAGAATATGCGGGCCATCATCAAGACCATTTTGCAGTCAATACTCTACTATGATATCAATGGCTCTGGGATTGGCACTCTTCTTGATGACTTGGAGAAGACAAGAGAGTCGTGGCAGGCTCCCGATAGTGACGCCTGGGGAGCCCAGATAACGGCGTTGTTCTCGATCCTAAGGGGAGAGAACCCTTCGAAGAGTCTGGCTTCAAATTGCGTCTCCGAAAAAGAAGTCTCGGATGTCTTTGCCAGCTACGGTGTCCGATTGATTCGCTCGGGCATGGTGGAAGACGGTCTGCGCGCCATTCGCAAAGATATGGATAGTGCCACCCTGACCGATTTTGGCTGGAGACTGTCCCTGAAATCTCTTTCCGGCGTGGAGGGGCCAGTGCTCGATGAGTTCCTGGATCGCTGTGTTCCGCTGGAGAAGGCCTGCGAGGCGTCTTTCATCTACACCCAATGCAATATCTGCGGTATTGTTGGAAAGATACCGCGTGCGAAATCGCTGTCTTCGTTGGGGAGGATGTGCCAGAAGCTGAAGGATGGCGGTCTGGACAATAGATGGAACCTTCTCATGTATGTGTCTTTCATCACCGTTTTGGGCCGCGGAGGGGAGGCCCTCTCCCTCTGCCGGGAGCGCGGGATGACCTCCGACATGGGATTATTGATACATCTCTCGACCTTGAATTTTCTCATGCACGAATATGATTTGTCGGCACAGGTGCTCGACCTGATGTGGGATGCACCGGCCAACAACTACGAGACGGCCCATGCCGCTGTTCTCAATTGGGTGTTGGGTCAGCGGGATAGGGGGATTATCCTGATGAAGCGTCTCAAAACGCAGTGCCCCTCTTTCTGGGAACCCTTGTTCGTGAGCCCTGCCTCAGCTATGCTTATATTCCTTTTGGGTGTCTTGGGCCGTGCTTGCGCCGATGAGAAAATGGCGCAATTGGCCCTGCGGCGTCTGGATGTCCCGGAGTGGGAGGACCGTCGGGCATACATCATGGGAATGGCATCTTCTCCAATGGCAATCAGGCTGGACGAGGAATTCAGAGAATGGATTCTGCGGAGCTTGGAGTAAGCTCTGGCGGTTGGCATCGATATGTATGTTATTTGGGTGGCGGGGGGCACAGCCCCGCGTATCTCCCTGGTATGGGGAATGGGTGGCATCCGTCTGAACATACGGAGTTTTTGCTGTTGACTATATGTGCGGAGGTGATAGAAAGGGCAAGGAATTGCTTTTAAATCTATGTCCAGGTTCTCTATAACAGTTGCGCTGCTTTTTGCAGCCGTGCTTGCCTATGGCCAAAGCACCACCCCGACGGCTCCCTCCGCCCCTTCCAATACGTCTGTCCCGTCCAGCAACAATGGACAGCGCCGCGAGGAGCACCAAATGAGGAAACAGGAGGCCATCAAACGCATTGATGAACAGATCGCTCGCAAGGAAGAGCAGATCAAGAAGCACGAGGAACAGATCAGAATGCTGCGCGAAGAGGTGGAGCACCTGAGGGAGCACAGGCACAAGGTTGAGGCCGGTGAGATGGGTGGGTCCCATATGCCGCAGCGTCAGAATATGCCAGCTCAAGGCCATCAGGCTCCCCCGCCTCCCGCCAACGGCGGAGGGAGTGCGGCTCCTTCGGCTCCCGCGGTTGGTGGCAGCAACTAGTGCGCCCGCACAAAAAGCCCCGCCTGATTGAGGCGGGGCTTTTGTGTTTTGTTTGCCAACGATCCCAACTTACAATAGGATAGATATATGGGCGATACATTTGCTCTCTGGCGCGCTTCCCGAGATTTACAGGAAGATGTGCTCAGGTTCCAAGATCTCCGCAAACAAACTGTCGTCTTAACCAGTTGGAGGGGCATACCTGTTTGCCAGCTGAGCCGTGCCGTTAGTCAATTTGATTCGGGTGGCATAGCAGGACTTTTCTCCTCACATCTACAGGAGGAGAACAGACAGAGGGAACGCCACTTTCATGAGGCGCTTGGAGATATGCCTTTTACGTCTGGAATGTTCGGGAGAACGTATGTGCCCAGAATGATCACTGAACAGTCCGTTGTTTTGTGGAGGACTCTTGCGCAATGGCTGGGGAGCCCTGAGGGCTGGGCGCTTGTGGAAGAAATACTTTCCCGTGCGGAGAAGTTTCCGCAGCCGGGAAATGAGATTCCCGCCGATTCCGGCTGTCGCAAATTTCTGGAGACGTCCCAGACTTGTGAGCTTGGTTCAGGAGATTCCCAGGGGAACGAGACCAGAATTTCCGAAATTGGTCCCTGGGGTTATGGTTATCGTCAGCGGGAAATCGATGTACGGATGAACTTGGCCAACTATCCCGCCGATATACGTCCTACGGAGGGCGGAACGGTCGGGGCAGCAGCATGGTGCTGGATGGCAGAGAATGTAGTTATTCGGGCCATGCAACTGAATCGCAAGCCCACGCTTATTGGTTTATTGGCTGACAGGAGTTTCCCTTCAAAGGCCGACCAGGTGGATGCCGCGAATTTCTTTCCAGCCATTTTTGGTACTGCGGGGCGCTGCTACTGGGAGAGGGTTTCTGGGGCCATTGCGGAGGACGGTAGCATGACGGATCAGTTGCGCGCGCACACGACCGACAGAATCGGGAAGTTATTGAAACTCATGGGGAGGAGTTAGATTTTGTTTGGAAAATTCTAAAAAGCGTTTATAGTCTGTCACTAATGGCTATTGAAAAAGTCATAGTTTTGGATGACGAATTGATCATCCGCAAGAGCCTCGAGGCCCAGTTGAGGAAGAAAAAGTACCTGGTTGCTTCGGCTGGCACCATAGCGGAGGCAGAGGCGCTGCTGGCCAAGGACGATTTTGACCTGATGTTCGTGGATATGAGGCTTCCGGATGGAGAGGGAGTTTCGCTTTTGGAGCGCCTTTCGCAGATGCCCTCGCGTCCGATGGTTCTCATGATGACCGGCTATGGCACGATTGAAAGTGCGGTCAAGTGTATGCGGTTGGGGGCCTCGGATTATATCCTGAAACCTTTTTCTGTCGAGCAGATCGAAGTGGCGCTCCAGCGCGCCGAGGAAAAGTCCCAGCTTGAGAGATTGACCCAGTTTTACAGTCAGGAGACACCTGGCGGCGGGTCCCCTGAAATGGAGCTCATCGGAGAAAGCCCCGCCATGCTGAGCCTGAAAACAATGATAAGAAAGGTGGCCGCCACCGGGGCGACGGTTCTGATATATGGCGAGAATGGCACGGGCAAGGAGCTGGTCGCCCACGAGATATGGAGGCTCAGCCCAAAGTCGGCCAGTCCATACATTAAGGTGAATTGCGCCGCGATCAGCGAGACGCTGATAGAGAGCGAGTTTTTTGGCCATGAGAAAGGCTCTTTTACGGGCGCCACGGACCGTCGCGAAGGCCGTTTCGAGCTGGCCAACAATGGTACCATTCTCCTGGATGAAATCAGCGAGATTCCCCCGCGTCTTCAGGCCAAACTGCTGCGGGTCTTACAGGAACGCGAGTTTGAGCGGGTGGGCGGTAACCGTACGATACAGGTAGATGTCCGTGTACTGGCCACTACGAACCGCGATCTGATGGCCGCAGTCCAGAAAGGAGATTTCCGGGAGGATCTCTACTATAGGTTGAACGTATTTCCATTATCAGTACCACCTCTGCGTGAGAGAGAGGGCGATGTGATGCTGCTGGCGCAGAACTTCCTGGAGAATTTCCAACGTAAGCATGGCATTCGTCCGGGTGGCTTTGCCAAATCCGCGATCGCGGCCATCAGATCGCATGAGTGGCCCGGCAATGTTAGGGAACTCCAGAATACAATTGAGCGTGCCGTCATATTGTCCGAGGACGGCAAGCCGATAGAATCCTCCCTCTTGGGGATATCCGGGAAGGCAGCCAAGAAGGCGGCGGCTTCATCGAGGAAACTCGCGGCTGTATAACATTAAACAGAAATATCTATTGCCTAGATAGTTGGGTTTGGGAGTCCGCCATTGGGGGAGGGAGTCTCCATTGTAAAAAAATCTTAAGATTGTGCTTCTTGCGCCGTAAGGAATCCTCATATGGAATCCGAAAATTCAGAAGCGTTCCCATTTGCCGTGCAGGATGTGGATGCCATGGTCGCCGATTCGGCCGAGAAAGTCTTCAGCACGATGCTGAGTACCGCGGCAAAACCCTTTGTGGCATACAATCACGGAGAGACTCCCGCCAAGTGTCATCCGCGGTTGGCCCCTGCCGCCGAAAAAATGATGGTGGTGGGGATGATCGGTTTCCTGGGGGACATCAAGGGTGTCATCTATATCTACGTGGATGAGCCGACCTCCATCACCATTACCAGTTCATTTCTGGGGCTTGATAAAAACAGTCTGAAGGACAACCATGAAACAGTGAATGACGCGCTGGGAGAGCTCTCAAACATGATTTCCGGCACCTACAAAAATCAGTTGTGTGACAAGGGTTACAACTGCCGACTGACCATCCCCTCCATTTTGCGCGCGAATAATTTCACAATTGAACCTCTTCCGGGTGCCATGCACCGTATGTATCAGTTCGAGATCTTTGATTCGGCAATGGGACTTGAGCTGGTGATGATAGAGGGAGACTAGACCATGAGACTCAAAATACTCACAGTGGATGATTCGAAGGCTGTCAGAATGATTGTCAGAAAAGCATTCAGAAACTTCGACATTGATATCCTGGAATCCAGCAACGGCGTCGAGGGTCTGGCTGCCGCCAGCAAGGAGGGCCCTGACATCATCCTTTTGGATGTTACCATGCCCGTCATGGATGGCGTGGAGATGCTGGCAAAATTAAAGGCCGACGCCCTGCTCAAGCCGATTCCCGTGGTCATGTTGACCGCCGAGGCCGGCAAAGAGAACGTCTTGAAGATCGCCAAACTGGGCATCCGCGATTACATCGTGAAGCCGTTCAAGGAGGAGGTCTTGGTGGAGAAAGTCGCCAGGATCATAGATTTGAAGCCGCTCTCCAGCGAGGGGGCGCGCAAGAAGACTCTCAAGGACGAATGTACTTTCCTGGTTGTTGAAGACAAACCCGCCATTATCAAGCAGATTACCGACGGTCTTAGCAATCCGAACTGGAAAGTGCACGGGGTCGCGACCACCGGAGAGGCGATAGACTTTTGCAGCAAGAAGGTCCCCGATATCATCATCATATCCCTGTCGCTGCCTGATGATGGCGCGTCGGTGCTCTTCAAGTTGCTGCGTTCGCAGGTGAAGACCAAGTTTACTCCCATATTCGGCCTTTCTGTCAAGACGGCTGTCGCGGAGCAGCAGAACGCGCAGCAGCTGGGTGTGAGTACTCTTATTACCAAGCCCATAGATTTCGATGATTTTGAAGTCAAGATTGCCAAGGCCATAAACCTGGATACTTCCGAGAAGTACTTCTCATTTGACGCGGACTTCCTGTGCATCCGGCTTCCCAAAAATGCCACCCAGACCCATTTGAATGAAGTCTCCGCGTTTATGAAGGCCAAGGCGAGCGAGGCCGTGGACAACGGCTTTCTGCGCGTAATCATTGATGTTCATGAGCTTACGAACGTCAATGTGAATATCATCAAGCTGCTGGTGGACTCCATGGCCACCTGTCAGGAGCTGTCGCTAAAATACCAGCTGGTGGGTTCTCCGCAGGTGATCGCCGAGTGCAAAAACTTCGAGGAGAGCCGCAATTGGACGTTTTTCGAGTCGATGGAACTTGCCAGAGCCACAAAGTAGGGTTGGCTGCTCTGCTCTCTGCTGTTGGGAGCGCTTATTTTAGAAAAGGGATCCCTGTTGGCTGATTGCTCCCGGCTTCTTGCCGACCACCTCATATCCGCGGGCCGTCAACATTCGTCCCTGCGGGGTTCTCTGCAGATATCCTTCCTGTATAAGGTACGGTTCATGCAGTTCTTCCAGCGTGTCGACTTCCTCCCCGAGCGCGGCGGAGAGCGTACTGATGCCGACCGGTCCGCCATTGTAGGCGGAAGCAATGAGTTCCAAAAGCCGCTTGTCCATCTCATCCAGCCCCAGAAGATCGACGCCCAAAAGCTCCAGGGCCTGCTTGGTGAGTGTGAGAGTCGCGGTTCCGTCGCCTTTTTGCTGGGCGTAGTCGCGCACGAAATAAAGAAGGTTATTGGCTATACGGGGGGTGCCGCGGGCTCTTCCGGCCACCTCCTGCGCGGCCTCATCGGCAATTGGAAGCCCCATGATCTTGGTTGCGCGCTTGACGATCTTGGAGAGTTCCGCGCGGCTGTAATAATCCAGCCGCGTGTGAAGTGTGAAACGATTTCGCAGGGGGGCCGACAGCAATCCGCTCCGGGTGGTGGCTCCCACGAGGGTAAACTTGGGCAGATCCAGCCTCACGCTGCGGGCGTTCGGCCCCTGATCGAGCATGATGTCGATGCGGAAGTCCTCCATGGCCGAGTACAAATACTCCTCAATGGTTTTTGGCATCCGATGAATCTCGTCGATAAAGAGGATCTCGCCTTGTTCCAACGAGGTCAGTATTCCAGCCAGATCAGCGGCTTTTTCCAGCACGGGGCCGGAGGTGATCTTGACGGAGGTGGACATCTCGGCTCCCATAAGCAGCGCCAGCGTCGTCTTGCCCAAGCCCGGCGGCCCGCTCAAAAGCACATGACCCAGAGCCTCGCCTCTGGCTTTGGCCGCGCCCACCATGATTTTGAGCCTCTCAACCGTTTTTTCCTGTCCCGTAAAGTCGGAGAAGGCGCTTGGGCGCAGCCCCTTGTCCCGCGCGGCGTCCGGTCGGTTGGCCTGTTCAAGAAAATCTCGTCCAGTGGGTAGGGGCATGTTATTTTATTGTGTTGAATTAACTGAAATCTGACCTAACGGTTTTAACCGGTGGCGCTGAGTGCATGGCGGTTTTATTTTCCATTTGTTTCTGCTTTTGAATGCGCCAAAAATACTTTTGAGAGAGCGTCCTTGCTTTCCAGCTCCGCAGGTGTTCCACAGGCGAAGACCTCGCCGTGGTTCAAGATGTACGCTTTGTGAACCATCTTGAAGAGCGTTTTGATGTTATGCTCAACCACGCAGACCGGTGTCTTCAGCTCCCGGTTGATCTCCACAATCTTGTCAAACATATCCGAGACCATCTTGGGGGAGAGTCCCAGCGTGGGTTCGTCCAGCAGGAGCAGTTTGGGGTCTGTCATCAACCCGCGAGCCACCGCCAGCATCTGCTGCTGACCGCCGGAGAGGGTCCCGGCTCGGGTCTTGCGGCGTTCCTTGAGGAATGGGAAAAGCGCGTAGGAAATCTCCATGCGTTCGGCCATGACTTTGTTGTTGGGAAGCGTGTAGCCTCCCATCTCCAGGTTCTGCTCAATGGTGAGCGTGGAGAATATCTGGCGGCCCTGCGGGACGTAGGAGATTCCCAGACGAACCATCTTTTCAGTGCTGGGCTTGATCAAGTTGCCCTGCCAGACCACCTCTCCGGAAAGAATTTTGACCAGTCCGAAGATGGCTTTTAGAACGGTCGACTTGCCGGCTCCGTTGGGACCCATGACGGCCACCAGCTGGCCTTCCTTGATGGAAATGTCGACTCCTTTGAGAATCGGGATCTCTCCGTATGCGGCGTGAATGTTTTTTAACTCGAGGACGGCCATGAGATTACTTGATTTGCTCCAGCGTGACAGGCGTAGGCTTGCCATGAACAATCTGGAAGAAAGCGGCGGGAGAGTCAATCCGTCCGTCGCGTGAGGTGGAGAGGGGGCCAAGCGCCGAGGGTCGGTCTTTTACATTCGAGACCCACCGGGCGGCGGCGGCATGATCGACTGTGGGCTGGCTCTCGTAGGCCGCGCGAATAAGATTGAGGCTCTCGTATGTGTAGGGAACACCCAGATAGGACTTCTTGCCGGTCGTCTTCAACAGTTCTTCTTGAAACTCCCCGGAACCCAGAGACCCCGAGACATAAAAGAGCCCTTCGGCGTCGTCAAAGGAGTCCATAAGATCAAAGGATTCGACGGACGTGACTTTGGCTTCAAACCCCAGTTGCTTCTTTTGCCTCAGGATAATCTCCTCCTCGGGGGAGAATCCCAGGGGAATCAGGATGTCAGGGCGTTGTTTTTGGATCTTTAGAAGCGTGGTTCTAAAGTCGCGTTCTCCGGGAATAAAGAAGGTATTTGAAATAAACGGATAGCCCCGTTTCTTGAGCTCTCTTTCCGCCGCGTCTTCAATGGCCATAAGCCCCTGCTGACGCGCCGTCAGGAACGCAACCCGCCTGCCGCCCATCTTCTGGAGGGTATCGGCCAGATAGACGGCTTCCCTTTCGGGAGGAGCCCAGTTGATGTAGTTGTAGATTCCATCGGCGACCTTCTTGTCGGAGGTCCCTGCCGATATGTGGGGGATTTTGGCTGCTCGCGCGCGGGGCGCAATGATATTGCCGGCAGTGGAACCGAAGCTGATCATGGCGTCCACGTGCTCGACGTTAATGAATTTGTTTGCCGCTTCCGCCGTCAATCTTCCGGTGAAGGCGTCGTCCTCGACAATGATCTGATACTTGTGCTTGTAATGTCCCGTCGCGCACTCTTTCTTGAAGAGTTCCACGGCAGCCAGTTGCGGCTCGCCCACCTGCGCCATGTTGCCCGTGAGCGGCAGTATCACCCCGATCTTGACGGTGTTGGCGTTCTCGCTGGCGAAGGCCGTGAGGGCCATTGCCAAGAATAGGAATGTTGCCAGAGTCCTTTTCATAAAATTAAGGATTTATTTGTTCCAGAGAAACTTCCACGGGATGCCCGTTTCTGATCTGAAAAATGCAGATAGGCGAGCGAATCACCCCGCCAGGCGTCGTGGTAATCGGGCCGACCGCGGCTGGGTAGTCTTTCAGGCCTCTTAGCCACTGGCCGACTTTCTCGGGCTGGCCATTTGTTTTTTCAAAGGCCTGCCGGAAGAGATCCAGCGCGTCATATACATAGGCCACGCAATAGGCGCTTTCCTTTCCGGTCTTCTCCAAGAGGCGCTTTTTAAACTCGGGCGTGCCAATGCTGGGAGAGACGTAATAAAATCCGTTGGCGGGAGTTTTGTCCTCCATGAAGTTGAATACTTCATAGGCGACAACCGGTACCGTGAGCCCAGCCTGCTTGCGCTGATTGAAGATGATTTCAATTTCAGGGGAAAGCGCCGTCGGCACAAAAATGTCGGGCTTCTTCTGGCCGATCATCTCCATGAGGGTGCGAAAATCGCGTTCGCCGGGAGCGTAGACCATATCCGCCACCACTTCAATCCCCTGTGCTTTTGCTTGTGCCTCCACTTTATCGATGACCGACTTGATGCCCGGTTGATTTACCGTCAGGAACGCAGCTCGTTTGGCGTGCAGCCGGCTCATCAGGCCTGAGAGCCTGGCGGCCTCGTCTTCCACGGGGGGGCAGTGCAGAAAATTGGTCTTCCCGTCGGCAATGGCCGGATAGGAGGCGTTCACGCAGATCATGGGCACTTTCAAATGCGCTGCCATGGGCGCCACCAGCTTTCCGTTGGCGATGCCAAAGGTGACAATAGCATTCACATGGTCGATGTACAGGAGTTTGTTGGCCGCTTCCGCAGTCAGTCGGGGCATCATCTGGTCGTCCTCCACAATCAGCTGATAATGGTTTTTATAAGGTTTGGCGGCGGACTCCTTTTCAAAGAGTTTGAGCGAGCCAATGAGCGGCTGGCCCACGGCGGCATTATCCCCGCTCAGCGGCAGTATCACCCCGATCTTGACGGTGTTGGCGTTGTCGTGTGCAAAGACAGCAATGGAAATCGCTAGGGTCAGGAGAGTGGTGAATATTCTTTTCATAATATTATTTCACATCCTCCCAACTTGTGGGAGTCTGTTTACCATGTATAATACGAAAGATGCTAACGGGAGAATCTATTCTACCGTTTGGCCCCATGCTGGTTGTCCCAAGCGCTGAAGGAAAATCTTTCAATTGTCTGATATACCTCGCGGCCATCGCATGGTCGGGTCTGTCCATGGTTTCGTAGGCGCTACGGATGATGTTGAGCATATCGTACTCATAGGCAACCGCATAAGCGGTAGGTTTGCCTGTAGCTTCCATTATACGCTTTTGAAAGTCGTTGGTGCCCAGCCCCGCAGAGACGTAAAAGCATCCCTCCACATCGCTTGTGTCAGCAAGAAAATCAAAGCACTCCATAGTTGTCGTCTTTACTGTAATTCCTGTTTGTTTTCTTTGACGTAATAGGATTTCAAGCTCGGGAGAGAAAGCGATCGGGACAAAGACATCCGGTTTCAATTCGCGCATTTTTGCCAGTTGGAATCGGAAATCGCGTTCCCCAGGATTAAAGAGTTCGCTGCCAACGATCTCTATGCCGCGCTTTTTAAGTTCCGCTTCAAAATATTTCTGTACGGCCATTGCCCCAGCATGGCGCACGGTCATTATCGCTACACGATGGCCGCCCAGATTCTCTACCAAATGTGCGCCTGCCGCTGCTTCGACTTCGGGGTTGGGCCAGTGTAGAAAACTAAACTTGTCGTCTGCTACCTTAAGATCTGAGGAGATACATAAATGGGGGATGTTCTTATTGCGTGCTTGTGGGGTAATAACGTTTCCCGCGGTGGAACTGAAGGTGATGATGGCATCTACATGGTCAATGTTGATGAATTTCTGTGCGATAACGGCTGATTCCCGTGCTAATAACTGATCGTCTTCGACAATCACTTTGTACTGGTGTTTATAATTTCCTTTCGAGCATTCAGACTCAAAAAGCTTTACTGCGCGCAGAAGTGGCAGCCCCAGAGAATCACTATCTCCCGTGAGCGGCAGTATCACCCCGATCTTGACGGTGTTGGCGTTCTCGCCGGCCAGGGCGCTGAGCGCTGCCACCAGGATAGCCAGTAGAGTCAGAGTCTTTTTCATAGAAATCACTTTCCCAAATATGCTTCCAACACCTCCGGGAGTTTGAAGACCTCCTCCGCCGTTCCATCGGCCAGGAGTTTGCCTTCATTCATGAAGATCACGCGGTCGGAAAGCTCTTTGATGAGGTTGATGTTGTGCTCCACCCAGATGATGCACTTTCCCTCGTCCTTGAGCTTTTTGAAGATCGCCTTGACCTTTTCGACCATCGCCGGAAAAAGCCCCGCGAACGGTTCGTCAAAACAGAAGACCTGGCAGGTTCCCACCGCGAAGGTCTCGCCATGCTGGGCCTGCTTGGAAAGGTGGGGGGAGTGCGCGTCATTGACCAGGAGTGCCCTGCCTATCTCCAGCAGCTTTCGCTGCCCATAGGAGAGATTCCCCGCCAGCTCCTTGCGCTTCTCATAAAGTCCCAGCTCGTGTATGAGAGTGGCCACCCTGTGCTTGGTGCCCGGAGAGCGTGGGAAAAAGAGGGCCAGGAAAGGGTTGCGGGGAGTCAGGACGTTGAAGAGGTTGTCCTGCACGCTCATCTGGTTGAAAAGGCGGATCGTCTGAAAGGTGCGGGCCACTCCACTGGGGGCGGCGCGGTGGGTCTTCAGGTGGCGGGTGCGCTTTCCGTTGGGAAGAATGATGCTTCCCCCGTCGGTGAAGAAACGTCCGGTGATGAGGTTGATGAAGGTCGTCTTTCCCGATCCGTTGGGGCCGATGACGCCGGTGATCTGCCCCGGGTAGAGCTGGATGGAAAAATCCTTGACGGCATAGACGCCGTCAAAGTGCTTGGAGACTTTTTCGGTAGTTAGGACAGCTACTGACACGATGTGAGTCTATGTGATCTGGTGGATAATTGCACGCGAAAAAAGGGCGATGGGTATCTCTTGAATCCCCGCGAAAGTTCCTCTAGCATATTCGGGTGCTGCCAATACTTGCCGGAGGATCCATCGGGTTGCTCTTGTTCGTCAACCTGTACCATATTTTCGCCGGGGTGGCTGGTGCCTCGGATCTGCTCTTTATTCCGAATCTCTATCACTCGATAGCCTCTGGAAATTTTCACTGGTTTTACTGGTGTTTTCCTCCTCCCCGATTTATATTCCCGGACTTTTCTGTTTTTTGCGTGCTTAGGCAGATAATCGGCTCGGACTTATTGACACTGTTTGTTCAAAGCTGTTTGTATACCCTCTTCTCGGGCTTGCTGATGGCTTATATGACCCGCAGGTTGGCGGGAATATCCTACGTTAGGAGTCTGCTCCCCATATTTCTGGCAATGGCGTTTTTTACCTTGCCGGGGCTTTTCCCTGAGGGAGCCCATAAAGGATTCGTTCTGCCCAGCTGGCATGGCGGTACGACGCTGGTTGTTTTGGCGGCCTGGGTAGTGTGGCTAAACTGTGTGGAGACGCCCAGGCGTGCATGGCTTGTCTATTTGATCGCGATCTCCCTTGTTGCTGGATTTTGCGAGCCGCTTTGCTTCCTGGCCTTTGTCTGCCCGGCGGTGCTGGGGGTCCTCTTCTCCAGGTATAGTTGGGTCTCAAAATTTGGTTTTGCCCTGCTGATGATTCTTCCCGCGCTTTTGGGCAGTTGGATCGGTGATCGAATGGTACCGCTCTCTCTTCTTCAGTACAACCATCAAAGATTGGAGGTGAACGCCTATACGATCCATTCTTTCAAGGCCTTTTTGGCCGACTTCAAAGATCCCCAGGCATTGTTGGGCTGGATAGTGCTTTTGGTCGGGCTGGGGGCTGCCTGGTGGAAGTGGAGGCCCGACAAAGCCAATGGATACAGGTGGGTAAGTGCAATAATGCTGATATTCATGCCGGTGGTTGGGTCTCTACTGATTGGCCGATATGGAGATACTGATAATATGCGTTATTTCCCATTGAGTCTCTTCGTGCCATTTGCGTCGCTCATATGGCTGGCGTGGCGCAAATACGGGAAGATTCTCACGGCGGTTGCGGCGATAGTAACTGTCACCACGGCCTGTGTCTGCCTGCAATTTCTGCCAACTTGGGCAGAGCTGACCCATTCGCCGGATATCGAACTAATCGATTCATACAGGAAAAACCTGCGTCTAGCCTCTGGTCTGGCCTGTTATGCGCTTAGTGGGGAGCTGCGATATTATTCCAAGAATCAGTTGATGATGGCAGATCTGGATCCGGAAGGATTTATAAATATGAAACTCTGCAGCTTGGCCTGGCTGGGAGTACCCTATACGCCGCCGCCCGCGCAGAAGTACAATTTTCTTCTCACGCAGGATCTAGATCGCCGTGTGTTACTGGCCATATACGGTCTGCCAAGTTCCATATACACCGTCTTCTTAGAAAAACAGGGATGTCAGCTATGGTTGTATAACAAAGATCTTGCTGAAGACATTGCCACACAGCCGCCGCTACTGTTCCTTCTGTCCGAGAGGCTTAAGAGTTCGGGATATCTCCTAAGCGCGCCTGAAAGAGCGCGTCTTGGTGGAGATCTCGATCAATATAAGAGGAAGACTCTCCTGAGGTTTCCGACAAGGCGCTGACGCGGAGCGCGGAAAATCAATGGGTATCTCTTGAATCCATGCAAAAGTTTCTTTAGCATATCCGTGTGCTGCCAATACTTGCCGGAGGATCCATCGGGTTGCTCTTGTTCGTCAACCTGTACCATGTTCTGTCGACTCTTATTGGCAATGCGGATATACTTTTATTACCGAACCTATACCGTGATATAGCAAGCGGTTCTTTCCAATGGTTCTGCTGGTGTTTGCCTCCGGCTAGAAATATTTTTCCTGATTTGGCGGTATTCTCATTACTCAGGTCATTTATACCCGGCGATATGCTGGCCTTGTTTATCCAAGTACTCCTGTATGTGCTGCTTTTGGGACTGTTGATAGCTTATTTGGCGCACAAACTCTCTGGGATTTCCTATGCAAGGAGCCTGTTGCCGGTTTTCCTTGCAATGGCGCTTTTTACGTTGCCGGGTGTCTTCGCTCCAGGAGCAATATATGGTTTGGTCATGCCTACCTGGCATGGGGGAGCAGTTCCCTTGACTCTGCTGGCCTGGATAATCTGGTTGTCCTGCATGGAATCGCCCGGCCCCTGGAAATTACCCGGCTTGGCAGTTATCTCTTGTGTGCTTGGATTTTCCGATCCGCTCTGCTTTATGACTTTTGTCTATCCGGCGGCGCTGGCTATCTTCTTCTCCAAATACATCTGGGTTTTCAAAGTGGGTTTTGTCCTGCTGGTTGTCTGCCCGGCCCTTCTGGGAAACTGGTTTGGGGACCTGCTGGTTCTCATCTCGCCGATACAGTACGCCCATCAGGGGGGTATAGATGTTCCGAGCATATTGGCCTCGTGCGGCAGATTCTTTATGGATTTCGCTGACGGACGTGTTATGTTATGCTGGCTGACGTTCCTGATTGGCCTGATGACAGTTCTGTGGTGTTGGAAGGTGACGTGGATGAATGCCTATAAATGGGTGGGGCTGATACTGGTTTTATTTATGCCCGTAATGGGAACACTCCTCGTGGGGCGTTATGGCGACTCAGCCAATTTTCGTTATTTCCCATTGACCTTTCTATTGCCGCTGGTCGCCCTGGTCTGGCTGGCGTGGAGGAAATACTCGCGACCGCTTTCTGCCGCGGTAGCCATCATAGCCGCCCTGACGGTATGCGCCTGCCTGCGGTACCTTCCGTCTTGGGCCGAGATGACAAGCCTGCGTGACGCGGAGCTGATAGAGTCCTGCGCGGGCGATATGAGATTGAAGTGCGGCTTGGCCAACTACTTTCTCAGCGGTGTTCTAAGGTATCATTCTCATGGCAGTTTGATGGTCAATGATCTGGATGTGAGGGGATTCCTGAATATGAAATTGTGCAGCCTGGCGTGGCTGGGACTGCCCTATACGCCGCCGCCAGCAAGGGAATACAATTTTATTCTGACGCGGGACTTGGACCGCCGTATGCTGCTTCTGATCTACGGGCCGCCGAGCCGTGTGTACACCATCTTTTTGGAGAAACAGGGATGCCAGTTGTGGTTGTACAACAGAGATCTTGCGGAGAGTATGGCCATACAACCGCAGCTGTTGGCGCTTTGGGGACAGCGGTTGGAGAAATCCGGTTACCTCTTGAATCTCAGCGGGATATATTCCCCGCAGCTTGCTGCGCTTAAAGAAAAAGGTAATATGAGAGGATGGGAAGCGAGTACATACACAAGGCGCATAATGTAAGTGTGCTAATCTATCACGTT
>Ga0181517_10000713_pt1 | contig 42529 bp, 38 predicted proteins | sample PEATcosm2014_Bin_31_FD_119748 | JGI IMG/M metagenome (GOLD analysis project Ga0181517, IMG submission 119748) | Peatland microbial communities from MTU Mesocosm Facility, Houghton, MI, USA - PEATcosm2014_Bin01_30_metaG | ecosystem: Environmental > Terrestrial > Soil > Wetlands > Peat | place... | reverse complement strand
TCTTCGATGTCGTCCAGTTCCTCTTCCAGCCGCGCCGTGTACTTGGTGTCGAAGATGTACGGGAAGTTCTTCACCAGCAGATCGCAGACCACCATGCCGATCTCGGTCGGGAAGAACCGTCCCCCGATCTTGGTCACATATTCGCGGTCCTGGATGGTGTTGATGATCGACGCATAGGTCGACGGGCGGCCGATGCCGCGCTCTTCCAGCACCTTCACCAGCGAGGCTTCGTTGTAGCGCGGAGGCGGCGAGGTGAAGTGCTGTTCCGGATCGAGCTTCTCCAGCGACAACGCCTTTACGCCGTCCAGGTTGGGCAGCTTGTTCGAGCTTTCGTCGTCGTCGTCCTTCTTTTCCTCCAACACCTCGTAGACCTTCAGGAAGCCGTCGAAGCGCTGCACCGAGCCGCTTACCCGGAAGTCGTATGTCCTTTTCGTCGTGGCCGATACCGCCGCAATCTTGGCCGTGGTCACGTCGAACACCGCCGGCATCATCTGCGAGGCCACAAACCGCTGCCAGATCAGCCGGTACAGCTTCAGCTGTTCTTCGGTCAGGTAGCGGGCCACCGACTCCGGCGTGCGCGCCGCGTCGGTGGGGCGGATGGCTTCGTGGGCGTCTTGCGCCGCCTTCTTGCCCTTGTACACATTGGGGGTCGCGGGCAGATAATGGGCTCCCAGCGTCTTGCCGATCCACTGCCGCGCGCCCTGGATCGCTTCCGGCGCAATGCGCGGCGAATCGGTACGCATGTAGGTGATCAGGCCCACCGGGCCTTCCGAGCCGATCTCCACGCCTTCATAGAGCCTTTGCGCCACGCCCATGGTGCGCCGTACATTGAAGCCGAGCTTGCTGGCCGCATCGCGCTGCAACTGGCTGGTGATGAACGGTGGCAGCGGCTTGCGCTGCTGTTCACGCGATTGCACCGAAACCAGCGACCACGTCGCCTTGTCCAGCGCCGCAACCACGGCGTCCATCGATTTCTTGTCGGGCAGGGCATTGGCAATGTACTGATCCTTGCCGTCCTTGTCCTGGCCGTTGGCGACCCGCGCCGATTCCCCGTCAATGCCCGTGAAACGCGCCTTCAGGCTCGTGCCCGGCTGCTTCTCCGGGTGCAGAAAGGCGTCCAGCGTCCAGTTCTCCACCGGCTGGAAGCCGCCGATTTCCCGCTCGCGCTCCACAATCAGGCGCACCGCTACTGTCTGCACGCGCCCGGCGCTCAAGCCGCGCCGCACCTTCTCCCACAGCAGCGGAGAAATCTGGTAGCCCACCAGCCGATCCAGAACGCGCCGCGTCTGCTGCGCATCCACCAGGTTCTGGTCCACAGCGCGCGCGTGCTGAAACGCCTCCTGCACGGCCTTCTTGGTGATCTCGTTGAACGTTACCCGCTGGATCTTCTTCCGTTCCTTGGCGTTGGTCCCCAACTGGATCGCAAGGTGAGCCGCGATGGCCTCGCCCTCGCGGTCAGGATCGGGCGCCAGAAAGATGTGGTCGGCCCGGGCCGCGGCCTTCTTCAGTTGCACCACCACCTTCTCCTTGCCGGGAGAAACAATCAGGGTCGGCTCGAAGGTCCGGTTTTCCAGCTCCACGCCGATATCGTTCTTGGGCAGGTCCATGATGTGACCCACCGATGCCAGGACTTCAAAGCCCGGGCCCAGATACTTCTCAATCGTCTTCGCCTTGGCGGGAGATTCGACGATCACCAGTGATTTGCTCATTGCCATCCTTACAGCGGTTTCGGAGCTGCTATACCCCGAAAGCGATTCTGTTGTGTGTCGTTTTCCTTCCGGGGTCCCCGCGGACAGGTCTCCGTCCGTGGGGTGGAAGCAAAAGACACCTTGCACGATTCCAGTAAGGGCACGTGAGCTCTGGAACCGCTTGAATTACCAAGACCACTTTAACCTGTCGGACCGGCTGGGCCCGCAAGCAGGGTCAGATGCGTTCTTTGCCGGCGGTTCGATTTCTGCTGCCGGAGAGGGCCGTTTTTCCATTCCGGAAAAACTGCCTACAGAAGTTGGACGCTACCACGAAACACCACCGGGTTTCCACTCGACGGCGGTTTTTCTTCGCGTTACGCCCCATTTCCAGGCCGGCGGAGGGGGCAATCGTTGTGGGTTAATCCCATCAGACTGTACACGAAGCGAAGCGATGCAGAAAATATTTGCTATACTCCGGCAAGAAGTAGCAAAGCTTGCCCCGCCCACCCTTCTGAATCGGAGTCGCCCGCCATGCCCGACGTTCAAAAAATCAGCATTGCCCTCACCGCTGAGCAGATTGGCGCGCTCAAAGCCGCCGTCGAAACGGGAGAATACGCCACCACCAGTGAGATAGTCCGCGAAGCGCTCCGGGACTGGCAATTCAAACGCGAGTTGCGCCAGCAGGATCTGCGACGCCTTCGCCAGCTCTGGGATCAAGGCCAGGCCAGCGGGCCCGCCACGCCCGCGGACTTTGATGCAGCGCGACGCGAGGCATTCAAAAAGCAGCAATAACCAGCGGCTTTGAAAGGGCACGGCTTTAGGCGTGCCGCTAAAGCCAATAAAATGAATGGGGCTTTAGCCCCCGAGGGATGTATTTCGAGATCTCAGCCGTAAGCCGGCTCTCTCCGCAATTCTCAAAGGCATGGGCCTGCGCCTCGTTATCGAGCGGGTAAATGCCGCCTGATCTGTGCTCCGAAGAGTTAAACTCCATGCATGAAAGCGCACCTCATCTTCATCCTGCTTCTCCTGCCGTTACTATTGGCGGCGAAGAGTGATCCGTATGAAAAGGTCGCTCCTGCCGACCGCGCTTCAGTTGAGACTGGTCTGCAACGTTACATAAAGGATCAGATCGGACGCAACTGGGCGGATTTGTACGAAATTGCTGTACCGGGCTATGCGATTCAGGGCGATTACGATGATCTCACTGGCAAGCGCGAGCCATTTCTTTCGAAAGACGGGTTCGTACAGGCAGAGGAGAACCAACTCGCGAACGGCACCCTCCCACTTATGAAGAGTTTCGACGTCGTCTCCACCGCGCCGGTCGAAGGAGGCTATGAGGTTCGCGGTTGCTCGAAGGCCCAAAGAGAAAGCTTCAAGTTCAAAGGAATTTTGAGATTCAACGCCTACGTTTCAAAAGGCCAAATCCGTTTCGGAGCATGGAGCTTTGTTTACGCGATGCCACATTCCTGCCCGCAGACCGTGGATGGTTATTAGGATCGCAACCGCTCAATCAAGCTCTTTCAAGCCGCCGTCAACTGCCCGAAAATCTCAGCCAGATCGACGTACAACGGCGTCTCTTTGACCGTCAGGCGTGAGCCTTCGACCCACTCCGCCCCGCAGCACATCCGTCCCGACCGCGTCTTCGGATCGATGATCCAAACCGTTTCCACGCCCATCGTCCGGTAGTCCTGGGCGCGCTCCTGGGTATCAGAGTAGGTATCGTCGGGAGACAGGATCTCAATCACCAGCAGCGGCGGTTCGGTAAGAATCTCCGGTTGGACTCCGGCAGCGAGTACGACCAGATCAGGCACCCGTACGCGGTTTGCTGAAACGCGTACCCGCAGCGCGATGCATCCCACCATATTCCACTGCCTCTCGCGACTGCCAAACCACATAGCCAGAAGCGCCTGCACTCGTGCGTGCTCGTACTTGCCCACGTTGCGCTCCCTGATCTCACCATCCACGTACTCCCGGTCTGGCCGGTAGCTGGTGCCGAGGTATTCGTGCAGCGGAATGTGCAAAATCGCAGCCATGGTAAAAAAAGTAGCATGAATCCCCAGAAGCCATGAATCAACGCAAATCGGGCCAAGCCGCAGGGAAGCCACCAACCCTCTCCCAGCCCACGCGTCCCCTACTCCCTACTCCCTATTCCCTACTCCCTGCCTTAATCACATCGTCCTCACATACTTCTTCCCCGGCAAACTCCGGATCCGTCCCGTAACCTCCAGTTCGAACAGCGCCGTAAATACCTCGGACGAAGTGAGTTGCGTCTCCAGCAGCTCCAAAATCCCGTCCAGTTGCAGAGCCTCGTCGGCGCGCAGAACCTCCAGCACCATGGCTTCTTCGGGCCGCAGCACCGGGTCTGGCAGAAGAGATGCCGTCGTCGCCGATTTCGATTCAGCCGGCGCAAACGACTCCAGCTCCATCCGCACCGAAGAGGGCAGTTCCTCCCACACGTCTTCCCAGGTCACCACCAGCTTGGCTCCCTGTTTGATCAGCGTATTGGGAGTCCACGACCCCTTGCTGGTCGCATTGCCGGGCACCGCAAACAGGTCCCGGTTCTGCTCCACTGCGCAGCGCGCCGTCACCCGCGTGCCCGAGTTCTCCGCCGCCTCCACCACCAGCACGGCGATGCTCAGCCCGCTCAAAATCCGGTTGCGGCGCGGAAAGTTCTGCGGTGCGGGGTAGGTTCCCATCGGCACCTCGCTCACAATCGCCCCGCCCATCTCCAGGATCTCTTCCGCTAGCTTCTTGTTTTCTTTCGGATACACCACATCGATGCCGGTGCCCCACACCGCGATGGTCGGCATCCGCGCCGCCAGTGCGCCGCGATGCGCGCTGCTGTCGACGCCCCGCGCCATGCCGCTCAGGATCACCATCCGCCGCACCGCCAAATCGCGCGACAGCATCTCCGCCATCCCCAGCCCGTAAGGGCTCGGATGCCGTGTGCCCACCACCGCCATCGCGGGCTTGCTCAGCAGATCCACCGGGCCGCGCACCCACAGCACCGGCGGAGGGTCGTAGATCTCCTTCAGTCGCTCCGGATACGCCGGGCAGCTCAGGCTCACAATCGTCGCCCGCTGCTCCTTCACCCTCGCCCACTCTGCTTCGGCAGCCTTGCGCGCCTTGCCCTCGAAGACGAACTGCGCCGCCGGGGCAGGGAAGCGCAACCCCTCCAGCGCCGTGAGCGGCAGCGCGAAGACCTCCGCCGGGGCGCTCAACTGCCGCATCGCATCCAGAATTCGTTTTGGCCCGAGTCCTGGCGAGAGCGCCAGCGCCAGCCACGCCATACAGTCTTCATCCAGCCGGCTTGCCGCCAACCCGGACGGAACTGCTTTGCTCTCCGCAATTTCGCTTGCGTTCCACATGATTTTGGTTTTCTGTCCCGAAATTGTACATGTAGATTTCTTCTCGCGAAAACAATTGTGACAAGGAATGTTTTCTTTCCCGCTTCTTCGCCGTATCCTCAAAAGAACGCAGGAGATGAGATCGTGAACGCCACCGTGAAAGGAACTTCCACCGTCGAGCAGTGCAGGCGTTCTTTCGCCGATGAGATCCGTGCCGTAACCGGGATCTCCGACCCACTCGTCAAGGCATTCGGCCGGGTTCCTCGCGAGCGTTTTCTGGGCATGGCTCCCTGGTTTGTCGTGACTGCGGTCTCGCCCTTTCGCTCTGAGTACCGCTCCACCACCGACCCCCGCGATCTCTATCACGATGTGCTCGTCGCCATCAAGCGGGAGCAGGCTATCAACAATGGCCAGCCCACCTTGCTTGCCCGCCTCATTGGCGCTCTCAACCTGCGTCCCGGCGGTCGCGTTCTGCATGTCGGTTGCGGTTCTGGCTATTACACCGCCATCATCGCCGAAGTCGTGGGACCCACTGGTTCCGTGTTGGCTGTCGATCTGGAACTCGACCTGGCAACGCGCGCCGCGGCCAATCTCGGCAACTATCCGTATGTATCCGTCATGCATCAGGATGGCGCTGAATTAGCCGTCGGCCCGCGCGGCCTCCGCAATCTCGACGCCATCCTGGTCAACGCCACCGTCACGCATCCGCACCCGGCATGGCTGAACAGCCTCAGCGAAGGCGGCGTCATCCTGCTGCCCCTGGCCGTCGGCACGGATTCCAACCAAAACGAAGCCGTTGCCGTCGCCATCGAACGCAAGGGAAACAGGTTCCTCGCTCGCCCGATTTGCCAGCTCACCCTCTATCCCAGCCCCAGCCTCCACGATCCGGCGCTCCAGGCGCAGCTCAGCCAATGCTGCGCGGCCCACACCATCCTCGACCTCAGGTCCGCCCGCATCGATGACCATCCCCGGACCGATACCTGTCTAGCGCACGCCCCTGGATTCTGTCTCAGCACGGTCTCCGCCGAGGAATTGCCATGAGACCCCGCCCCCTGTTTCCCGTTGTCAACGAATCTTTCATCTCAGCTTGCTACTCTAAAAGACCGTGAGCCTTATCTCTGATCGACCTCTTCGTATTGCCGCCATCCGTTTCCTCAATCCCGCTCCCCTGATGTGGGACTTCGAACACCCGCCGCTCAATTCCGAGCTCGCCAGCCGCTACAGCATCGACTGGATGCTCCCCTCGGAATGCGCCGACCGCCTCGCCTCGGGCGCTGCCGATATCGGGCTCATCCCCATCGCCTCTCTCGCCAGCATTCCCGGTCTGCGCATCCTGCCCGGCTGTGTCATCGCCTCCAAAGGCCGCGTGCGCTCGCTTTTGCTGGTCCGCCGCGCCTCGCAGTCGCTGGCAACCGTGCGCTCGGTCGCCGCCGACACCGCCAGTCGAACCACCGTTGCCCACGCCCGCCTGCTCTTTCGTCACTGGGGAAACCCCGATGTTCCGTTCCTCCCCATGCGCGCTGACCTCGACGCCATGCTCGAGAAAGCTGACGCCGCGATCCTCATCGGAGATCCCGCCCTGCTCGCCCTCGAAGAGCAATCCAACCGCTTCGAGCGCGGCGAAGAGGAACTCGTCTACCACGATCTCGCTGCCGAGTGGTTCGCTCTCACCGGACTGCCCTTTGTCTCCGCCGTCTGGGCGGTCGCGGAGAACTCTCCACTCCACGAGCAAGCTGTTGAGCAGATTGCCGCCGACTTCCTCCGCTCCCGCGATCATGGACTCCAGAATCGCGAGGCTCTGGCGGCCGAGTGGGCACCCCGTATTGCTCTCCCCGAACAGACCATCCGCGCCTATCTCTCCAGCAACATCCATTACCTTCTCGACGACGAGTGTCTCGCCGGCATGAACGCCTTCTTCCGCCTTGCCGCCGAAGCCGGCATCCTGCCCCGTTACACCCCGCCCATCGAAGCCGCCCTGCGCGCGTAGTACTACAGTTGCAGTCAGGGGCTCAGGGAGGGAGCATGGGCCTTCAGGCCCATGAAAGAGCCGCAAATCAGGGTGGCCTTCAGGCCCGGGCCCCTGCTTTTTTGCGGCGCTCCTGCGAAGTACAACTGTAGTACTAGAGCAGTATTTCCTTCGCGCAAAACAGTCCTTCTCGCACAAACAGAAAGGCCAGTTCCCGAAGGAACTGGCCCATCCACGCAATGTTTTTTCACAGTTTGCTTTTGCACAAAAGATGGGTGCCGCAGGTCCGGGGTCCCCACGGATCGGTCTTCGTTTGTGGGGTGGAGATGCCTCGCATTTGGGCACATGGGAAGGCACAAACCTCAACGGCTGGGGCATCTGCCAACCCCGCTAACTCCGCCAACCCCGCTAACTCCGCTAACCCCGCTAACGCGGGCGCAGCCCGGCTAACCCCGCCAACTCCGCCGCTTTCCTAAATCTCCCACCTTAGCAGCGCTGCGCCCACCGTGAAGCCCGCGCCCACCGAGGCCAGCAGAATCAGATCGCCCTTTTTCATCTTGCCTTGCTCGATAGCCGTCTCCATCGCCAGCGGAATCGTGCCCGCCGACGTGTTGCCATACTTCTCGATGTTGATGATCACCCGTTCCGGATCCATGCCCAGGCGGTCGGAGGTGGCAGTGATGATCCGCTTGTTGGCCTGGTGGGGAATGAAGCAGCCCAGATCCGCACCGGTCACGCCGTTCCGCTCCAAAACCTTCGCCGTCGCTTCCGACATCTTCCGCACCGCGAATTTGTATACCGCCGGACCGTCCTGGAAGATGTAGTGCATCTTCTTGTCCACCGTCTCGTGGCTCGACGGATGCAGGCTGCCGCCGCCCTTCAGGTTCAGGCTCGCACCGCCCGCTCCGTCCACTTCGTGTACAAAATCGATGAACCCGATCTCGCCCTCGTCCGCCGGCTCAATCAGAACCGCGCCGGCTCCGTCGCCAAATAAAACACAGGTAGTCCGGTCGGTATAGTCGGTCATCCTGGTATTGGCGTCCGCGCCGATCACCATCACTTTTTTGTGCGCGCCGCTCTCCACCAGCTTTACGCCCGCCTGCAGTGCAAAGACGAATCCCGAGCATCCCGCCGAAACGTCGAAGCCCCACGCGCCCACCGCGCCGATCTTGTGCTGCACCAGGCAGGCCGTCGAGGGGAACATCATGTCGGGCGTAACCGTTCCCACCACAATCACTTCCACTTCGCTGGCCGCAATGCCGCGCGCCGCCAGGCACTTCTTGGCCGCCTCGGTGCACATGTCGCTGGTGCCCTGGCCGGCCGCCAGCTTGTGCCGCTCGCGGATGCCCGTACGCTCCATGATCCACTGGTCGTTCGTATCCACCAGCTTTTCCAGATCCTGATTGGTGATGATTTCGGGGGGAACGTAGGTTCCGAGCGCGGTGATTTTGGCGCGGCAGCCCACGATGGGGCGAACGGTGAGGGTCAATGCACTTCTCCTTGATAGCGAACTCAGACAACGAACTCAATTGCCGAACCCGGCAGTCGAACTTCGCCGGGCGAACTCAGACGGTCAAACAAGCGGCTCGGGCAAGCCGCTCGAGCCATCCGGTTCAAATCAGGCAGCTCGACCTCCAGGCCAGGTTGCCGAACTCTATCTTATAAGCCCCGCCTCAGCCCTGTATTGCCGCCCGTAAAAATCTGCTCCCCGAGCTTGCCAATCCGGCCTCGCCCCTACGGCGCGGATTGCAACCGTCCGCCTCCTCGCGGCCGACAATTCGGCGAGGCGGCCCAAAAAGCGTTCAGCTCCTTGCGATCGAAAGTTGTACAGGCGAGCAGCGACCACAATGAAGAGACAATCTCGGTAGGTCTCGCTACTCCAAGAGCCCGGAGCGACCGCGCCGTAGGCGCAATGTTGATTAGCCCCGCGTTTCAACGCGGGGTAGGCTGCAGGACACGATCTAACGGAGTCCCGTAGGGACGGAGCCATCTTCGATCATCCGAAGACGTAACGCTCGTCGTATTCGATTCCACAGCTGCGTAGCAGGGTAACGAATTCCTGCTCAAAATCGCGTTTGCGGTGATGCTCTTCCTGATTTTCAATGTATCTTCTCACAACCTCAAGCTGCGAGGGACTGACGCTGAATGCCCCGTATCCTTGCTGCCAGGAAAAGCCGTCGCCCATCCACCGGGAAGAGCTTCCCTTGAGCTTCTGAACGGCATGGGCCAGGGAGCAAGGTGGCGGCAAGTCAAATAATAGGTGAATGTGATTGGGCATTCCGCCCGCGGCGATGAGCGAAAAGCCTTCGCCGCGCGCGATGCCTCCCAGGTAGGCGTAGAGTTCGGCGGCGCGGGCAGCAGGGATGAGCGAGCGGCGCTCCTTGGTGCTGAAGACACAATGAATGAAATTGCTTGCGTACGTGTGAGCCATCGTGCACCGTCCCTACGGGACTCAAAGTGTACAACAACAATCGCTCACCCCGGGTTGAAACGCGGGGCTAACAACCCTCGCCCCTACGGCGCGGCTCGATAGTCCGGTACGCGCAACCTTATTCCCCCAGCACGCGTGCAAAGATCGCGTCCACATTGCCCAGTTGCCGCGTGTAGTCGAAGGTCCTTTCCAGCTTTTCCGGGCTCAACAACGAAGAGATCTTCTCGTCCCGCGCCACTTCCTCGCGGAAAACCAGATCTTCCTTCCAGCTGCGCATCGCGTGCGACTGCACCAGGCGATAGGCGTCTTCGCGCATCATCCCGGCTTCAGATAGATCCAGCAGCAACTGGCCGCTGAAGATCAGGCCGCCGGTCGATTCAAGGTTCTTCTTCATCCGCTCGGGATAAACCAGCAACCGGTTGACGAGATCGGCGGTCTTGGCCAGCAGATAGTCGGTCAGAATCGTCGAATCCGGAAAGATGACCCGTTCCACCGAGGAGTGCGAAATGTCGCGCTCGTGCCACAGCGGAATGTTCTCGAAGGCAGCCTGAGCATTCGAGCGCAGCACCCGGGCCAGGCCGCTGATCTGTTCGCTGGTGATGGGATTCTTCTTGTGCGGCATGGCCGACGAGCCCTTCTGCTTCTCGCTGAAGTACTCCTGCGCCTCACGCACCTCGGTGCGCTGCAAGTGGCGGATCTCAACGGCAATCTTGTCCAAAGTGCTGCCGATCAGCGCCAAAGTGCTGATATAGGCGGCATGGCGGTCGCGCTGGATCACTTGCGTAGCCACTGGCGCAGGCTTCAGGCCGAGCCGCGCGCAGATTCTTTCCTCGTGCTCGGGCTTCAAATGTCCAAAAGTACCCACGGCGCCCGAGAGTTTGCCCACGCGCATGTCTTCGGCAGCGGCGTCGAAGCGGACCAGGTTTCGCTCCATCTCTGCAAACCAGTTCAGAATCTTGAGGCCGAAGGTCGTCGGTTCGGCGTGAATGCCGTGGGTACGGCCGATAGTGGGTGTGTGCTTGAACTCCAGGGCGCGCTTTTTGAGCACCGCCAAAAAAGCCACCAGCCCTTCGCGGATCCTTTCCGAGGATTCCTTCACTTGCAGGGCCTGGGCGGTATCGACGATGTCGTTCGAAGTAAGCCCATAGTGCAGCCAACGGGACTGCGCATCGAGCCCCTGCGCCTTGAGGGTTTCAGCAACAGCGGTCGTGAAGGCGATGACGTCGTGGCGAACCTCGGCCTCGATCTCCTGAATGCGGGCCACGGTGAAGCTTGCCTTGGTGGCGATGGCTTCGGCGGCGTCGGCGGGAATCACGCCGTCTTCCGCCAGCACGGTGGAGGCGGCCGACTCCACCAGCAGCCAGCAGCGGTACTTGTTCTCTTCGGTCCAGATCTTGCCCATCGCCGGGCGCGTGTAGCGTTCGATCACGGTCAAACTCCTTCAATCCAATATTTTTGCCGAGTCGGCATTCTCTCAGGTGCTAAAAAGGTGGCGGAAAAACTCATTTTCAGATGGCTTTGTAACAGTCCGGCACCGGTGTTTCCGACCCGCGGAGGATGAAATTGTAGCGCCGGCCTCCCGGCCGGTTGTAGCGTGGACCTCCCGGTCCACGCTCTTTCCTATTAGGCACGACTTCAGTCGTGCCCATCAAAGACTGTAGCCGCTTACGGGCGGGGAATCCCGAGCCTCTCGTACATCTCGTCGTATAGCAGCCCTTTTCCGGGCGTATAAGGCTGAAACCAGTTCCCGTCGATCACCAGCTGCGGGACGGCCCGTTTGCCCACATTCTGGATGAGTTCGGCCGAAGCATCCTTGTCGGAGTCGACGTCGACGCTGGTGTACTCAATGTTGTGCTGATCGAGGAATTGTTTGGCCAGCCGGCAATCGCGGCACCAGACAGTGGCATAAACCTTCACGTTCATGCCTTTATTGTATCGCCCGCTCTTGTAAGATCAGGAACGATGACAGCCGACGAAATCAAGCAATTCCTGAATCTGCAGCCCCACCCCGTCGAAGGTGGATGGTTCCGGCGCACCTACACCTCGCCGCACGGCGTGGGCATGCCCCGCGGCGACCGCCCGATGAGCAGCGCCATTTATTACCTGCTGGAGCCGGGAACCTTCTCCGAGATGCACGTGCTGGCCTCGGACGAGATGTTCCACTTTTACCTGGGCGACCCGGTGGAGATGCTGCAGCTTCTTCCCGACGGGAGCTCCGCTCTTTTCACTCTTGGACCGGATTTGGCCGCAGGGCAGCATGTGCAACTGCACGTCCCCGCCGGGGTATGGCAGGGAACGCGGCTGTCGGGCGAGGGTAAAGTTGCGCTGCTGGGATGCACCGTGACGCCCGGCTTCGAGTTCGCCGACTACCGCAGCGCGCCTTACGACGATCTTGTCCAGCGCTGGCCGCAAGAAGCCGATCGGATTCGCGCGCTGACCCGTGGTTAGACTTCCACTGGCGCACCGGACAAGAAAATGTAGCGCCGTCCTCCCGGACGGCTGTAGCGTGGACCTCCGGGTCCACGCTCGTTTGTTATCAGGCGCGCCGCTCCCGGAAGAAGCTGCGCAGCAGTTCGGCCGACTCTTCTCCCAGAACACCGCTCTCCACATCCATCTGGTGATTGAGTTGGGGATGGTTCAGCACCCCCAGCACCGATCCGCATGCGCCGGTCTTGGGGTCCATGGCGGCAATCACCAGGCGGTCGAGCCGCGCGTGGATCATGGCCCCGGCGCACATCGCGCAGGGTTCCAGCGTGACATAGAGCGTGCAGCCATTGAGGCGGTAGTTGCCGATGGTTGTTGCCGCGGCGCGCAGGGCCACCATCTCCGCATGAGCCGTGGGGTCAACGTCGCGCAGAACGCGATTGTGGCCGCGGGCGACGATTTCTCCCTCGTGCGCGATTACCGCGCCAATGGGCACCTCACCGGCGGCCCCAGCCAGGCGGGCTTCCTCGAGCGCGGCTTGCATGAATTCGAGATCGTCGGTGTGCGTCATCATGGCTGCGCAGCCGGCTGTTGCTGCGTCATGCAGTGCAAAGTGCCCAGCCCCCACACCAGATCGACGCAGTGAATTCCGATCACATCGCGATCCGGAAACAGCTCCGCCAGAATGTTGAGCGCCACCCGGTCGTTGGGATCGTGGAAAGTCGGCACTAGCACCAGTCCGTTGGCGATATAGAAATTCGCGTAGCTGGCGGGCAGGCGCTGGTTGCGAAAGACGACCGGGCGCGGCAGCGGCAGGGGCACAATTTCGAACTGCTTGCCGTCGGCCGTGCGCGCGGCTTTCAGGCGGGCAAGATTCTCGGCCAGGGGCGCGTGGTTGGGGTCCGCGGTGTTCGGCTCGACGGCGGTAACAATGGTCGTGGGCCCCACGAAGCGGGTAATGTCGTCCACGTGCCCGTGGGTGTCGTCGCCGGCCACGCCACAGCCCAGCCAGATAACCTGGTTGATGCCGAGATAATCGTGGAAGGCCTGCTCCAACTGCTCGCGGCTCACGCCGGGGTTGCGCTGCTGCACTTCGCTCAGCAGGCACTCCTCGGTGGTGAGCAGAACGCCCGCGCCATTGGTGTCGATCGATCCGCCTTCGAGAACAATGCGTCTCGCGACGCCGTCGATTTCAACCACAGGCTCCCACGAGGGAACGCCGAGCAGTTCCGTTACCCGGCCCGGCAGTTGGTCGTCGAGCTTCCAGTCGTCGTACTTGGCCCAGGCGTTGAAGTGCCAGTTGGTGAGCGCGACTTTGCCCTCGTTGTTGCGTACGAAGATCGGTCCGGAGTCCCGCGTCCACACGCGGTCCGTGGGCCAGCGGTGAAACTCGACGCGCTCCAGATTCGCTCCCGCTCGTTTGAGGATCTTGCGGGCGCGGCTCTGCTCGGCCGGATGCTGCACGATGAGGTGCACGGTCTCGTGCGCAGAGAGCAGGCGGACGATCTCCGCATAGACCCAGGGGATGGCCTGAGACTTGCCCGGCCAGTCCTCGGGATTGTGCGGCCAGGCCAGCCAGGTGCCTTCGTGGCGATCCCATTCGGCGGGCATGAGGTAGCCGTGGGCGCGGGGTGTGTTCACTTCTTCAGTCATGCGTGCTCTCTTGCGGATGAATTCATCGGCGTTAGTTACAGCGAATTATCGTTGCGTAGATTTCCCTCAGGGACTAATCAGTTTGCGAAAAATTCGATTCAGAATGGCTTTGTAACAGGGCATGGCTTTAGTCGTGCCGATAAAGCCAATCAAATGAGCCGGGCTTTAGCCCCTGCTAAAGCTCATTCCAGCTCTTCACGCGGATTCGGGCCATTTTCCGCGGCCTGTAAAGCCAATCCCTCTCAAAACACCAGCTTCCTGAAATCTTTACTTTCGATCCTCGGGCGTCGACGCCTGGTCGATAAACCGCTTCGTGATCGGCGCGTAAGCGTCGATGCGCCGGTCGCGCAGAAAAGGCCAGTTGCGTCGCGTGTCTTCCTGCAGAGCCAGATCGATTTCGCCCATCAGAATCTCTTCCTGGTCGTGCGATGCCTTGGCGACGATGCGGCCAAAAGGATCGGCCAAAAAGCTGCCGCCCCAGAACTCCAGCCCCAGGCCCTCGGCGCGGTCGCCGCGGATATCGCCGTGCTCCACGCCAACCCGATTCACGCCCGCCACATAGACTCCGTTGGCGATGGCGTGGCCCCGCTGAATGGTCTGCCAGGCATCGTATTGCGCGGCTCCGAACTCATCCTTCTCGGCTGGGTGCCAGCCGATGGCGGTCGGATAGAACAGCACCTCGGCGCCCTGCAACGCCGTGAGACGTGCGCCTTCGGGATACCACTGGTCCCAGCAGACCAGCGTACCAATGCGGCCAAAAGCGGTGTCCGCGGCTTGAAAGCCGAGATCGCCGGGAGTGAAATAAAACTTCTCGTAGTAGAGCGGGTCGTCCGGGATATGCATCTTGCGATACACGCTGACCATCGCTCCATCGGCGTTCAACGTGACGGCGGTATTGTGATAAAGCCCAGCCGCGCGGCGCTCGAAGAGCGAAGCGACAATAGCCACGCGTTCGCGGCGGGCAACCTCGGCAAGCCGCGCGGTGGTCGGGCCGGGAATCGGTTCGGCCAGGTCGAAAAGCTTGATGTCTTCGCGCTGGCAGAAGTACTGCGTCTGAAAGAGTTCGGGCAGGCAGACCACGTTCGCCCCCAACCGCGCCGCCTGGTGAATGTGCTCCACCGCCGCGTCGAGATTTGCTCCCGGATCCGGACCCATGCGCATCTGCACCAGGCCTACGTTGTATTTGCGCGAATTCGCCATAGCTTGCCGAGCAACCTCCTGAACGGTACTTCCCTTACGACAGCAAGGCCAACCCCGACAGGCAGGATTGGCCTTCATCTTCCATTTTAAATGCGACGGTCAAGCTCACCAACACGCCGGTCAGTATCGCCAGAGCGCGGATCAGTCTTCGTCGAGAATCAGAACCGCCGCGGCAATCGTTGTCGTCCACAGCCCGTGCTTGTCGCCTACGGCCGATTGGGTAATGTTGCTGGTCCGCACGATCTTGTTGGAGATGCGATAGATCTCCTTCTTCTCGTCCCAGCTGGTATCCGGATCGAACTCCACGTCCAGAGTCGTGGCCAGCATCTCGGCGGCCAGTTCCTCGGCGTAATCGCCTGCCTGTTCCTCGGTCTCGCCAAAGCTGTGGTGTTCGCTCAGGTATCCGTAGGTGTTCTTGTCGGCGGGAATCGCCACGCCTATGCTCGAAACCACCAGCCGGTGCGGCTCGCGGGTCGAGTTCTCCGCGATCACGGCAAAAACCACCTCGCCGTGGTTCAGGATCGAGATCCCTTCCTTGCGGGTGATCACCTTGCACTGCGGCGGAAAGATCGAGGAGACGCGGACCAGATTCTGTGAAGCGATGCCCGCATCCCGGAGGGCGAGCTCGAAGGAAGTCAACCGTTCCTTGTGTCTGCCAACGCCTTTGGTGAAAAACAGCTTCTTTGGGACCATTGCTTTTCCCAATTTCTATGTGCCCTCCGCAGACTTGACGTTCGAAGCTCCTTGCGTAGTACCGCATGAGTTTATCGCATTCAAGTGGGTTGAAAAAGGGTGCGGAGGGATTTCACCTCACATTCACTACCATCCATACCGCGGCTTTGCGGGAAGCGACTTCCGCCAAGCCGCGTGGCTCAGGCTGCAAGCAGCGGATTCACCCACCTAAGCCCTGGAAAACGGGCGAAATCGCGGTCCGTTGTATACAGCACTCCCCCGCATTCGATAGTCAAGGCTGCCAGTTGCGCATCGGTTACGATTGCGCCATTGACCTGACCCTCTTTCAACATACGTTGCAAAAGAGCCCAGTGACGCTCACCCGGCGCCAGGATGCGTACCTGAGGCATATCGAGCCACTCCTGTACGATGCCAAGCACTCTTTCCAGCGGGAAAGGATCGGCGGTGATTCTCTTATCCGTGGAGACACGCAGAAACGCATGAATTGTTTGCCAGGGAAGACCTACCAGTTCGTCCCCGGAAAAGACGCCCGTCAGCCAGTGGCACGCTTTCTCGTGTTGGACCGACGAACTGGTGTAGGCATAGAGAAGCAGGTTCACATCGAGAACAATCATTTGTGCCCCGGATGTTCAAGAGCTTCGATCAACCCTTCGATATTGTCGTAACTCATCCCCGGAGGCAAACTCAGCGGAAGCGGTGTCACAACAAACGGCTTGCGCTCAGTGCTCTCCGCCGGAGCGGTCAAGCCGCGCCTTAGCAGGCGGTTGATTGTCCCTTTGAAGGATTCCCCGGTTCGTCTGGTCTCTTCTTCTACAAGGATGGCCAAATCGTCGTCGATGGTGAGAGTTGTCCGCACATCATGATGCTAGGGTGGGAAGCATCATGATGTCAAACGGCGGCTGGAACTTCTAAAGTTGCAAACGTCTCCCCAATGGAGCCAAAACTGTTCCGTCTCCTCATCCGGCCTGCGCCGTTTGCCTTTTCACATGTCGAGACGTTGCCACTCCTGAATCTCGAATGGTAGCCTCATCCTCTAACAACAGTGGCAGAGAGGGGTCATTCAAGAATCATGCAATCCACCTATAACGGACGGGAACTGCCGCAGGGCGGCCAGGCAATTGAATACGTCAACGGGCAAATTGAGGTGCCCGCGCATCCGATCATCCCCTATATCGAAGGCGACGGCACGGGACGCGATATTTGGAAGGCTTCGCAGCGCGTCTTTGATGCGGCGGTTGAAAAAGCATACGGCGGCAAGCGCTCCGTCAAGTGGTTTGAGATTTTCGCTGGCGAAAAGGCATTTCGCGAATTCGGCACCTGGCTTCCGGACGACTCGGTAGCGGCTGCGCGCGACCTGCGAGTCTCCATCAAGGGACCGCTCACCACCCCCGTCGGCGGCGGCATCCGCTCCCTGAATGTCGCTCTGCGGCAGATTCTGGATCTCTACACCTGCGTGCGGCCGGTGAAGTATTACCAGGGCGTGCCCAGTCCGGTAAAGCATCCCGAGCGCGTGGATATCGTGATCTTCCGCGAGAACACCGAAGACGTCTATGCGGGCGTGGAGTTCAAGCAGGGCACGGAAGACGCGGCCCGCCTGATCGCCTTCCTGAACGACGACCTGCTGGTCAAGACCAAGAAAAAGGTCCGCCTGGACTCCGGCGTAGGCATCAAGCCGATTTCCATCTTTGGTTCCAAGCGGCTGGTGCGCCGGGCCATCGAATATGCGCTGACGAATGGCCTGAAGACGGTCACCATCGTGCATAAAGGCAACATCCAGAAGTTCACCGAAGGCGCATTCCGCGAATGGGGCTACGAAGTGGCCACTGAGGAGTTCCGCGGCCAGGTGGTGACCGAGCGCGAAAGCTGGATTCTCGGCAACGTGGAAGCCAACCCTGGGCTTACCGTCGAGCAGAACGCGGCGTTGATCGAGCCGGGGCTGGAAATGGCCTCGCCCGCTTTCCAGCAGTCGGTCCATGCTGAAATCAAGGCGGTTCTTGCTGCAATCGGCGCAAGCCACGGCAACGGCGCATGGAAGTCCAAGGTCCTGATCAACGACCGCATCGCCGATTCCATCTTCCAGCAGATCATAATCCGCCCGGAAGACTACAGCGTGCTCGCCACCACCAACCTGAACGGCGACTACATCAGTGACGCAGCGGCGGCGCAGGTTGGCGGGTTGGGCATCGCGCCCGGCGCAAACATCGGCGACGGCTTTGCGGTCTTCGAGGCGACCCACGGCACCGCGCCCAAGTACGCCGACAAGGACATGATCAATCCCGGCTCGGTGATTCTGTCGGGAGTGATGCTGCTGGAGTACATCGGATGGAAGGAAGCGGCCCGCATGATCGAAGCGGCCATGGAGAAGACCATCCTGCAGAAATTTGTCACCTACGACTTTGAACGGCAAACCGCCGGAGCCACGAAGGTGGGCACCAGCGAGTTCGCCACCCGGATCATCGGGAACCTTTAACGGCAGGTGTCAGGGAACCGAGTTCAGGTATCAGTATTGTCGGTCGCATGTTGGGCTGATTGTGACAAGCGGACGCACTGATCCCTGTACTCTTACCCCCTGATCCCTCGAACCCAATTCCCCTGGAGGAAAGAAATGCGTAAGAAAGTCAGCATTATTGGCGCCGGCAATGTGGGCGCCACGGCGGCCCACTGGATTGTGGCCAAGGAACTGGCGGATGTGGTGCTCCTCGATGTGGTCGAGGGCATCCCGCAGGGCAAGGCGCTTGACCTGCAACAGGCCCTGCCCATCGAACGGTCCGACGTTCATATTCTGGGCACCAACGATTACGCCGACACGGCCAATAGCGACATTGTGATCATCACGGCCGGCATTCCCCGCAAGCCCGGCATGAGCCGCGACGACCTGCTGAACACCAACTTCAAGATCATGTCGGATGTGGTGGGGAAGGTGGTTGCCCATTCGCCCGAGTCGATTCTCATCATCGTCTCGAATCCCCTGGATGCGATGGTGCAGACTGCCTATCGCAAATCGGGCTTCAACCGCGAGCGCGTCCTGGGTATGGCGGGCATTCTCGACTCCGGCCGCTTCAAGAGCTTCATCGCCGCCGAGTTGAACGTGAGCGTGAACAACATGAGCTGCCTCGTTCTCGGCGGTCATGGCGACACCATGGTCCCGCTGGTCGGCCACACGACCGTAGCCGGAATTCCGATTACCGAGTTGCTCTCGAAAGAGCGCATCGACGCCATTGTCCAGCGCACCCGCGACGGCGGAGCCGAGATCGTGAAGCACCTCAAGACCGGCAGCGCCTACTACGCACCGTCGGCCGCCGCGGTCGAAATGGTGGAGGCAATCCTCAAGGACAAAAAGAAAGTGCTGCCGTGCGCCGCGTACCTGCAGGGCGAATACGGAATCAACGGCTACTACATCGGAGTGCCCTGCAAACTGGGTGCCGGCGGCCTGGAAGAGATCGTCGAGATCAAGCTGACCCCTGAAGAGCACGACGCCCTCAAGAAGAGCGCCGCCGCCGTCAAGGAACTCTGCGACGTCATCGGCGTGTAAGAGTGTTAGAGAAGGCAGTGCACAGAAAGGCCCCTGTAAATGCAGGGGCCTTTCTGCGTCCGGACGTTATCCGGCGAAGGGACTTGCCCGCTGGCTTTTGGATGCTGTTGAGATGGAAGGATTTCGTAGAGATGACAGTATGGTGCGCCCGGAGAGATTCGAACTCCCGACCCTCAGATTCGTAGTCTGATGCTCTATCCAGCTGAGCTACAGGCGCATAAAAATAATTTCTACCGGCAACCCGAACGTTGGGTATAGGGACCCAGGCTCAAGGGTTTGTCGTATGGTCGGAATGGTGCGCCCGGAGAGATTCGAACTCCCCACCCCTTGGTTCGTAGCCAAGTGCTCTATCCAAATGAGCTACGGGCGCACGTTTTCGACTTCCCAATCATACCAAATTTTCCTTGTTTACGGGAAATCGCCGCAGGCAGTTCAGGGGCGCGCTCCGGAACTTGAAAACTCCGAAGTCCGCCCCTTTCTGCACTTCGCGGAATCGGATGAAGACCGGCGTAAGACCCGCCTTCGTCCGTCTCGTCTTATGACCACTCCAGTGTGCGTACCGAATCGGCGGGCAGCTCCACTGTCAGCGCCTTTGCGCCCACCGCGAGCTGAACGCTGGTTGCCGCGCCGCTGTTGGCCAGCACCACCACAAAGCTCCCGTCCGGGTTGCGGAAAGCCGTATGCGTAACCGGGCTCTCCGTCTTGCCCGTCTGCGAGCTCGCAATCACCTTTGCGCCCCGCCGGATGTGTTTGCTGAAGTGCGCCAGCGCCCAGTACTGGCCGCTCCGCGTCACTTTATGAGCTGCGTTCGGCACGGTGCCGTTCTCCACCGTGATGGTCCCGCCGCAAGGGAAGGGCCCAATGTTGGGATTGCCCTTCTCGTCCAGCACCAGGTTCCACCCCGTAATCGACCGCGCCCAGTTCGACAGCACTCCGTTGAACGTCTCCGCCCAGCGCGTGAATTCGGTCTGGTAGTCGGCAGCATTAATGTCCGGTCCGCCTTCGGTCCAGTAGGCATTCTTGTTCGGGAAGGCGTCGTGTACGCGGCTCATCGCCGCCGGCTCGCCAGCGTAGCCGTGCCAGGCGATTCCGTCCACGGATTCGTACAGGCCTGGGTCGCTCAATTCGTCGATGGCCCTGCCCCAGAGGTTGTAGTTGTGGTCAATCACCCAGATCTTTGTCTTCAGTCCTGCCTTGCGCAGCGCGGGCGCCAGGTGATCCTTCACAAACTCGATCTCGTGTTCCTGGCCCCACAGGCAGGCAGGCATGCGCCCGTTCTGATCGGTGTCCACTTCGTTCTGCACCGTTACGGCGTCGATCCTCACCCCTTCCGCCGCGTAATCCTCCAGAAAACGCCTGAAATACTGCGCATACGGCTCAAAGCTCGGCTTGCGCATCGCCCCGCCCAGCATTGACCCCGACGACTTCATCCATCCCGGCGGGCTCCACGGCGACGAGAACAGGAACAGCTCCGGATTCACCTTTCGCGCGTCCCGCAGCACCGGCAGAATATAAGCCTTGTCGTGATCGATGGAGAACTTCTTCAGCTCCGGGTCCGGCGTGTCGCTTTCGTCGAAGCTATAGGCGTTGCGCGAGTAGTCGCTCGCCCCGATGCAGGTCCGGCAGACGTTCAGCTCCATTTCGCCGGGCGCAAACAGGTCGTGCAGAATCCCCTGCCGCTCACTCTCCGTCTGCTGGCTTAGGACGTAGCAGGTGGCGTCTGTCAGCGCGCCGCCAAAGCCCAGAATCTCCTGGCGGGTCGATTCGGGATGCAGTGCGATCGCATCTTGCGTAGCCGCCGTTCCATCCGCCCACGCCAGCGGAGCCAGCGGCGTATGACGCTTGTCGCCGCCGCTTGCCCATACGCGCACCGATGTTTTGCCCGCCGCAGCCCAGGCCGGAATCCTGCTTGTAATTGCCATCGTGGCGGCCGTAGCCGTTGCGGTCTTCAGAAAGTCTCTGCGGGTTGCATTCGTCATAGTGCGATCCTCCAGACAGTCGTTTGTCTGCGGCTCGAATCATACCACGCTTGCCGCCTGATGCGCCGCCCGTCAATTCCGCCGCGCAAAAAAAGCGTCGCGGTCCTTCTTCCGAAAGACCGCAACGCAATTTTTTAAACCATGTCGATTTAATCGATCAGCTTGAATGTCTTCATTTCCGCCAGCAGCTTTGCCGTGTCAATCGGCTTTACCAGGTAGGCATTGCAGCGCCCTTGCAGGGCGGTCGTAATATCCTCCACGTCCGCATGAGCCGTGGTGACAAAGATCTTGGCCGGCCGCAAAGCCCCTGTGGCGTCTTCCTGCCTGCGAATCTCGCGGATGGCATCCTGCCCGTCCATCACCGGCATCCTGAGATCCATGCACACCAGGTCGAAACTTTGGCGAGCTTCGCGTGCTTCCCGCGCCGCCTGCACAGCTTGTTTTCCGTCCAGAGCGATGTGGATTTCGCCGAACTGCGAAAGAAATGCCTGCAGCAATGCGCGGTTGGTGGCGTCGTCCTCAGCTACCAGAATCTTCAGTTTTCTCATCTTTTTTCCCTGAGTGACAAACGGGCTGTCGGATTGAGAAGGACCCGGACCTGCCAGGGGGACCTGAAGCAGACCGCTTCCAGAAAGAACAAGGAACGCCGGCCTCCTGGCCGGCTCTAGCGTGGACCTCCCGGTCCACGCCCTTCCAGTATGAAGCTTATTCCAATGGACAACCAGCCAACTTCTCAGGCTTCCAGCAATTTCAGAATCTGCGGAGCCAGTTGGCTCACGCTTCCCGCGCCAAGAGTAAGAATCAGGTCGCCCTCCGCGGCGTTTTCTGCAACCGCGCTCACCGCTTCGGCGAAATCGACAGCCGTCCGCACCCGCGGCCCTTCGATCCGCTCCGCCAGCCGTTCCGCCGTGATGCCCGGAATCGGCTCCTCGCTGGCCGCATAAATTGGCAGCACAACCACCGTATCCGCGTCCCGGAAAGCGCTGCCGAACTCGGCCATCAGGTCTTTTGTGCGCGTATAGCGATGCGGTTGGAACACCACGTGAATCTTCCGGTGGCCGCACTCGCGCGCCGCCGCCAGCGTGGCTTTAATCTCCGTAGGGTGGTGACCGTAATCGTCCACCACCGTCACCCCCCGCGCCTTGCCGCGCAGTTGAAACCGCCGGTCCACGCCGCGGAAATTCTTCAAGCCCTCCGCAATCAGCTTCGCGGGCACTTCCAGCTGGTGCGCGATGGCCACGGCGGCCGTTGCATTCAGCACATTGTGGTGCCCTGGCACATGCAGCTCGAACGGGCCCAGCACGCCGCCGGCCGTCACTACTTGAAATTTGGCGAAGCTCCCCTGGCCCTGTGTCAGCACTTCCAGCCGGTAATCCGCCTCCGCCGCAACCCCGTAGGTGAACACGCGCCGCCGCGCCCTGGGCAGAATCGCGGCCAGCAGTGGATTATCCAGGCAAGCGGTCACTGCTCCGTAGAACGGCACCTTGTCCATGAAGGCCAAAAAAGCCTCCTCCACATCCGCCATGTCCCCGTAGCAATCCATGTGTTCCCGGTCCAGGTTGGTGATCACCGCCAGAATCGGCGAAAGCTTCAGGAACGACCGGTCGCTTTCGTCGGCCTCGGCCACCAGGTACTGCGTCGTCCCCAGCCGGGCATTCGAGCCCATCGCATCCACCCGGCCGCCCACCACCACGGTGGGATCGAGTCCGCCCGCCGAAAGCACGCTGGCCACCATCGAAGTGGTGGTTGTCTTGCCGTGCATCCCGGCGATGGCGATGCCATACTTCAGCCGCATCAGTTCCGCCAGCATCTCGGCGCGCTGAATCACTGGAATCTTGTGCGCCCGCGCCTCCACGACTTCGGGATTGCCGGTTCCCACCGCCGAGCTGGTCACCACCACCGTGGCGCCCGCGATGTTGCCGGCCTGGTGGCCTTCGTAAACGGTCGCGCCCAGTTGTACAAGCCGGTCCGTCACCGGTCCCCGGCGCAGATCCGAGCCGGAAACCTTCATGCCAAGATTGAGAAGAATCTCGGCAATGCCGCTCATGCCGATTCCGCCGATGCCAATGAAGTGTACGTGCTGTGAGGTAGCAAACATGTTGGTTGAAATTCACTTTAGCATCCACCCCGTGTTTGCCGCCCCACGGCCATGGGTGCCCCACCCTCGGCGCGCTGTTGTTTTTGCGCCTAGGGTGGGAAGCCACGAACCCCTACCGCGCATTTGTTTTTGCGCAACGGTGGGAAGGTCAGGCCACCCTCGCCGCGCTGATGTTTTTGCGCCTGAGGTGAGAAGCAATGGAACCATTCAGGCGCCGAATCAATACACTGGTTCCATGATCTTTTCGCCGCATTCGCCTGAGCCAACCGGAACGCGCCCCCTGCGCATCGTCCTGCCCGGTGGCAGCGGGCAGGTGGGCCGGATGCTGGCACGCCGTTTCCAGCAGCGCGGCCATCATGTAACGGTTCTCACCCGCAGCCCTTACAGCGCTCCCTGGCAAACCATCCACTGGGACGCCGAACACGCGGATTCCGAGCGTTCCGGTTCCGAGCAATCCAGTTCATGGACCGAAGCACTCGAAGGCGCCGACGTCTGCATCAATCTGACGGGTCGGAGCATCAACTGCCGCAACACCCGCGCCAATCGCCAGCAGATCTACGAATCCCGCATCGGGGCAACACGGCTGCTGCACAGCGTCATCGCCAGCCTGGCCAATCCGCCCCGCCTGTGGATGAATGCCTCGGCGGCCACTATCTATGCGCGTGCGCTCGACGAAAAGGAAGCCGACCTGCCGCTCGACGAGTCCAGCCCGATCGAAGCAGATCCCGAACACGGCGATCTGCTCGGCCTCGGCGCGCCCCAGCCCTGGACCCACGCCCGCGGATTCACCCGCCGCGTGGTGCGCGACTGGGAGGCGGCGTTCTTTTCCGTCCCCACTCCCCGCACCCGCAAGATTGCGCTCCGCAGCGCCGTCACTCTCAGTCCCGTCGCCGGCAATGTCTTTGCCGTCCTTGCCAATCTTGTCCGAATGAGCCTCGGCGGCACGCAGGGCAGCGGGCGTCAGTTTTTCCCCTGGATCCACGAGACCGACTACGCCGATGCCATTGAATTCCTCATTGCCCGCGAGGATCTCGACGGCCCTTTCAACATTGCCTCACCTTCGCCCCTGCCCAACCGCGAGTTCATGGCCGTGCTCCGCGAAGCGCTGAATATGCCCAACGGATTGCCCGCACCCGCCCCGTTCATCTATCTCGGTGCGTTGCTCATGGGAAGCAATCCGGAGCTGGTTCTTTCCAGTTGCCGCGCCGTTCCCGGCCGGCTCCTGGCCGCAGGATTTCAATTCAGTTTTCCCGGCTGGGAAGAAGCTGCGGAAGATCTGGCCAACCAGTGGCGTCGCCGCTTCGACTGAAAAACCAGCGGCGCTTGAGCCTCGCAGTTCAGCCTTTTCCCCGTACCGAATCAGCCCGCAACAAAAAAAGGACCTCATGCCGAAGCATGAGGTCCTGGTCCCGAGGAAGGGAATTCAAAGTGTAACGCCGACCTCCCGGTCGGCTGTGCTGAGGGCCTCCCGGCCCTCAGCAATTTCATCAGCCCATGAACCCTCGTTGCATCTTATGGGTCATGAGTCCCTGATTCGCTAAACAAAAAGCACTGTCATCCTGAGCGAAGTTTGGCACGTTTTTTGTGCAAAACGGAGTCGAAGGACCTGCGGTTGTTTTTCCTTTTTCTTCAACGAACTTATGACTCAGGGCTTTAGCGGTGTCCACCGCCGCCATGTCCGCCGCCACCCATGTGGCCGCCGCCGCTGAAACCGCCGCGTCCGCCAAACCCGCCGCCTCTAGCCACTCCGCCGGAACCGGCGCGTGCTCCGCCCCCGCTGAAGCCGCGGGCCGGTGCGCCATACCCGCCACGCCCACTCATGGCCGCGTGTGCGCCGCCGTAAGCCGGCCGGCCGTATCCACCCCGTCCGTACCCGTATCCGGAGTGCCAGTAGCCGCCCCTATAACCCCATCCGCGATGCCCCCAACCCCAGCCATACCAAGGGCCTACGCCAATGAATAAGCCGCCCGTAAACCAGCTGGGACCGTAGTAGCCGTAAGGCGCGCACGCATAGGGGTAATAGGCGTAATAGCCCCATTCGCAGTCTGGAGGACCGTAAGCCACAGGCGCCGGAACCACCTCCGGGCCAATCCCCACTCCCACCGCAACCTGTGCCTTGGCCATCGTCGCCAACGGCAAAACCAGAAGAGCTGCAATCAATACCAGGCGCATTTTTTTCATGGAACCCTCCCCGTGCTGCCCTGGCCTGATCGCTACCGGCAGGGAATCCGTCGTCCTCAGCACTCACCAGCTGCTCATCTTCAGGCTGGCTTCTGTTCATTCAGACAACATGTGCGCCGTTTAGTTGCGGTCCAGTCGCGAATTTTCTCCCCGCTCCCGTTTGCGCAGAATTATCTCTTCATCCTGCACCATGGAGTTGAGGCAGAAACCAGTCTGAATCCACACCCGGCCGCGCTGCTAGCGGTTGAATTTCCCAGATCTCCACCGCTGTTGCGGACCCACAAGGCATGAAGTTGTACCGCCGGCCTCCCGGCCGGCTGTAGCGTGGACCTCCCGGTCCACGCAGCCACATACGAGGCGTTCGTCCGGACCGAACCATTCCGATGGCATACCCCACCCCTCCCCCCCCCCCCCGTATCTGCCCTATTCGCGGGGCGTTAAATCTTGCAAATAACATAAAATAAACAACATATCTGACTTTATCCACCGCCAAAAAGCAACCGGGATGCAGCTTTTTGCCTGTTTTTTGCATCATCCAAAGTGCAAAAGATCTCGATTCCGTCCCAAACAGAAGAAGCTCCTGCCATTGGCAGAAGCTTCTTCCGTACATTGAGATCGGGTCTCCGCCGGCACGGCGAAGGCGCAGCAGGCTAAAGAACGGTAGCCGCCGAGCTTAGACGCTGAAGGACGAGCCGCAGCCGCAGGTGTTCTTCACTTGCGGATTGTCGAACTTGAAGCCGGCGGCCTCGAGCGTTTCCACGTAGTCAACCGTACAGCCGTTCATGTACATCAGCGACGTGGCATCCACAAAGACCTTCAGGTCCTCGAAGCTGAACACCTTGTCCATCATGCCGCTCTGGTTCTCGAAGGCCATGGAGTACTGGAAGCCTGAGCACCCGCCTCCGACGACGCCGATACGCAGTCCGGCCGGCAGCGGGTCCTGGGTCGCCATGATTTCACGCACCTTGGCGATTGCCTGGGGGGTAAGCGTGAGAGGCGTCTTCTTGACGGTTTCCTGGTTGGGTGCAGCGGTTGCAGTGGCCATGGTTTCTCCCGGTGATTGAAATTCTTGCCGTTATCCGTAACTCTACTGCGCAACGGACCGGGGATACAAGCCCCAGCGGCAGTGCTGTCCCATTGGATGCTGCTGATTCGGGAAAGATGCAGTCAACCTGAACTGCTGAGGTTGAACCCCCGCGCCGGATGGGATTCATCTCCAGGTCCTGCAATCCGTCTCGCACCCATTCGCGGCGTTCATTTGATGAAAATGGCCTGTGACAATTGTCACGCCGCGGATATACGTTCCGGGCTATGATGGTCAACCGTACGGCCCCTCTACTCACGAGACCGCGTTTCCTTTACGGACCCGCCGGTATCTGGGACCCACATTCCGTTCGGAGGTGGAGAATGATTGTTCCCGTCATGTGGTCAGTTTGGGCAGTTCTGGTAGTGGCTCTCGCTGCACTGTACATCTATCGCTCTCGGCTGACCCGGGATGAAGACGACCAGATTTATCTGGACGACGCCTTCAACCACGAGAAGCAGGCCCAGGCCGAGATTGTGTCAAAGGTCAACAAGGTTGAGCCCATGGTGAAGATTACTACCTGGCTCGCCGCAGCCTCGACCGTCTTCGTGATCTGCTTCTATGTGCTGGACTTCGCGAAGAAGTTGGGCGTCTTCTAGCTTCGGTGGCTCTTTGACCCTGAATCTTCGGGGGACAGTCCCTCCCTTGATTACTTCCCGGCGGGCGGCGGTTGCATACTGCCGCCCGTCTGGTAATTGGGAACCGTTCTGCTTCTCTTCTTCCAGAAATTCTTCCTATTCAACTTCTTGCTTGGCCTTGTAGCCCTCGCGCGCAATGATGTCGTACTTGAGTGGCTTGTGCTTCTCATCCTGGATGCGCAGCGGCTGGCCCTCTTCATCCACCAGTTCCACCCGCAGCTTGCGATAGCTGCCGTCCTGCTTGGCGTTGGTCGGGCGGTACACCAGTTGATATTTGGACCGGATGTTGGCGTTGATCCCCTGGAAGATGTCCGGCATCTCGCCCACAAAGCGCGGGAAGAACGACATGCCGCCTGTCATCTTCGCAAACGTCCTCATCTCGTTGTCCGCCTGCAGGTAGGTGATGTCCCGCATCTGCCCGCCCATTCCGCCTCGCCCTTCGTTTATCACGCGCGCCGCGCCCCCGGTAGACACTGTGAAGATGGTCACATCCGGCGTGGATTTCACCTTCTGCAGAATCTTGTCGTAGGTGATCCGCGAGAAACTGTCGATTCCGGACGCGATTACAATGATGTATTTTCGCCCTTCGACGCGCGCCAGCCGGTCTTCGGCCTCATACAAGGCATCGAACAGGTTCCGCTCGCTGAAGCCCGGGATCCGTAGCGTATTGATGGCCTCAAAAACCTGGCGCTTGTCCTGCGTGAAGTCGGTAACGATCTGCGGACGCATGTCGAAGGTCATCAGCGCCACGTAGTCCTGCGGGCGAAGCTGCTGCGCGAACTCGTAGGCGGCATTCCGCATGTCGTAGATGAAGTTGTAGTTGGTGTTGGCGAACTCGCAAAGAAGCAGGGCCGTGATGGGCGCTTCGACGCGTTTGAAGCCGGTCACTTTCTGCACCACGCCGTCCTCATAAACGCGGAAGTTGGCCGGTTTCAAATTCGCTACAAACTGCCCGTTTTTTTCCACCAGCACACCCACATCGACGGTGACCTCGGGAACTTCAACCCGCAGGGTGAAATTGCCGGCTCCCTCCGGATTCTTGAATTTGGGCGCGGCCGGAGCTGGTGGCGGCGCTTCCTCGGTCGGTTCCTTCTTCTTCGGGAGCGCAATCACGCCCGAGTCCGCTCCTGGGCCTCCCGAATCTGGTGTGGTCTGGTCTGGCGTCGCCTGGCCTGGCTGTTGCGGCTGGTTCTGGGCAAGCCCGGGGAGCGCAAGCGTGAACACCGCAAGCAGAAGGGCGGGCAGCAGCGGGCAGCCGCAGCGAATCGCAAACCTGAAATGTCGCAATCTGAACATGACGACCTCTGTGATCAACAGCATACGGGAAGAACGCAGTACCCATCACCGGTCCGCTCCCTTGCCGTTGGTATAGACGTGAAATATTGCGGGAAGGAACCAGCCGCCAACCGCGTCTCGTTTCCCGGTACTCCGTTTTGCGAGGAACCAGCCTGAAATTGCTCCGTACTGGTGGAGGGCTGAGCTTCGACTTTGGATTCCGAATCCTAAATCTGCGCAAAGAATCGGGAGGCGGGGTAGACTAGATGCTGTATAGGTAGTTTCTGATAACGTCAGGCCGGAATTGTGACTACTTTGCCGGCCACATCGAAACCAGAGTTGGTGTATCCCGGGAGCAACCGTACCCAAGTCGCGAAACTGACCGGGACACAGGGACTCTGATTTCGCTTGAATATGCCAATCTCGATGAGGAACTCGGACCGACCATGAGCCAAATACAAGGTCTAGCAGCGCACGCGGCGGGAGCCGAACTCCTGCCTTTTCGTTATGACCCGGGGAAGTTGACATCGCAGGAAGTCGAAATCTCCATTTCGCATTGCGGCGTCTGTCACAGTGATCTGCATCTGATTGCGAATGATTGGGGAATCAGCCAGTATCCGTTCATCCCCGGCCACGAAGTGGTGGGGGCGGTAACGGCCGTGGGCGCGGATGTGAAGTCGCTTGTCGTGGGGCAGAGGGTTGGCCTGGGCTGGCAATCGAACTCCTGCGGCGTTTGTGAATGGTGCACCCAGGGGATGGAGAACTTGTGCCCCTCCGCCGAAGGCACCTGCGTTCACCGCCATGGCGGCTACGCGGATAAGGTGCGCGCCAACGCGCGCTTCGTGATTCCGATTCCGGACGCTTTGGACAGCGAACACGCGGCTCCGCTGCTGTGTGCTGGCATCACGGTCTACAACCCGATGCGCACCCACGGCATCAATCCCTCGTCGCGAGTGGGAATTGTGGGTATCGGCGGACTCGGTCACCTGGCAATTCAGTTTGCGCGGGTCTTCGGCGCGGAGGTCACTGCTTTCTCCACCTCGGCCGCCAAGGAAAAGGAAGCGCGCGAGCTGGGCGCACACAATTTCATCAATACCCGCGAGTCCAAGGCCATGAAGGAAGTGGCCGGATCCATGGACTTCATCCTGAGCACCATCAATGCCGATCAGGATTGGAGTGTATACATCCAGACTCTGCGCCCGACCGGGACCCTGTGTTTTGTCGGCGTACCCCCCTCGCCGGTATCGCTTCATGCCTCCCTCTGATATCCGGATTGCGCAGCATCACCGGCAATCCGACCGGCAGTCCCTACCGGTTGCGCGAGATGATGGACGTGGCAGCGCGGCATGGCGTCAAGGCTCAAACCGAGCGCTTCCCCATGGCCAAGGCCAACGAGGCCATCGAGAAGGTCAAGAAGAACAAGGTCCGCTACCGGGCTGTTCTGGCCAATTAAATCGCTCCTGTTTCTTGCAGATTGAAGGGCGTGCGCTGCTTCCAGCGCACGCCCTTTTGTATTGCACCGGTCTATATCTCAAGCCGCCCGTAAAATTTCGTTTGGGCCAGCCGCAACTCGGGCATAATGTGCTCATTGTGAAAACAGTGAGCTTCGGGATAGCTCTGTGCCTGTTCGCAGCCACCAGCGCGTTCCCTCAAAAGACCGTGCCGCGCGCTTCCATCGCATTCAGCTTTGCTGTCGATGGCGAAACCGTCCCTTGTGTTCACCGGGGGATCGAACTCCAGGCCGGCGGCCGCGTTATTCCTGTCCGCCCGACCGCCTACGGGTTCATCATCCCCCCAGCTTTCCGTAGAGCTGTGACCGGGAAAGCCACTCAGGTTCAGAAGGTCGACGTTCGGATCACCTGTGGAGGGCAGGTCTTCGATTTTCCAAACGAAGATGAATCCCGCCTTGTTCCCGGCTCCTGGCTCTTGGAGGTCAGCTATCCCACCACCTGGTTTACATCGGCCACGGAAAGCCCGGTGCTGGAGAGCGGGACCTGGTTAAGCGCCATGATCTGGGGGTGCCGGCAGTGTCAGCCGGTGCCCAGGACGGTCATCCCTCATTTCGATCTTCCGTCTGCATTTGCCGATCGTCTCCGCCGTGAGCAGCCCACTGCGCAGGGCGTCCGCGCGGTGCAGATTGCCTACGCGCTGGTGGTCTTCAACGTCGAGCCGGAGAAGAACCTTGCCTACCTCACCGACCTCCTGAAAGCTTGCGTCGTCCCCGCGGAAACGCCGCCGGACGCCGCGGTTTGCAACAACGCGCAGTTGGCCGAAGACCTCGTCAACCTCTATTGGCGCGGCGACAGTGAGCTTTTGGGCTCTTTGCTTGAACTGGCCGATTCCCACTCCGAAGTCGCCAGTGAGATGGGAGACTTCTACGCTGATCTGCTGGATCGCCGGCCAAATCTAACCTTGCGCGGATTGCAGGCGCTGGCCCCGGAAATGCAATTGGCGGCTTGTGTCCGCGCCGGTGAGAACGAGCGTGAAGGCGACGGTACGAGGTTCCGCCGCATTCGCATGAACCTGCATGCCGTTGGAAGCGTCACGGCTCGCCAATGCCTCCAGCAGGCCGAAGCGGCGTTTCACTGATCCGACGGTAGGCGCTTCTGATTTTTTCGCAAGGAGTTGGAACCTTTAGGCCCTTAAATGGTACGGAGGGAACAGGGGCCTTTAGGCTCCTGAATGGTACGGAGGGAACAGGGGCCTTTAGGCTCCTGAATGCAGTGTCACGTTCGGAATGGCCTTTAGGCGCGGGCTTTCTTCGGCTGGCCCCAAGATTCGTTGAATACGCTCTTCTGTTTCTTTTCAGGGCAGTGAGCAACCCAGGTTTTGGTGGTCAAATCAATCAGGCCTAAGAATACCCAGGAAGGCTGTCTTTTCCGCCTCCGGCGTTTTGTACGAGAATGGAAGAATGAACTCCATGCGCATCGATAAATGGCTCTGGGCTGCGCGCTTCTTCAAGACGCGGGCGCTGGCTTCAAAGTCCTGCGATCTGGGCCGCATCAGCTGCAAAGGGATTGAAGCGAAGCCGTCCCGCGAAGTCCACGTGGGCGACATGCTGCGCGTGAAGAACGAGGGTGGGGAATTCGTGGTCGAGGTTCTGGCGTTGAGCGAAATGCGTGGACCCGCGGCGGTGGCGCTGACCCTCTACCGCGAAACCGAAGCCAGCAAGGAAGCCCGCCTGAAAGCCGCCGCCGAGCGCAAGGCGATGCAGGAGTTCATGCCTATTCCCGAGCATCGCCCGTCGAAGCGGGACCGACGTCTCATCCACAGCTTCCGTGGCGACCGTTGAGGCCAGACACACGCGATAACATAGGGGTGGTTGGGACTTTCGTTACGTTCCCGGCTCGGTGCGCTCATGCGATTTGAACTTTTTCTGGCGGCTCGTTATCTGAAGGCCAAACGGCGGCAGGCGGTGGTCGGCGTGGTGACCACAATCTCCATTGCCGGGGTTGCCGCGGGCGTGGCCGCGCTGATCATCGCATTGGCCATCACCAACGGCATGAGAAACGATCTGCAGGGCCGGTTGCTCGGCGCATCCGCCCACATCGATCTGATGCGTGTGGAAGCCGATGGCATTCACGACTGGCGTCCGCTGGTGGAGCGCCTGCGCAGCGTTCCGCACGTCAAAGCAGTCGCGCCTGGAATCTACGGGCAGGTGCTCGTCTCGCGCGGTCCGCGTGCCGGATTCGCCTTGATCAAAGGTGTGGTGCCAGCCGAGGAACGCACTGTCAGCAATATTCTCGATGCGGTTGTATCCGGCTCGGCAAAGGACCTTGAGCCTGCTGCCGCCGAGGTGAACGCAGCATCGGAAGGGGGCCCGGACGCGATCAACGCGCCCTATCCAGCGCTGGTGCTGGGGCGCGACATTGCCGACCAGATTGGCGCGCAAGTGGGTGACAGCGTGCTTGTCACCAGTCCCCAGGGCGAACTGACGCCGCTCGGCCTGGCCCCGAAGTATCAGCGCTTTCGTGTTGCCGGCATCTTTCACTCCGGCTTCTATCAATACGACGCGGCGATGGCCTTCATGCGCCTCGCCGATGCACAGAGGCTCTTCAGCGAGCCCGATCTGCTCTCGGTGATCAGCTTCAAGGTGGACGACATGTACCGCGCGCCCGAGATTGGCAAGGCCATCGAGCAGGCTGCCGGCAAGGGCTACATGACCACCAACTGGATGGAGCAGAACCGCGAGTTATTCCGCGCCCTCCGGCTTGAGCAGGTTGTTACCTTCATCGTGATCGCTCTCATCGTGATTGTGGCTGCGTTGAATATCCTGATCGCGCTGACCATGATGGTGATGGAAAAGACGCGCGATATCGCGGTGCTGATGAGCTTCGGCGTGGATCCCGGACAGGTGCGCCGCATTTTCCTGATGCAAGGCATGTTGATCAGCCTCATTGGCACGGCCCTTGGCCTTGTACTGGGCTATACGGCTGCGTGGGCCGGTGGGCATTACCACTTCATTCATCTCTCCGCCGAGGTCTATTCGATCGACACGCTGCCCTTCGCTTCGCGGCCGCTTGATGGCCTGATCGTCTCCATCGTTTCGGTGGGAATCTCGTTGCTGGCCACGCTCTACCCGTCGAGTGCGGCGGCGCGCGTTCGCCCCGCCGAAGCGCTGCGCTACGAGTAACGACACGAGGTGATCGCGTGCGTGCCGCATCTCCCTGCGCATCTTTCGCTGGAAATGGAAGCCCAAGATTCATGTCGTCGGTCAGACCGTCCTGATTCGCAAAAGCGGCGTCGGTATGCCCCGGCGCAATTCGCGCCCGGTCTCGCCTCCGATTGAGTCTCGGTTGAACTGGTTTGCCGCCTTGAGAAAATCGGTTCCGCGCACCGGATAATGGGCATGAATCGACGCTGATGAGATGGATTTGCTGGCGAATCAACTTTCGTTCCCACTGCCGATAGCCGTATTTGGCTTTAAGAAGCAGGCCTCCTGCGGGTACTATCCTGATATTCATTGCAGGGGATTAAATGTCACGACTCTATTTGCCGGATCTGCTGTACGCCGCCGGTCAGGCTCATGCCGGAGTGGGGCTCCTGGTGGGGCCCGATGGCAAGGTGATCGGGCTTGCCGCGCCGGAGCAATCGGCCGGAGCCGAAGTTGTCCGCATGACTGGACGGGCGCTTCTGCCGGGTCTTGCCAATGCGCATTCGCATAGCTTTCAACGCCTCTTTCGCGGCCGCGCCGAGGGCCGCAAGAGCGGTGGCGATACTTTCTGGACCTGGCGCGAGCAGATGTACCGCGCCGCGGGATTCGCATCGCCGGACGACCTTTACGACGTAGCGCGTGCCACCTTCCTGGAGATGCTGCGCGCGGGAATCACCGTGGTGGGCGAGTTTCACTACCTGCACAACGATCCATCCGGGCGTCCCTATGCGGACCCCAACACTCTTGCTTTGGAAGTGGTCCGCGCCGCCGAGTCGGTGGGCATCCGCATCTGCCTGCTGAGGACGGCCTATCTGCGCGCCGGATTTCAGCGCGAACCGCATCCCGGTCAGGGCCGCTTCTACGAGAGTGCCGGCGCATACTTGCAGAGTCTGCAAGACCTGATAGCTGCGGTCGCGGGCAGAGAGTTGGTGAGCGTGGGAGCGGCTCCGCACAGCATTCGCGCCGTTCCTCTGGACGTGATGAAAGAGATCTCGGCCTATGCGCAACAGCGCGAAATGCCGCTCCACCTGCACATCAGCGAGCAACCCGGCGAGAATGACGCCTGCGTGGCGGAGTACGGCCAGACGCCGGTCTCGCTGGTAGCCAATTGCGGAATTCTGGCCCCGAAGACAACCTTGGTCCACTCGATCCATCTGACCGTAGCTGAGTTCAATCTGGTCGCCGAGTCGGGCGCGACCATCTGCTCTTGCCCAACCACCGAGCGCAATCTGGGCGACGGCATTTTTCCAGCGGACCGTGTGGCGCGGCTGGGCATTCCGGTGGCGTTCGGGACCGACAGCCAGGCGCAGATCGACATTCTGGAAGACGCGCGCGAATTGGAGTACCATCTGCGCCTGCAACACCGCGAGCGCGGCATTCTCGATGGCCTCAATGGCGAGGAGATAGCTGCTCGCTTGCTGCAGTCGGCGACGGCTTCCGGATATCGCGCATTGGGGATTGACGGAGGAAGCCTTGCAGCGGGCGAGCCTGCGGACTTCTTCACCGTCGATCTGGACGACGCCGCGATTCTGGGTGTGGACCGCGAGTCGCTGGCGGCGCAGACGGTCTTCAATGTCGGCCGCGGCGCCATTCGCGACGTCGCTGTGCAGGGCCGGTTGCTCATTGCAGATGGCAGGCATTCGCAAGACCACGAAATCCGCACCCGCTATCGCGCTGTGCAGGAACGCTTTCTGAAGCATTGATGAAGTGACTTTGTATTTTCGTAATTTCGCCTCGAAGTTTGGGTGCCCCAGGTGCCTCGCTTTTGGGTGCCTGGGAAGGCACAAATCCTTCCGGCCGTGTTACTAGAGGAGAAGAAATGAGTTTTCAAGCGCCCGTAATTCGAGCCCCTCGCGGCAGCCAGTTGCGCTGCAAGGGTTGGCAGCAGGAGGCGGCGTTGCGCTGCCTGATGAACAACCTGGATCCGGAAGTCGCCGAGCGGCCAGAGGACCTGGTGGTCTACGGCGGCATCGGCAAAGCGGCCCGCAACTGGGAGAGCTATCACGCCATTGTGCGCGAACTGGAACAACTGGGCGACGAGGAAACCCTGTTGGTCCAGTCGGGCAAGCCGGTCGCCGTCTTTCCGACCCACGAGATGGCTCCGCGCGTGCTGATCGCGAACTCGAACCTGGTTGGCAAGTGGGCCAACTGGGAGCACTTTCACGAACTCGACCGCAAAGGCCTGATGATGTACGGTCAGATGACCGCAGGCAGCTGGATCTATATCGGCACCCAGGGCATTCTGCAGGGGACCTTCCAGACCTTTGCCTCTCTGGCAGAGCGCCATTTCGGCGGCTCGCTGCGCGGCAAGCTGGTGGTGACCGGCGGCGTGGGCGGCATGGGCGGCGCCCAGCCTCTCTCGGTCACTTTGAATGATGGTGTGGTGTTGGCCATCGATGTGGATCGCACCCGCATCGAGCGGCGCGTCGAAACGCGCTATTGCGACCGAATCACGGAGAATCTCGACGAGGCTCTGCGGCTTTGCGAGGACGCGCGCCGCGCTGGGCAGGCGTTGTCCGTGGGCCTGGTTGGCAACTGCGCCGACGTGTTGCCGGAACTGCTGCGTCGTGGAGTCCAGGTGGATGTGGTGACCGACCAGACCAGCGCGCACGACCCGCTCAATGGTTACGTCCCGCAGGGGCTGTCGCTCACCGAGGCAGCCGCATTGCGCGTGAGCAATCCCGAAGAGTATGTGCGTCGGTCCACGGAGTCCATGGTCATTCACGTGAACGCCATGCTGGCCATGCAGCGGGCGGGCGCCGTGGCTTTCGATTACGGCAACAACATCCGCCGCTTCGCCTTCGATGCAGGCTGCGCGGACGCCTTCCTGATTCCCGGCTTCGTGCCGGAGTACATCCGCCCCTTCTTCTGCACCGGCACCGGGCCGTTCCGCTGGGTAGCGCTTTCCGGCGATCCCAAAGACATCGACCGTACCGATGAACTGGCGCTCGAACTGTTCCCGCACAACGAGATTCTTTCGCGTTGGATGCGGCTGTCGCGCGGCCGCTTTGCCTATCAGGGCTTGCCGTCGCGCATCTGCTGGTTGGGTTATGGCGAGCGCCAACTGATGGGCGAAGCCATCAACGATCTTGTCCGCAAGGGCGAGATCTCCGCTCCCATCGCCATTGGCCGCGACCATCTGGATACTGGCTCCGTGGCCAGCCCCTATCGCGAGACCGAAAAGATGATGGACGGTTCGGACGCGATTGCCGACTGGCCGATTCTGAACGCTCTGCTGAACACCGCTTCGGGTGCGACGTGGGTCAGCTTCCATCATGGCGGCGGCGTGGGCATGGGCTATTCGCTGCACGCCGGACAGGTAACCGTCGCCGACGGCACGGCCAATGCGGCCAAGCGCATCGGCAGGGTGCTGAACAACGATCCCGGAATCGGCGTGGTGCGCCATGCGGATGCGGGCTATGAACTGGCCCAGCGGACCGCGCGGGAAAAAGGCATCGTCATGCCCATGGCTGGGAAATAGCCGTGGGCGGCGTCGTTGCCGTAGTGAATATCGGCCAGCTTGCCACGCTGGCCGGCTCGCCGCGCCCGCGGGTGGGGGCGGAACTGCGTGAGCTGGGGCTGATCAAGAATGCGGTGTTGGTTGTCGAGAACGGCCGCATTCTCGCAGCAGGCGCATATTCCCAGCTTTGCTCCAGCATTCGCAAAGACGCCGAAATCATCGACGCCCAACAGCGTCTGGTCACACCCGGTTTTGTCGATGCGCATACGCACCTGGTTTTTGCGGGCAACCGCGCGGCCGAGTTCGAGCAGCGGCTTGCGGGCGCTACCTACCAGGAGATCGCGGCTGCCGGCGGCGGCATCCGCAGCACCGTCAAGCTGACGCGCGCGGCAACCGAGACGGAGCTACTGGCCGCGGCCCGCCGCCATCGCGACTGGATGCTGCGCTGCGGCGTCACGACCATCGAGGCCAAATCTGGTTACGGGCTCGATCGCGCCACCGAACTGCGCATGTTGAGGGTTTTGAAGCGGCTCAACGAAGAAGGCCCGGCTACGATTGTGCCCACGCTGCTGGCCGCGCACACGGTTCCGGAAGAGTTCTCCGCGGCGCGCGGGGAGTATGTGCGCTGGATCGTCGAAGAGTTGATTCCCGAGGTCGCGGAGGCGGGTTTGGCTCGTTATTGCGACGCCTTTTGCGACGACCATGCATTTACCGTGGAGGAATCCAGAACTGTGCTTACGGCGGCGCGCCGTCAAGGCCTCGGGCTGCGCGTTCATGCCGAGCAGTTCCGGCCGGGAACGGGTGCAGCGCTGGCGGCGGAACTGGGGGCGGCCACGGCGGATCACCTGGAGGTCGCGGACGGCGCAGTGATGGCCTTGCTGCGTGCGGCAGGCGTGCAGCCGGTGTTGTTGCCGGGGTCGGTCTTTGCCTTGAGCCGGACGAATTATCCCGCGGCGCGAGAGATGATCGACCGGGGCCTTGCCATTGTGCTGGCCACGGATTTCAATCCCGGCTCCTCGCCGGTGGCGTCCATGCCTTTCATCCTTTCGCTGGCCTGTTTGCAGATACACGTGACTCCGGCGGAGGCGCTCTGCGCGGCCACCATCAATGCTGCGTATAGTCTTGGCCTGGGCCACGACCGGGGATCGCTGGAGACCGGCAAGCGGGCCGATTTCGCGATCCACGAGTTTGCCGACTACCGCGAGCTGGCCTATTTCATCGCCTCGCCGGCGAGACCGCGCGTCTTTGCCGCGGGAAGGGAAGTGAGCGCATGAACGCACAGGAAATCCTGACGGAACTGGTAGCGATTCCCACCCCGTCGCACCAGTCGAACCTGCCTCTGCTGGAGTGGGTCACGCGCTTTCTGGAGCCGAAAGGCTGGCGGGTTCAGCTGCTTCCATACAGCGATGAGCAAGGCGTGGCCAAGGCCAACCTGTTGGCGAGGCCTCCGGGCGTTGAGCAAGATGCCCGCATCGAATTGGCCTTCGTATGCCACACCGACACGGTGCCGTTTTCAGATTCCTGGATCAGCGCGACCCGCTTGACGGCGAGCGCTGACGGCCGGCTTCTGCATGGCTGCGGTGCGTGCGACGTGAAGGGGGCGCTGGCGTGCTTTCTGGCTGCCGTTGATGGCTCACAGGTGTCGCCGCAAGTGGCGCTGATCCTGAGCGCGGACGAGGAGATTGGCTGCAAAGGGATGGATCGGTTGTTGCGCTCCACGCAACTGCGGATTGGCTCGGCAATCGTGAGCGAGCCGACCTCGCTGCGGCCGGGGATCGCCGGCAAGGGATACGGCCTGGCGCGCATCACCGTCAACGGCGTTGAAGCGCATTCGGCGTATCCAAACGAAGGCCTCTCGGCCATCGCACTGGCAGCGAAGCTGATCTGCCAGATCAACGAACTGGGCGCGCGGACGAAGGGCGAAGTCGAAGATCCGCTTTTCGATCCGCCCCGGACAACCGTGAATGTGGGCGTGATCGAGGGCGGGTCGGCAAAGAATATCGTTGCCGGCAAGTGTTCGTTCCTGGTGGAATGGAGGCCCGTTCCGGCCGATCCGCCGCGCGGGATTCTTGCTCAACTCGAATGGCTATGCGACTGCATGCGTTCCGAGCATCCCAAGGCTCATTTTCACATCGAGCCGCTGCGCGCCGAAGCCGGGTTCTCCGAGGTTGGGGAAGGCCCGCTGCAACTACGATTGAAAACCATGGCAGAGGCCGCGGGTGTGCCGTTCAGGCCTTGCGGAATCAGTTTCGGCAGTGAGGCCACGCGTCTGGCTGCGGTTGCCGAAGAGATCGTCGTCATCGGCCCCGGAGACATGCACACTGCGCATTCGGAGCGCGAATGTGTGCCGGTGGCCGAGCTCGAAGAATGGACCCAGGCGCTGCGAAACCTTCTCATTGCCAGCTAACCATCCCGATGCAGAATCTGTTGCGGCGGCAGACACATGCGGGGCAACTCCCGTGCTTTGTTGACGCCTGATGCAGAGCTGAATGGGGCGGGCGATGTGTGTCGCCGGTCACGTTTCGCAATGTGGAAAGCCTTGCTATGATGGTGGGCGAAAAATAAGAGGCCGGCCGCTCGTACGGTACGGCGAGGAGAGTGGAATGTCCGAAGCAAATGGTGTGAGCGCAATACCTACCAAGATTCTGGTGCCCATCGATTTCAGCCCGTCTTCGCACGTAGCCTTGGAGACGGCAATGGAGCTGGCCCAGAAGTTTAATGCCGAACTCTTACTTCTGCATGTCATACCGGAAACCTGCAACACCGAAGAATCCAAGAGCGTAGCCGCGAAGCACTTCGCAATTTCCCAGGCCTCCATGGAAGCCAAGGGAATCAAGGGCAGCACGGCCATTGAGATCGAGAACGACGTGGCGGGCAACATTCTGGAAGCCGCCGAGCGTGAGAACGTGAACCTGGTGGTGATTTCGACCCACGGCGTTTCGGGCTGGTATCCGGTGGTCTTCGGCTCCATCGCCGAAAAGATCGTGAAGTTGGTGCACACACCGCTTCTTCTGCTGCGGACGGAAAAGCCCGAGACCAGCGCCAAGGTCTCTTCGGCCGGCCTGATGGAATGGTGGTAAGCACTACCGTTTCAATGACGTAAATGGAATACGCATCGCCGCAATGTTTGACAACTGGCCCGTCGCAGCAATGGACGGGCCACAGCGGTTCCAGGAATGGTTTACCTCGAAGCCCATACCCTCAAGTCGACGCGAGCCCCAGCGAGTGGCGACCTTGAATAAAGTCGGCTTGGGTATAGCTTTCCTGGAACCGCTCTAGTTGTTGTTCGCATACGGATTAGCGCACAAGACAGACCCGCGCACCACGTGGCGACGTGCTGTATTCTTTTTCAGGACCGTATGTGAAAGTCCACAACAGTACATTTCGAGCTCAGTCGAAAACTCGACTTCCGCGCGAATGCCGGTTTTGAATACTGCGAGGGGAAGGGGTTGCAACGCGCGAAATTGCGCGCTGCAAGCTGCAAGGGCCTGCTCGACACCCGCTCCAGCTGTGAAAGGTGTAATCAAGCTATGCCCGGTTCCTCCCCTTTGGAAGTGAATCACCAGCTTTATTCAAGTTGTTGGACACATGCACGGGAAGCCATGTTCGCGGTGGACCCCGCGGCCATTTGCGTGATCGATGCGAACCCGGCTGCAGAACGGTTGACCGGATACAGCCGGCTGGAATTGGTCGGCATGAATATCGGCGACCTGCGTCCCCTGCAAGAATTCGTCAAAGATCCAAAACATTCCCGCGAAGGAGCGCCGCACTTCGCCCGTTCCCACCACTCAACCCTGGAACACCGGAATGGTGACCGCGTTCCGATCGTGTTTACTTCCTCCGACAGGTTCTCAGTTGGTGGGCGGGAGCTGGTGCTCTGGGTCTTTCGCGAGATGAGCGATCTGGAGAGGCATCGGCACCGCCTGGCCACGCTGCAATGGGCTTTGTCCGCATATGGTGGCGCAGCCATGGCGCTGGTGCAGGCCGATTCATCCGAGGGCCTGCTTCAGGCCATCTGCGAGGCCATTACCCGCGAATCCACCTATGCTCTGGCCTGGGTGGGCACCGCAGAGGACCTGCCCGGAAAACCGGTGAGTTTCATTGCCGCGGCGGGCAGAGCGAAGGAGAGCCTTGAGGGGCTGCGCATCAGTTGGGATGAGGAGCAGGATACCGGGAACGGCACTGCCGGGTTGGCGATCCGCACCGGGAAGATGCACATCGTCGACAACATCGAGACTTCGGAGGAATACAGCCCCTGGCGTGAGTGGGCGCGGCGGATCGGGGTCCAATCGCTGATTGGAATACCGCTGGTCGGCAGAGGAGACTGGCGCGGCGTGCTGGTCGTTTGCGCGAGCCGCGTTCATGCCTTCGAAGAAGGGGCGATCGAGGTTTTTGAGCACCTGGCCACGGAGATAGGCCACGGCCTGAATTCGCTTCACCAGAAGGAACTGCTGGAAGCCGAATATCAGCAACGCATGAAGGCGCAGCAGCAATTGACCGGGGCGCTGACAGCGATGGTCAGCGCCATGGTAGCCGCAGTGGAGACCCGCGACCCGTATACGGCTGGTCACGAGAACCGGTCAGCGGATATTGCTTGCGCCATCGGACGGGAACTGGGCTGGGACGCCGACCGGCTGATGGGACTGCGGATGGCGGCGATGGTGCACGATTTCGGCAAGATTTCGGTGCCGACGAAGATTCTCTCCAAGCCGGAAAAGCTGACTCCCGAGGAGTGGGCGCTGATGGTCAAGCATCCGGAAACCGGGTACGAGATCCTCAAGGACATTCCCTTCAGTTGGCCGGTGGCCGACATCATGCGCCAGCACCACGAGAAGCTGGATGGGTCGGGGTACCCGCTGGGGCTGAAGGAAGACGAGATTCTGCCCGAGGCCAAGGTGCTGGCGGTGGCCGATATCGTGGAAGCAATGACATCGGATCGCCCCTATCGCCTGGGACTGGATCTGCAGATTGCTCTGGCGGAGATTGAACGGCAGGCCGGCGTGACCTTGGACGCAGAGGCAGTGGGGGTTTGTGTCCGTCTTTTCCGCGAGAAGGGTTATAAGCTGCCGGAATAGCTGCGCCGCGCAACACCCGCGCCCGAGCGGTCTCGCCGGGGGAATGCGGGATCATCGGAGCGCAAGGAAACTGGCGTGCAATGCAGAAGGGGACCGGCAAGCGCCGGTCCCCTTCTTTTCAGCTTCTCGGGTTTGTCGGAGCTACCAGCCCAGCACGTATGCGAAGATCAGCGGCGCGACGATCGAAGCGTCGGACTCGATGATGAACTTGGGCGTCTGCTCGCCCAGCTTGCCCCAGGTGATCTTCTCGTTGGGTACGGCGCCGGAGTAGGAGCCGTAGCTGGTGGTGGAGTCGCTGATCTGGCAGAAGTATCCCCACAGCGGAACGTTGGTGCGCTGCAAGTCCTGGTGGAGCATGGGGACCACGCAGATCGGGAAGTCGCCCGAGATGCCGCCGGCAATCTGGAAGAAGCCCAGCGAAGCGGTCTTGGTCAGCTCCGTGTACCAGTCGGCCAGCTCCATCATGTACTCGATGCCGGTGCGGACAGTGTGGACGTTCTTGACGTCGCCGCTGATGCAATGGCCACTGAACATGTTGCCCAGCGTCGAGTCTTCCCAGCCGGGGACGAAGATGGGCAGGTTCTTTTCAGCGGCGGCTAGCAGCCAGCTGTTCTTCGGATCGATCTGGTAGGAATCCTTCAGAGCGCCGGAGAGCAGAATCTTGTACATGAACTGGTGGGGAAAGTAGCGTTCCCCGGCCTGGTCGGCCTTCACCCATTCGGCGAGCACCACGTTCTCGATGCGGCGCATGGCCTCCATCTCGGGAATGCAGGTGTCGGTGACGCGGTTCATGTGGCGGGCCAGCAGGGCAGACTCGTCGGCCGGAGTGAGATCGCGGTAGTGGGGCACGCGCTCATAGAAATCGTGGGCCACCAGGTTGAAGACGTCTTCTTCGAGGTTGGCGCCTGTGCAGCTGATGCCGTGGATCTTGTCCTGGCGGATCATTTCGGCAAGCGAGAGGCCCAACTCCGCGGTGCTCATGGCGCCGCCGATGGTCACAAACATCTTTCCGCCCGCGGCGAGATGGACGTTGTAGGCTTCAGCGGCATCCACCAGCGCGGCAGCGTTGAAGTGACGATAATGGTGCTTGATAAACGACGAAATTGGCTGCATTTTTCTTCCACTTACTCCCACTTTTAACCTACCACAAT
>Ga0181517_10000710_pt1 | contig 42588 bp, 27 predicted proteins | sample PEATcosm2014_Bin_31_FD_119748 | JGI IMG/M metagenome (GOLD analysis project Ga0181517, IMG submission 119748) | Peatland microbial communities from MTU Mesocosm Facility, Houghton, MI, USA - PEATcosm2014_Bin01_30_metaG | ecosystem: Environmental > Terrestrial > Soil > Wetlands > Peat | place... | reverse complement strand
CGTTTTGCGGTTCAGGGCAAGCTTGCCCTGAACCGCAAAGCAAAAACAAAAACCTTCCTGAGAAGGAAAAAGTGTCGGAGATGTGCCCGGTCTAAAATGTCGGTTAACTGCCCGGCCGTTCACAGGTACGGACCGGGGACATGCCTGACAGATTGAACCGGGCGCATATCCGACACTCGCTCGTGGGTTTGGCGCTGACGGTTCGGACATGCGGGATTCACCTGTAGATAGTTTGCGCCGAAGAGGGCTAAATCCCGGCAAAAGGCAGTTACGGACGTTTGGGGGCTGTTGGGCTGGGGGTGCGAGTGAAGCGGGCTAGTTGGAATCAACTGGGACTTCAGGGTTGGCACATTGGTGAATGCGATCAGGCATTGCGGGGCCAATCGGATTTCCGGTGAGCGGGTGGACGAAGCCAGAATTCTCCAGGCGACATGGGTGTTTATGGGGACCAATCACGCAGGGCGACTGACAATCAGTTGGTTGAGCGCTTTGGTCATTTCAGCAACAACTGACTTTCTTTGAACCCCACATCGCCCTGGTTTGGCGGCCTCCCAGGTCCGAGAATCCGGAGATGGTGCACGCAGATTTCCGTACGCAGACATGGGCCGCCTGCCAAATGTCACTGCGATGGCCTTGCAATGGGAAGGTGCCAGCCCCGAAGTATTGCCATCAAACGAACTCCGAGGCAAAGCGCCAAGCCGACGAGCATTCCCACGAAAGAAGGAAGGTGAAGCAGATGTCCCACGACGACGGTCGCTCCCGCCGCCAGGGCTGCAACAGCATAGAGATCCGATTGAAGAACAGCGGGCGTTTGATTCACGAGCACGTCCCGAATCATTCCGCCACCGATTCCGGTCAACATACCAAGCAGCGCAGCCATCACCGGGTTCAATCCGGCAGCTAGAGCTTTCTCCGTCCCGGTAACTGCGAACAGCGCGAGGCCGGCGGCGTCCAAACAGAGGACCAGCTTTCCCTGGACGTCGATCTTGCGATACCAGAAAAAGACAGCAAGCGCAGCAAATATAGAAATCCAGAGATACTGCAAATTGGTCAGCGCAGCGGGCGGCACTGCGCCAATCAGCAGGTCGCGAGTGATTCCGCCGGCATTGCCGGTAGCAAATGCAAGAACCATGAGCCCAAACAGGTCAAATCTGTTCTTGACTCCAGCAGCAGCGCCGCTTAAAGCAAAAACGAACGTACCGACTAAATCGAGCACTACCGCGAATGCTCCGAGCAGATGTTGCCCTTCGGTCAGAACGCTGCTCATGATGCCATCCAGGCGTGTGCCGCAACGACTAAAGCTTTGACTCCCGTCTCCAGGGTGGGGTGCAAAACTGGCGCGAAGTGTGGATTGTGATTTGTCGGCAGAGTATTTAGCTTGCCTTCGCTTTTGGCCTTTGCATAGGTCTCAGAGTCGGCCCCGCCAAAGAACCAATACACCGACGGGACCTGCCACTCTACTCCGAAGCAACCGAAATCCTCGCTCGCCATCGTTGGTTTTGTCTGTTCGATGGATTCCTCAGGAAAGCTTTGACGGAACGCATCAACGACTCTCTTTGTCGCTGTCGAATCGTTCGTCACCAACGAATACCGATCCAGCGGAGTGATCTCAGGCGGCCTTGGGGCACCCGATGCCGCGGCTTCCGCATTCACAATCCGTTCGATGGATGCCAGAACACGCTTGCGAACATTTTCGTCGAAGGTGCGAACGTTCAACTTGATGATCGCTTCGTCCGGGATCACGTTCTCCTTTGTGCCCGCCTGAAGCGACCCCACAGTGAGGACAGCGCTATCCGTTGGCGCCACTTCCCGCGACACGATGGTCTGCAGCCGAAGCACGGTTGAAGCAGCCATCACCACGGGGTCGATGCTGGCTTCAGGCATCGAGCCGTGCGCCCCACGCCCAAACATTCGAATCTGCAGGCTGTCGGCCGCCGAAGTTACAACACCTTCTCTCCAATTGATGTTTCCAGAAGGTAAACTCATCACGTGCTGACCGAGCACGACGTCGGGCTTTGGGAACCGCTCGAAGAGACCATCGTCGATCATGGCCTGCGCCCCCCGGCCGATCTCCTCACCTGGCTGAAACACCACCATGAGCGTTCCTTTCCAGGCATCACGAGTCTTTGCAAACAGGCTGGCGGCCCCGATTAAACAGGCAACATGCATGTCGTGGCCACAGGAATGCGCCACGGGTACGTTCTTGCCCTCAGGGCTGATCCCAACTGCTTTACTTGCGTAGGGAAGGCCGGTCGCCTCTTCGATCGGCAAAGCGTCCATGTCGGCACGCAGCATCACGGTGGGACCGCCTCCGTTGCGCAATAAACCCACCACTCCGGTCTTGCCGACTCCAGAAGTCACGTCAAACCTCAGCATCTTCAGACGCGCTTCCGCAATCCCCGCCGTCCGGGTCTCCTGCATCGACAATTCGGGGTGGGCATGTATGTCTTTGTAGGTGTCTTCCAGCTCCGGAAGCAGGGCGTCAAGATGAGCGAGAAGCTGATCCAGTCCTTTGTCCTGCATACTTCTTTTCCCCTTTCCATCCAGCCTTGTCGAGAACATTCTCGTAGTGCAATGTCAAAGGTGTCTAGTGGAGAAGAACTTGGAGGAGCAGCTTTGGCACTTTTCAACTCCAGGTCTGCCTGAAAGCGCCAACTTGCTCATTGAAGCACCGATTGGTCCCCGTAAGTCGGCTAGTATCCGCCGATCTGAATGCGCATTGTGCTCCATTGACGCCAAGTGGGCGAGGCGCTTATCCATGCCGCCCGCCGCGACTTGGTTATGAAAAGCGCACTTGCGTTAGCGGGGAGTTCCCGGTTTATGCCAATCGGCTTTGCTTTGGACCTGGGGAGAAATGAAGGTACGGCATTTCAGGGAGATGAGTTTCAAACTTAATCCGGCAAAGGACGTCGGGCGGCGAGTGGTGAGGAATCGTGAGGGAAAGACACTCCCTCGGGGCTGCAGAAAAATTCGAGACTTCGGTGAAATCGGCGAAGAGAGTTCCTCCGGGGCTGAAGCCCGCCTTGGTTCTGTTGGCTTTATGCGGGTGTTGAAACCGCCGCCTCCCTCCGGATCGAGTTTTTCCGCAGTCTGTGAAACCCGCGGTTCTTCTGCGGCATTTACGGTACGGTTGAAGATCACCCAGCGACGAAAACCTTTCGCCGGGGACTCCGTAAGCCGCGCCCTTTCAAAAACTGGCGTGGCTTTTCAAAACTGCTGCATCTTTTCAAGAAGGGGACTTACGTGGTGGTTCTTTAGAACCGCATTCGGACGCCGAATTGAAACTGGCGCTCGCGGTAGGAGTCCGTTGCGTTGATGTTCAGTGGCTGACCGAATTCGGTCTGGCCGGTTTTGAGGCCGGTGAGGAAGTTGAGCGTGGGGAAGCTCCCGTTGGTGCTGCCGGATTCAATGGAGTAGCCGGTTGTCTCCAACTCGGTCACGTTCTGGTGGTTGAAGAGGTTGAAACTCTCGGCGAGCAATTCCAACTGGCGCATGGGTCCGAGGTTGAAGCGCTTGGCCATGCGCATATCGGCTTTCCACGTGGCGGGGTAGCGGTAGGTATTGCGGCCCACGCCGTAGACCCGGTTGTCGCCGCCATAGCCGTTCATTCCCGGAGCAAGAGCGACGATGGGCGCGCCCGTCGAGTCGAATTCCCTCGCCAGGGAGCCGGCGGTGCGCATGGTGTAAGGCTGGCCGCTGTGGAAGCGGCCAATCGCGGAGAGCATCCAGCCATTGCTGAGCCGGCCTGCCCAGCCGCGCAGCTTCGAGCCCGGTTCCCAGACAAGCGCGACAGAGGCTGCGTGACGGAAATCCAGGTTGCTGGTTCCGTATTCCTGGCGAAAATCAGCGGGATCGAAGACGCTGCTGCCGGTTACCAAGGCGCTCTCGTTGGGGTTCCAGTCCATGGCGTGGGCGTAGGTGTAGAGCGTGCGCAGGGTGAGGCCGCGGCGACTGTAGCGCGTGAGGCGGAGCACGGCCGCTTCATAGGTGGAGTTGGCGCGGCTGAAGATCTCCGCAACCTGCTGGTAGTTCGGATTGAGGCGGCCGGCAAAGCCGGTAGGGGAGGTGGGTGAGGGCCAGGAAGCAAAGAAGGGAACAGTGATGTTCGGGCTCTTGAGCGGCCCCGAGCGGTTGCCGTCCACCACTGCGTAGGTGATGGTCTGCGGGTTCGCAGTGGGATCGATATTGGCGTCGAACGTGACAGGCAGACGACGGCCAAGGCTCAGCACCGCGCTGGCTTCAAGTTGGATGTGGCTGGGCAGCGATTCTTCAATGGCGGCTACCGCCTGGTGCACCTCGCCGTTGCGGAAGCCAGGTGCAAACTCCACTGCGCCCGGCTTGACTACACTTACCGGCTCGCCGGCCAGGACGTAGGGAAACGGTGGAGCGCCGCCGCCGTTCAAATTGTCAGTGGGCCGCATGAAAAAGTTCAGATCGCCTTTGAGCGAGCCGGTTTGGGTGAGAGCGTTTTCAAGGGTAGCGTTCTGGGTACGCGAAAAGTACATGCCGTAACCCAGGCGCAGAACCGGCCAGCGGCTTTCGCCGGCTCCCCAGGCAAGACTGACGCGGGGTCCCCAATCGTTGCCGAGACTGGGCAACTTCTCGGTCAGGGGAAGGTCCGGATTGTGGAGCGCCGGGAGCGGAGGTGGCGTCTGCTCACGCTGCCAGCGCAGGGCGGCGGAAAGCACAAGGCGCTTTGCGGGCTGCCATTGGGTGGTGATGTAGCTGGACCAATCGTTGGTGCTGAGCCACCAATCAGTGGGACCCATAGTCTGCGAGTAGTAGGAATAGCAGGGCAGATAGCCGAGGCCATGCAAGACGCCAGCCGAGTCGCGCCACACTTTGCCCGTCTGATCGCAGTTGTGCTGATCCATGGGATTCAACTGGCCACTTAAACCGAAGGCTGCAAAGGCCAGGGCATCGGAGGCGAAGTTTTCCACGCTGGAATAGTAGTAGGTGCCGGTCTGATTGCGCAGGAGACTGGTCGCATCGGTGTTGTGGCGCAGGTTGAAACCCGCCTTCACGAGCCATTGGCTGCGCACCCAATCAACCTGCTCCTGGGCCTGATAGAGATGCTCATCAGGGTAGGCGCCTGCGCCGAAGCGGGCCGGATTGCCCATGGTGAAGCCGTAGCGCGAGTCCACGACGATTTGCGGCAATTGACCCCACGAGTTGATGTTGAGCGACTTTTCGAAGGCGGAGGGATTCTCTGGCGGCTCGCGCTGGATCTGATGGCCCATGGAAGCCTGAGTGACGGCGAGCAGGTTGGGGGTTGCAAAGGCCTCCCACCGGCCAAGAAGCCACTCTTCGGCGGCACGACTTGAGCCGAAGCTGTGGTTGCCATAGGTCTCAGAGGCACGCGTCAAGCCGCCTCCAGGCGAGTCAAAATGTGCGCCGGTTCCTTCGAGTGTGAAGCGGTGACGCTCGGCGGCCTGCCAATCGATACGGCCAAAACCGGTCCACTGGGCAGCGGTGCGGGGTGCAGGCCCGAGGAGTCCGGCGAGAGTTTCCAGGATGTTCGAGTAGGCCCCGATGCCCGCGGCGACAGGGTTGTTGCTCGCCAGTCCCAATCTGGCGCTCAACACCTGCATCTGGTCGTTCGAGGGCTGGGCGAAGAAGCTGTCAGGATGCCTTACGGCGGAGACGCCGGGATCGTTGCGCTGGTTATTGTCGAGGGCGGCAAACCAGAACAGCCTGGAGCGGCGGATGTGCCCGCCAGCTCCGAAGCCCCAGATTGTTTCCCGATCGCCGGGGGAGTAGGGCAAGGGCGTAAACACGGGGATGGTGGTCAGCGTGGCAGGGGCGGTCTGCTGCGCCCACTGGGTGAAAGGGTTTCGTGCACCCCAGAGGTTCTGGCGATTGAAGAGGAAGCCCTGCCCATGCAGCCCATTGGTTCCGTGCTGGGTTTCAACGCTGGCGCGACGACCGGCGGTACGATCTTCTGACGCATCGCCGTTACCGGCCGCGGTTTGCACACTGCGGATCGCAGCCTCGCTGGCGCCGGGACCGAGAAGCGAGGCGCCCGGCCCGCGCCCGCGCCCAACGCCCGCGACACCAAAGGCCAGCCGAGTGGATGCGCCATCGACCACGAGGGAGAGCGGCTGCCGGGTGGCGGGCAAGGATGCTTGCTTCTCCTCATCTGCCGAGGATGAGGCAGGCGGTGTATCGAAGACAAAACTCTGCCAGTTTCGCCCGGTCAAAGGCAATGCCTGTAGTTGCGCAGCGGTCAGAGTAGAAGGTGAGGCGAGGGGCGTAGAGTCGTGGTCGAAAGCAACTTTATGCTGAGGCTTGGCGGGGAAGCACGCAATCGCAAGGACTGCATGCGCTACCTGCTCCGCGACGGTCACAACGGCGGGAGTTTTCTGGTCATGTGAGGAGGACGTCTGAGCGCTTGTATCTTGCGGAATCTTCGAGTCAAAGGCGGCGAGTTTTTGGGGCAGTGAGCCGCTGGTGGATTGGGTAAAACCAACCCTCCCCGCGCCCGCAACCATGAGGAGCGCGGCTATGGCCACCGATTTCAAGCAACTTCGCGCTGCCATCGAGGATCCAACTCGCGGCAGACCCTGGGAAAACACACTTTCACTGCACGGCCCGCTCTGACGGCGGGTCCGCACGGCGCAATTACAGACCGGACCGAATTGGGAATTGTCCCGATTCTGGCCTACCTGTTTGCCCTTGCAATGAAGTTGCAAGCGATTTTACGGCATCTTGCAGAAAAGATAAGGTGATGTGAAGCACTTTCCGGGTGTTATTTGTATCTGTGCGGTCGAAAGGCGCGAGAGCAAGTTCAGGTGGGTTGAGTAAACTGAAAGACGTCCCACTGAATCCGGGGTCGCAGGTGCGCCCTGGTCGAGCAGATCACTGACAACCGATCCCTGATTGCTGGTTCACCTATGTTCATCGATGAAGCAAAAATTCGCGTGAAGGCCGGCAACGGCGGCAACGGCTGCATGGCATTCCGGCGCGAGAAGTTCGTGCCCCGCGGCGGACCCTCGGGCGGCGATGGCGGCCGCGGGGGCGATGTTGTGATGGTCTCGTCCCAACGCCACAACACCCTGATCCACTTCCGGTATAACCCGGAACACAAGGCACAGCGCGGCCAACACGGCATGGGCTCGAACTGCAGCGGCCTCGACGGCAACTCGATTGTTCTGCAGGTTCCGGTGGGCACATCCCTTTATGATCTGGAGACCGGGGAACTGGTGCACGACTTCCAGGAGCCCGATGAACGCCTGGTTATCGCCAAAGGGGGGCGCGGCGGAAGGGGCAACCAGCACTTCGCCACCAGTACCCATCAGGCTCCGCGGGAGCACGAGTTGGGCCGCGCCGGCGAGGAGCGCAGCTACCGGCTGGAACTGAAGTTGCTGGCCGACGTGGGCCTGGTTGGCTATCCCAACGCGGGGAAGTCCACTCTTATTTCGCGGATCTCGGCGGCGAAACCGAAGATTGCCGATTACCCTTTTACGACGCTCGAACCCAACCTGGGTGTGGTCGTGGTGGGGGAGGAGCCGAACCAGGAATCCTTTGTGGTGGCGGACATGCCCGGACTCATCGAGGGCGCGCACCTGGGCGCGGGGCTGGGCACACAGTTTCTGCGCCACATTGAGCGCACCCGACTGCTTGTGCACCTGGTGGACGTGTCGGACGCTTCAGGACGGCCCGATCCGGTGGAAGACTTCAAGGCCATCAACAAGGAGTTGGCCAGCTTTGGCAACGGTTTGGATGAAAAGCCGATGATTGTGGCCGCGACCAAGATCGACTCAGCCAACCCGGAGAAGCTGAAGAAACTGGCTGCCCACGCCAAGCGCAGGAAGCTGGAATTTCATGCTATCTCCGCAGTGACCGGGGAGGGCATCGACGAGTTGAAGTGGGCGCTGGCAAAGCGGCTGCGGGGGGATCAGGTCGAACAGCAAGATTGAGCACCAACGAAACTCGATCTGGCTTCTTTTGATCAGCGGAGCTTCACCCGACCATATTCACGAATTTCTCGAAACTCATTTCCCGATCAACGCAATTGCCTTCCGTTTCAAGAAGCTTGATCGAACGTTGGTGCTCCGCCCAGGTGCTGCTTATGGTTTGCCCGCGGTGAGCATGTCTTACGTAGTTCTTCCAGGTCAGATTATCGTTCCCATAATTGCAGGAGATGAGTACAAGTCCATTCTGAAATGAAGTGCTAAACATTACCCCCAGACGCAGCAGTTGAGCGTATGTTGTTCTGTCTTCGCTCGCAAAGATCGGATGTCCAACGAGAAACCTTGTGCGCTTGTGGATACCGATAACCTCCCTACTCAAAAACATCGCGGAAATGATGATGGCGGGAAGAATCAAAAGCAGACGCAAGATCGGGAAAGTCTGACCCTGGAAAAACAGCAGGCGAAAACCCAAGTCAGTTAGCTGGCTCATTTCGGTTCGATATCTTCCACGAATACGATCTTCAAGTCTTGGAGAAACCTCGTCAACGTATTCAAGTTGGCCGAAGAGGAGGAGAAAGGCGCGTCTGGTCTGCATCGGGAAGAAGACTGAGGCAACGCCAACGCAAAGAACGAATATTCCTAACGCATTAAGCCACGAATACCGGACGAGCTCTACCCGTACCTGCAAATAGATACCCACGATGCAGGCCAAAGTGAAAAGGACCTTCTGAAAAATTCCGGCTCTGCCAATGCTCGCCCCTTTTTCGGCAGCGCTATTCGCGGGTTCCATGTCGTTCTCCCGTAAGCCTCAATGAGACAATGTAACCTAAGAGCCCTAGACCATCGCTCGCTCTTTCACGGTGAGGTACTGGTTCAGTACAGAGGCGGTCAACGCTTCGGGGTTGAGGTCCAGAGTGAGGGCGCCTTGATCGTGCAGGCGGGCGAGGAGCAACTCGCGGCGTCCGGCCATCTCCTGTGCGGCGGCGGCGCGGAACATCTGCTCAATATTCCTGGGCCGGGCCTGGGCAATTAGGTCTACTTCAGGCTGAGCCATGGCTACGAACAGCAGCACGTGGCGGCGCAACAGTTGCACGGCACCGTCGATGACCTCGGGGCGCATGGCAGATTCGGCCAGGTCGGTCACCCACAGAATCAGGGAGCGGCGCGGCTGCAGGCGGTTGAGCGTGGCTGTGGCGCGCAGATGATCGGCCTCGCCGGGCTCGGCATGAGCCTGGGCCAGCGACTCGATCAACTGGCGCAAGTGCGCGGAGCCGCGTCCGGGCAACAGCCGCTGCTGGATATTTTGGCCGTAAGCCAGCAGACCTACGCGGTCGCCGGAGTAAAGGGCCAACTGCGCCAAGGCCACGGCGGTCGTGCAGGCGTAGTCGAGCTTGGAATGCACGCGGCTTGTTGGTGCGCCGGACGTACCTGGGCGCAGATTGGGAATCGCCACCCGGGAGCGCATCAGCCGGCCGCAGTCCAACACGATCCACACAGGCTGGCTACGCTCGGTCTGGTATTGGCGGGTAATGGGGCTACCACGCCGCGCAGTGGCGGTCCAGCAGATGTCGCGCAGGTCGTCGCCTTCGCGATATTCGCGCAGGCTTTCAAAGTCGCGTCCCAATCCGCGCTGCTGTGCGCGGCGCAACTGCATGTCGATCTGGCGGCTGCGAGCGAGAAAAATCTGCTGTTCCTCGCCGGTACGCAAGGCAGGGTAGACACGCACGGTTTGGAGGAGCGGTGCTTTAGCCCAGCGTTCGGAAAGCCCCAGCGGCGAACGGTAGCGCACGTAGAGCATGCCGGTTTCGCAGTCACCGCGCTCAAGGGGTTCAACCCGATAGCGGACCGAGGCGGGCACGCGGGGAAATGCGGTAATGCGGAGGGTTTGCGGCTCTCGAACGAGCGCCGGCGGCAGATCGTCGATAAGGCGGCACTCCACGATCACGCGCCCGTGGTTCTCAATGGTGAGATCGATCTCGGTCTGGCTGTCAAGCGTGGGAGCGTTGGACCAGGACCTGCTCGCCGTCAACTGCGCGGGGCGGGGGAGACGCATCCCGTCCAGAAAGGCCGCAAGGAGGATTAGCGCGTCCCAGGCGAGCATGCCGTAGCTAAGCCGCGGCTCCCAAAAGCCGGGCACAAGCCAGACGAAACCGGCTATGAGCAGGGCGATGGAGCGGGGCGCAAGGCCAAAGCTCCAGCGGCGTCGGGGCTCGCACGCGGCCTGGACCGGCGCCGGAGAAAGCGAGGGAGCAATCATTGCCGCGGCACCGGCACGGCCGCCACCACGTCGGCCAGCACGCGGTCGGCGTCAAAGCCCTCCAACTCCGCCTCGGGCTTGAGGATGACGCGATGGCGGAGCACCGGAGCGACGGCGCGCTTTACGTCGTCGGGAACCAGGTAATCGCGACCGTCAAAGGCCGCCACAGCCTGTGCTACGCGCATTACACTGATCGCCGCGCGGGGGCTTGCGCCCAGCAGCAGGGTGGGCCATTCGCGGGTGCGGCGGGCCAGTGACAGGATGTAGGTATACAACTCCGGCTCAATGCGAATGGCGCGCACCTCGGCGCGCGCTGCGTCCAGGAGCCCACTGGGAATGGGAGTGATCGAGGCATCTTCGAGCGGTCCGGCGCCCGAACCGGCATGGTGCCGCTCAAGAATCTGCAACTCTTCGGCCTCAGAGGGATAGGCAACGCGGATCTTCATCAGGAAGCGGTCTAACTGGGCCTCGGGCAGGGGGTAGGTGCCCTCAAAATCGACCGGGTTCTGAGTGGCGAATACCGTGAACCAGGCAGGGAGCGGGCGGCGCTGGCCGTCGCTGGTTACCTGCCGCTCCTCCATGCACTCAAGGAGGGCGGCCTGGGTGCGGGGTGGCATGCGGTTGATCTCGTCCACCAGCAGGAGGTCAGTAAACACCGGTCCGGCATGGAAGATGAAGGAGTCGGCGCCGGGACGGAGGATCGTGGTCCCGAGGATGTCGGCCGGCATGAGGTCAGGCGTGGCCTGCACGCGCTGAAAGCCGAGACCGAGCAGGCGCCCCAGCGCCTTGACCATGAGCGTTTTGGCTATGCCCGGTACACCTTCAAGCAGGGCGTGTCCCTGGCAAAGAACGGCAATCAGCACCTCTTCGATGGCTTGGCCCTGACCGGAGATCACGCGGCCAAGCTCGGCGCGCGAGTGGGCGATCAGATTGGTGGTTGCGTGCAAGGCGGGCGGTTGCGCCTCGACCGCGGAAGCCTGGCTTGGGTCTTGATTCAGTTCCTGGCTCATGAAGCCCTTTCCTGCTGGTTAGGATAATTGCCTGTGGAATGGCTGCCGGGTTTTGCCGCGGCAAGCAGTTCCTGCTCGTGGGTGTGCAATGCCTGGATCAACTTGAGCGCATCGCGGGGTTCGATGCTCTCGCCCCAGGCGGCCTCTTCGCAGGCAGCCAGATCAGCCTCAAGGTTCGGACCTGCTACCGGAAAGCGGCGTCGAATGATTGCCGCAACGTCTGCCGCGCCAAGCGGGCCGGGGCGCAATCCGCAGAGCCGCAAGGCATGGCGGCGAAATCGTTCCCATGCAACGGCCACGGCAGTGGAGGCCGCCCCCGCATTGCGATAGAGCGAGCCAAGGGCGTCAAGAAACTCAATGGGTGCGGCACGCGGCGGCGGTGGCAGTTCGCGTACCGGCCCGTTTCGACGGCTGAAACTGAAGACGATGAGCAGCCCGAGTCCCAACAGGCCGATGCGCAGCATAGTGAGAGACGGACCTGCCGCATAGCTCCATTGCGAGCGAACCTCGCCATGCAGGGACTCGTCCCAGTAGAAGTGGTGACCCTGACGCGGGCCGAGCGAGTTGAGCAGCAGGTCGAGATTGTGCGCACGGGATAATGAGCCGTTTTCGAGAGGCGTGGAGCTGGCCCACCACACCACGTACCCCTGGCCATAGCTGTACTCGACCACCGCGGGCTGACCGGCGCACCCATATTGAGTGCGGTGAGCGGGATTTCCTACCTGCCAGGTGGCTTCAGGAACCATCCAGATCTCACCCGAATCTGCGAGCGGGTCGAGCCCCTCGGGCTCCAGCTTGCAGGCGGCGAAGTTGAACTCCTTGGGGGTGTCGGGCGCGCCGCCGGGCAGAATAAATCCGCCCCAATACCCGGTGGAGAGCACACGGCCGCCGCGCTCTACAATCTGGCGCACGGCCTTGACGTCTTCCACCTCGCGCGAAAATGGCTCGGCAAAGATCACCACGGTGTCGGGTCCGGCCGTAGCGGCAAGCTCGCCGAGCGGGCGTTCCCAGCGCTCAATCGGATAATTGGCACGGAGGAGCGTTTCATACGCTGCCCGGGCTCCATGCTGACCCGCAAGGTAGGTCGAAGGCAGCGGATTGTCGTTGGTGTTTCCGTCAGGCACGAGGAGACCGATCAACACCGCCAGCCCGATGCCAAAGCCGAGGAACCAAAGCAGCAGGCGGCGGTCTTTGGCATCGAGCGAGGAGAGCAACCTCATGCCGCACCGCCGTTCGGGGTTCCATCGGTTCTCGCATCATCGAGCGCGGCTCCGCCCGCAATGAGGCCGTTGGCCAACTTTTCGGCACGGCGGAATTCGCCCTCTCCGGCTGCACGGCCGCCATACCATGTCCGCTCAAAATTGCCGGTGAGATTGGCAAGACCGGACTTGCGCGGGTCTTCAGGGGCTACGAGCGCCAGGTACTCGCGCGGAGTGCGCGCCCGGTCGGCAGGCCAGAGCCTCTGAGATTCAAGGCGTGAGATGGAAGCCCAGTAGACGGAGTGAATTGCCTCGCGCCACTGGCCGGCTGCGGCAGCGTGGCGCGCATCCTGGAGCCAGAATTGCCAGTCGCGGGCCGAAGCGGCGGAGGAGTTCGAGCCGGTTGCTTCGGGCACAAGTCTGAGACGCCATCGGCGCTCCAATTGCAGCAATCCCCAGGCCAGCCCGGTGCAAACGAGCAGTATGAATGTCCACACGATGGCTCGGCCCAGCCATGGCGACCGGGGCCGCAGCCGTGCCACGCTGGCGAAGATTTGATTGAGCCAGTTGGATACCTTCTCCATCATCGCCTGGCGCACCGAGGGCTGTTGGAGGTCGCGGAAATCGCGGCCCGCCAGCACTTGCAGCATGGAGTCGCGCTCCTCGACATGCGCGGGGGCGGAAACGGATTGCGGGGCAACATTGGTTTGGGCCAAGTCGAGGGCAATACGCTCTTTGGCGTCCTGCAAGAGCTCACTTGTGGTCGGCATCGGTGACTGGTCACTGGACTGGTCTGCCGCGTTCCGTGCTCCGGGAGCCGGTTTAGGAGCGGGCTGATCGGGCTCTTCGGCTTTTGAGAAGAGCACGCGCAACCAGCCATAGCGCACCAGCCTGCTGTCGGCGGCGGCGCCCGGCAGAGGAATGCGATCATCAGGGCCCACCAGCGTTGGGTCACAGTTTTTCAAGTCTCGCGCCTTGGCGCAGGCGTCTACCAACGCGGTGAGTGCCGTCAAGTGGCTGCGGTAGTCGTCCAGCGATGCGTCGCGCCAGTGGCCTGAAAACTGGGTGGGAGGAGCAAAAGGCAACTTGCCGCGAGTCTGGGCGGCAGCCGGAGTTATGCAAAGACCAGTGGCCAGCGACGCGACAAGAGCGGCGCGCGCGTAGGTGCCTGGAGTTCTCACGTCTGCGGTACCCCTGGCGGCGGCAACTCAGGCGGCAGTTGAGCGCCAGCGACGGGCGAGGGCTGCGGCTCGGCTACGATCGGCGGTGGGAATTGGCTCATGCCTGCGGCCTGCATCATCCACTCGATGTCGTAGCCTTCCTTGCGCACCCGCTGGTCATAGTAGAAGAGGGTAAGGCCAGTAGCGTAGATGGGGCCTACGAATGTATTGGTGAAGAAAGCGACAACCTGCTGCAGGGCGCGAACCGCGGCGGAGAGCTCACCGTGATGCTTGATGCCGAAGACGATGAAAAACATCTGGGTGATGAGCACGAGTCCAATCTGAATGACAAAGGTGAGCACGCCGAGGAGAAAGATGCGGCCGCGCGCGCCTTTGCTGAGATCGATGCTGCGACGAAGGGCCTTGCGGGCCTTCAGATTTTCAACTACGCAGGCCGGCACAGCCAGGGAATAGCGAAGGCCCATGAGTGCAGTGTAAACAAGGACCGGGATCATAAGCAGGACAAAGACAATGGAGACCACACCGACAATCATCATGGAATGGTTATCGGGCGTGGCCGCTGCCGTTCCTTGCAAACCCTTCGATCCAACATAAAAGAAGAAGATGGAAAAATAGCTCACGCACAAGATGATCATCGGCAGCCAGACGACGAAGGCGGCGATGGTCATGAGCCACAAGTAACGGCCCAGCCGGGGCAGGATGCCGGCGTAAGCACCGCGAATGGTAGCGTGCTCGCCGAGGTGGACCCAGGCCACGGCGCGGTTGTTGGCCGCTACCGCCGCACCGGCGAAAATGAAGGCAAGCAGTAAAGTGACGCCGGAAGCGCCCCAGGCCAGCCATTGAAACTGTTGCGTCAGGTGCGCCAGCCGGAGTATCTCCTGCAACGCAATCTGGAGCAGGCTCAGCACCAGCAATACGCCAGCGTAGACGGCGGAGATTCCGGCAAACAACAGGAAGTTGGAACGGTAGAGCTGAGCTGTGCGGTCCAGAATCTCGCTGACAGTCAGGGGACGCAGACTAGTTTCCATGCCAAGTTCCTTTGTGTGGGCGGCGGACGCGTTTCGGGTTACAACGGCGTTTCCAGCAATACTATACCCCTTGTTGGTGGTGTTTCAGGCACGGGCCGGCAGTGGCTGGAAGAGAGCGAAATGGGGAGACGCCAATGCCGAGGACGCTTTCGCTGAGTCTTGAAGACTGAGCACCGCGGGCGGCTACAGATTGAATTTGCAAAAGAGTAAATAGGAGATCGATATGGGGTAAACTAGTGTTCCGCAGAATGAGCGAGTTAAGAGTTCCGGTCAACGAACTAGCGAGGGTTTGCGCCCGCTCCGCCGATGCGCAGGAATGGGAGGAGTTGCTGCGCCGGTGCACTCCTATTGCGGCGATGGTGGCAGCGCGGGTGTCGCGGCTGTGGCTGGGCAGCGTAACTGCGGCAAGCGTGGATGATATTGTGCAGGAAGTCTTCTTGAAACTGTGCGAACAGGAGCGGCGCATCCTGCGAGAGTTCAAGCCCCAGAGTGAAGACTCTTTTCTCGGCCTTTTGCGCATTGTTTCGGCCTCTGTGGCGAACGATTATTTCCGGCGAATGCGCTCTGAAAAGAGGGGTGGCAAAGTAGTTACGGTGGCACTCGATGATGGATTGACCTCGAATGCCGCAGCGGCAAGGGACGGGAGCGCCCGGATGCAAAAAGCTGTGCTCTTTGCCGAACTCGACCGCAGGCTGCGTGCGGCGCCTGGAGTGATCTCGGAACGCGACCGGTCTATCTTCTGGCTGTACTATCTTCAGGGACTTACGGCGGAAGAGATCGCCGACCTGCCGGTCGCGGGGTTATCTGCCAAAGGTGTTGAGAGTGCGTTGCGCCGCGTGACACAGTGGCTACGCGGAGAGTTGAAATCCAGAAAGTCCGGGAGTCAGAGGGAACCAGTGCAAGAACCCTGCTAGTCCGGAAAAGGAAATCGGCCCTGAAATCCGGTAGGTTAAGTGCAAAGATGGACGATGGCGGCGTGAACTTGAATTCAACATCCGGCTCCACAGAAGGCAACCTCCTGAACGGGGAATCCGAGGATGCCCTGGTAAAAGCTTTAGAGGAGTTGGTGGGCGAGGCTTCGACCCGAGGCGAGGGATGGTCCCAAGGCAGCGACAGCGCCCCCAGACCTGGCGAGGGTGACTGCCCGGAGCCTGATCGATGGGTACGTCTGGCCAGTGGAGAGATGCCTGGGGCAGAAGCCGATGCGCTGCTGGCTCATGCGGCGCTGTGCGGTGGCTGTGTAGAGCGGCTGCGCCTGTGCCGGACGACGCTCTCACAGAGTACCGCTCAGGATGAAGCCGAAGAACTCGACGGGATGGCCTCGCTGTCGCCGCAGTGGCAGCACCGGCTGGCCGTCGAATTGGCACGCACTCCGCACCAGGCGGCACGCAAACGGATGAGCGGGCTTTTTCTGTGGACCGGCGCGGCGGTGGCGGCCGCTCTGCTGCTGGTTGCCTGGCTTGCGTTTTGGTGGCAATACGAAATCGCCCCTGAAAGACTGCTGGCCGAGGCTTACTCCCACTCGCGCACGTTTGAGCTGCGCATCCCCGGTGCGGCTTTTGCCGAAGTGACTCCGGAAGCGCATCTGCGCGGAGGTGCGACTGCGCGCGAGCCGGCTCGCCTGCTGGATGCGCGCGCACGGATTGAACACCAGCTTGAACGAACCCCGGAAGACCCGCACTGGCTGCAGTTGGAAGCCCGCGCGGATGTGCTGGAGGAGAAATATGACCCGGCGATCGATATTCTGGATCGCCTGCTGGCGGCTCAACCGGAGAGCCCCGGCGTGCTGGTCGATGATGCTTCAGCATATTTTCAGCGCGGCACGGCAACCGGCAGCGAGAACGATCGCGCCACAGCCTTGGACTACCTGCGCCGTGCCGACGAGATGGCTCCCGGCGACTCCGTGGTGTTGTTCAATGAAGCCCTGGTAATGGAAGACCGTGGCCAGGTGATGAACGCGGTCGAAACCTGGAATCGCTATCTGAACTTTGAGCGCGATCCGAGCTGGCAGGAAGAAGGACGCCGCAGGCTGAAAGAGCTGGAAGAAAAACTGAAACAAATCAAGTCGCACCAAAGCCGGATGGAACAGCATCTGGCCAGTCCGACGGCGATGCGCACCCTGGCCGCGGATGCCGCAGCGCTGGCCGCCATTGACGAAGAACTCTCAACCACACTGCTATCCCGGCTGCTCGACGTCGCCTATCCGCTACCCGTAGACCGCTCGCGGGGCTCTCCGTGCACAGACAACTGTCTCGCCGCGCGTACCCTGCTCCACGCTCTGGCTGCCTCACTTGAACGCAATCACCTGGATTCCTGGCTCACCGAGCTTCTTCCCCCCGATTCACCCCTGACAAGCGATCGATTTGCGCACGCTGCGCATGCGCTGAGCAGAGCCATGGACGCGGACACACAGGGCGATTACTCCAGCGCACGGCGGTGGGCGATGGAGGCAGGCCAGATATTTCACCACCTTGGCAGCGCTGCGGGAGCCGACCGCGCCGAGTTGGAGCAGGCTTACGCCTTGCAGCGCTTGTCGCAAATGTCGAGTTGCTATGGGGTGGCGCACCCGCTGCTGAATCACAACCCGAAGTTTGCCTGGATTCACGCCCACGATCTGATCGAGGACGGCATCTGCGATAGCGGTCCCGGAGCCGCCACCACGAACAGCCCTTCCTTCTCTCGCGCCAGAGACCTTGCGCAGGAACACCATTACGCAATTCTCGCCATGCGGGCCAGAAATATGATGGGCGGCGCGGCGGTCGAGTCGGGAGATACCGAAGATGCGTGGCGAATTTACGAGACCACCATCCACGGGTTTTACGACGGCGATTTTCCGCCGTTCCGCGCCTATACCATCATGGCCGGCCTGGCAGAAGTGGAGAAATCTACTCCCAGAGTGCATCTTGCATTTCTGCTGCAGCGGGAAGTGATGGGGCTTCTTGAACTAACCCCTAGCCGCGATCTGATTCCCTCGCAACGCTTCGATCTGGCCATCGCGGCAATTCGCGCCGGGTTCGTTCCCGAGGCACAGAGAGAGCTTAGCAGGGTGCAGAGCGAGCTGGACGATTCATCGGGCAAGAAGCCGGTGCAGGCCTTTGTGGCCGACAGCGAGGTAGCCATGGCCAACCTCTATCTGGCCCGAGGAGATCTGGCTTCGGCAGCAGCCGCACTCGACACGGCGCGCGGGCGCATGGCGGGCGAAGACGACTCGTACTACCAAAGAACTTATGCTGCAGCACGCGGGCAGTTGGAACTGGCTCGGGGCCATCCGGAAGCAGCCGAGCCGATGCTGCGGGACGCGGTGCTGGAAGAGGAGCGCCAGGCACGCAAAGTGGGAACGGAGAACATTATCTTCGCCCAGCAGAATCGGGACCTCTACGCAGCGCTGGCAGGCATATGGCTGGCACAGGGCCGTCCCGGCGAGGACGTCCTGGCTTTGTGGGAGAGGTACCGGCTGAGGATTCTGGGAAGGCCCGTGCCTGTTTGCGCGCACATGAGCCTGGACTGCCTGAAGCCGCGACTGATGAGCGAACTGGGGCGCCTGGGCAACGACCGGCTGCTGGGACAAGTGGCCTTGCTGGACCGCACCCTGGTCTACCGGGGCACGGCGCAAGGCGTGAACTGGAGCACCGTTCCCATCGGCAAGGAAGAGTTGACCGCGGCGGCGGCGCGGCTGGAACGTACGGTCAGTTCGCCCGCAACCTCGCAGGACTCAGTCGACGCCGCAGCACGGCGCGTGGGTGATTTGCTTCTGGGGGACGTGCGACAGACACCTGCGGCGGGTGGCCAGCTGCTGCTGGAGACAGACCCGGTGCTGGGCAATCTGCCCTGGGCCGCAGTGGAAACGGCGGGTGGACCGATCGGGCTGCGGTTCAATCTCGAAGAAGAGCCTTCCTTGTTGCTCACACCGAAGCTCGACACAACTGCTTCCGGCGCTATGCGTGTGGACAGGGAAAGTTCGCTAGTGGTGGGCGCGTCCTTTGCGATGGGAACCAGCCCGCTGCTTCCCGAGGTTCTGAACGAAGCAAGGGCAGTGGCGCATTTGGCGCAGAACTCCACCTTGCTGTTGGGCAGCCAGGCGACCCAGGCACAGATCATTGCGCGCCTCGAAACTGCACCGATGATTCATTTTGCCGGTCATACAACACAGCAATACGGCGACACGCGGCTGCTGCTTGCACCCGCACGAACAGGCACCGGCGAAGCGGGCGCCGATACGGCCTTTTTGAACAGCGAGATGCTGCGCAAGCATCCTCCTCGCGCCGCTCGCCTCGTTGTCTTCTCTGCCTGTTCGACCGGGAAAAGGGAAGAGGGCTGGAATCACGGTATGGGAGATATAGTAAACACGCTGGCCTCGCTGGGAGTGCCGGAGGTGGTCGCCACGCGGTGGCAGATCGATTCCGCCTCGGCGGTCCCCATGATGGATGTTTTTTATCATGGCCTTGCTGATGGGCTGAGCGTTTCGCAGGCACTTACCGCAGCGCGGCAATCCCTTATCCGCGATGCTCGATACCGACACCCCTATTACTGGGCGGCTTACTATGCCTCCGGTGTGGGCAACACCGATTTGCGCGAGGTCTTTCATTATGGCAGCAGGTAGTTCTCCGGCAGGCGCTTCACAACTGGATGTTGTATTCGATGGAACCTGGGTCATTGTGCCCGCGGTAAATGCGAACGGCCACATCACTGGCGTGGAGGTCTACTCGCCGGCATGCGGCCATCCCCAGGGAGTGACATTTACCAACGTACTGAACCCCAATCCATGGCCCGACTCGTCGGGCTTCTACATGCTCGATCCGCACGGCCACACGCTCGACATCCAGCGCGGGTCTGCGCCACAGGCCGGAATGAGCATCGGCGCCATCAACACCGCGGTGAATCATTGCCTGGCTCATGCACGTCCCATCGGCAGCAATTGGGATTTGATGGTCTCAATTTCCGCAGGCCCCGACGCGTGGACATCGAGCGGCACCGTTGATCCCGAGGTGGCCGGTCCTGCGGGCGCGATAGTGCATTGCTTCAGCGGCAAGGACGCGCCTTCCGGCAGTGTCTCCTCAACACAGACGCTTAGTTTCCTGGGGGTGAGCGCGGTCGAACTGTGCGGTGCGCCGGCCAATGTGCAGGGACTGTTGCCCGCGCCCTGGAATGGCAACGGCTCGCTGATTTTCGAAGACGAGATTCAGTACATTCCCACACTGCAGCATGAGCGGGCAGCGATTCTAGCCATGGCCAACCTGGCCGGACTGGACTTGGCGCTGGATTATCCTTTGCCGAGAAAGAATGCGGCAGGACCCTCGACTTCTCTGCGTCCCATGATGCACGGTGGCGGATATTGCGGCCACGCTGTGATCGTGTATCCGTAGGCGCATCTCCCCGGTAGATGCGGCGGCGGGCGCTCCACGTAGAGGGCGCCCTGGTGCTCGCTGCGTAGTGACTCTTTCACACCGACTATCCCCTGAGGTGTGCCCTGACAGAGCCTTCCTCCTTATCGGGAAGCATGCAGAGTTGTGTTCACACTCGAATTGAAAACGCTCTAGAATATGGCTGCCATGGAACAGCACCCAGAGACGAGTGCCGAATCGAGAATCACCGAGATATTCCTTGAGTTTTCACGCAGAAAACTGCTGGAGCAGTATTGGCCGCGGTTGCGGAGATCGGTGGAATCGCTCACGGACGAGCAGGTGTGGTGGCGCGCCAACCCCGCCAGCAACAGCGTGGGGAATCTGCTGCTGCATTTGAACGGCAACGTGAGGCAGTGGCTCGTGGCCTCGTTCAACCGGCTGGAGGATGTGCGGGACCGACCGGTCGAATTCAAAGAGCGCACGTTGATCCCAGGTGGCATATTGCTGGGGCGGCTCGATGAGACGCTGCAGGAAGCGGCAAAGGTCTTGTCCCGGTTGACCCGTGCCGAGCTGATGGCTACCTACACGATCCAGGGTTATACCGTGAGCGGGCTGGACGCCGTTTACCAGGTTGTGGAGCACTTCGGAATGCACTACGGCCAGATTCTCTACATCACCAAAATGCTGCGGGGAGAGGATCTGGGGTTCTATCGCGAGCTTGACACTACGGGCCGCGCTTCGAACAAGTAGTCGCCAGTCCTTCGAGGGCCTATTCCAGATTCTGAATCTGGGTGCCGTCAGGGATCTTCACCTGGAACTGGTCATCCTTCAGGGTCATGTTCTGCGCGACCTTCTCAACGGTCAATATGATCTGAATGCCCTCGATCGGGCGTTTGATGGTCACCTTGGCCGGGTATTTGCCATTTCCGAATTCCTCATAATGCTCATAGAAGACCAATGTCTCCAGGTTGCCTTCTTCGTCATACAAGTCCTGCTGGTACGGCAGCAGGTCGTCGCGATGGAAGGTCACCACCCGCACCGGCGCCAGTTCCTGGGTGCCCTTCTTATGGCGCATGACGTTCAGGATGTATTCAGGGGTCAGGAGCAGGTGCTTTTTCGAAGCGTCCTCAACGGTTTCGGAATCCGCGGTCACCGAATATAAGTCGTCCGGGTCAAGCCCCGGAACCACCATGGCGTCGAAGAAGAATCCAGGCCGCAGATTCTCCAGCCCAGTCGACGACTTCGTCTTCATGGAGTTAGAGCCCGTAATCGCCTTGTTTCTAGGGGGAACGAGCAAGGTGAAGTTCTTGCCGTCGCTGGCCATGTCAAAGACGCGCACGCCGAAATACTGCCCCACGACGCGCAGCATCTGCGGCTTGCGCATCACGATGTAACCACGACAGGAGGGATAATCCTTGGCGAGGCCCTCCTTAGACTTGAGCAAGGTGGCTTGAATATCAACGGTCGCGGTGAGCGCATCGAGCGCGGCCCAGCGCTGATTGAGCTGTGCAACTAACTCTTGGGGAGCCACTGTTTGAGTGATGATTGGCGCCCTCGGTATAGGCAGTTTGCGCGTGGTGGGCAGAAGAGAGCAGCCCGAAAGCAGAAAGAGCGGCAGTGACAGAGCCGCGGACGCGCAGCGACAGCGTGATTTCACCGTGCACCTGCCTTCTTCAGGGCGTGCCGGTAGCCGGCGACGTTGCGCGCGTGCTCCTCAAGGCTGGTGGAAAACAGGGAGTGGCCCTGGGGATTGGCCCCGGCGGCTACAAAGTAGAGGTAGTCCGTTTGGGCCGGCTCAAGGGCCGCCCGGAGGGAGCGGAGGCCGGGATTGGCGACAGGTCCGGGCGGAAGGCCGGGGTGCAAATAAGTGTTGTAGGGAGTGTCGCGAGAAAGGTCGGACTGGTAAATGGAGCCGCGCCATTGGCCGTTCAGCTCCAACCCGTAGATTACAGAGGGATCGGTCATCAAGGGCATGTGCCTGGCGATGCGATTGGAGAATACGCTGGCGACCAGCGGCCGCTCAGCGTCCACAGCCGTTTCCCGCTCCACCAGCGACGCCATTGTTACCAGTTCGTGCACGTTCTCCTTCAATCCCAACTGCGCAGCCACCTGCCGGAAGCGCCGCACCATGGTGGCGGTAATCTGGGCCAGCGTGGCCTTGCGGGCAAAGCGGTAGGTATCCGGAAAGAGATAGCCCTCCAGGCTCCGGGCCCGAGGATCGAAATCGGCCACCAGCGCCGTCTGCCGCGCCTGTTCGCTGAGAAACTGCTGCCGCGTACCAAATCCCGCCTGTTCCAGGCGCGCGGCAATGTCAAAAATGCTTGCCCCCTCGGGCACAATCACGGTTTTGGTATATACATCGCCGCGCGCAATCCGCGCATAGACTTCAGTCACCGCGGCCGGGTGGTCAAACCGGTATTCACCCGCCCGCAACGATCCCCGCTTCAGCCAGCGGACAAGGAGGAAGGCGAAACTGCTGCGCACCACACCAGCCGACTCCAGTTGCTGACTGATATAGATCGTTGAGGAGCCCGGTGGCAGCTCGACAAACGTCTCGCTCTCCGGGCCAAATGGGGTAAAAACCAGCCAGGCCGCGGCGCCCGCCGCACCCAGCACTACGAGAAACATTACCAGCAAGGTTCCCGCCGCGCCTAAGTCCTTTCTTTTCCTGCTTCGTCGTCCTCGGCGTACCATTCCCGGCAAGAGGTCCTTCCTTATAGTTAAGACGCGACTTATACCCCTGCGGATGCGTTACATTTCTCGATTGTATCGGGTTAGCAAAATTGGAGCACCTGTATCCGGCGGAACGCGGACACGAGCCTCATTTTTCTGAGCCTGTTAAGCTGAGGGCCAGGAGCCTACAGGCTGGAACCGGCGCCGCAACCACGCTATCTGGGCCTCGATGTGGGCAATCGCCGCATCGGCGTAGCGGTGTCAGACGAGTTGGGACTGACGGCGCAGCCGGTGATGACGCTGGTGAGACGGCACAACTCCCGCGAAGACCTGCGTTCCCTGGCCCGGCTGTGCCGACGGTTCGGAGTGGCCGGCATCGTGGTGGGCAATCCGCTGCATCTCTCCGGCGAGTTGAGCCATCAAACCATTAAAACTCAGGCATTTGCGGCCGCATTGGGCGCGATGACTGGTCTGCCCGTCCACCTGCGCGATGAGCGGTTGACGACCCGCGAAGCTCACCAGATTCTTTATGAAGCGGGCCATGCTCGGCAGGAGCACGTGGACGTGGTGGACCAAGTGGCCGCCACGCTGATCCTGCAGTCATTTCTGGAGGAGAAGCAGCAAACGAGGAACGGGGACTAGGGAGTTGCATTGTTTGCTACGCCCTCTGGGAACAAAAAACAGGGACTTCGGCGGGCATTGGTCGACGGATAAGGGAGGAAAAGTCTACGGGCACACCTTATCTGGATCGCAATGGAAGTCTGGACCCAGATCTGCCGGAATTGCTTGAGGTTTGGCTAAGAGAACGAGTTTGAGGATCACCTGCTCAGGCTCGCTCGTCTCGAGGGTGAGATGGTGGTGGGATTCAAATGATGCGTGAGCCCACAACTTGTAAGTTACCGATCTTTGGGGTTTGAGCATTGGGCGGTTCAGGCGGAACGAGCACGTTGGTCCGCCCTGCAGCCAGGAGGCCAACGAATTCCTCGGCCGGGACAGGACGGCCATAGAGCCAACCCTGGCCGAACATCTTATCCGTAGCCGGGGAAAAATAGTCAGCCTGACGTTCCGTTTCGACCCCTTCCACAATCACATCCAGATTGAGTGATTTGGCCATGGACAGGATCTGGGGAAGAATGGCCACAGAGACCGATTCTGTGCCGATGACTTTGGTAAAGGCCTTGTCGATCTTGATGGTATCTGCATAGAGGTAGAGCAGCTTGTCAAGGTTCGAATAGCCGGTGCCGAAGTCGTCGATATGAATGCTGTAACCCAGTCGCTGCAGGTTACGGATCGTCTCCTTGGCCACTTCGTTGTCGGCGGTTGACCTCTCAGTGATTTCAATGACCAGACTGCTGGACATGACCTTGGTGCGCTTGAGAGAGTCCTCCAGCATGGGGAGAAAGGCGGGGTCGAGAAGGTCCGCCCCAGACACGTTGATGCTAAGACGAAAGTCCGGACGCCTGCGAAGCGTTTCTCCGAAGGCGCGCAAAGCGTGCCGCAACACCAACTTCGTGATCGATGCAATATAACCGTGCTCTTCGGCGATCTTGATGAATACGTCGGGGGCAACCGCATTGCCATCTTCATCGTTCCAGCGCGACAACGCCTCTGCGCCCACGATTTCTCCATTGGCTAACCTCACGATGGGCTGATAGACCACGCGCAGCTTGTCGTGGTCGATGGCCCTGCGAAGCTGCTGGCAGAGGTCCTGGCTGCGGTTGAAGACGAATGAAAGCAGAATTCCGGAGAAAATGCCGACCAAGCCTCCCACGACGGTACTTACGGCAATCGATTCTGTTTCGCCATGGAACGCGGCGGAAACCGAAGCAGAGGCCGTCACGCAGTTGAAGTGAGTGGTTGAACACCGTGTCGCATACAGCGTATCTCCCACTCGGGCCATCCCTTCGGTGGTCAGATCGGGACCATTGCCCTGCGGTGTTGCGTGCGCCGGAACACCGGCCTGCTCGAGGGCAGAGTCCTTCATGGTGAAAGTGAGGCTCATGGGAAAGTGACCGGAATTGGCCGGCACGTGTGACCCAAACACGACGAAGGCGGTGCCCAGTTGCAACCCAGCCCTTTTCAGGCTTGCGTCCCGAACCGGGACCAGATTGCTGTATGCGATGGTGCCGTCTTTCTGAGGGGAATCGGGCCGGAATAGCCCAAGGGGCCTGGCCGGATGACCGGCGGTGGCAGAGCACTCTATCTTTCCGCCCTGGATGCGCCCGGCATCTTTCAGGTATTCCGAGCGAAAGACCAGCTCCCTAAAATAGGCAATTTCGGAGTCTGAGCAGAAGGAAAACTTCGAGTTTTTTATGACAGCCAGCAGGCTATGTGCTTCCCTTGAGGATGCATCGTTCTGCAGCGCGACCACGTTTGAGTATTGATCGAGCTCGTTTTCAGCGAACTGGAGCGCAAGGACGCAACCCAACAGATAGCCGGCACCCAACCCAGCTGCCGTCACTATTATCTTGGCCGCCCGGGCGACCATAAGACGCTGCCCGCGATTGCGCATGTTGGATATTGTCGACACACCTGTTCAGACGGTGCGCCTCCTTATTCACTTTCTTAGATAAGCGTTACTCCTCTTACACCAAAGTGGACAATTCCCCATTTTGGGGGACAAACTGATACTTTTGTGTGCTTCTTCAAGAAGCTGGGAGTTTCGTCGCTGAGTTCGCCGAAAGCCGTTCCATCCAGACAGAGCTCTCACTGCAACGTGTCTCGCACTCAAGATCACCGGGTGGGCGGCGGAATGCTTTCCCATGCCCTCCTTTCCCAACATGCGAAAAGGAGGAGCACCCACACATTGCAGGCTCAAAGGCTGAAGTAATTGCCGAAACTATCAACGGCCATGAAGGGCCAGCCTGGACGGAACCGGGGCCGTGCCGGTCACCCGACGATCGGTGGCTGACACTGCGCTCGCCGGTTATTTGCGCCAGGGCTGCTGGTCGACGGGCTCGGGCCAACTGGGAATCGGGCTCTGAAGGCCATCCTTGATCCAGAGGAACTGGCCGTTTACGTTTGCGGCTTCGTCGCTCATCAGGCCGGCGACAAGATCGGCGGCTTTTTCGGGGTCGTCGCCGCCTGTTTCCTCGACCCAATGGGCCCATTGGAGGAACGGATCGGCGATGCTGCCCAGTCGCTCCGACGCCGCCTTGATGTCGGCCCACATGTCGGTTTTCACGTCTCCTGGATGGATCACGTTGGCGGTGACTCCGGTTCCCTCCAACTCCGACGCCATGTGGCGGGTGAGCTGATTGAGCGCAACCTTGCTGGTGGCATAGGCACTGTTGAGTGGGCCGGGTTGGTGCAAAGACGCGGCCGAGGTGATGTTGACAATGCGGCCCCATCCAGCGGCGATCATGCCAGCGACAAATGCCCTGCAGGTGAGGTAGGAACTGACGGTGTTGATCAGGAGGGTGTCGATCCATGCGCTGGGATCACTGTCTTTGATGAGATCGATGGGACCGAAGACGCCCGCCGCATTGACGAGAATGGACGGGATGCCGAGGTTGCGTTCGATCACGGCCTTGGCTTGCGTGACAGACTCTGGCTGGCGGAGATCGACAGGCACGACGAGAGTGCGCGCGCCCATGGCTGCCAGGTGCTGTCGTGTGTCTTCAAGGCCGGACTTGGTGCGTGCCAGCAGGGCGACCGCCGCGCTTTGTTGCGCCAGACGCACGGCAATGCGCCGGCCCAGACCGCGGCTTGCGCCGGTAACCACTGCGACTTTTCCGTTCAGGTTGTTCACTTGCGTACTCCTTGTTCTCATTCTGGCACTGGCGGGTGGGCCACATATCAACATGCCAATTCTTGCAATTCCAGGCTTCAGCAGCAAAATCTTGGGGGCACAGGGGGCGGTTGCGTTTTGTCGAGGAAAGGTGTGGTTCGCGTCCAATTCCCGGTTGACGGGCAAGCGGGATAAAGCCCTCTTGGGCCAGCGTATTGACGGTTTGCCTACGACTCGGCCGCAGTGGTCGTAGAATCGGTGGGTTCATGCTTTCAGGCAAACCGGTGAACTGACTTGGAAGCAGGAGGAACTCTCATGAAATTTCAGCAGCTCTCTTCTCGATTTCTCGCACGGACGATGATCGTGCCGGTATGCATGGCTCTTCTGTCGACGATGCAGGCGGCAGGCCAAATGCCAGTGACGACGCCGAACAGTGTCGTTGTCGATTTCACCAAGACTTTGATGGTGTCCAAATCAACGCCCACGCTCCAGGTGGTCGTAAACCCGATGGTTGCGAAGGGGTCGCCGATTCACGACGGGACCTTTGCAGCACTGAAAGACCTGGGCGCCGACTATGTGCGCTATGTGCCGTGGAATCCTTACCCGAAGCTCTCGGTGGCCGAACTGGACCCTCCGACCAGTGACAAGACCTCGTGGGATTTCTCTCTGATTGACCCTTACACAAAGGATTTTCTTGAGGCTACTGAGGAACAGGGTCACAGCACGGTCATGAACTTCTCGACCATCCCTACATGGATGTTCAAGACCGATAAGCCGGTGACTTATCCCGCGGACCCGAACCAGGTGATTTGGAACTATACCCAGGGAACGGTGCCAATAGATCCCACGAACAAACAAATCGGGGACTACATGGGGCGGTTGGTCGGCTGGTATACACAGGGCGGGTTTATCGACGAACTTGGCAAGGAACACAAGTCCGGATACCACTACAAGTTCCCTTATTGGGAGGTGCTCAACGAACCCGATATCGAACATGAAACTACCCCGGCGGATTACACCGCGCGGTACGACGCTATTGTGGAAGCCATTCACAAGGTAAGTCCGGACACGAAGTTCATAGGGCTGGGCTTGGCGTTTCCGAGCCAGAATCCGGAGATCTTCGAATACTTTCTCGACGGTTCCCACCACAGGCCGGGCATTCCGCTGGACTACATTTCCTACCATTTCTACGCCACGCCGGACGCGAACGAGGACATCAACGGTTGGCAGTACTCGTTCTTCAACCAGGCGGATGGGTTTCTTACCAGCGTGCGTTACATCAAGGCCATACGCGACAGGCTCTCGCCTGGAACGAAGATGGATACCGATGAACTGGGCGTAATCCTACCAACGGATTTTCTGGAGTTGGCGGCTGCCAAGGCGTTGCCGGACCACATACCTGCCGCGTACTGGAATGCCGCGGGGGCGCTGTTCGGCTATCTCTTTATTGAAGAGACGAGGCTGGGTGTGGACGTGATTGGAGAATCACAGCTTGTGGGGTATCCATCGCAGTTTCCCAGCGTGTCGATGATGGATTACAACAACGGGAAGCCCAACGCACGCTTTTGGGTACTGAAGCTGCTGAAGGACAATTTCCATCCGGGCGACGCACTGGTGCAGACGTTTGTGACTTCAGGGAGCGCGACCGATGCACAAGCCTTTGTAACGCCGGCGGGCAAGAAACTGCTGCTGGTGAACAAGCGGAACAGCCCGGTGGAACTGACGCTTCCGGCGGAAGCGAAATCAGCGACCGTGTCGGTGGTTGATGAGGCGACGGGCGATGGACCAGCCCGTGTAACTGCGCAGACAGGAGAGAAACTGAAGCTGGCCCCATTTGCAGTTGCCGTAGTTACCTGGTGGTAACGCTGGGGCGGCGAATCAGCGCTGGCGATCGGCGGCTCCGGGCACAGAATGCGTGGTTTCGGCCGAGGCGCATTCTTCCAGGTCGGCAAGCAGAGCGTCTACCCGCTTCAAGTCCGAGTCCCAGGCGAACATGAAGCGGGCAGCGCCGCCGATGAAGGTGTAGAACTTCCAGCCGCGGGCGCGCAAGCGTTCCAGGACATCGTCGTCGGCGGAGAGAAAGACGGTATTGGCGTCGACCGGCGAAACAACGGTGACGTTGGGAATTGCTGCCACGCGGTCAGCAAAATAAGCTGCGCAGCGGTTGGCGTGGACGGCATTGCTAAGCCATGCTCCACTCTCAAGCATGCCCACCCAGGGCGCGGAGAGGAAGCGCATCTTGGAAGCGAGCTGGCCAGCCTGCTTGCAGCGGTAGTCGAAATCGACGGCCAGTTGCGGATCAAAAAAGATGACCGCCTCGCCGACGGCCATGCCATTTTTTGTGCCTCCAAAACAAAGCACGTCGACGCCGCTCTTCCAGCTGAGATCGGCCGGGGAACAGCCGAGACTGGCGCAGGCGTTGGCGAAGCGAGATCCATCCATGTGCAGGGAAAGGCCATGCGCCTTGCATGCAGCGGAGATGGCTTGGACTTCGTCGACTGTGTAGACGCGGCCGGTTTCAGTGGGCTCGGTGATAGTGACGACGCGGGGCTTGGGGTAGTGAATGTCCTTTCGCTTGGTGGCCAACTCGTGAATGGAATCGGGAGTGAGCTTGCCATCCACGCCCTGCGCCACGAGCAACTTCGATCCGTTGGAAAAGAACTCCGGCGCTCCGCACTCATCGGTTTCAACGTGCGAGGAGTCGCAACAAATCACGCTGTGATAGGACTGGCAAAGCGCAGCCAGAGCCAGTGAGTTGGCGGCGGTGCCGTTGAATACGAAGAAGAGCTCGCAACTGGTCTCAAAAAGCTCGCGAAAGGCATCGGCAGCGCGGGCTGTCCACAGATCGTCGCCGTAGGCTGTGGCATGACCGCGGTTTGCAGTTTGCATGGCGGTCCATGCATCGGGACAGATGCCGGCGTAATTGTCGCTGGCAAACTGTTGCGCAAGGTCTTCGTCGTCTGTATTCATGGTGTGTGGTTCCCTTTCAGTGAGTATCCGCCATGGCCGAGTTCATGCCGTTGAAGATGGCGTCATAGCTGCCGTTCTCGGCGGCAAAGCGCAGACCCTTTACGTTCTCGACACAGATTTCAGCGGGCGTGGGTCGGGTTTTCAGAATTCCCATCACTTCGGCAATGAAGGCGTCGAGAGGCATTGCACGCGGGTCCTTGGCTCCGTCCATCAGGTCGGTGGCGACGTAAGGCGGGACAATCTCCAGCACTTCAATAGCGGTGGCTTTGAGTTGGTAGCGGAGCGTCTGAGTGTAGGAGTGGATGGCGGCCTTGGTAGCGCAATAAGTGGGCGTCAAGGCGAGAGGAACAAACGCCAGGCCTGAGGAGACGTTGATGATGGTGGAATGGGGCTGTCGCCGGAGCAGGGGCAACAGAGCCGCGGTGAGGCGAATGGGGCCCAGAAGATTGGTGGCCACGATAGCCTCAGCGTCAGACAGGCCGTCGGGCTGGGCGAGGAGCTTCTCAGCGCGCATGATGCCCGCGTTGTTGATGAGGATATTGAGGGTGGGAAAGGCGGCGGCTACCTCGGTGGCGAAGGTGCGGATGGCCGCGGGGTTTTCGACATCAAGAGGCAAGGATTTCATGCCAGGATTGGCGGTGGTGGTGTCGTGAAGCGCCTGCGGGCGGCGACCGGCGATGATGACCTGGTTGCCGAGGGCCTGAAGAACTTCTGCGAGACCGCGGCCGATTCCGGAGCCGCCGCCGGTGACGAGGATGGTGTTGCCCGTGAGATTCATAACGATCAATGCCTCAAACAAGAATGATAAACGCTGCGCGAGTGTGGGGAGATTGACCGGATGTTTGTGGACGGCTATAGTACACCTATGAGTTTTCACCTGAGGCCGGTGGGTTGTCGTGCGTGTTGCAGCGCGCTGCGCCGGTCTTGTAGGTGAGCTGACTTAAGCTCGATCGATCCCTAGAAGACCGCGTTTCAGCCACTTCGCTGACGCGGTCTTTCTGTTTGTGTCGCAAGACGGATAAGAATTCAAGCAGTACGAATGCAGGATTAATGAACTTGCTTCCTCTCCATTCGCGGCTCCTCGCCTCCGCCTCCCCGCGGACCCGGTGTTGTTGTAGCCGCTGACCTCATTCCTTTTTCATTGCACGCGCATGCGGCTCCATAAAGATACCCGTTTGAGCGCGTGCATTTCCCCAAGCCTGACACTTCAGGCAATCGATCAACCGATATTCAGGAGGCCCTGTGACACTGAAACAAAAGCTGTATCTCTTTCTTATCCTCTTGCTGGTGGGCGGCGTGCCCTCAGCGTATGCGCAGATTGTAGGCGGAACCATCAGCGGCACGGTGAAAGACACGACCGGCGCGGCGTTGGCGGGCGCAACCGTGACCGTGCGCCAGATCGAGACGGGCGCATCACGAACACTGACCACGGGCGGCGATGGGCGATTCTACGCACCCTCAGTGCCGGTGGGCGACTATTCGGTTTCAGCGGCGCTGACGGGCTTTGAGACCGAGCACCGCGGCGGCATCTCGCTGACCGTGGCGCAGAGCCTGCAACTGGCATTTGTACTCAGCGTTGAAAAGGTGCAACAGGAAGTGGTGGTAAACGCCGAGCCGGTGAGCGTGAATACCACTACACAACAAACGTCGGGGCTGATCGACGAACGGCAGGTGAAAGAGCTGCCGCTGAACGGACGCAGCTACGATGAACTGCTGACGCTGAATCCGGCCACGGTGAGCTACACGAATGAGCGCTCCGGCGGCATCGGGACTTCAAACTCATCGGTGGGCAACATGTTTGCCATCAGCGGCAGGCGTCCGCAGGACAACCTGTTTCTGCTGAACGGCATTGAATACACGGGGGCGTCGCTGATCAACGTGACGCCGGGGGGAACGAGCGGGCAGCTACTGGGCGTGGACGCAGTGCGCGAGTTCAACGTGTCCAGCGACACCTACGGCGCGAGCTATGGCAAGCGCGATGGCGCGCAGGTAAGCATCGTGACCACTTCAGGAACCAACCTGCTGCATGGCTCGGCATTTGAGTTTCTGCGCAACAGTGCGCTGGATGCGAGGAATTACTTCGACCAGGGATCGATTCCTGAATTCCAACGCAACCAGTTTGGCGGGTCACTCGGCGGACCCATCAAGCGCGACAAGCTGTTTCTGTTTGGCAACTATGAGGGCTTTCGCCAGAACTGGGGCCTGAGCGCGGTAACCCTGGTTCCGGACACGCAGGCCCGGCTGGGCTATCTGCCGGACTCATCTGGAACAGAGCAATATGTGGGAGTGAATGCTGCGGTGCAGCCGTTGCTGGCGCTGTGGCCAGTGCAGAACGGGCCAGAGCTGGGCAGCGGGATCGGAGAGGCATTCAGCCATCCCAAGCAGACCATACGTGAAGACTTCAGCACCACACGGTTTGACTACAACCTGGGCAGCAAGGACCTGCTTTTCGCGGTGTACACGGTAGACAACAGCAGCGCCAATACGCCCTCGCAAAATCCGCTGAGCCTGATCGACGAGAGCCTCCGGGAGCAGGTGGCGAGCATCCAGGAGCAACACGTGTTTTCTCCGTCGTTGTTGAACACGGCGCGGTTCGGGTATTCGCGCGCCAGTTATTTCTTCACCGGGTACACCCCTGTGGACCTGGCGGGATGGGTGACAAGCGAACCCATCGGGGCCATTGTGATCAGCGGCAGCACAGCCTCAAACGGAACATCGGCCATTACCCTGGCGGGCACCAACGTGGGCAGCAACAACCTGACGGCGCGCAATCTGTTTACGTGGGACGACCACATCTACTGGTCGCGCGGACGGCACCAGGTGGAGGCAGGAGTCTGGCTGCAGCGCATTCAGTCCAATGACCTGCTGGCGCAGGACCAGTATGGACAGGCCTCGTTCAGCACACTGCAATCGTTCCTGCAGGGCACGGTGAAGACCTTTACCGTGGTTCCGTCGCCTACCGAACTGGGCTGGCGCTCGGTGGAAGGCGCTGCATTCATTGAGGACACGGTGAAGCTGACGCCGCGGCTGGAGTTGCGCGCGGGGTTCCGCTCCGAATCGACCAACGGATGGAACGAAGCCCAGGGACGGGCATCGAATTACGTCATTACCGATGGAGTTTTGCAGACGCAGCCGCGTATCGGCGGATCAGCACTGACAAAGAACAACGCCGTCTGGCTGCCAGAGCCGCGGGTAGGCTTGGCCTGGGACGTGTGGGGGAATGGAAAGACCGCGGTGCGGGGCGGCTTCGGCGTCCATCACGGGCTGCTGGATACGCTGGACTACCGCCTGGACCAGACCGCGCCCTTCAACACTGCCGAGTCAATCAAGAATATTGCGGTTTCAAACCTGATCATCACGCCGGGAACTCCGGCGCCGGCGGGCTCGCTGATTTCTCCGAGCAACGTGCAGCCGGACATTGCCACGCCCGCAGTGTTGAGCTGGACGCTGCGCGTGGAGCAGGAGATTTCGCCGCGGACTTCAATCACGGTGGGCTATGTGGGCTCGCACAGTTATCACCAGATCCTTTCAGAAGACATGAATGAGCCGGTGCCGCAAGTGCTGGCGGATGGAACGGTCTTCTATCCCAGCGGAGCGAAGAACGCGAATCCGGCGCTGGCGAATTCCACTTCGTGGGTATCGCAGGGTGTGGGACTTTACAACGCACTGGAAGTGGATGTGCGCCGCTCGTTTGGGAACGGGCTGCAGTTTCGTGGAAACTACACCTATGCCAAAAACCTTGACGATGGTTCGGCGTGGAATACGAGTGTAAGCGGGAACACGCCTGCGTTTGTCGAGTTTCCGCTGAATCCGAAACTTGACTGGGGGCCGGCGGCCACGGATGTGCGGCACCTGGCATCAGTCAACGCGAGTTATGAGTTGCCGTTCGGGCCGCATCGGCACTTCCTTAACCATGCTTCCGCGCCGGTGAATGTGGTGACCAGCGGATGGACGGCAAGCGCCATTGTGACGGCGCAATCGGGCTTTCCTTTTTCGCCGCAACTGGGATACAACCCCACCGGCAACGGCGATACGCGCAACCCGGTGAGGCCCAATTGGAATCCAGACTTCAGCGGGAGCTTGTATCCGCGGACGGCGAAAGAATACTTCAACCCGGAGGCGTTTCTTCCCCCGGCGACGGGGACCTATGGGAATGTTTCACGGGATGCGCTGACGGGGCCGGGGCTGTCGGAGCTGGACTTTTCGGCGACGAAGAACTCGCACTTCACAGAGCGGGTGGGGTTGCAGTTCCGCGCCGAATTCTTCAACATCCTCAACCACACCAACTTCCTGACACCCAACGAGGTGGTCTATACCTCGGCGACGTCGGGGATTTCACCCACCGCAGGCGTGGTGACCGCGACTTCGACAACATCACGGCAGATACAGTTCGGAGCGAAGTTGTTGTTTTAAGTAGTTGGTGGATTCCCAGGTCCCAGAATCGGGACCTGGGCCACCCGATGGTTCATGTGTGGTGCCCGGAGATCAGGCCAGGCGGCTTCTGACTTCGGTGAGCAGGGCCAGTGACTGCGGGCTGAGCTGGCTGGTGCGGTCGATGTCGATGTTGAAGGTGACTGGGACGCGGCACTTGTTGCAGCTGCGCACGTAGTCAGTGACCGGGTCGAGCAGGAAACGCGGAGGCGCGAGCGGGGTCTTCACGCGGCCGTGAAGCCACTCGGGATTATCGAGGCAGGCCCAGCGATGCCCCTGTAGATGATCGAGGGTGAATTGGGTCGATGGGACCCCGACCAGGTCATTGGCTTCTCCGCCTTCGTAGTCTTGATGGGTGGAATAGATGTAATGAGTCAACATGCCGGAACTGAGTGCGACGAGTCGCTCAGGATAGCCAGTCTTCGCGGCCGCGGTCCACTCCTCCCAGGGAAACTGGAAGCCGTGGAGGTCGGTGGTTACCGAGTCGTAAGTGCCCCGCGGATCGAGTGAGAAGCAACTATCAAACCACCAACCTTCGACCTTGGAACCATAGCGCACGCCTAACTCGCTAAGGATGCCGAGTAAGTTGGAGGCTAACTTCGACTTATCCGGCGCATGATAGCCGACTGCGTGCTCCCACGCGGGGTCGTCGCCGCTGTTGCAGGAGTGGTTGTAATAGAGAATCAGATGCAAGCCGCGCGCACGGCAGGCATCGGCTAACTCGCCGAGCATATCGCGCTTGGTGGTACGTCCGGGAGCGATGCGGTCGATGGCGGCGCAAGGCGCAGGCAACATCTGCAGGGCGTGAGCCGAGGTAAAGATGACGTACTGCGCGCCCGCCGCGGCGATCTGGTCCACATAGCGGGTAACGTCAAAGCGCGACACAGCTTCTTCAAAAGGCACCCAGTCATCGGCGCCGACGGGTTGGGACTGGGCAGTCCAATGAGTGGAAACGCCGAAGCGGCAGGCGGCGAACCAACTGGTGTCGGCTTGATGATAGACGTCGGCGAAGGCAGGTCGCCCGGCGGCTGCGAGTGCAGCGCTGGCAGCGATTCCCTTGAGGACTTCGCGCCGGGTCAATGCAAAGGCATTTCTCGTCACGGCTTTTCTCCTTGCGGTGATGCCCTGCCGGTTTACTTCTTCAGCGGCTTGCGGGCGAAGTAATAGAGCGAAAAGGCCAGTGCGGCGAAGGCCAGGACAGAGAAGATTGGGTTGTCGGTGAGCGGGAAGTGGATCGGGTTCGGCACGTTGAAAGTAGTGGTGTAACCCTTCAGAGCCACTCCGATCAAGCCCACGACGCCACCGGCCGCGATGAGTCCTGAAGCGAACAGCGAGCCCGGAGAAACATCACCCTCGGCTTCGGCGTCGCCGTTTGCTTTGGCGACCGCTGAATCCACCATCCAGCGCACTACGCCGCCGACGAAGATGGCCAATGTGGTGCCGATAGAAAGATATGCGCCCACGGCGAAGGCCAGCGAGCGAATGCCCAGCAGCTCAACTGTGACCACGATGAAGACGCCTAGAAGGACCAGGCCCCAGGGCAGCTTGCGGCTCAGAATGCCGTTGATGACGGTGGCCATCAAGCGGGCCTGGGGAGCGGGAGCCTTTTCGCCGCCTATGCCTGGTATCCACTGCACTTCAATCTTGTGGGTGGTGGGCGAGTAGAGATACTTGCCGTCGGCCAGTTCGGAAGAGCCGAGCGCGTTGAGGACAATGTACTCGCTCTTGTGGTGGACGACCGTGGTTTTGTCGGGGTTGATGACCTGGAACTGGTCGTGCAGGCCGCGAGGATCCGTCTGCACGTTCACGCCGTCGTGCGCGGCGGAGATGTCCCATGCCTGTGGGGCAGAGCGGAACTCCTGCAGAGACTCGTTCATCAGGTTCAACGTGAAGCCGATGGCGACCGTGGAAACGACAATGCCGATGAGGAAGGCGAACCGCTGGTTGCGCGGGGTTGCGCCGATGATGAAGCCGGTCTTGAGGTCCTGCGACGTGTCGCCGGCCTCGGCCGAGGCGATGCAGACCACGCCACCGATGGTGATGGCCAGCGCGCCAAAGGCGGGCGTCGTCCATCCGTTGACCAGGAAGATGGCGGAGGTGGCCATGAGGGTGGCGATGGTCATGCCGGAGATGGGGTTGGCCGAGCTGCCGATAAGGCCCACGATGCGCGAGCTAACGGTGACGAAGAGGAATCCAAAGAAGACGATGAGGATGGATGCGGCAAGATTGGCAAGGATTCCGACCTGGGCTCCAGGGACGGGTTTGAACTCCAGGAAGAAGAACATGATGAGGATGAGCAGAATGGAGCCTATGACAGCGACGCGCATTGAGAAGTCGTTCTCTGTGCGGATGGGTTTGGCAGCGGATGCGGAGCCGCCGGTCATGTGTTTGAAACCGGAGCTGAGGGCATTGATGATGGTCGGCAGGGTTTTTAAGAGGGTGATGAGCCCGGCGGCGGCAACGGCTCCGGCGCCCATGGGGCGAATGTAGGTGATCCAGAGGTCGCTAGGGCCCATCTGGCTAACGGGAACCGTGCCGGGATAGAGCGGGTGGCCAAGATCCTTGCCGAAGAAGTAGATGAGCGGCATGAGCACCAACCAGGAAAGCACACCCCCGGCTAGCATCACACCGGCCGTCTTGGGTCCAATGATGTAGCCCACGCCCATGTATTCGGTGGTGGCGTCAGCCTTGATGGACGCGCCTTTGAGCACGTGGTTGGGGCCGAAATCCGGGCGGAACTCCGGGGTGCCGGGCCAGGCGCCGAATAGGTTTTCGTTTTGGAAGAAGGTGTAGAGTGCGCCCAGGCCCAATCCGAAGAACACCCGGCTGGCCAGTGATCCGCCCTTTTCTCCGGCGATGAGCACGTCGGCGCAGGCCGTGCCCTCGGGAAATTTGAGGTTCTCGTGCTCGTCCACAATGAGTTGCTTGCGCAGGGGCACCATGAACAGGACGCCGAGGAAGCCGCCGATCAGCGCCAGCATGAAGATGCGAGCATACTCAAGGTCGAAGCCCAGAAAGATGAGAGCGGGAAGGGTAAAAATGACGCCGGCGGCAATCGACTGGCCGGCGTTGCCAGTGGTCTGGACGATGACGTTTTCAAGAATGGACGAGCGGCCGAAGGCGCGAAGAATGCTGATGGAGAGCACCGCGATAGGGATGGAGGCGGCTACCGTGAGGCCGGCGCGCAGGCCCACATAAACGGTGACGGCGCCAAAGATGATGCCGAAAAAGGAGCCGAGCAGAACAGCGCGGAGTGTGAACTCAGAGCGGTTCTCGCTGGCTGCAACAAAAGGTTGAAAGTCGGGCACGAAAGAGCCTCCATGAATATCAGGCGATTTTTAAGCGTTTCGACGATTCGCTTGCCCTTGCCAGTCTCGTGCAACGCAGCCTTCTTTAACGAAGAAGCCACCCAACGATCGTGGTTTCGGGGTACAGCAATTGTAGAACCGCAACAGGATTTTGCCTGAAGGGCGAGTGTACGGCATTGGCCGGGGGTCTGTGCGCTGTGCAATTCCGCGCGGGCATGCGGCGAGGGAGCAAGTCAGGGGATTGGCGTGGCGGGCGAAGTTACTTATATGCCCTGTAAGTAACTTGGATGCAGTTCTCCCAGCTCCGAATTTCGTGGACAGAACGGTCTCGATTCCTCCAAAATCCAGAGACACCCTGGGGGCCAGGGCAACCATCCCGCCGGAACCTTTGATATGAAATGAGGAGATGTCTTGCTTAGAGAATTCAGCAAAACCATGCTCGCACTTGTGGCGGCCGCTTCGATCGCGACCGTCGTTTGCCAGGCTGAGCCTGTACTGACGCATCACGTGCGCCCCGAAACCACGAACGGCAAGGCAAAATCCGTCGGCCACCTTTCAGCGAGCCAGACGCTGCGCCTGGTGATCACGCTGCCGCTCCGCAATCAGGACGAACTGGATCAGTTTCTCAAGGATGTCTCCGATCCGGCCAGCGCCAGCTACAGGCATTTCCTCACGGTGGAAGAGTTTACGGCCAGGTTTGGACCTACCCAGGAGGATTACGACGCGGTTGTTCAGTTTGCCCAGGAAAACGGGCTGGCGGTGGTTGGGACCTCGCGTAACCGCTTGAATGTGGACGTGACAGGGACGGTGACAAACATTGAAAAAGCGTTTCATCTGACTCTGGGCACGTATCAGCACCCGACAGAAGCGCGCTCCTTCTACGCTCCCGACCGGGAGCCTACGCCGAGCCTGGGGTTCTCGCTCTGGCATGTCTCGGGGCTGGATAACTACTCGATCCCGCAACCGGCGGGGCTACACAAGAAATCCGGTACCGAACCTAGCGCCACGACTGGCTCAGGCCCCTCGGCGTCCTTTCTTGGCAGCGACATGAGGGCGGCGTATTACGGTGGATCTCTGACGGGCGCAGGACAGTCGCTGGGGCTGCTGGAGTATTACGGTACCGACCTGGCCGATCTGACCACCTATTTCAAAAATGCGGGGCAAACAAACAATGTTCCGGTCACGCTGCTGTCGACGGACGGAACCAGCACGAGTTGCGTTTCTCCGGGTTGCGACGATACAGAGCAGACGCTGGACATAACGCAGGCCATCGGCATGGCGCCGGGGCTGTCGAGCCTGGTGATGTACGTGGGTTCCACCGACGCCTCGATCTTTAACTCAATGGCCACGCACAGCCCACTGAATGCGCAATTGAGCTCCTCGTGGACCTGGTACCCGGCGGACCCGAACACCGACAATCCATATTTTCAGGAGTTCGCGGCGCAAGGGCAGAACCTGTTTCAGGCGGCGGGTGACAGCGGCAAATGGACTTCGTCAGGCACGGGATCGGAGGTTTTTCCGGCCGATGATGTGTACCTGACCACGGTGGGTGGAACTGACTTATCGACAGGCGGCGCCGCAGGGCCGTGGCAATCAGAGACGGCGTGGACGGATGGCGGCGGTGGGATTTCGCCGCACAATTATGCGATTCCTTCGTGGCAGGCGACTACGGCCAGCGCGTGTTCAGCGTGTTCGAAGACATATCGCAACGCCCCGGATGTCTCGGCGAATGCGAACTTCACGTTTTATGTGTGCGCCGACCAGAAAGCCTGCACTGCAAACGAATATGGTGGGACCAGCTTTGCGGCGCCGATGTGGGCGGGCTACCTGGCCCTGGCCAATCAGCAGTCGGTGGCCAACGGAACAGGATTGCTGGGCTTCATCAATCCAACGCTTTATTCGATTGGTGAGAGCGGGAGCTACCCCACAGACTTCCACGACATCACCAGCGGGAGCAATGGCTATGCGGCAACCAGCGGATACGATCTGGCAACCGGCTGGGGCAGTCCCAACGGCGCCGCGCTGATTAATGCACTCTCCGGGCCGGTCGCGCCAGGGTTCAGCCTTTCCGCCTCGCCGGCCTCAGTCTCAGTGGTGCAGGGCAATGCGGGAAGCTCGACGATTACCAGTTCAGTGGTTGGTGGGTTCGGTGGAGCAATCACCTTGTCGGCGTCAGGCCAGCCTGCTGGCGTGACAGTCGGCTTTGGCACGAACCCGATTAACGGGGCTGGAAGCTCGAGTATGTCGATTACAGTGGGCGCAAGCGTTGCGGCAGGCACGTATCCAATCACGGTGACGGGAACCTCGGGCAGCATTGTCGAAACGACAATAGTCAACCTGACCGTGACGGTGCCCGGTGCGACCTTCACGCTGACGGCATCGCCCACCTCGATCAGTGCGGGCAGAAACGGCAGCGCCAGTTCGACGATTACTGCCACCGTGAGCGGCACGCTGGGTACCGCAATCACGTTCTCTGCAACAGGACAGGGAAGCGGCAATACGGTGAGCTTCAGTCCGACCTCGCTTTCGGCGTCTGGAACAACAAAGATGACGGTGAAGGTGGGCAAGCGGGCCACGCTTGGGACGTACACCATCACTATTACGGGAACCAGCGGAACCGTGAGTCATCAGGTTACCGTTAAGCTGACAGTGACGTAATCTCAGGAGCCACGCTGTGGTTGCTTGTTGACCAAAGGAGTGAAAGGCAAATGGCCCGGACCGCAACGGTTCGGGCTTTTTGTTGGGGTCGTCGCAAGTGGATCGGAATCTCGGGGCGATAGCCAATGGCTGACGGCAGCGGACGGAACGCAGCGAACTTGGCGAAACCTGCCCCCGGCGCGTACCGTATTGAGCAGCCTACACACGCACCACAAGGGAGAATCCTATCGTCATGACCAATCCCGCACTGGCCCCCAGCCCTGTCCAGAGACTGCTCTCACTGGATGTGGTGCGCGGCATCACTATCGCTTTCATGATCATGGTCAATAACAACGGCGGTTCCGGCTCGTGGTGGTTTATGAATCACGCGGAGTGGAACGGCCTGACGCCAACCGACCTGGTGTTTCCCACATTTGTTTTCGTGATGGGGGTGTCGGTGGTGTATGCGCTGGAGGCACGACTAGCCCGCGGTGCCGCGCGCTCAACGCTGGCGTGGCACACGGTGCAGCGAGCGGTGGTGTTGTTTCTGCTAGGCGTTGTGGTCAACGGGTTTCCGTACTTTGAACTGGCCCACCTGCGCATCTACGGAGTGTTGCAGCGCATCGCCATCTGCTATCTGGTGGTGAGCCTGTTCTATCTGTGGGACAAGCGGGCCTCGACCAAGATTGTGGCGCTCGTAGTGCTCTTGGTGGGCTACTGGATTCTGCTGCGTTGGGTTCCGGTGCCCGGAGCCGGCGTGCCGGGGCGCGACATTCCGTTCCTGGACAAGGACATGAACCTGGTGGCATGGCTCGACCGTCACCTGATGCCCGGCCATTTATATGAGGATTGGACGCACAACCTGCGCGATCCCGAAGGCCTGTTGAGCGATCTGCCCGCAGTGGGCACGGCGCTGCTGGGTGTGCTGACGGGATTGTGGCTGCGCGGGCAGCGTACGGTGACTGCCAAAGCGCAGGGACTGGCGCTGTTCGCCGTAACCTGCCTGGCCACGGGCTATTTCTGGTCCATCTGGTTCCCGCTCAACAAGAAGCTGTGGACCAGTTCTTACGTGCTGGTGGCGGCGGGGTATTCGCTGGTGGTGATGACGCTGGCCTTCTGGGCGGTGGAGAAGATGGGTTGGCGCAAGGGTTGGACCTGGCCCTGGATCGTGTTCGGTTCCAACGCCATTGTGGCGTATATGTTCAGCGAACTGATCCAGGGCGTAGTGGGATTGATTCCCATCGGGCCTGGCGTAAACCAACATGATGGATTGAACCGCCTGTTCAGAGGCCTCTTCACATGCATTCCGAATCCAGGCTGGCAGGCGTTTGCTTACTCGGCCACGTTTACCGCCATCTGCATCCTGCCGGTATGGATTCTTTATCGCAAACGGATTTTTGTGAAAGTGTAAGAGCGGCGACCGGAGTTTTTGACCTGGCTGTTTACGGCCTGGATGGGCATCTGTAGCCTTCCAGCAATGCGAGTACGAGGATTTGTCATGTTCAAGTTTGTAGACAGAAAAGTTGTGCCGGGCGCGCTGGCCCTGCTGATAGTCATTTGGTGCACATCGGTGCAGGCACAGAGCACTGCCAAGCAGGTTCCCATTCCTCCGCCGCCTCTGGGGTGGTCGTCCTGGAATAGCTTCTCCAACACGATCAATTCGCAGATCACCTTGGACCAGGCGAAGGCGATGATCTCCACCGGCATGGCCAAGGCTGGTTATCGCACGGTGAATATCGATGAGGGTTGGTGGCTCGGACAGCGCGATGACCATGGCAACATCGTGGTCGACCCCAAGGCGTGGCCGGCACTGGCGCCGGGCGAACACGCGGGCGACATGGGGAACATTGTCCGCGCGATTCACCACCTCGGATTGAAGGCCGGCATCTACACTGACGCGGGAATGGATGGCTGCGGCACCTTCTCTCCGGACCTTGGCCCAGGCTATCCGGGCGAAGGCAGCGAGAACCACTACGACCAGGACTTTCTGCAATTTGCGCGGTGGGGATTCGATTATGTGAAGGTGGACTGGTGTGGCGGCGACAAGGAGAACCTTGATCCGGCGGTGCAATACGCTGAGATTGCCAGGTCCATCGCGCGAGCCGAGACCATTACCGGCCACAAGCTCTACTTCTCGATTTGCAACTGGGGCAAGAACAGCCCGTGGACCTGGGCGCCAAACGTAGGCGGAGTGGCGGCGGACATCTGGAGGACGAGCGGGGATATCGTCGCTCCCATCGTGGCCAATAGCCCGAACAGCGGGCGAATGGCGAGCTTTCCGGGGGTGCTCTCGAACTTTGACCAGGGCATACATCCCGAGGCGCAGCACACCGGCTTTTACAACGATCCCGACATGATGGTGCTGGGGATGCAGGGGCTGACGGAAGAGCAGAACCGGGTTCACATGAGCCTGTGGGCCATCTCCGGCGCGCCATTGCTGGTGGGCGCAGACCTGACGAAACTGAGCGACGCCACAAGGGCCATCCTGACCAATCCCGAGGTGCTGGCCATCGATCAGGACGCGCTCGGCCTGCAAGCGGTGAAGGTGGCCGAGGCGGGGAAAGGACTGGAAGTCTGGGCGAAGCCGCTGGCGGAAACTGGAGCGCGCGCTGTCCTGTTGCTGAACCGGACTGCGGCGGTGGCGGCGTTACCCGTACATTGGAGCGACCTGGGGCTGCTCGAATCTTCGCCGGTCAAAGTAAGAGACGTGTGGGCGGGCAAAGACCTGGGAACAGGACCTAGCGAAGTCACTCTTCAGGTTGCCGCCGGAGACGCTGTGCTGCTTGTGATTCGCGGGACCGAGGCCAGGTGGACCACATATAAGCCCGTGGGCGAGATCAAGCTGGATGGAAGCATGGAGGTTGTCCCGCTGATAAAGGGTCATGTGCTGGATTTTGCGGATGTGGCTT
>Ga0181517_10000703_pt1 | contig 43056 bp, 25 predicted proteins | sample PEATcosm2014_Bin_31_FD_119748 | JGI IMG/M metagenome (GOLD analysis project Ga0181517, IMG submission 119748) | Peatland microbial communities from MTU Mesocosm Facility, Houghton, MI, USA - PEATcosm2014_Bin01_30_metaG | ecosystem: Environmental > Terrestrial > Soil > Wetlands > Peat | place... | reverse complement strand
TAAACGCCCAAGGCTTTCAACGGGAGCAGGTCCAGGTTATGCGAGAGTTCGCCCCTGCGGTTCCGGCGCTGCTGGACAAGCACAAGGTGCTGCAGATCCTGGTGAATTTAGTCAGCAATGCCAGGCATGCGTGCGGTGAGTCGGGGCGGGCCGACAAGCGCAGCACCGTGCGAGTGAGCAACGGCGAGGGGCGGGTTAGGGTTGCGGTCGTCGATAATGGAGTGGGCATTGCGTCGGAGAACCTCGCCCGGGTATTCAACTATGGTTTCACCACGCGCAAGGACGGCCATGGATTTGGCCTGCACAGCGGGGCTTTGGCGGCCAAGGAGCTGGGAGGATCTTTGAGTTTGACCAGTGAGGGGGTGGGCAAAGGAACAACGGCTACACTCGAGCTTCCTTGCAAGCCTTCTTCCGAGCACCTGGAAACGGATTCTTCAGCTTGAATTGGAACCCACGGGACTGTCAGACGGCAGATTCCGGTTTTCCGATCGGCAAATAGAAGGCTCCAGGAATCGGGTGTCAAAGAGGCTCGCTTTCCCGTCTCCGGAACACGCGACACTTGACACTCCCCTGCCGGCACGGCTGAAATCCTGCATCGAATCCCGGCGGTCCGGCGCGCCGCGACAAAACAGAGAGCTTTGACGGAGCAAGACCCTCTTGATAAGATGGCTGCGCAATCGTGGGCTGGAGCAATCCTCCCAGGCTGGAGAGTCTGCGGGCAATAGACCATCGTAGAGCAATGAATCAGGCGACCGACTATTTGGCCATGGCGCGGGAATGGCAGGCAACCTTCGACGCCATCCAGGATGCGGTTATGATTCTTGACCCGGACTACCGCATCGTCCGGGCAAACACGGCAACAGCTTCGTTCCTGGGCGTTCCGCCAGACTCCCTGGTGGGGGCAAGGTGTCATCAGTTGTTTCACGGGAAAGACTGCCCCAACGAGGGCTGCCCATCGCGTGCGGCCCTGCGGTCCAACCGCCATGAAGAGGCGGAGGTCTTTATTGAAGCGAAAGGAGTCTGGCTGCACGTGTCCTCGGACCCGATTCTCGATGCGGCTGGAAGTGTGACCGGCATCGTGCATACGGCCAGAGATATCACGGAACGAAAAGCGGCCCGCAACGCCCTTATCGAGTCGCAAGCCCAACTGCTGGCCCTGGTCGAGAGCACCCTGGATATGATTTGGTGCGTGGACCCGAAGCGGTTCGGCCTGATGATGTTCAATACCGGGCTTAAGGACTATTTCCAACAGCATCGCGGGATTCAAATCGAGCCCGGGATGACGCCGGACCAACTATTGCCGAAGCGATCCACCGCTCAATGGCGCGCCTTTTATCGGCGCGCTTTGCGCGAGGGACCGTTTGTGACCGAGTATGTGACCACCTCCGAGACCCACGTTCTGCTGCTTTCGTTAAGTCCGTTGATGCGGGGCGCCGAAGTGTTCGGCATTTCGGTCTTTGGCAGGGACATCACCGCCTTGCGCAAGTCAGAGAACCAATTACAGCAACTGCATGAGAGGTTGGCGCACGCCGCGCGAGTATCGGCTCTCGGCCAGCTCACCTCGGCCCTGGCACACGAACTCAACCAGCCGCTGGGCGCCATTCTGACCAACGCCGACGCCGCGGAGCTTCTCCTGCAAAGCACGCCGCCCGCCCTGAAAGAGGTTCGCTCCATCCTGGCGGACATTCGCAAAGACAATCAGCGCGCCAGCGAGGTCATTCAGCGTCTGCGCCGTCTGCTCAAACGGCGGGAACTGCAAATGGTCCCTCTGCGGATTGAAGAGATTATTCAGGAAACCGTGGCCCTGCTCCGGTCAGAGATTGCGTCGCGGAAAGTGTCGGTGCGAGTCGAGGTGACGACAGGCCTGCCGCCCGTCGCGGGGGACCGGGTCCATCTGGAGCAGGTATTGCTGAATCTGATGGTCAACGGGATGGATGCCATGGACGCCAACCCGCCCGAGGCACGCCGGTTGGTGGTGCGGGCGAGCCACAGCGATGAGCGGACCGTCGCGGTGGAAGTCAGCGATTGCGGCCACGGCATTCCCGCCGATCAACTGTCGCGGATCTTCGATCCATTCCACTCGACCAAGCGCGAAGGGCTGGGGATGGGGTTGGCCATCTCGCGCACGCTCATCCAAGCGCATGGCGGCGGCATCGAGGCGCACAACAACCGGGGGCCAGGCGCTACGTTGCGCTTTACGCTGCCGGCCCTAAGCGCGCCGGAGGGCGAAGCCGGATGAAGGAAACGCGTCCGGTGGTGCATGTGGTGGATGACGACGTCTCTTTTCGCACGGCGGTACTGCGGCTTTTGAGGGCGGCGGGACATGAGACGCGGGGTTACGGCTCGGCTGCGGAATTGCTCGCCGCGGAGCCAGGCCAGAGTCCCGGATGCATCGTGCTGGACGTCCGCATGCCAGGAGCAAGCGGATTGGACCTTCAAAAGGCGCTCGCGGCCGCCGAGGAGCCGCTGCCGATTGTCTTCCTCACCGGGCACGGGGATATTCCCGCGACGGTGCAAGCGATGAAGGCTGGAGCGGTCGATTTTCTGACCAAGCCCGTCGAGCGCGGAGTGCTTTTGCCGGCAGTGGAAGGCGCTCTAGCCCGGGACGTCCGAGCCCGGACGGAGCGCACTCGACTCCGAGAATTGCGCGCCCGCTATGACACCTTGACCCCTCGCGAAGCCGAGGTTCTGCCGCTGGTGGTTTCGGGACTGCTGAACAAGCAAATCGCCGCCGGGCTCGGGCTGGCCGAGCGAACCGTCAAAGCCCATCGCGCGCGGGTGATGGAAAAAATGCGAGTTGAGTCCTTGGCAGACCTGGTGCGCATGGCGAGCCAACTAGGGCTCCAAAAACCGGGCGACCGCTGACCCGCCGCCTCATTCTTCAACGGCGGCTCCCTGCACCAAAGGACAATACACCCTCTTGGCCGGCTTTGGTAAAAGCAGAGGCCGTATGAGCGCCCCAGATTCCGGCTTGCCACCGCGCATCGGCGTGGTGGATGACGATCCGAGCACGTGCCGAGCGATTGCCCGCCTGCTGCGGGCCGCCGGGTTCCGCGCGGAGACATTTGCCTCCGCGGAGGCATTTCTCGAGGCACGGCGCGAGGAGGGCTTCACCTGCCTGGTTCTGGATATTCATCTGCCGGGGCTTTCAGGCCCGGATTTGGGGCGCTATCTGGCCAAAGGACCCTCTTCTCCTCCCATCGTCTTCATCACGGCGCACGAGGATCCGCCGACACGCGAGCACGCGCGGCAAAGCGGCGGCGTGGCCTGCCTGAGCAAGCCATTCCGAGGGCAGCATCTGATCAACGCCATCGTCAACGCGGTGCAACGGCACCCGACGCAGGCGCCACAGTCGTGAGCCGGAAACAAATCACTAAAGCCCCCGCGCCTACCAGCCGATGACCAAGTAGTTGTGAGCCTGTCAGGCGCCTTTCGAGGACGCCAGGTCAGGCAAACAAACCTGAATCGGACAGACGGTAGCTCTGCAAACTCACGGCACACAGGCTGCACCCGAGCGGTGAAAGCCCATGTGCTTTTTAGTTTGCGAGCCCCGAGGCAAGGTCGCCGGTAGCCAACGGAACCGGCGTGCCGGCCTGGAAGCGGAAATCGATGTGGGTTAAATTCTGCATGAGCGTATGCAGCCTGATCGCCGTCTTGGCAGTTGCAACCACTGCCGGCGCGGCGACGGGGGCTGGAAATGGTTCCTCGGCCTCCGATTCTTCGGAGCCGGTGCGGATCTCTTTTTCCGACAGCATGTTCCGGGATGTGAATGAAAATGACGCCGGAGCTGCCGCAAAGGTCTGGGCGCAGTCGCTGGGTCGTGACAAAAACGTTCGGGTGGACCCCGTGGTGCAGGTTTTGCGTGGCACCAACGCGATTGGTGAGGCGATTCGCACCGGAGCGGTCGATGTGATCACCATGACCACGGAGGAGTATTGGCACCTGCGCCATCGAGTTTCTTGTGACACTTTTCTTTACGGGGTCAAGTCCGGGAGCATCAGCGAGCAATACGTGCTTTTGGTGCATCGGGACAGCGGGATCCAAAAGGTGGCGGACTTGCGTGGGCGGACGTTGACCCTCTTCCGCAACCCGCGGGCGTGCCTGGCGCCGGTATGGGTGGAAACACTTTTGGGTGGGCCAGGATCGAGCCGCCTGTCCGGATTCTTTGGCCGAGTCACGGAAGTCAATAAGCTCTCGCGCGCGGTGCTTCCGGTGTTTTTCCGGCAAGCCGACGCCTGCCTGGCCACCCGGGCCGGGTTTGAAACCGCGGCGGAGCTCAATCCACAGGTGGGCCAGCAGCTCAAGGTGCTCGCCATTTCTCCGGAGTTGGTGCCGGTGGTGTGCTGTTTCCGGGCCGATTACCATTCACGCTGCCGAGACCAGGTTCTGGCGGCGGCTCTGCACGTCAAATCGAGTCCAGCCGGGCAGCAATTCCTGACCCTGTTCCAATGCGATGACTTCGCGCAGGGAACCGAGTCCGATTTGAACAGCGCGTTGGAGTTGCTGGCGACCTACGCCCGCCTGACGGACGACAGCAAGACGGCGCATGAACCCGGGGAAAGCGTCTCGCCGGGGAACATCCAAGAGAAGGCGCTATGAAGTCATTCTTGCTCCTATTCCTGGCATGCAGCGCGGCCAGCCGGGCGCAGCCGGTTGGCGAGCTAAAACCGCAGTCTCTCCGCGTGGGCTTCACCTGCAGCGTGTTCCTGAACATGAACCGGAATGACCTCGAGGCCTCCTTCAAGGGATTCACAATGGTGCTGGGACGCAAGTGCGGCTATCTCATTGATCCTCAATCGCACGTCTATGACAGCAGCAAGGAGTTCGAGGCCGCGATCAAGGCCGGCGCAATCGACCTGGCCATCATCGACACCTGGAAATTCCTGGAGATGGATATCCGGACGCAAATGGAGCCGCTCTTCGTCAGCACCAGCCCCGAAGGAATTGGCCGGCGTTATCTGGTGCTGACGAGCAAGTCCAGCGGGCTGAGATCCATTCCGCAGCTACAGGGAAAGAGCATCGCTGAGTGTGTGGATGGCAATGCTAATCTGGGCGCAAACTGGCTTGAAACCCTCCTCCGGACCAACCAATTGGGCAACCAGGAAACCTTCTTCGGCACGGTGGAAACAGTAGTCAAGCCTTCCGCCGCGGTCTTGCCGGTGTTCTTCGGCAAGAAGGATGCCTGTCTGCTGGACCAAGCCGGGTTTGACCTCATGACGGAGATGAACCCGCAGGTCGGCCAGGCGCTTCAGGTGTTGGCCGTTTCCGAGCCGCTGGCCAATACCATCCTGTGCCTGCGCAAGTCCCCGTGGGAGGCCGAAGCTTTCAGGCAAACGCTGGTTAAGATACTCAGCGAACTGCATCTCGATCCCGCCGGCCAACAGCTCCTGACCATGTTCAAAACCGGCCCGCTGGTCCCCTTCAAAGAAGCCCACCTCGCCACTGTGCGAGAACTGCGCGCGCGGGCGGGGCTGACTGAAGGAACGGCGGCCTTGAGCCGCGCAAGCACCAATGCGGCCAATGCAATCGCTGAGCCGGGACTATGACTTCCACCCGCGCCAAACCGCAAGGCATGGGAATTGCCTTTCGCATCGCCCTCTGGTCATGGGCAGTGGCTCTGGTGGCGCTGCTGCTCTTCGCCGCCGCCATCATCCCGCAGGAGAAACGGATTTTCCAGCAGAACCTCGAATCCAAAGCCCGAGGCGTCGCTGTTTCGCTCCGCAACGTTGCCGCTGGAGCTGTCGTCAACGAGGATTTCTCCACGGTTGTGGATCACTGCAAGGAAATGCTCAACGGCGATCCGTCGCTGGCCTACCTCGTCATTACCAAGAACGACGGGTTTTGCTTAATTAACGAGCGCTCCGGCTGGCGTGTGGAAACCAAGGCGAGCCCAGAGTGGCGGCCTTCCGAACGCGTCCCAAACTCCGGTATCGGCATCGTCCCCCTCTTCAACCGCCGGGTCTTTCACTACGCCCAGCCCTTCGATTACTCCGGCATCGAATGGGGATGGATTCATGTGGGGCTTTCGGTGGAAAGCTACGATCGGAGCGTGGCGGCCGTTTACCAACGAACCGGGGTGCTGGCCATTGGCTGCATCCTCCTGAGCCTTGCCGCCGCCGGGTTCTACGCCCACCGTCTGGTTCGGCCGATCTTGAGTCTGCGCGATGTGGTGCAACGGGTGGCCGGCGGGGACCTGGCCGCCCGGGCCGAGATTCACCGTCGGGACGAACTGGGCACCCTTGCCGGCTCAGTGAATGTCATGACGGAGGCGCTGTTGCGCCGGGACCGGATTCTTGAAAGCGTCCGCTTCGCAGCGCAGCAGCTCCTGAGCACGTCAGACTGGCACGAGGTCATCGCGTCAGTGCTGGGCAAGATCGGCAAGGCGGCGCAAGTCAGCCACGGGTCTCTGTTCCAAAACGAGTGGGATGAACGCGCGAACCTCCTGGCGGTGTGCCGCTATGAGTGGACCGCGCCGCATGTCCGGCCCACCCAGGCGGAGGGGGCGCCATCCCGGTGCGTTTACCACGAGAGAGGCCTGGATAGCTGGGTCGAGGCCCTCGAGCGGGGCGCGATCCTATCGAGTCTGATGGCGGAGATGCCGCCTTCAGAACGAGCCCTGTTGGAACCACGCGGCATCCGGTCGCTGATCCTGATTCCCATTCACGTGGATGGTGTCTGGTGGGGATTCCTGGGGTTTGACGACTGTTTCCAGGATAGGATCTGGACGCAAGGGGAGCAGGACAGCTTGCGGGCCGCCGCGGACATGCTGGGTTCGGCGATAGCGCGCCAACGGACGCGCGACGCGCTGGTGGAAGCCAAGGAAACCCTCGAGCAGCGCGTCAAAGAACGCACGAGGGAGCTGCAGGAACAGATGGCCGCCAAAGACCGCGCTCATGCCGAGCTGGCCGAAGCCCAGCAAAAACTCATGGAAACCTCTCGGCAGGCCGGCATGGCGGAGGTGGCCACCGGCGTCCTCCACAACGTGGGCAACGTCCTCAACAGCGTCAATGTTTCCGCCAACATCCTCCACGAATCGCTGAGCCGATCCCATGCTCCGGATCTGACCCGGGTTTCCGCTTTGATTCAGGAGCACCGCACCGACATCGGCGCTTTTTTCACCGCCGATCCCAAAGGCCAGCGCGTCCCGGATTTCATAGCCCGCCTGGCCGCCGCCATGGAGGCGGAACGACATCGCCTGCTGGGCGAAACCGACGACCTCATGAAAAAAGTCGGGCACATCAAGGAAATCGTCGCCATGCAGCAAAGCTACGCCAAGGTGGCCGGCGTGATCGAGGATCTGCCGGTCATCACGCTGCTTGAGGATGCGCTGCGCATCAACGAAGGGGCTTTTCTGCGGGATGGCATCCGCGTCTGCCGCGAGTTCGAACAGGCGCCCGTCGTGCGCGTGGACAAGCACAAGGTCCTCCAAATCCTCGTAAACTTGCTTCGCAACGCCAAGTATGCCATGACCACCTCCGAGACCGGCGATAAAGTCCTGACGCTGGGTGTGGGCCGCGACGGCGGCAGCCATGTCAAGGTGACGGTGCGGGACAACGGCGTCGGCATTGCCCCGGAGAACCTCACCCGCATTTTTGCCCACGGCTTCACAACGAAGAAGGACGGCCATGGTTTCGGCCTTCACAGCGGCGCGCTGGCCGCCCGGGAAATGGGTGGTTCTCTGCAAGCCTTTAGCGATGGCCCCGGCACCGGCGCCATGTTTATTCTCGAACTCCCGCTCGCCCCGGACCGGACCCCGCCCACCGATTGAAATCATCATGGACAGCCAAATTGAATCCGAGAGCTACCGCATCCTCCTAACAGCAGCATGACCCACGCATCGGCCATTCCTCAATCATGACATCGAATCTAATCCGGCTCCGGAGAGTCATCGCAGCGCTCTCGACCGCCTGTCTAATCCCCCTGCCGATGCTTCGGCCTGATCCGGCTTGGGCCGGCGAGACCGTGGCGCCCCCGAGTGCGACCAACCAGGTTTTGACGCTGAATCAATGTCTGGCCACCGCCATGGAGAAAAGTCACTTCCGGCCGGCCTCTCAATTTGCCGTCGCCGCGGCTGAAGCACAGCATCGGCAAGCGTTAGCCGGCTATTGGCCGCAACTGAATCTCAAGGGCAGTTACCACCACTTGAATGACTCGCCCGACTTTCTTTTTCCAGCGGAGCGGTTCTCGACGCCGGGAGGCACGATGCAGGTCACGGTGCCGGCCGGCGTCCTCGGCCCCACGGCCGTGCAATTGCCAGTGAGCTTTCCCAACCAGACCGTCGCGGTGCCAGCCCAGGATGTCAAACTCATGGATCCGGATGTCCTGTGCGGGTCGGCGGAGGCAACGTGGCTGGTGTATGACGGCGGCATGCGCCGGGGCTATAGGGAGCAGGCTCAGGCGGGGCTTGATGCTGCCCGGCAAGAAGCGCGCCGCACCGATCTACAGGTTGCCGACAGCGTCCGCCGCATGTATTACGGCGCCGTGCTGGCGCGGCAGCTTCACCAATTGGGCAAGGATACTCTCGCCCGCCTCGATACCACGTTGAACCTCACCGAGACTATGTACAAAGAGGGGAGTGGCAAAGTCACCAAGGCCGATTTCCTGGAGAACAAGGTCACCGTCGAATCCCTGCGGGCGATGGTGGCCGAGCTTGAGAAGAATGAGGCGATGTCCCAAGCCGCGCTGGCCAACACGATGGGGCTCTCCTGGAAAGAGTCCATAGAGCCCGCCGACCCGGAAATCCCTTTTGAACCTTACGCCGCTAAGCTCGACGAGATGGTTGGCGCCGCCTACCAGTTCAACCCGGACTGGGAGAAACTCGAAGCGGGCATTCGCGCTACGGATGGCGCCGTCAGAACCGCCCGCAGCGGCCACTATCCCAAAGTGGCGCTCACCGGCAACCTGCACGCCTGGTGGAACCAGTACGACGCCGGCATGGCCACCTCACAAAACAAAACCGGATGGGATGTCGGCGTGGGCATGGAAGTCCCGCTCTTCGACGGATTCCTGACCCGAAACAAAGTCAAGGAGGCGCTGGCCCGATCCGGCGAGGTTCGGGAGCAGCAATTCCTGCTCCGGGAAGGCATTGGGTTGCAGGTCAAAGACATTTTTCTGAGCCTGGAAGCGGCCCGAAAGTCCTTCCAATCGACGGCCGAGGCGATGAAGGCAGCGCAGGAAAACCGCGATTTGAACATCCGCGCCTACCAAAGCGAACTGGTTGAGACCGAGAAAGTCATCCGCGCCCAACTGGTCGAGGCCCTGATGACCGCGGTTCATTACAAAACCCGCTACGACCATGTCGCCCTTCAGTCCCAGCTCAATTTAGTGGTGGGCACTGAAATCTGGAAGCGGCTGGCCACTCCGTAGTTTGCCCGGGCGAGGCAGGTCCTATTGCACCAAAGTGCAATAGACAGCGGTTTTCGTTTTTGGCATAAGGCCGCCAGAAAACCAAAACGCAAACTGCTAATCACCATGAAACTGACCATCATTGGCCTGGCCTCGACTGTCTTTGTCCTTGCCGGGGCGGTTGCCTTCGGGCAAGCCCCCGCCACCACCACCACCACCACCGCCGCAACCAATACAGCTCCTCCCCCGAAGAATCCGTGGGACGCCAGCGCCGCGGTCGGCCTGACTCTGACCCGGGGCAATAGCAAGACCGTCCTATTAAGCGGAAGCCTTCAGGGCACGAAGAAATGGGATCAGAATGAAGTCGATCTCGGAGCAGACGGCGTTTACGGAGAAGCTAACGGCGTGAAGAATGCCGCTTCAATTCATGGTTCCAGCCAATACAACCGCCTGTTTACCGATCGGTTTTTCGGCTACATACGCCTGGATGGCCTGCACGACGGCATCGCCGACATCGACTACCGCCTCTCGGCTATCCCGGGAGCTGGTTATTATTTCATTAAGGCCACAAACACCACGTTCCGGGGAGAAATTGGCCCTGGCGTCATCACCGAGCAGGATAGCGCCGGCACTAACCGAACAGATCACACGTACATGACCCTACGCCTGGCCGAACGCTTCGACCAGAAGCTCAGCGCCAATGCCAAACTCTGGGAGAGCCTGGAATTTCTACCGGAAGTGGATAAACTCAAAAACTACATTGCCAACTTCGAACTCGGCGTCGAAGCCTCCATGTCGAAATCCTTCAGCCTCCAGACCGTCCTGCAGGACAGCTATCACAGCGAGCCCGCGGAAGGCCGCCTGAAAAACGACCTCAAGCTAATCGCCGGCGTTAAATATAAGTTCTGATCTCAAGAATAAGGTCCACTCCGCCAAATGGATTGGCGGTGGCTGTCCAGGCATCCCCGGTTTTGGGGATTGTCGGGTGAGCAAAGTCATGGAGAATGAGGGGCATGTCTTCGGTGCGACACCTTGATTTATGACAGCCCAATGCAGCGATCGTTTGAGGCGCCTACTAACCCTTTGCGCCGCGGCGGTGTCGGTCGGCTGCCTGATGCCTGGCACGGCGGCCGAACGCCCCCCGACAATTTGTAATCCGCTGGATCTGGATTACCGCTTTCAGTTGGAGGAACCCTCTCGACGCGAGGCAGCCGATCCGGCGGTGGTTTTTTACGACCGTGAATACTGGCTGTTTGCATCCAAGAGCGGGGGCTATTGGCATTCTCCGGATTTCTGCCATTGGGTGTTTGTGGATGGAAAGAACCTGCCGATAGAAGCCTACGCGCCGGCCCCGGCTGTCATCAGCGGCCGGCTGTATTACACCGCCTTCGACACCCGGAGTGTTTTTCGCGCTGACGACCCGCGAACGGGCCAGTGGACCAAGGCCGGGGAGATAAAGGCTTACGCCGACCCGGCGCTTTTCCAGGACGATGATGGCCGGGTTTATATATATTACGGCTGCAGCGCGAACGGCGGCATCCAGGTCGTCGAGCTCGACCCCGCCAATGGCTTTAAGGAAATCGGGGAGCCGGCGGTATGCCTGAAATGCGACCCCGCACACCGCGGTTGGGAAGTGCCGGGCGACCAGAACTCAGGCAGCGCCCAGGGAAGAATTGGCGACTCCTGGATCGAGGGAGCATGGACGACCAAACACGCGGGAAGGTATTATCTTCAGTATGCCGCGCCGGGAACGCAGTTCCGGAGTTATGCGGACGGGGTTTTCATTGGAGGCACACCGAAAGGACCCTTCGTTTATGCCCCCTACAGCCCGTTTTCGCACAAGCCCACCGGCTTTCTGACGGGCGCGGGCCACAGTGGCACCTTCCAGGATGCGCAGAGCAATTGGTGGAGGGTGGTTACGACGGTAATCTCCGTGCGGCACATTTTCGAGAGGCGCATTGCCGTGTTTCCGGCCGGGTTCTGCGATGATGGCCAGATGTTTTGCGACACGTACCTCGGTGACTATCCAAGGTTTCTGCCAGGGGCCAGCCAGGACGCCTCCAAACGCGCCATGCCGAACTGGATGTTACTGTCTTACGGAAAAAAGGCGGTTGCTTCATCCGAGCTCGACGGTCATCCGGCGGCAAACGCTTTCGATGAGAACATCCAGACATGGTGGTGCGCTCTGACGGGCGCCGCGGGAGAATGGCTCGAGGTTGACCTGGGAAAGACTTGTCGCGTCGAGGCCATGCAGATCAACTTCGCCGACGAGGGCGCGAAAGCTCAGGGCAAACTGGTTAACGACGCATATCAATACTATGTTGAGGCCTCGCGGGACGGATCGAATTGGGGAAAGATTCTGGACCGGAGCCAGAATCGGCGTGACGCGCCGCACGACTACACGCAGCTCGAACATCCCATCCTGGCGCGCCACGTCCGGCTGGTGAATGTCCATTGCCCCGCCGGCGCACGGTTCTCGGTGAGCGGTTTCAGGATTTTTGGCAGCGGCTTAGGCCACGCGCCAGCGGCGGTAAAGCACATCGACGCGCGGCGCGACGCGGGCGACGGACGCCGGGCCGTCGTCTCCTGGGCGCCAAGCGCGCAGGCGGACTTTTACATCGTTCGTTACGGCGTCGCTCCCGACCGGCTCTTTAGCGATTACCAAATCTACAACGCGACCAACGCGCAGATTAACGCTTTAAACAGCGCCATCCCCTACTACTTCACCGTGGATGCCGTCAATGACAGCGGAATAACGCCAACCAGAACGGTGCTTTCACTGGATAAGCTTCCCGAGCGGTAAGGCCGGCCTGGGACGCGGCTTGGCGCCGAACGCGCCTTCCTTTCGAGGAACTTGTGCCTCGCTTGAAAGGCCCGGTCTCGAACAGATGTATTCAAGCAACTGCTCGAACCTGCGGATATCTGTCCGAGCCGGCACCCACTGATTTTTGGTAATTCACTTGCATCTCCGCTTGCCTTCCACATAATAAAACCAATGGTTTACAGAAGCTGACCGGTCCGTAAATCGGCTTTTTCCGATGCTCCGGGATACAAAGCCAGGATACGACGGAAACGGCGAGGGGTCAGATTCCGCTGTAAGTTGCTGATTATCAGCACGGAAGGGTGGCTGCGTGGTTAAAGGCACCTGACTCGAAATTGCTCCAAGCAGGTTTTCCTGCATGGGACAAAGGCGACAACTTGCTTCTTGGCTCAATTCGGTCGCGAGGCATCCCCCAGGCCAGAAGGCGCGCCTTCGGGAAGGCCAATCAGGTCGAAGACGAAGGCTGCCGGTTTCTCGCGCCGTGACCGCTCCCAGGGAACGAGTTCCAGGGAACGCTGCGACGTGGTTAGCCGCCGGGCGGCTTCCTCACTGACCTTAAGGTTTTCCGCCAGCGCCCACCGATTGCCAGCCGGCCAAGCCAGGCCCCCGTCCCGGTCTACACCTGCGACCAGGACCAGTCGAGGCTGGTCGGTATCCGCCAATAACAAATGCGGGCCCGCGAACAGCGTGATGCCGGTGCATCGGTTGACTTTTCCCGGGTCGAGCGCCACCGGCCGCATTCGGCGGTCCTCGAGGCGGAGATGTCCGGCAAAAGTGATGGTATCCTCCCCCTCAGCGCCCGGGCGCAGCGAGAGCCGGAGATAGCCGTTCACTTCCGTGGATTTCAACCTCCTGCCTCGGGCATCCGCGACAGCGACCTGGGTTGCCCACTGGGGGCGGCGAACAAATACGGCGGCATTCCCCGCTGTGCCATCGAGCGGATCGACCCGCACGCGGCAATGGATTTCTCCGAGCGCAGCCTCATTTGCCGCAACGGTCACCTGCCAGCGCCGGCGGCCAGTCTGCACCGGGGCCGTAGCGCTGAAGGGGAAGTTGAGAAACACCCCCTCCGGGGAGCCGGCCACGACGTAGCGTTTCAGAGTGTGCAAGCCGACCAGGCCATGGAAGGTGCAACACCAAACCGCCTCGGTGAACTCGGGTTTCATCAGGAGCGGCCCTTCATTATCGCAAACGAACTGGTGATGGCCATAACCGCCATTCGCCGTGCGGTTCATGGCGTAATGGTTCCAAACCAGGCGTTCAGCCATTTCCAGGAAACGCTTTTCGCCGGTCAGCTCCCACAGGCATAGGTTTAGGCGGAGCCAATCCGCCTCGCTGCAGCCCTCATCCCTGACATAGCTCGGGCGAAACTTCTCCCCCACCCCACCCATGGGCCACACGAAGCCGCCTTCGACCGCCCGCCGCCATTGAGCCAGTGTGCGGTCCAGAAATTCGCGCTTGCCAGTGGTTTCGTATAGAAGCAGCAAACCGTAATGGGCCACCAGGTTGCCATGGCTGTGGTCGATGGGCAGCGTATCGAACCGTTGGAAAAACTCCGCCATACGTTCCGCCTGGCTCAGGTAGCGTTCGTCATGGGTGATTTGATACAACATCGTGAGACCTTCGATGCCCGGGAAATAGACGGTCGGATAGCCGGCAGCGTAAGTGCCGGTCTGCCGATACTCCGGCTCGCGCGCCGGGTCGAGAAAGCGGTCTGCGGTAGCCAGATAGAAATCCCCGATCCGGCGGGCTGCCGCCAGACAGTCCGCTCGCCCGAACGTGCGGTACGTTTCGAGCAAGCCCACCAACAACCGCGAGTTACCCCATAAAATGGGCAGGAGGACGGCATCGGGGCTTTCCGGCTCCAGCGGTTGGCTCCAGTCGACCGCCCGGCCAAAGTGCCCATCTGCCTGTTGGTAGCGGGAGAAATCCGTCAGCACAGCCGCCAAAACCGGCGGCATCGGTAAATCGGGCGCAGAAATAAGGCTGCTGATTTGGAGGAATCGACCCGAGATGTCACCGCTGTAGTTAACAAAAATGCGATTCGTCTCGAAGGAGAAATCGGAGCGCAAATACACCGGCGAGTCGTAGGGCGGCTGGAGCAAGCGATTGACGCCACGAGCATATGCCTCGCCCAAAGCCCCTCCCAACTGCACCTCCCGGGCTGCAGGCAGAAACCAGGGGCTCCGTGCGGCGGCGGCCCAGCCTGAGCCCGGCAAGGAGCAAGCCAGCACCATAGCGAAGACCATCCGCTGAAACCTGGGATGGGAGGCGAAGGGCCGAGGGAGGCTTTTCATAAAGGCATTTGCTGTTCGCGCGCTTGGCTCATACTGGGCGCTGCGCAGGTGAGGAGAATTGGTTTGAGACCACGCAAGCTTGGAATCATCTGGCGACACCGGCACACCACTCCCTTTGAGGCAGAATCCCCATCTCGAGTTCCAGGGTTCCGCCACTGGTAATCTCATCATGCGTAATCCAGGGGCGACCCAGCGGCTTACCATTCAACGCGGCGGATTGGATGTAAATATTCTGGCTGGAAACGTGACGGGACACAATGGTGAAACTGCCACCCTTGCTGTATCTCGGATTCAATTCGATAATGGCTTTCTCCACCAACGGGCTGCCCAGGATATAAATCCCGTCGGCCGGATTGAGCGGATAGAGCCCAAGCGCGCTCCAGACGTACCAGGCGGAAATCTGCCCGCAGTCATCGTTACCGCACAGGCCTTCCGGAGTGTTGTTATACTGGGTAAGCATAATCTGATGAGCGCGCTGGGCGGTCTTGTACTGGGCTCCGGCGAGCGCATACAGATAGGCCACGTGATGGCAGGGTTCATTTCCGTGAGCGTACTGCCCCACCAGCCCGCTGACATCGATCCGCCAGTGGGGCATGTCAGAGTCCTCATTGAACAATTGATCCAGCCTGCCGATGAACTCTTGCCTCCCTCCGTAAAGACGTATCATGCCGGGCACATCATGCAGCACCGCGAATGTGTACTGCCACGCATTCGCCTCGGTGTAACTTCCGCTCGCCGTGTCGCCATCCTTGTCAACTTCCTTGGGATCGAACGGCTCGTGGAAAGCGCCGCCTGGATCTCGAGAGCGGAAAAAGCGGGTTTTTGGATCCCACAGGTTGGTGTAGTTTCGAGATCGCCCGGCAAAGAAATCCGCGTCCGCCGTTTTTCCCAGGCTCCTGGCCATCCGGCTGATGCACCAATCATCATAGGCGAACTCCAGCGTGCGTGAAGTAGCTTCGGTTTTGCCTTGCACAAACGGCACATATCCTGTTCGGGCGTATTCGTCCTGGCGATTCCGTCCACTCAGGGCTGTATCCCGCATGGCCTGATAAGCGAGTTCCACGTCAAATCCGCGGAAGCCCTTTTGGTAGGCGTCGACTATGATAGGGACCGCGTGGTAACCGATCATGCATCCCGTTTCCGTGCTGGCCAGCGGCCACATCGGCAATGTGTGGTCAGGCGATTGCCGGTAGAACGCGAGCAGGCTCTGGACAAAATCGTTGACTCTCTCCGGCTGCAAAAGGGTCATTAGAGGAGCCTCAGCCCGAAAAATGTCCCACGTGGAAAAGGTGGAATAGTATTGAAAACCACTTTCTAAGTGAGTCTTTTTGTCGGCACCGAGATAGGACCCATCGGCATTGTTGTACAACGTTGGGGCTGTCATGGTATGGTACAGCGCCGAATAAAAGGCTTGCCGCATATTGGAGTTGGCCGATTCGATAAGGACAGAACCGAGATTTTGATTCCACGCGGTCCGGGCAGCCGCATGCACGGCGTCGAAATCCCACGTGCTGATTTCCGCCTGCAGGTTTTTCCCTGCCTCTTCCACACTGGTTGGAGAAAGGCCGATCCTTAGAAGGATCTGCTCCCCGGCCGTCGTTTCGTAATCCAAGTGCGCTCTAAGGTGTCGCCCGAAGGCTTCCGTCTGGCCGAGCGCGGCGGGTTTTCCCTCTGCTTCAAGGCCAAAGCCCTTGAACGGCCGGGAGCATTCGATCGCGAAGAAAACGGCTCTCCCCTTGGCCCATCCGTCGCTCCGCCGAAAGCCGGTGAGCCGCGTGCTGCTTTCACAGTACAAGGAAGCCTCCGTGGGATGGTTGCCGAGGCCATGCGCGAGATCGATAAGAATATGGCTCTCTGCTGAAGGCGGAAAGGTATAGCGATGCATGGCTGCATGGGCCGTCGCCGTCAACTCGGCGACAATGTTATACCTGCCGAGCAAGACGCGATAATAGCCCGCCTCGGCAATCTCATTTTTATGAGAGAATCTCGACCGAAAACGCCAAGCGGTGATCGGCTCATAGTCACGGGATCCGCCAAGATTCCCCGCAACGGGCATAACCAACACGTCGCCCATATCCGCGCAGCCGGTGCCGGAAAGGTGCGTATGGCTGAACCCCAGCATAAAGGAATCAGAATAGTGATAGCCCGCACAAGCATCCCAGCCTTCAATCGTCCACGGGTCGGTGGGGATCCGGGTATCGGGACTCACCTGCACGAAGCCAAAAGGCATGGTGGGGCCAGGATAGGTGTGCCCATGGCCGTCGGTGCCCACGAGCGGAAGCGCTTCGTCAACGGGCATCGAAGCCGCGCACGCAACGCCGCTTATGGCAAGCACCTCAAGATACCCGATACCGCATGCCAGGCCATGGCGGAGGATTTGATAATTCATAACTTAGCGGCTACCTGGTTACACAGGCGCTGGTTCAGATAGTTAGGTTCCTCACCACTGAAATACCAGGTCTCCTAGCACTCGTCACTCTCGGTTGCAACGCTCAACGGCCCATCTGGAACAGGCTCAAGCCTTCGACCGATCGTGCGTTCATTGTGCCATCCAGACATTCACGAACCGGCATTCAACGCCGGACCAGCCCAATCACCGAGGGATTAATTCTGCACACCGGTATGAGCAGCCAACCATTGCGCATCCGCGGTGTCTTGCCTTCCGAAAGTGGTACACGGATCCTGATACCCGGCGGGCGGCTTCCCAAGGGTTATCCACTTGTGCAGTTCGGCATGGCCATCAGCGAAGCTGAAGCCGGTTGCCCCGCCGTGATACGTAGCGGGCCAGTCGTAAAGGTACATGGTTTGAATCGGGGTCCCTGGAGCCACTCCCACGACCCTGAAAAAGGCATCATTGATGGTGTTCTGATCTTCATCCAACGTCACATAGTAATTAACTGGCTGCGGAATCATGTCGCGCTTCGGCCAGTCCACAAAGTGATCCCCCGGGATGTCGTTCGGCGGGTTGCCGATGTGGCTGTTCATCGAGATGCCCCGCACCATGTTCGCAGTATTTCCCGGGCATTTGTATAGCGCCGCTGCCCTGGTGTAGGGAAAGAGCAAGGCCTGCATGATGTAGCTGATGTTCGTCGCATCACTGCTGTTCTGCATATTGCCGACGACCCAGGCTTCGGTTGGATTCAAGCCGGTTGGACTGTAACCCTCCCCGCCGCCGCTTGGGTTCAACACCAGGACATTGTTGTAATCATCTGCGTACATCGTCCAGGCGAGCGCAAACTGCTTGCTGTTATTCATGCATTGGACTCCTTGCGCCTTGATCTTAGCCCTCGATAGTGAAGGCAGAAGCATCGCGGCGAGAATGGCAATGATCGCTATTACGACAAGCAGCTCAATGAGGGTAAACGCAGCGAAGTGCTGCCTTGCCTCTCGTCTTTCCGCAAAGGTTACGTTCATAATCGTTACTTCCGTTCCGTTCCACTGCTTTATTCTTGAGCTGCAGCCGCCGACCGCAAGAGGATGGCACTGTTTCCACTTCTCGCCTCGTTGCGTCGGCGGCTACCCAACCCACAGGTTTATCGAGCGCTTGGTTACCGTGTGCGCTCGGATTAATTCCTGCTATTGCTCAGCATGTAGAATTGCTGCGGGGCATTGAGGATCACCCCATTGGTGACCGTAAACTCAAAACTCCCGCTCCCACTCAGAACATTCGTGGCAATCGTCGTCCACTCGGAGCGGGGCAAGGCCACATTCGTGCTCGTCAGCACATACAGGGCCCCCTCTCCCTGATTGGTTCCGCTTATCACAACATTCCGCCCGGAGAGGCCCAGGGTTTTATTGAATGCGAGATAGGATATCGGCGGGGCGGCGCTCGTAAGCTTCAGGCCAATGAGGTTGTGGGCCGTGTCATCAACCAATGCGCCGGAGTAGCCCGTAGGGAGCGGCGCCAGGCTCAGGCTGGAGAAAGGATCTCCACCGCTGTAACTAATCAGCGGATAGGTTGTCGAGGTGCCGACGCCAACCAAGGAACCAATCTGCAGCGTGGTTGTGCCATTCGCTGAGATACTGGCTGCCACCAAGTTGGTAACGGCAGCGCTGCCGTTGACATTCAATTCCAGCAACGTTCCATCGTTTAGGTTTAGGTAGGTGATCGGCGCGGCTGGGGTGCCGGCTGTATTTCCAACCGCGAGAGTGCCGCCATTCAGATAGATTGTGCTAACGCCGTTCGCGTCGCACACGATATTGTTGACGATTACGCTCCCCCCGTTGATGGTCACCGTTCCCGACGTGTTTGCAGCACCGGTGCCCGAGGTGGTCTCCGCCAAATACAGAGATCCGGAAATGGTCAAGGTTCCTGGGCCATTGACGTTGATGTTGCCCACACCGAAGTCGCTGCCGGTGTATGCCTGGTAACCATCGTAGATGGTGCCCACGTTGAAACTTCCGGCACTCAAGTTCAATGTGCCTATGCTGGGATTGTTGGCAGAAGCGTTGGGCGTGCGTCCCAGGTACATAGTCGACACCAACGCATCAACGGAGCCAGCGGAGAAATCCACGGTGCCGTTGGGGGAGGTTGAAGCGCCAGTCTGGCCTGTGCCATCACCGATGGCCCAATTCGACACCGGGCTCACACCGTCCGCCGCGCGGAAGATGGCCAACGGCGTCCCGGCCAAAGTGGAGTTAAACTGCATCGCCGCCTCTTCCTTGGCAAGGCCGACGCCGACACTGTTCACATTGAAGGTGTTCATCTGGCCGAGATAGAGCCATGATTTGGTGGTCTTGCCTTTGCCGGTTTCTCCGACCATAAGCGACAGCGTTTCGCCGAACGCGTTGGTCTGGCCCCAAGCGCCGCCCGCGGCTGTAATCGTGTTGGTTTGCGCCAAATAAAGCACGCCAGCGGGATAGACGGACGTGTTGGATAAAGCGCCAACCGCAAGGGTGTTGACGCTGGCGGTGAACGTCCCCAAACCGGACAGGTCCAGCGTAGCGACAGCCAACCCGGACCCGACGGCGTTTTCCGTCGCGCTGACCAACCCTACGTACACATTGTCAGCGGGATTGTTCACGTCCAATGTGCCGTTGGTGCCCGCAATCGTCACGACTTCCGTGGCGCTGCCGCCAAAGTCGTTGGATATGTTGCCCACCGTCAGATTGCTGGTGACGAGCGTGCAATGATTGTTTATCCACGTATTTTGGTAGTCTCCCTCCGTATTGGTGAAGACCAGCGACGCCACCGTCACATTTCCATCCACAATATTGTTGATCGCAGAGGAGTTCGCGATGCCCCAGGAACCGTAGCCTACGCCGGGGAAGGGGGATCCGGATGCAGCGTCAACATCGCCGAAGACGACCTGGTCCGTAGCAAGCGGCACACCTGGGGATTGCCAATTCAACCGATCAGACCAATTCAGGCTGGCAGCGCTGTCATTCCCGTCCCACAGAACATAAGGCCGGGCACCGACAGGTCCGCTGCTGATCGTGAGCAAAACCGTGGTCTGATCGCCGCTTTCAGAGACACTTCCGGCATAACCGGAGGGCAGCGACCCCAGCCGGAAGTTAAACTGGGACATGGCGCCGGCGGCCTGAATGACCCCGAGAGTGGTTGGATAGGAGGCCAAAGGCGGGAGCGATAATATGTTGATGATATTGCTGGACCCGCCCACATTGAGAGCAACGGCTTGAACCTCGATGGCGCCGTAGAAATAAGGGACGGCCAAGCCCATGGTCGCATTGGTGAGGTTGAGGCTGGTCAAAGGCGCCGCAGAAGTTCCTGCGGTGTTGCTGACGATCAAGGTTCCGCCACTGATGGAGATGGTGCTGGAGCCGCCGTTTGTGCCAGGGACAATCGTGTTGGCCCAGACTGAGCCGCCACCGGCAATGTTGAGCGCCCCGCTGGGCGTGGTACCGTAGGCAACGATGCCGGCAACCGTAGCGAGATTCAGATTGGTGTTCACAACCAGCAACCCCGTCCCGTTGACATTGACCGTTCCCACGCTGCTATCATAGACATTGCCGTCAGAGGCAGGGCCGTTGTAGCTGATGTTCAAAGTGCCGGCATTGATGATTCCGCGGCCGAACGTGAGCGTTCCGGCCACTTGCCCGCTCGCGCCCAGAGCGCCCGAGCTATTCCCGACGGTAATCGAGTTGGCGAGAGCATCGATCGAACCTCCGGTGAAGTCGTTGGTGCCTGAAGAAGCCAGCGTCGCCGTGGCGTTGTACGCGCCGTCACCGATGACCCAATTGGCCACAGGACTGGCGCTGTAGCCGCGAAGGTAAACGGTAGGGCTGGTGTTGGTGAACGAGGGATTGAACAAAATGGCGCCGCTGGCCAATTGCCGGGCCGTGGCAATATTATCGGCGTGGATGGTGTTGCTCCAGCCCAGGTACAGCACCGAAGGCAGGCCCGCCAAGGTATCGGCATCGCCCACCTCCAAAGCCACGGGCGACACATCGGAGGAGTCGGCTTGAGCAGATGCGGCATAAATGATATTGGTTTTAGCCAGATAGGCGACGCCGGAGGGCTGCGGGACGGTGTAACTGCCGAGACTGTATCCCCCGACGCCAATCAGGAAGTTTGCATTGGAGGAGGTCAACGTTCCCAAGCCGGACAGGTCCAGCGTCGCCTGCGGAGCCGATCCGAAGATCGCTGTCCCCAGGCTTACGTAAAAGGCGCCGGCGTTAGGGACATTAAGGGTTCCGGTCGGACCTGAAATAGTGACATTCTCTGTTGTATTCCCAAAATCCTTGGTCGGGCTGCCGACCGTCAGGAGACCGCTGGAAATCGTGACGCTGTCACTGGCGGCTATCGAGGTGTTTTGGTAGGTGCCTCCGGTATTGGTGTAGGTCAATGCCGCAACCGTAAAGTTCCCGTTGGCGATGTTGTTAATCTTGGAGGCGACAATGGCTCCCGGTCCGCCACCGCGACTGGAGAGCGCCGAAGCGGATTGACCAGAAGACGCGTTGAAAATAACCAACGCATTCCCATTGGGAGCAGAGGCGGAGGACCAGTTGGCCGTATCGCTCCAATTGGTATTGTGGTTAGGGATATCAGCACCGGTCCAGACGGAACTGACTTGCGAGGAACTGTCGATCTCCACCTCGACCATGTTGTTGCCACCTTGGACGATCTTTCCAGTGTAACCGGCGGGCAGGCTGCCTAAGGCAAAGCTGAAGCGGCCGTTTTGCAGAGTTATCCCATTAATCGATTGGATGACCGTAAACGTAGCTGGATAGCTGGCGATCGTTGGCAGACTGGTTACGTTGATGGTAGTGCTATCCGTGCTGGAATAATCGGCCGTCACATTGGTGGCAATGACGGGGGCAATGCCGGCGGTGATGGCCACCTGGACGATCGCATTGGAGAGGTTGAGGCTGGTCAATCCGGCCGAGGCAGTGCCCGCGGAATTGGCGATTGAAAGTTTCCCGCCGAACACGTTTATGGTGCTGTTGCCGGCGCCCGCGACGATGTTGCTGACTGAAGCTGTGCCGCCGTTGAGATTAAGCGTTCCGGTGGCCTTGCCGGCAGTGGCGCAGTTGGCGAGGTACAGGTTGCCGTTGACGAGCAGCGTGCCGCCGGCCGAGTTCACGTTGAGCGTGCCGGTCCCGGTTTTCGAGGTGTTCGCTGTCGGTTGGTAGCCGAGGTAAAGGGTGTTCACATCCAGCGTCCCGCTGCCCATGGAGAACCAGCCTACCGCGTTGCCGCCGCCGCTGGTGCTGGCTCCCGCCCGGCCGATGTAAAGGTTGCTCACTTGCGCGTTGAGCGTTCCCAGCGAGAAATCATTGGTCCCAGCCGGTCCCGCCGTCCCGGCGTTCTGCACGCCGTCGGCGACAATCCAGTTTGCGACCCTGCTGCTGCTGAAGCCCGCGATGGTGGCAATGGGGCCGCTGAGATTCGGATTGAAGGCGATCGAGCCCGGGGTCTTCTGCCGGGCGACGCAGATGGTATCGGCGGAGATATAGTTGGATTGGCCAAGGTAAAGACACGTAGTAGGGGAACCGTTCTGAGCCGTTGAATCGCCCACGATGACGGCCCCGACACCTGTCGTGGTCCCGCTGGTGTCGATGGCGCTGGTTTGGTATCCGGCGGTGATGGTGTTCGTCTCCGCCAGATAAAGGATCCCGCCGGGATGGCTGATGGTGGTGCTGTTCGTAAATGCGGCGCCAACCATGAAGCGGCTGACAGCCACGTTTAAGGTCCCCAGGGCGGACAGATCCAGCGTCGCCACAGGCGACCCGCTCGCGGAACCGAAGCCGACAAAAAAGAAAGAATTGGTGTTATTGACAGTCAAGGATGCGTTGGGACCAGCGATCGTCGTCAGACCCGTAGCAGTTCCAAAATCAAACTGCGCGCTACCGCAGACAAAACCGCCAAGATTGGTGATGTTCAAGGTCACCCCGTCGGCCAGATAGGTATTATTGTAGGCGCTTCCAGAGTTGCTGTAGGTCAGCGAGGATATGGTGCCGCCAAAACCGGCATCCACCGCGTTGTTGAAATTGGCCAGGCTGACAGCGCCTTTGCCGCCGCCGATGGTCGTCAGGCCCGGCGTCGGGAAGGCGTTGGCGCTGGTGAAAACGGTATCGTCGCCCGGGCCGGGCCCCCCGTTGGGGGACCAGTTTTGACCATAGGACCAATTCGTGTTCGCGTTGATGCCGTTGGTCCAGTAGTAAGTTGCTGCCTGCGCGAGAGGGGCGGCGAGCAGGAGCCCGGATGATAAGATTGCTTTGAGTATTGAATGAGGTTTCATAACGAGTGGAGTTGGGGATGAATTGTCACAGGTATAAGCTGCATCCTTTCATTGGACTGACATTTTGTTGGTTGGATGAAACAAACGAACCCATGCGGAGCCCTCTTTCTTGAATGTGCCACTGAAGTCGCCGCACGGAATCAACCCCGGTTGCGATTGGGGAAGAATAGTGGCCTCCATGCGGTCTGGTATGCTCGTTCATTTGTTCGTATTAACTTCCGCAATAGTAGCCAATTTCCATTTGCAGAGAAGCCACACAATTGAGTAGGTGCGACCATCCCCAGAATATAAGACCAGGCAGCGCGAAAAAAGCCGCGTCTACTGGCAAGAGAGGGGGATGGCATCGCAGGGGCGAGAGCAGAGAACTCGAAAGCTATCCAGCACCGCCGCTCCGCCACGAGGGCGCCATGCCGCGCCGGGGCTTGGGCAAGCCCGAGGAAGCCCTGATTTGCCACAAGGGTCACAGCTTGCCGGTGGTTACCCGAACCCATAAGTACTGCAATGGCTTTGGAATCCGCACTTTTATCCTGCCCCGCTCAAGGCTGGCATCTCCTTCTCCCGACAGCACCGCAACCTGATCAAGCCTGTTTGAAAACATCGAAAGGTCGGCAGCCCATTCTGAGTGCTCATTCAATTCCCGGAAAAAGAGCAAGTAGCCCGACCGTTCATCTTTCGCGACGGAGGCGAATCCAGTCCAGCTCACCCCGTCCGGGGCGCCCCCAATCGGCAGTATATTCCCGGAATAAAGTCTGGCCTTTTCCTGTTTCCAAAGTCCCACTAGCCGAGCCGTGGTGGCTAAATACTCCTCCGGCAAATTTGAGGTTTCAAACCAGCCCAGCGGATTGGCAAACATCACCATGGCGAACAGGCAGTCTGGAGGGTAGCGCGCGGGAGCCAGTGGATCCTCTGCGTATAGAGTGGAATTGCGCTGATTGTTGAGGAACTCCATTCGCAGGCGCAGGGGGTCAATATACTGCGACAACTTCCAGAGGTTGCGCAGCGTCAAATGCGGCCAATACGTGTGAAAATCCGTATAACGGTTTTCCACAAAGATGGGGCCGGTGTCCAAAGCCCCGAAATACCCCAGCCGGTGTCCGGCGGTCACATCCAGGTCCAGGACCGCTTTGCCGTTCGATTCCCGAAGGACGCGATCAAATAGGCAGCATAGATTCTTCTCCGCCTCTGCCGAGGACATTTCAATGGAGTCCAGTTTGAAATAGTCGATTCTCTCGGCGCGAAACAATTCAAGAATTCGATCCGCGTCGCGGCGCCAATTGGCAAAACCCTGACTCGAGTCCGGGGCATACCACAGGCCAAACTTCATGTTATGGGTTCGCGCGGCGCTCACCAGCATTCCGAGGCCGTGGGGAAATCGCTGTGCGTCCACATCCCAGAAATGAGGATCCGCGGCCCAAAAGCCGCGCCAGACCCCAGCCCCCCGGGCTGAATTGATTGAATGCCCCTTCTGCCAACCGTCGTCAATCTGGACAACCTCCACGCCCAGGCGGGCACCCGCCGCAATCTCGCTGGACAGGAAGCTTTCATTGATCCTGGCGTCGCGGGAACGATCGCCCCACGTGTTGCTCAAAAACATCCCGTCACGCCCGGAATCATATTTCCGCACCTGCCTCTGATAATCCTGAAGGGCCTCGATCCGACCGTTGCGCCCGCCGCGGTAAGCCAACACCACAAACGGATCGGATCCTCCCGCAAAGCGCAGCCTCCGAGAAGCCGGGGCGAGACACAAATCCCAGTCATTCCTCACCGGCCGCGAGTCCGGCAAGGGGGCCTGTTTTAACAAAATCAGCCCCGCGCCGGTCACGACATTTTCAACCCGGAAGAGGTTCCCTTTCCCCAAGATGTCGCGCTCATTGCTCGTGACCATCCATTCCCTTTCAGACACCAGTTCATTATGGTTGTCCGTCTGGTCGGAAAAGCTCACCTCCACGAGACGCAAATGCTGGGGCGCCAGCAGCAGATCTTCCAAAGCCTCGCCGTCATCCGCTGGATCGGCCGAGCCGGCGGCTTGCTCGAATGCAGTCGGCGGCTGGGCCAGCTCGCCTAAAGGACTGCTCCCGGTTTCCTTCCCGTGGCCGTCCGATTGATAGCGCATGGCAACGCCGCGAGACTCAGGAAAAACCTGGAAGCGGCAGCCGATGTTTTGCGGTCCGATGGCGGAGATCTCAACAACCAGCGAATTGGCTTCCACCGGGCTAAACTGGCCGCCGCTCGCGGAGATGGAAACGGGCCGCCTTTCCTTGCCGACCGTGCCGGGGGCAGCCAAACCCGAGCGGTTTGCCGCTTTTGCGATCCATTCACAGCCAGCGTCCAGGTCGCGAAAGGAGATCGCCGTCAGCATGCCATTTTGGATCTGCCATCGGCGCTCGATATGCCGATTGCCAATGACCAACTCCTCATCGTTCCACCGGGCATAGCACCCCATAAAGCCGGCTTGTCCGGCGACCGCCAGCGACCCCGAGGCGCCGCCCATCATCAGCCAGGCGACACACACAGCACAACCAACCCGTCCCCGGTCGCCGGTTCGCAAGCGTTCCCCGAGCGCAAGCGCCAGGAAGTGTCTACTTCGCATTTGTGATTCCGAATACTTGCCGCGCGACCCGGCCAGGAAGCTATGAGGACTCTTCGGACGCGCTGAAATACTTGATGATGGCTTCTGTTCGTGAGCGGACGTGCAATTTCGTGTAGATGTTTTTAAGGTGAAACCGAATCGTGTCATACCGTAGAGAGAGCTTATCGGCGATTTCCTTGGAGGCATATCCTTTGGCCAGCAGGTGCAAGACATCCTCCTCTCGCGGGGTTAACGTTTCATCATCCGAGGCCGCCTTCGAATAGTTTTTGGCAAAGGACTGCACCACCTTGCGGGCAATTTCGCCAGTCATTGGCGCCCCGCCATCGTACACATCCATAATCCCCTGAATGATTTCAGCGGTGGTGCTGCGTTTGAGCAGGTAGCCGCTCGCGCCGGCTGCCAGCGCATTGAAGACCTGCTCATTGTCGCCGTAGACTGTCAGCACCAAGACCTGGGTTTTAGGCAATAATCGGCGCAACCTTGCGGTGCACTCGATGCCCGACATGCCCGGCAGTCGGAGATCCATAATAACCACTTCCGGCGCACAGGGAGGCAGCATCTCCAATGCCGCCTCCCCGCTGGGGCAACTGCATACAAAGCTCAGGTTGGAAGCGCGTTTGACAATGCGCTCCAACATGCTGCGGATCTCTTCGTTATCTTCTACGATAGCTACACGAATGGCCATAAACTGAAATCAAGTGGATAGAATGTCGGGGGCTAGAGCTTGTCATTATTCGCCAAAGGGACGCGGACAACAATCGAGGTTTCCTTCGCGGGAATGCTCAACACGGTAATGTCTCCTCCCACCTCCTTGATGCGGGTCTGCATGTTGCGGAGGCCGTGTCGCTTGGAAGCGAGGGCCGAATCGACGGAAAAGCCCCGCCCGTTATCCTCCAGCCGAAACTCGAACACTCCGTCCGAAGTGGACAACTTCAGTCTCACCTCCGTCGCTCCGGAATGCTTCATCACGTTGTTCATGGCTTCTTTGGCAACCAAGAAGAGATGATGGCGCGCGTCAGGAGAAAGGGACAGATGAGGAAACTCATCGTCCACCTCCAGACGGGTGCGGATGGGAGTGGGGCGAAACCCCTCCAAAAAATACTGGCTTAGATAAGAAACCAGTTCCGTCAGCGAGTCATTCCGCGGATTCACCGTCCAGACCACCGCGTCCAGGTCCCGCGCCAGAGCGTGAACCCGGTCGCCCAAAAGGACCGTCTGTCGTTTCATCTCCTCGGCGGGTGAAACCGTTTCCTTAAGTTCCTCCATGGCAAATCCAATTTGTGTCAGGCTGGCGCCCAGATCGTCGTGAAGATCGCGAGCAATTCTTGCCCGCTCTCTTTCCAATGCTTGTTGCTGCACGAGAAAAGCCAGCCTGCGCCGCAGCCGCCGATTCGACCAGATCCGCACGCTGAACCCGACGACGCAGGCAAAGCCGGTCACCGAGATCAAGCGAAACCACCAGGTTTGCCAGAAGAACGGGGCGACGGTGATGGCCAACGGGGCTGCTTCGTTCCACACGCCGACGTCATTGCAAGTGGCGCTGTGAAAGACGTACGTTCCCGGCAGCAATCGCGAATAGACGGCGGATCGCCGCCCCTGGGCTTCAACCCAGGTCTCGTCCACTCCTTCCAACCGGTAGCGGAACACGATCTGGTCTGGGGCAATAAAACTCAGCGCCGTGTATTTGAATTCCAGCTCATGATGCTTTGGCCCGAGCTTTACGGCGGCGCCCGGCAGTCGCAAATCTACCAGCTTATCGGCTTTCTGCTCCGGCGGCCTGTGTTGCCACTGGGCGACCGGCCGGCCATCCACGATCACCTGCTCCAAAAGCACCGGCGGAGGCTTCTGCTCTCCGTGGATGTTCTCCGGATGCACCCCCAGAAGGCCCGTGCGCATCGGGAACCACAACCGGCCATCACGGCTGCGGGCGGCGCCCGGATAAAAGTCAAAATTCGCCTGCAGATTCGCCAATCCTTCTCCGTGCCCATAGGCCACGGAGAGCAGGCGCGGAGCCCGCCCTGCCGCCACGTCCTGCAATTCCTCCTCCCTTACCCGGAAGACACCGCGCGTGCCAGCCAGCCACATCCAGCCATGCCCGTCCGGCAGAATTTGAGAAATGGCGTTTTCAAACAACCCTTCCTGGGACGAAATGACCGAATAGCGCCCCGCCTTCAGGAGCCCAATACCGGTATGGGCATGGCCAACCCACACGCTCCCATCCGGCGTTGACCAGAGACATCGAATGGAGTCCCCCTCTCGTTGCACGGCGACCGTTCCCTTCGCAGCATCGGCGCGCATGAGCTTTCCATCCGAACTGCCCAGCCACACGGTTCCGTAGGTGTCCTCGGCCATCGCCCGGATGGCGTACACCCCTTCCGGCAATTTGAAGGTTTGCCACTTCTGCCCGTGAAGCCGCTCCAGACAGGTGGGCGAAAATGTGGCCAGCCACAAGTCGCCGTTAGAGGCGGGCAACAGGCAGCGCACCGGCTTATTCCCCAACCCATCCTCCCCATGCGAGACCACAAAGGCCCCGTTTCGGCAGCAATACAATCCCGCATCCGAAGTACCGACCCACACCGTGCCCTTTTGGTCGGACGCCACACAAGTCGCATGCGCGTCCTTCCACCCATTGGTTTGGGACAGGCAAATCAGTTTGCCGCCAAGCTGCCGCGCCAACATCCCATTCTGCGTGGCGATCCAAAGCGCTCCGGTTCCATCCTCACAAATCGAAGCCACCGATTCAAAAGGCAGCCCCGATTCCCGTCCCCGCAGCTCAAGAATCCTTGGGCGCACCCGGTTCAAGCCGCCGCCGGCCGTACCGGCCCAAATATTTCCCTCCCGGTCTTCGGAGAGGCAGGTTATTTCCGGATGCGACGTGGAGATGTGCTCGCATCGCAATCCATCGTAACGGAAGAGGCCGTCGGCGACCGTGCCAAGCCAAACCGCTCCAGTGTGATCCTCCAGCATGACTTTGGGGATGATGGTGGATTCCGGCGCGACGTCCGCCAGCTTCGTCAATCCATGCTCGGAGTCGCATTTGAACAATTGACTTTTGGCCCAGACCCAAATCCCGCCTGCGTGGGCAGCTCCGATCACAGCGTTGTTATCGTTCACACGGCCTTGGTCCACAAAGCGTCCGTTCTGAAAAAGCCTCAGGATCCCCTCTTTGCAGAGCCATAACCTGCCCGCTTCGTCGAAGGCCAACGCGCCTCCTCCTTCGCCGGGAACTCCGCTTTCCTCCCCAAAGGTCGTCACCTGTCCATTTTTGATCCGGGAGATTTGCGCGCTCAAAGAAGCAATCCAGATGGCCCCATCCCCGTCTTCAATCAATCGTCTCAACTGCACGTTCGGCAAGCCGTCCGCCACGGTATAAACATGATACTCTCCTTCGCCCAAACAGACGACCGGGCCACGATCCATCGCCAGCCACAGCCGGTCCCGGCGATCGACAAACATCGATTGAACAGTTTGGCTTTCGAGATCCAGCCGCTCCTCGTGAAACCTCACGCCATCAAACCGAACCAGCCCTCCCAGGGTGCCAACCCACAAATAGCCATCCGAAGTCTGAGCTATGCCGGACACGTAGCTGTCGGGCAATCCGTCCTCCAATTGCCAGGCGCGGTTGACCCAACCCGAGTCCAGCGCCACCGCCGGAACCACCGCCATGAGCAGCCATGACAGCGAAATCAAAGCGGCTCCGCGGCACCGACGCATGAGGCTATCGAACACAAAATCATCCTATCAACCGGTTTAGGGCGTTACAAGGGGCGACGGCGGGAGCTCGCGATTTCCGAGCCCCGGAGCGACGCTTTTCGCGAGTCCCCAACTTGCGCGCATTACAGAGTTCCGCCCTCGGGGAGAGGGTCCGTCCCCCCAGGGCAACCTCTTAGCCGCTAATCGGGGGCTCTGTTCTGACAACGAACTTCCCCTGCAATCGAATATCTTCTGATGAAGCCCCTACCATCACTCTGAACTCACCCGGCTCAACCAGACGTTTCATTTCCCGATTCCAAACAGCCAGACATTCCATCGCCACCGTCATCGTCACGGTTCTGCTTTCGCCGGGCTTGAGATGCACCCGGTTAAACCCGCAAAGCCGCTTGTTCCAAGTCGTTACCGAACTGACCACCTGGTTCACGTAGATCTGCGGGACTTCATCCCCCTCTCGCGCGCCGGTGTTGGTTAGTTTGAAACTGACGGTGATGCCGCCCAGGGCCGGCGTCGATTCCGGCAGAATAACCAGGTCGCTGTAACTAAACGTGGTATAGCTCAACCCGTAGCCGAAAGGCCACAGCCGCCCGGCCACATTAACCCGGTCGGAGTTTGTGGGTTCGTCGTTGGCGGCAGGCTTGACCGGAAAGTTCATCTGCAATTGTCCGACGGATTTGGGAAACGTGCAGGTCAACTTCCCGCCGGGGTTATATTCGCCAAACAACGCTTCCACGATTGCGTCACCGCCGAACATGCCGGGGAAAAATGCCTGCAGAATGACCGGGCACGAGCGGTTCGCCCAGTTCAGTGTGACGGGACGCCCGCTGATATTGACGAGGATGGTAGGTTTGCCAACGGCTGCGACGGCGCGGATAAGATCGTCCTGGCGTCCCGTCAGATCCAGCCCGGTGCGCGAACTGTCTTCGCCGACGGTGCTTCGGATGCGCGGCAAGCCGCGGGGCATGTCTCCCACAACCAGGACCGCCACATCGGCCCGTTTTGCGTTGGCCACCGCCTGATCAATCTCAGCCTGCTCTTCGGAGGTGGGCGGCTCTCGCATGATTTCGGTGTCCGGCCACTTGGCATCGAAGAAATCGCAGCCTCTGGAATAAAGCACGTTGAGTCTGCCGGCGAAATGCTGTTCCAACGCGCGCCGCACTGTGGTCACATCCGGGTTATCGGGGCCGTAATGTCCCTTGGCATAGAATTCGTTATCCGCGTTGGGACCGCACAAGGCAATGGTCTTGATTTTTCCGGGGTCCAGCGGCAGCGCATTGTCCTGGTTTTTCAGTAAAACAAGGCATTCTCGCGAGGCCTGGCGCGCAATCTCCAGATGTTCGGCGTTCAGAACGATATTATCCGCATTGGTGAGCGGCCGGTACGGCTGATCAAACAATCCTTCCCAGAACTTGACCCGGAGCACGTCGCGGACCCGGTCATCCAGGACCGACATGGGCACCCGGCCCTCCTTAACCAGCTCGCATAAGGGCCGGACATAAACATCGGGAGGCGTAAAAGTAGTGCGGACGTTCAGTCCGGCTATGATGGCCTGCCGGACGGCTTCTTTGTAATCCGACGCAACATGGTGTTTGGAGGCCAGAAACTCGACCGCATCGCTGTCGCTGACCACGTAGCCCTTGAATCCCATGCGATTCCGCAGCACTTCGGTGAGATAATAATGGCTGCCAGTTATGGGGACGCCATCGTAATCGTTATAGGAACTCATGACTCCAAGCGGATTGGCCTCGCGAATCACGCGTTCGTACGGCCACAGGTGGATCATTTCCGCCTCGCGGGGGGGAATCTGCGGGTCGGTCCGGGCGTTGCCTTCACGCGCGCCAATATCGCTGGAATATATGCAAAAATGCTTCATGGTAGAAACGATTCCGCAGCTTTGCATTCCCTTAACCATTTGGATGGCAAGTTCGGAAACCAGGAAAGGATCTTCGCCATAGGACTCCTCACAGCGTCCCCAGCGGGGATCGCGTATCACATCCATGATCGGCGCGTAGACATTCGCATAGCCCAATGCATGGGCCTCCTGGCCCGTAACCTCACCCACCTTTCGTATCAGTGGGCAATCCCACGTCTGCCCGAGACTGAGCTGGGACGGGAAATCTGTGGCTTTGAAATGCTCCACGCCGCGGGTGCCTTCATCGGTGAATTCGGCCGGCACCCCCAATCTCGTAGCTTCGATAAAGAAGCGCTGTATCTCGTTCAGCGCCCACGCATGCTTGGACGCCGGCCATATATATTCGACTCCTGGGTCGGACGACTCAAAGTAAGGATACCCCGTCAGCTCTTCATCGATGTTCGCAACTCCGTTTTTCCAGAAGGCCGTGGTCCAGCCTTTGGTTGGCAGATAGTCTTTCAGCACGCGCTGGTAACCGTATAGCGTGGCGAGCTGGCAGGCCTTTTCTTCCAGGGTCATCTGGGAGAGGAGATCCTCTACGCGACGCTCCGCAGGCTGGCTCGAATCTTCATAGACATCCTTCCTGCCGTTTTTGTTAAGGTCTATCCATCCGTCGTGGTAAAGGTTCTCGCGGGTAAGCACAGCACGGCCAGACTGGACGCACTCGCCATAACTCGGCGGGTAAAGCAATTCGCTTCCATTGCCATGCGCGACAGGATCGCCGGTTGCTAGCGTCTCACCGGCGGCGAGAACCCGTTCACCCCCGCAGTGAGCAAGCAAAATGCCGGACACCGCGATGCTGGTTAACACCCCTGGCAGACGTTTGCGCACGGGCGCCGGCTTGCGACTCGTCCGGATAAGACTTGAAAAGAGGGGGTATTTCATTATATCACGCGATCAATCCACGGTGGCGCCGATTGTCTGGCGCCGATCTATAACTCACGATCGAGAAATCGATTGCCAGTTTTGAAGATTTTGTCAGGCTCAGCCATGGATTCGTTATGTTCGACTGCCGCCATGGTACTTCAAAGCGAACGGGAATCACACCTACTCAAATGAGTGGGTTCGGTCTGGTTTCTTCCCGGATGACGCGCTCAGGAGCGCACACACACACCGGCTCTGAGCCGAATGGCGGAAGGAGCCGCAGGATGGGTGCGAAGGGTGCCGGGAATCGAGTTCCCATCGGCGTCCGAACCGCAGCGCAACCGTTGCCACGCGCCGTAGAGGAACAGTAATGCGATGTCTGGACAGCAAAACACGGCAGGAGGCGGAGGGAACTTCAGACAGGCCATTACTGGCCGTAACTGACCACCACACGGTAAAAGCCAATTGCGTTATTCCCGTCCGGCAGCGTGATATTCGTGGCGCCGCCGCCGGGGAAGGATGAGCCGCAGTTCGTCCAATTGCCACTCGAGCCGAGGTTGGTCGAGGACTGCAGTTGATACACAAAACCTTGGGGTGCGTTAAATTGGAGCTGGTTCCCGGAAGCCATATGCAAAGTTACCGCAGGAAATGAAACGAAGAGCGTTCCTCCGCCGAAAAGCTCCAGGACGCTCATAGCCGGGGCATCCACGGGCGGATTGCCGGTTGCGCATGAGAGCGCGTAGCTGCCAGGCCAGCATTCGCCGCCGGACCAATAGGTCCCACTCACTCCGTTAATGTTAAGATAGTGTAGGAAGTTGGCCAGTGCCTCGTTCCATCGGCTATCAGGACTGGCCACGTTGTTCGGCACGCCGAACTCGCCGACAAACCCCACGGCGCCCTTGAGCTGCAGCCAGTAAACAAACTGCGCCACCCGGTCGATACCAACGTTCGGGTAAACATTATTGGAGTCATACGTGCCGCTATAGACTCCGCTGTCATTGGCATCCCAGTAGGTATGCGCCGAGTAGAGCAGCATATTGGCGGGGTCCGTGACGTTTAGATTTGCGTTCTGGCTCATCCAAGTCTGCGCGCCCGCATAGTTATCACCCTCGACGATGACGTAGTGGGCGGTGTCGCCAGCCCGAACGCCGTTAACGCCGTATTGCGCTGCGGTGGGCCAGGTTCCTCCGGTGCCGTTGGGTTCGTTCATGATATCGTAGCCGAAAACGCCGTCCAAGTTCGCGTAATGCGCGGCCAATGCGCTCCACGCCTGCTGATAGGCCGAATAGGGCACCTGGGCGGAACCGACCAGATAATTGCTCCCCGATACTGGGTACCGGTCGTAGTTGTGCATATCGAGAAGGACCTTCATGCCGCTGGAAGCGGCCAGGGAGACGGCAGTGTCGATCGAGGATATCGCGCTGGAGTCAAGAGGGCCGTTGAGGGCCGGCTGCACGCGCTGCCACAGAAAGGCCAATCGCACGAGCCTCAGTTTCTTTCCTTGATAATAGGTCCACTCGCTTTGGTCCGTGGGATAATAGGAGCCGCTGGAAAACGAGCCGCCGGGAAGATTCACGCCGAAGAGCATATTCACGGAGTTGGTTGATGCTTCGGCCCCCTGCACCACAATAGTCCCCGGGCCGATGAACCCAACCGAGCCGGAAGAATAGGTGCCGGCCGCCAGGTTGGTCCCGTTGAGCGTCATTCCCTTGAACGTGACCGTATTGCTCAGGCACACCTGAGTGCCGGCGCCGCTGACACTGAGGGCGCCACCGGAGGTCATGGCGCTATTGAACGTAAACTGACATCCGTTTGCGATATAGAGCGTGCCTGTAAAGTTTGTAGCACTCCCGATATTCAACATCACCGCTCCGCCGGCCGCGCCTCCTCCCACACCCAGTGCCGTCAGATCGCCTGAACCTTGCAGCGTGTCGATGGTCAAGGCCAAGCCTCTGGTGCTGTTGCATGGGCTAAGGGTGGTATTGGCATTGGTCCCAAGCAACTGAAAGTTCGAGATCTGAATCGAAAGAGTGCCGCTGCCGGCGCTGTTCTGGATATAGCCTCCGTAAGAGCAAAGGTTTGAGATGACGATGCCCGCCGGGGGTGTCGTCTTGGTTGAAACAAATCCGCCGACCCCTCCGTGAAGAACGAGCTCTTTGCCGCCGAAGATCGTGGTCCCGATGGTGATGATGGGAGTAATGATGGAGTACCCGTTTAGATCAAAGGTATCGGCGGTGCTAATCGAACCAGGGTGGCTTCCTCCTGCCAGCGGCAGGGAATACCAGTTCGTCAGCGTGTTCCAATCCGTTGAGCTATCAAAGTGCAGATACCAGGTCGCCGCCGCGGCACTGAAGGATCCCGGGCACATCACCGCCATGCACAGAATGAGTGGATTCTGAAGGGCCACCCGCCACCCGTGTGCAAAACACGCGTTGAGGGCTGGAGACCTGAAGGGTCTAAAAGGCACCGCGGGCATAACCGGAAAAGTTGTTGAAATGAGAATCCCGAGGAAACGGCGTGGGGGTCCGCCCCTTTATGCTCAAGGAGTTGGAAGAAACTGCTTAGGATAGGCGGAGGAGGTGAGGATCGTCCCCGGCAAATCCTCCTGGTAAAAATAGAACAGCCGATCTCCGCCGGTGTTCCAGGTCGTCAGGTAGAGAAGTTTTATAAACGGCACCCAATTCACAGAGCCATCCACCTTGAGATGGTTCGCGCCTGCCGGGTACGGAGCGTTGCCATTGGGGTGTGGAACTGATGCGGTGTACCAGTTCCAGGTCCCTGGGTTTCCGTCCTTGCATACCGCGTCAGCCGCCAACACCCACGTTGGTTTGCTAAGGCTAAGCTTCACCGGGCTATAGGAAGGCATACCGCCTGTCGCGGCGGGGTTGTACCAGGTTTTGACGCCGCCGAGGTATTGGTAACCGATGTCCCAAGTGTTGTCGCCTGAATCGTACCGGATCAAGCTCGAAGGCAGCTCCGGACAGAGCCAAATGCAACGGCCATTCGTGTGTACGGTCAGACTGACGGTGCTGGCATTGGTGCAGGCCGGCGGATTGAGGGAAATTTGCACGTAATGGCCGGGAGCGGGATCCGGGTTGTTCGCCGTCCCATCACTATTCCGACACATCAGAACCCTGTCTTCATTGTCATTGGCATAAACGATACTCCCGATGCCAATCTGGCGAAGATTGTTGATGCACGCGGTGCGCTTGGCGCGCTCCTTGGCGCTGCTCAAGGCGGGCAGGAGCATGGCCGCCAGAATGGCAATAATGGCGATGACGACCAATAACTCAATGAGGGTGAACCCCGGTTGCGGGCCCTTGTCGGGGCCTGATACGACTGGACGCATAGTTTTCAAGTATTTGGATTTTCTATTTGCAAAAAGCCATGCGCACGAGCAGCGTATCCAAGCCAGCTATGACATTGGCGCGCTTCAACACAGCGGCCGTTTGGCGCAGTTCGAAAAACACAGACTCGTTGAACGTTGGCTCGCAAATATCTGGTGGCATTGTTCGCTATCTGCCTCATTAGATCAACCCGCTCAATTGAGTAGCTGTTTGAGAGGCGCAGCGGATGGTAGCTTGCATCTTGTCTGTTACTGTGGATTTCACGACATACACTCCAGCGCAGCCGCCGGCAGTCCCAGGCGGAGCGTTACGGACCCACGAGACGGTGGAGGGGTGAAAAAGGTCCGGGCATAAAAACCGGCCCCATGAAATGGTTTTTCACGAAAGCCGCGAACCCAACCTCTTAAACAAAGCCCCATGCCAAGCGCACCGCCAACCGCCGCGAGCGAGACCGGAATCAGCGGGGTCAAGCCCGCTTACTCCAACCCGTTTTTGTGGGTGCCGTCCAGCTACCTGGCGATGGGGCTGATCTATGTCACCGTGGGCAGCATGGCCAACGTGATGTTTAAGAACATGGGCATGGGGAACACCCAGGCGGCGTTCTGGTCGAGCCTTCTGGGCTTTCCTTACACGTTCAAGTTTATCTGGTCTCCGTTGCTGGAGATCTACAAGACGAAAAAGTTTTTCGTGGTGCTGATGCAGTGTTGCCTTGCAGCCAGCGTCGGGGCGAGCGCGCTCGCGCTCAAGCTGCCCGACAAGACCTGGCTGATGCCGGTGCTGGGATTACTAGCAGTTACAGCAATCCTGGGCGCCACCCAGGACATTGGCTCCGACGGCGTTTATGTGACCACGCTGCCACCCAAGGACATGGCGAAATATACGGGTTTTCAAAGCATGTGCTGGAACGGAGGGTTTCTGCTCGCGGCCGGCCCGCTGATTCATTTGAGCGGCGTGTTGCACGACAAGACGGGGAATTGGGGCTCCTCCTGGATGGCGATCCTGTTGACCATCGCCGTTCTGCTTCTGATAGCGGCAGGGTACCACAGCCGGATGCTGCCGCCGGGAGCCACCGCACTCGACGCCCCCAGGAGTTTTGGCGACGCCATGCGGACCTTCGGCCACACCTTTGCGACCTTCTTCCAAAAGAAAGACATTGGGCGGATGCTTGCCTTCGCGTTTTTTTACCGGGTGGGCTTCGGGCTGATCGACAAGATGGGCCCGCTCTTCATGATCGACGAGCGCGCCCGGGGAGGGCTGGGGCTCTCCAACCAGATGCTGGGGGACATTAACGGGACCTTCGGCACCGCAGCCTTTATTCTCGGTTCGCTCGTGGGGGGCTGGTTTGTTTCCCGGGCGGGGTTAAAGCGGTCGTTGCTCCTTCTGTGCATCTGCCTCAACGTCCCGAATGTTACTTTTCTTATTTTGAGCCAGACCCTGCCGACACATTACCTCGTCATCGCCGGCATTGTAGCACTGGAGAAGCTGGGCTGGGGCATCGGCTGCGTCGGACATATGATCTACATGATGCAGCAGATTGCACCGGGGCCATACAAGACAGCCCATTACACCATCGCCACGGCGCTCATGGGCGCCTGCATGATGATTACTGGCGCAAGCAGCGGCTACCTCCAGGCCTGGGTCGGCTACCAGTGGTTCTTCATTCTTGTTCTCTGCGCCGCGGGACCGTCGCTTCTGGTAACCTGGCTGGCGCCCTTCCATCACGCCGATTCGACCGAGCCAACCGTCGAAACGGAATCTCTCAGGACCGCGCGCGACAAGGCGAGGCCAAGAACTCATGGCTGACCGGCACGGCCGCCTGGATGTATTACACTGCCAATTAGTCCTATGAACGATAAATCCTTGAAGGCGCCTGCGGAAGGCAAATGCCTCTGCGGCGCCGGTTTTAAGAGCAGACGGTTTTTCACTCTTATCCTGGCGGCCGGGTTGATGGCCTGCTCCACGATCCGCGCGCAAAACACGAGCCCGTTGGATACGGCTCCCGGTGGGAGCACGGCGTTGCTGCCCGGCGCCAAGGGGACACCTGAGGCGGATGGCCGCCCGGCGGTCTCCCACCCCAAGAAGGCTAAGCCGAACGAAAGGGGGGCGGAACAACAGGCCATCCTGGATCAGGAAATGGCCTCGCTGCCCAAAACAAAGGCTTTGAAAGTTTCCGGTAATCAACTCGTAACTTTGGAGGGCGCCAAGGTCTGGTTGCAAGGCGTTAACGTCGTTCCTCTCGCCTGGTCGCCGACTGGGGAAGGCCAGGTTCTCTGGTCGATACATGTTGCCATTGATGACTGGAAAGCCAATGTCATTCGCCTCCCGGTGCAGGACAGCTTTTGGTTCGGCAAGGGCCGAGGCGCCGTCCGTGGAAACAACCAGGAAGCTTATCGGGAGATTGTCGATCAGGCTGTGAGGCTCGCCGCGGCCAAGGGGGCTTATCTGGCTTTAGACCTCCATCGTTTTCTAACCCCGGACGATAGCTGTATAGCATTCTGGAAAGACGCAGCGGCTCGGTACAAAGACAATCCCGCGGTTTTGTTTGATGTGTTTAACGAACCGCACGATACCAGTTGGGATGTCTGGCGGGATGGCGGTCCGGTCGAGATCAAGCAGAAGGACGGAACGTCGCAGGCTGTCCAGGGAGTGGGGATGCAGGCCTTGGCGAAGGCCGTCCGGAGCACCGGGGCGAAGAATGTCATCATAGCGGGAGGCCTGGATTACGCCTACGACCTCACCGGTATCCTCAAGGGCTACGCGTTGGACGACCTGGGCGGCCATGGGATTATGTACGCCACTCATTTTTACAATTGGCACAAAGGGTGGAACGAGCATTTCATGGCGGTCGCCGAAAAGTATCCGATTATCGTTGGTGAAACCGGGGCGGATACCAAAAAGATGAACTTCCTCCCCGCCGACATCCAGGAAGATCCTTACACTTGGGCGCCCGACGCGATCGCCTTTATCCAGAAACATCGCCTCAACTGGACCGCTTGGTCGTTCCACACGAGGGCAACGCCGGTCATGTTGGTCAATATGGATGATTATCAGCCTACGCCCTTCTGGGGCGCCTTTGTTAAAGACGCATTGGCGGGCAAACCGTTTGAGATGAAAAAGGAGCGATAGCCGGCTCAAAAGCATCCTCCGCCCATCTTCTCAGGCCATGTCCAGGCTCCGCTTTATTTTGCGACCGTTGATTTTTACTTTCCCAAAGCAGACGCCGCTGCTAACCTACTGCTGCAAGTGCGGCACTCGTGGAAACGAACGCCAATTCTCGTCGTGGGAAAGCTGTTCGTCTCGTTTCCGGGAACTCCGCGTTTGTCCCGTATGTCTTGCACATTTCAAATCTACGGGGTCAAATGGCGGGGTTAAACGAAAGAAATTGAAGTGTTGGAGGTTGCGCAAGTGCTTGCAAGATAGTCGGTTGGAAGGGTGGCTGAGTGGTTAAAGGCACCTGACTCGAAATCAGGCGTACGGGTAACCGTACCGTGGGTTCGAATCCCACCCCTTCCGCCAACTCTTCAGGAGCCTCTGATTCTTTAGGGGTTTTCTCACTTTCCGCCGGAGTCACCCGTGTTTCGTTCACGGAGGATTCTGTGGATCGTACAAGGCGGAGAGGCGGGTCAAGCGCCGTCTCCTACCAGGATGTGCGTGGCCCAATGCTCCGGCTCGGGTTGGCGGCGGCGTAGCTCCAGTTGCGCCTGTCGCAGGGCCTCAGCCTTGGTGAGATGGCCGGGAAGCCAGTTGCGATAGAAAGCCAACACCAAATCCAGCGCATCCGAAGGATGAACGTAAACCAGCGTCGCCACCAGCGACGCAGCCCCCGCCCGCAGGAAGCCCTCCCAGAATCCGCCCACCTCGCCGGCCAATGGCGCCTCGAATCGGCCTGAGACGCAAGCATTGAGAACAACCATCTGTGCCGGCAACGCGCCATCGAGCGCCGCCACCTCCCCCGCCGAGAGCCTGCCCCCGGCCAATTCAAGTTTCGAGGCGGTGAGCTGGCCGCCATCCGAAACCTGCCCATGGACGGAAAGGTGCAGCACCGCGAATTTGCGCGCCTCTTCAAGGAATCGGGCGGGGGTGGCCTGGTTATTCAACAAACAGCGCTGAGCCGGCCAATCCAGCGCGGCCACGGCCCGGGCCTGGTCGGCAAAGTCAAATTGTTCAGCCGACCCAACCCCCACGGCGAGGCAATCACGCCCCGGCACGGCAAGAGCCCGCGCCCGGCAATGCCTGAGCACTGCGATGGAAGGCGCCAAGGCGATGGCGGCGTGGTCCAACAAGCAAGAACCATCAGGGCTTTTGAGCGCGACGAAAGGCAGGAAGCATAGGCGCGAGTCCGGGGAGATATACAAAGTGCGGCAGCCACGGGCCAGGCGGGCCAAGGGCAAGGCGAGGCGATCGGATAAAGCCGGCAGAGCCGCAAACAACCTCCGGGTCCACTCCGAACTGACCGACTCGGTCGGCAGAAGCCGCCGGACTTCCTCTTCGCCCAGGTCAATGAACTCGACCACCGGATCGGATTCGTCCGGCCGCACTCCCAAGAGCAGGGTGCGCTGCCCCATGACACAGAGCACAGCGGCCGCGGCGGTTTGTTCGGCGAGAAAGGCTCGGGCCGCATCAAAGTCGCAGGGCGCCACGGCCAGGTTTTCTTGCAACGCAACCGCCCGTCCCGCATCGGCCCAGCGTAAGGCATCGCGGCCCCGCCCCATGCGCGCACAGAGGAATGCCGCGTTCTCATGCAGCGTGCTGAAGGTGCGGAGCCTCGTTCTGGATTCGAGCAGCGCTTGGCCGGCCGGCAACAGATCAAGCATCGTTTGGGTCAATTGCAAGGAATCGTCCAGCCGGCCTTGATCGCGACGCACGGCCACCTTGCCAAAAAGGGCGGTGAGCTTCGAATCCAGGTCCCGAGCCAGGCCTTCGCACTCGTCGAGGTCTTGCCAGGCGCCGTCTAAGTCGCGGGCTTTGAGGCGAAGGAAGACCCGTTGCTGGAGAACGGCGGCTAACGGAGCGTTCTGCCCGAGCTGGCGCAATTCGTTAAGCCCAGCTTCCACTTTGGCCAATTGACCAGGGTCGGCCGAAGTTAGTTGCGCGGAAACCAGGTTCTGTAGTGCCGAGGCAATCACTTCAGGCGTTTGCAGGCGCCGCGCCTCGCTCACGGCCGCCTCGTAATGTTGGAAGGCGCCAATGGTATCACCGCCTTGCGCGCAAACGTCAGCAAGGCTGGTATGGATGCTCCAAAGCCGGTGAGGCACAGCCTCCGCGGCGACGAGCGCCTCAGCCAGAAGGTCATGAGCCTTATCCAGGACGCCGCGGGCCAGCCAATAATCCGCCAGCAAAGAGGCCGCGGCCAACCTGAAGCCAGGGGTCTGAGCCAAGGTTTTGAGCCGCTTTCGTTCGTCGGTAAGGCGCTGTAGCGCTTCCCCGTTCGGGTCGTTCTGCAGGTCATGGGCCGCCAGTCGGAGCCAGAGCGTCGGCTCCATATCGGCCAACTCCTCCTCTTTCGCGAGTCGGAGCGCCTCGGCGAGGCGCTGTCGGCAGAGCTCGCGTTGACCTCGGGATAGAGCGCATTCCGCGGCAGCCGAGAGCGTCCGGAGCCGGGAGACGCACGCCAACCGCCACTCCGCCGCTTGTCCCGACGGGTCAAGGGAGGCGATAAGGCGGTCATATTCGCAAAGCGACTCCCCGAAGGCATTCTCCGCCTCGACGAATTCCTCAGAGCCCAGGCAAACCAAGGCAAATGAGGCGTGCAGCGAGGCCCTCGCGGCACTGGGTTTCGTTTCAAAAAGAGCGAGCCCTTGGGCCAAAGCCGCCTTGGCTTGTGAGGCCCGGCCAGCCGAGTGATGGGCCATCCCGATCAAGTCCCACAAGCGCCCCTGGTCATCAAGGAGCAGCAGACGGGTATTCTTAAGGTGATCCTGGCCATCGGGCAGAGGACGAACGATTTCCCCCGCGCTCGCGAAAAAGGCATCGATGGCGGCCAAGGCGCTTTGATAAAGCGCAATGGCCTCGTCGTTTCGACCGGCTGCGCCCAACCCGGCCCCCTGCCCTACCAACTCCGTGAGCCGCGTCTGAAGCTGGCTAGACTCCGATTGGAGCCGCGCCAGCAGTTCTGAGCGCGAAGGGGCATTCATTTCGAACCTCCAAAAATCGCCGACGGCAAGGCTTTCACCAGTTCCGTCAGCCTGCCTACCAGGGCGGCCGCGTTCTTTGAGGGTTCCCATATCACGTGCATCTTCGTCTTCTTCCCCTCTTTCACATAGTCGATTTTGGGCAGCACCGCCAAGCCGACGACAAACGCGCCAATGAGCAGCGGGATCGCCATGTCAGGCTGCCGGGCGCGGGCTACGGCTTGCGCCACCAGCGGGCGCAACTCTTCCGCCTCCTCAAACCGGCGGAGCAGGCTGCGGGAGATCTCGGCTTTGAGGGCGTCGTTCCCTTCGCCGAGCAACGCTTGGATGGCTTGCGCCGTCGGGCCGGTGGCGGCGTCCTGAACGTCCTCGCTTGCCGCTTCCAGTTCCGCGGTGGAGGGCTTGCGGCCCGCAGCCCACATATTGGCGGGGAGCAGATCGTAAAAAACCAGCAGCGCATTCTGGACTTGTGTCGGACTGAGTTGGTCTACTGCCGAAGGATTCATTGTTTTTATTTCCTCTGGTTTTTCCATTGTTGAATTGATGATGCGAATGACGCGAATCATTTCCTCACGGAGTCAGAGCTGATAAGACATTAGTTTTGGTGCGCCGTCCAGGGAATACGTTGGCGGGACGCCGATGCGGGCGCACCTCGACATTACCGCCGTAGCGCCGACTGGTAGTCGGCTGTATCGCCGGTTGGCAACCGGCAGACCAAGCGTTGGTGGGTAGGCCAGCTTTCGCCGACTACCAGTCGGCGATACAGCCGCTTACCAATCGGCGCTACAAGCCGAAACGTGGTGGCAGTGGCGGGATGAGCCCCGCCGAAGCCACTTTGGGGCACGCAATGTCACCCAGGAATTACACCGAATTGTTACAATTTGATGAATCGGCTTTTGCAAGTGGTTGAGGGGAAATAGGATGGCGAAAAGTGAATCGAAAAACGGTGTAGAAACGGAGTAGAAACGGTGTACTTTTGCGGTGACAATGGGCGTGATGCGTGAAACGTGATGCGTGACGCGTGCGTGATGCGCTGGCGTCTCCATTCGAGCCGTTTCACCGCTTCCCCTGCTCCTGGGGTTTTCCTGGCGCGAAGGAATTGCACTGGTTTAGTGTTGTGACTTTGCAAGTGATTGTGGGACAAGGGGTAGTGAAATACCCCCTTTGAAAACAGCGCAGAAACGGCGCGGAAAAAGTGCAATTTGGGGATGACATTGGCGTGAAACGTGAACCCGCCTTCGCTCTGATGCTCCGGCGCGGCAAGACGTGAAACGTGAAAACCGGGCAAAAACTTCCGGGTGGCATTTGGGAGGGTACGGGCGTGACCACGCGAAAG
>Ga0181517_10000700_pt1 | contig 43141 bp, 37 predicted proteins | sample PEATcosm2014_Bin_31_FD_119748 | JGI IMG/M metagenome (GOLD analysis project Ga0181517, IMG submission 119748) | Peatland microbial communities from MTU Mesocosm Facility, Houghton, MI, USA - PEATcosm2014_Bin01_30_metaG | ecosystem: Environmental > Terrestrial > Soil > Wetlands > Peat | place... | reverse complement strand
TCGCGGAGGCGCGCAATCAGCGCTTGAGGGTTGTCCGTGAGAACGGCTGGCTCCGTTGCTGCGAAGAAATGGATTGTGTCGCCGGGGATGGCGACCGTGTAGGGGTAGACCTGGTCAAGCGTGTGCTGAATGCAGCGCAAGAAGTCGGCCAAATCCGGGCTCATGGTTTCCTCCGACGAACGGAGTTCGAGGGCCAGCAGACCGCCCGGCGCGAGATGTGCGCGCGCTGAGCGAAAGAACTCGACGGTATAGAAGCGGTTCAACTGCGCGGTCTGCGGGTCGGGCAGATTGAGAATGATCGCGTCAAATTTGTCCTCGGTGGCGCGCAGGTAGTGTCGGCTGTCGGCATAATGCACGTGGACACGGGAGTCGGTTGCAATCGCCGCTACCTGTGCGGGAATGAACTGGCGCGCGAATCCGATCAGCGCGGGGTCAAGCTCAACGTAGTCGATGCGCTTGACAGTTGGATGCTTGAGGGCTTCGGCAATGCTGCCGTTGATGCCGCCGCCGATGAGCAGGACGCGCCGGGGCGCCGGGTGCTCCAGCAGAGCATAGTGAACACCTTCTTCCGCCGCGCTGGGGTCAGGCACATTGGCGAGAAGCAGTCCGTTTGAGTAAATGCTTCGCAGGCTGCCGGTTTCAATCGCAGCGAGATTTCCATAGATGGAGTCGCGCGAGGCGAGCAGGTGAAATCCTTGCCATAATCGCGTCTGCGCCGATCGTTCGAGCGTTGGCGCCAACAGTGTCAGCAGGGGGACCAAGCCCAGAGAAGCAGTGATGACAATGGCCACGAACTGCCAGCGGCCATGCCGAAGTAGCAATACCGCTGCCATGCCGAGGTTCAGGACTGCGACGACAGCCGCAATCTGAAAGGGCTCGAGGAAGCGCAGGAAGAAGATGCTAGCTGCAATGCCGCCGACGGCGGAGCCGAGGGCTTCGAACATGTAGGCCGAACTGGCGGCAGAGCGGGAGGAGAGGCCGCACTCCAATTTGCCCATCCGGGCCGCCGCCACAAACAGCGCCCCGGAAACAATGCAGAACAGGCTCAGGCTTGCCAGCGACGCGAGCAGCATCGGCACCGGACCAACCAACTCTCCCGGCACGGCTTGAAATAAGATTTTCGACGCGCGCAAGGCCCAGATGGAAAGTGGCAGGGCGAAGGCGAGCAGGCAATTGAGCGCGGCAACGGCGCGGCGCGTGCCTCTTTCTTCAAAGGCCATGCGGCTGCCGAGGCCGCTGCCGGTCGCGGTCCAAAGAAGCCAGGTGGCGAGCATGATGCCCATGGACATCTCGTTGCCGTTGAAGACAACGATCAACTCGCGCATCAGTACGATCTGGCCGACGACCGCGCTGAATCCTGTGAGCGCCAATGCGTTTCTTGCGGCAATGGCCGGTTTGTGCGCGGGGACGTGATGGAAGGGTTGTGTCACCAAGGGGGAATTAGAATTCAGCCGGTGCAAAAGAAGCAAGAATCGTCTTGCCGCTGGAGATGCTGAGGACCGGGAGGTCCTCAGCACAGCCGGCCGGGAGGCCAGCGCCACTTTTTCCTGCTTTGCTCTGATTTTTTGCGAACAGTAAAGATGCCGATTAGTCTTTTATTGTGTTTGCGTTACAGGAAGTTATTCACCCGAGTTCTGCATAATTCCGTAGCCTTGAAAGCCGGACCAAACCACGGAAAGCGGAGCGGTTTCCGGGCAGCAATTTGTCCGTTGAACAGGTGACAGACGTCACAGCAGCCCTTCTGGGCAGGGCGTAGATTCACATGGGCTCTGAGGAGTATATGCGGTGCCCTTGGAAGGCAGCTTTGTGACGAAGCGGGCAAGGCTGGGCGGTTCGATTGCGGTGAGTTGCGCAAGTGGTGGCACTCCAATGTGGGTCAAATGCAAGCGCGCGGACAGAGGCAATCGAATATGAATTGGCGCAAAGAGTATCAGGGCAAGTGCGTGGGTGCGGCCCAGGCGCTTGAGGCAGTGCACTCCGGCGAGCGCATCTGGGTACAGTCGGGATGCGGCACGCCCTCCGTGCTGCTGGATGCATTGGTTGCCCGCGCCGCCGATTTACGCGACGTCGAAATCGTGCATATGAAGACGCTCGGCATTGCCGAGTACACCAAGCCGCAATACGCGGGGCACTTTCGCCATAGCGGATTGTTTCTTGGCGAGAATGTGCGCGAAGCTGTTTGCGCTGGCCGCGCCGACTACACACCTATTTTCTTGAGCGAGATTGAAGGCCTGTTCCTGAGCGGCGCCATGCCGCTGGATGTGGTGCTGATGCAGGTCTCTCCGCCGGACGATCACGGGTTCGTAAGCCTGGGAACCACGGTGGACAGCACACTGACCGCCGCGCGCTGCGCGAAACGGGTGATTGCCGAAGTGAACGAGCGCATGCCGCGCACCCACGGCGAGACCAATATTCATGTCAGCCACATCTCCGCTGTGGTCGAGACCTCACGGCCGCTGCTCGAATTCAAGGCGGAGCCGTTTACCGAAGTGCAGCGCAGGATTGGGGAGAATGTTGCGTCGCTGATTCCCGATGGAGCAACGCTGCAAACCGGGATCGGCGGAATTCCGGACGCGGTGCTGGCGTGCCTAACCGACAAGCGCGACCTTGGAATCCACACCGAGATGTGCTCGGACGGAGTGATCGACCTGATCGAGGCCGGTGTGCTTACAGGCGAGCGGAAATCGCTGCACCGGGGCAAGGCTGTGGTTTCGTTCGTGCTCGGGTCGCAGCGGCTCTTCGATTTCGTGGACCAGAATCCGAGCTTCGAGTTTCGTTCGATCTCCTATACCAACGATCCGTTCGTGGTGGCGCAGAACGACCGCATGGTGGCCATCAATTCAGCGCTGCAGGTGGACATGACCGGTCAGGTTTGCGCGGACTCGCTGGGAGTCAAGCCTTTCAGCGGTTTTGGCGGACAAATTGATTTCATTCGTGGAGCCGCGCGGTCCAAAGGCGGAGTACCGATTATCGCGCTGCCGGCGACTGCGTGCGGCGGCCGCGTATCGCGCATTGCGACGGTGCTTGAGCCGGGAGCCGGGGTGGTGACTTCGCGCGCGGATGTGCATTACGTGGTGACCGAATTTGGAATTGCGTACCTGCATGGCAAGACGCTGCGGGCGCGGGCTGAAGCGTTGATTAGGATTGCCGATCCGCGCTTTCAGGCGGAACTTGAAGACTTTGCCGTGCGCTCGCATTACATGGAGCGGAAAGCGCCGGTATTTGCATGAGTTTTTTGTTGCGGTTGAACAGGAGCGTCGAATGAACGATACGGAAAAACGCGACCGTGGGGTATTGAGGGTCGACGTGGACGAATGCAAGGGGTGTGGGCTGTGCATGGATGCCTGCCCGCCCAAGGTCATCGGTTTGAGCGAACGGCTGAACCACTACGGCTATCGCACGGCGACTTACGCAGGCAAGGGATGCACGGGCTGCGGAATCTGTTTCATGGTTTGCCCCGAACCGGGAGCGATTACGGTATACAAAGTGGCCAAGGTTGCCACGGTGGCGGCAGGTACGGGCGTTGCGGGAGTGAGCCAATGCACAAGCAACTGATGAAGGGAAACGAAGCGATTGTGAGGAGCGCGATTCTCGCCGGATGCCGCGGTTTCTACGGGTACCCCATCACCCCGGCAAGCGAGATTACCGAGGTTGCAGCGCTCTATATGCCGCAGGCGGGCGGAGTGTTTCTGCAGGCCGAGAGCGAAGTTGCAGCCATCAACATGCTCTACGGCGCGTCGTCGGCGGGTGTTCGCTGCATGACGGCCTCCAGCGGACCGGGAATCAGCCTGATGCAGGAAGGCATCAGCTACATGGCAGGCGCCGAGCTGCCATGCGTCATCGCCGACATCACCCGCGGCGGGCCCGGCCTGGGAAACATCGGGTCAGAACAGGGCGACTACCACCAGGTGGTGAAGGGCGGCGGCAACGGCAACTACAGAACCATTGTGCTGGCGCCGCACTCCGCGCAAGAGATGGCGGATTTGACCGCACTAGCCTTTGAATTGGCGGATAAGTACCGGACCCCGGTGGTGCTGCTTGCCGATGGATTTGTCGGGCAGATGATGGAGCCGGTCGAGTTTCCGCAAACCGCAACCGAACCGCAATTGCCGGATTGGGCGGTTGCCGGAACGGCTGCGTCACGCGGCAATCTGATTACTTCGCTGCGCATTGAAAACGACGAGCTCGAAGCGCATGTGCTCAAGTTGGAAGCCAAGTACAAGCGCGCCGAGGAACAGGAAGTGCGCGCTGAAGAGTGGTATGCCGAGGATGCGGAAATTGTGCTGGTGGGTTACGGAATTGTGGGCCGCATCTTGAAGGCGGTTACCGCAGAGGCTCGCGCCGCCGGCATCAAGGTGGGTGTTCTGCGGCCCATCACTCTCTATCCCTTCCCGGAGAAGCATTTCCAGAGGCTGGCCAAGCGGGCGCGTGTCTTTGTGGTTGTGGAGATGAGCACCGGCCAGCTTGTTGAAGATGTGCGGCTGGCGCTGAACGGCATCAGGCCGGTCGAGTTCCTGAGCCGCGTGGGCGGAAACATTCCGTCGCACGACGATGTTCTCAAGTTTGTTGAAGAACTGGCGCGGCGCTACCAGCCGGTTGTGAGGCCCACAAAGGAGCAGATGGCTCATGTCTAGCGAATTGATTCCAGGTTATGAAGTGGCGCATGCAAAGTCGAAGGCATTCTACGATCGCTACGAGCGCAAGGGCGAGTTGCATCATCAGACGCACTATTGCCCGGGCTGCGGGCACGGTAACGTATCCAAGATGCTGGCCAGGGCCATCGATGAACTGGGCATCCAGGATCGCACGATACTGATCAGCCCGGTTGGCTGCTCGGTATTCGGCTATTACTACTTCGACGTGGGCAACATCCAGGCCGCGCACGGGCGCGCTCCGGCGGTGGCCACTGCGGTGAAGCGGAGCCGGACCGACAGCATCGTGATCGCCTACCAGGGCGACGGCGATCTGGCGGCCATCGGTTCTGGAGAGATTCTGCATGCGGCCAATCGCGGCGAGAACATCACCGTCATTTTTGTGAACAACGGCATCTACAGCATGACCGGCGGGCAGGTGGCCCCAACCACGCTGATCGGCCAGAAGAGTCTCACAACGCCGCTGGGCCGCTCCGTGGCCAATGAGGGCTACCCATTGCATGTGAGCGAATTGCTGGCCACGCTGGAGGCTCCGGTCCACATTGAACGCGTGGGACTGGGAGACGCCAAGCAGATTGTGCAGGCGACCCGGGCCATCAAGAAGGCGTTGGAGAACCAGGTTCGCGGATTGGGCTTCTCGCTCATCGAGGTGCTCTCGCCCTGCCCGACAATCTCGAAGATGTCCGCGGTAGACGCGCAGCATTGGGTACGCGACGTGATGGAGAAGACCTTTCCGCTGGGCGTCTTCTGTGATCGAACCAAGGAAGCGCATCCGAGGCCGCCGCTGGCGCCGCCGCCGGCATTGGCTGAACTTCCGCGAATCCTCGGAGTTGCTGCAGATGAACTGCCGACAGGCCACGCCGGGGCGGGCAAACGGGCTGAAAATGTAGACCTTCATGTTCGGGTTGCGGGGTTTGGGGGCCAGGGAGTTCTGCTGTTGGGCGAGATTCTTGCCGAGGCGGGGTTGGACGCAGGGCTCGAGGTTTCGTGGTTGCCGTCCTATGGGCCAGAGATGCGTTCGGGCACGTCAAATTGCCACGTCCGTCTCTCCAGCAAGACAATCGACTCACCCCTGGTGGCGCTGCCCGATGTGCTGGTCGCGATGAACGAGCCTTCGCTGCGGAAATTTGATACCAGTGTGCGGCCCGGCGGGTGGGTGATCTACAACGGCGACGCCTTCCCTGAAGACTGCAAACGGGAAGGCGTGAATGTTCTAGCGCTTCCATTCACCGATATTGCTTACGAACTGGGGGACAAACGGGTGGGCAACATGGTGATGCTGGGCGCCCTGCTGGAAATCGCCAACGCATTGCCGCAGGCAAGTATCGACGCCGCGCTGCGGCGAATGGTGAAAAACCCCAAGTGGGTGGCGCTGGATGAGCGCGCCCTGGAGCGCGGGCGCGCGCTTTTGAAGGAATCGTTAGTCGAGGTGTGAGATGAAGGCAGAAGCAGATCCGAATCTGATTGTGTATTTCAACGGACGGTACATGCCCATGCACCAGGCGCAGGTGGGAATCCTGACCCATGCATTGCACTATGGAACCGGGGTGTTTGAAGGCATTCGCGCTTATTGGGACAAAGCCGAAGGCGAGATGTTTCTCTTGCGTCCCGCTGAACACTACGAACGATGGAAGCAGAATTGCGGTATTTTGCGCATTGGGGTTCCCGCGTCGACAGAAGAGTTGTGCGCCATCACGCTGGAGTTGATGCGGCGAAACAATTTGCACACCGACGCCTACATTCGTCCGCTGGCTTACAAGAGCGCCGAACGGGTGGGAGTGGCTACTGACGACGAGGACGCCTTTGCCATCGTGGCTATGCCGTTTGGCGACTACCTGCACAACGACAAGGGGCTGCATGTCGGCGTAAGTTCATGGCGGCGGGTCGAAGACAACGCGATTCCTGCGCGCGGGAAAATCTGCGGAGCCTACGCGAACTCAGCGCTGGCCACCGACGACGCGCGGCGCTGCGGATTCGACGAAGCGCTCTTCCTGAATGAGAGCGGGCATGTGGCCGAGGGCGCAACTTGCAACCTGTTCATGGTGCGCAAAGGCAAGCTGATCACGCCGGCGGTCACGGAGAACGTTCTGGAAGGCATTACCCGTGACTCTGTGATGGAACTGGCCCAGCGTGAACTTGGGCTCCAGGTGGTGGAACGCGCCATCGACCGCAGCGAACTCTACCTGTGTGACGAACTGTTCTTTACCGGGACGGCTGTTGGCGTCATGCCCATTGTGCGGGTGGATCACCGGCCGGTGCGGAATGCCGAAATTGGATTGATCACAGCGCAGATGCGGCAGTTGTATTTCGACGCGACGCACGGACATATACAGGCTTACCGGAGGTGGCTGGCGCCGGTTTACAAATCGCAGAAGCCGCGGTTGGAAGAGACGGCTTTGCCAGCTTAGCCAGGAGCGGGTCGGGCACCCGCCAACAGATGCGGATGCGGCGACCCTGTTCAGAGCAAGGAGGAAAAAGATGCTCACGACCACGATGACAGGGAACGCTTATGACGTAGCCCTGGAGAACTTTGACACAGCCGCAGACGCGATGAGTCTGGAAAACGATGTTCGGGAGATGATCAAGTATCCCGAACGGATCCTGACAGTGACGGTTCCGGTGCGCATGGACAACGGGCACATCCACCGTTTTGAGGGCTACCGCGTGCAGCACAGCATGGTGCGCGGACCGGCCAAGGGCGGCATCCGCTACCACCCGCAGGTCACGCTTGACGAGGTGAAGGCGTTGGCCACCTGGATGACGTGGAAGTGCGCGGTGGTGAACATTCCGTTTGGCGGGGCCAAGGGCGGAATCACCTGCGATCCAAAGCATATGTCCCAAGACGAACTGCAGCGGATGACCAGGCGCTACACCAGCGCGATACTGCCGCTGATCGGTCCGGAGAGAGACATCCCCGCGCCGGACGTTTACACCAACTCGCAAACCATGGCCTGGATCATGGACACCTACAGCATGACCAAGGGATATCCGATTCCCGGCGTGGTGACCGGAAAGCCCATCAGCCTGGGGGGCTCGCTGGGCCGTAACGAGGCAACCGGGCGCGGCGTCTTTTATACCATTCAGAGCGCTTGCGGACATTTGAATATGAAGTTGGCCGGCGCAACCGTCGTAGTGCAGGGATTTGGAAACGCAGGCTCGATTGCGGCGCAGCTTCTGCACGAAGCCGGCGCCAAGGTGATCGCAGTCAGCGATTCAACTGGCTGCGTTTATAACAAGAACGGACTGAATATTCCTGAACTGATCCACATGAAGGTTCTGGTTGGGCATGTGGAGGGCTTCCCGGAGAGCGAACCGATTACGCCAAGCCAGTTGCTGGCCCTGAAGTGCGACATCCTGGTGCCGGCGGCCTTGGAGAACACGGTCCATGCAGAGAATGCGGCCACGCTGGGCGCAAAGATTGTTGCTGAAGCGGCCAACGGGCCTCTGACTCCGGCTGCGGACAGGATTCTGGAGAGCAAGGGAGTGTTCATCATTCCAGATATTCTGTGCAATGCCGGCGGTGTCACCGTCTCGTATTTTGAATGGGTGCAGGATGAGCAGCACCTGTTCTGGGATGCGCAGGACGTTTACGACCGCCTGGAGAGGGTGATGAAGACCTCGTTCCGCGACGTACTCAAGATCCAACAGGAACGGAAGGTTCCCATGCGCATTGCCGCGAACATTCTCGGCATCGGGCGCGTGGCTGAGGCGGTGAAACTGCGCAGCATCTATCCGTAGGAAGGTGCCGGTATGCCGGCCGACTTCTGCGGTTTTGGAAGTGCGGCCAATCGAGGTCTGAGGTGTCCCATCCTTCCGACAAGAAAAAGAGGCGTCGAAAGCATGGGACACCCAGCCTTTATGAGCCGGTCAGAGCGGGCCGTCGAGGCCTGAGGGTATCCCGGCTGTCTTCAGGTGTCCCGTATGTCGGTCCACGTAGCGTCGCCTAAACGCTGAAAAATGGCGAATTTGGGTTGAAAGTCGACGCCCAGGCGGGGGTGTGCCCCAAGGAAGTTCTGCTTTTTAACGAATTTTTCGCTATATTAGAGACTTCAGCCTTGTCCAAGCACGGCCATGCCTGCTCTGGCGGACCTCTTTTTTTAGAAACATTGGGGGATTTTCCCCTTCGAGGAATCGCAGGCGGCGGTGTCTTTCAAACCAGAACGCATTCTGTACGGAAAGATTTCATCGAGAAGGTTGCCATGAATCCATTGGATTGTCGTCCCCGCACACCTCATATTCAGGGTCTCTATCATCCGCAGAATGAGCACGATGCCTGCGGAATGGGGTTGGTCGCCAGCATTCGCGGCGAGAAGAGTCACGATATTATCCGCAAAGGCCTCGAGGTGCTCATCAACCTCACCCATCGCGGCGCGGCAGGTTGCGATCCCGAGACTGGCGATGGCGCAGGCATCCTGATCCAGATTCCGCACATGTTTTTTGCCCGCGAGTGCGGCGAACTGGGGATGCAATTGCCCGACGCTGGCGCCTATGGCGTGGCCATGTGTTTTCTGCCGGTTGAGAAGCACAGCCGTCTGCAGTGCGAAGGCGTTTTCGAGCGCATCGCCCAGGAAGAGGGCCTGGCCGTCTTCGGCTGGCGCGATACCCCGGTCAACGGCGACTCGATTGGCCGCGAAGCGCGTGCCTCTCAACCTTATATAGAGCAGCTTTTTGTAGGCCGCCCCAACGGTCTGGATGAGGACGGCTTCGAGCGCCTGCTTTACCGCGTCCGCCGCCGCACGGAGAACGAGATTGCCGATTCGGAAATTGAAGGCAAGGAGATGTTTTATATCCCCTCGTTTTCGTGTCGCACCATTATTTACAAGGGCCTTATGCTGGCTCCGCAGATTGAGAAGTTCTACTTTGAACTGGCCAATCCGCTGGTCACCAGTGCACTCGCCCTGGTTCACCAGCGCTTCTCGACCAATACCTTCCCCAGTTGGAAACTCGCCCACCCCTACCGCTATGTGGCCCACAACGGCGAAATCAACACCATCCGCGGCAACATCAGTTGGATGAACGCCCGCCAGTCGGTTTTGGCAAGTCCGTTCTACGATGGTCAGATTGACAAGCTGTTTCCGGTGATTACTCCCGATGGCAGCGATTCGGGTTCGCTGGATAACGCCGTCGAGTTTCTATTTCAATCGGGCCGCTCGCTGCCTCACGTCATGGCCATGCTCATCCCTGAAGCCTGGGCCGGCAATCCGGACATGGATGACGACAAGCGCGCCTTCTACGAGTACCACGCATCGCTGATGGAGCCATGGGACGGGCCGGCGGCAATCGCCTTTACCGATGGCCGCGTAATTGGCGCCACTCTGGACCGCAATGGCCTTCGCCCCGGCCGCTACGTGGTGACCAAGGACGACCTGGTCGTGCTGGCCTCGGAGGCCGGTGTGCTTGAGGTTCCGGCCAAGGATGTGCGCAAAAAAGGCCGTCTGCAGCCGGGCCGCATGTTCCTGGTGGATACAGTCCAGAAGCGCATAATCTCCGATGCCGAATTCAAGAAAGAGCTGGCCGCTCGTCAGCCGTACGCAACCTGGCTCAAGGAGCAGCAGGTCACACTCGATCAGTTGCCCGAGCCGTCGCGGGTGATTGCATCGAATCCCGAAACGCTGCTGCGCCGCCAGCGCGCTTATGGTTACACGGAAGAAGACCTTCGGGTGCTGCTCGGCCCCATGGGCGCTCGGGGCGAAGAGCCCATCGGCTCCATGGGAACGGATGTGCCGCTGGCTTGCCTTTCGGATCGCCCGCAGCCGCTGTTCAACTATTTCAAACAGTTGTTCGCACAAGTCACCAATCCGCCCATCGATCCCATTCGCGAAGAGCTGGTGATGTCGCTCATCAGTTACATCGGCACCGAGCGCAACATTCTGGACGAAACGCCTGAGAACTGCCACACGTTGAAGCTGCCGCATCCCATCCTGACCAATCGGGATTTGGAAAAGCTGCGCCGCGTCTCCTCTGGCGATTTGCTGGCCACCACGCTGCCTGCACTCTTCCGCGCCGCGGACGGCGAGAAGGGACTGAAGCACGCGCTTGACGATCTTGGCGCGCGCGCCTCGCTGGCGGTGAACTCAGGCTATACGCTGTTGATCATCTCGGACCGCGGTGTTGACGCCACGTACGCGCCGATTCCCAGCCTGCTGGCCATGGCCGCTGTACACAACCGCCTGGTGCGCGAGAAGACCCGCACCCTGGTTGCGTTGATTATTGAAAGCGGCGAGCCGAGGGAAGTGATGCATTTCGCCCTGCTCATCGGCTACGGCGCCAGTGCCATCAATCCCTACCTGGCCATCGAGACGCTCCATGACCTGAAGCGGCTTGGCCTGCTGCCGCACAGTGTCACGGCGAACCATGCCGAGAAGAACTTCATCAAGGCAATTAACAAGGGGCTGTTGAAGACCTTCTCGAAGATGGGCATCAGCACCCTGCAGAGCTATCGCGGCGCGCAGGTGTTTGAGGCCGTCGGACTGAACAAGTCACTGATTGACTCCTACTTTGTCGGGACCGCTTCGCGCATTGAGGGCGTAGGCCTTGACGTGCTGGCGAAGGAAGCGCAGATGAAGCACGCGCACGCCTTCAAGCCGCTTACCGAGTCGGAGACCGAACTAGTTGTCGGCGGGCACTACCAGTATCGCGAGGGCGGCGAATATCACCTGCTCAATCCACTGACCATCAGCAAGGTGCAGAACGCGGTGCGGCAAAATAATCCGGCGACGTTTCAGGAATACACCGATCTGCTCGACGATCAGAACCGGCACCTGTGTACACTGCGCGGATTGATGCAGCTTAAGTATGCAGACAAGCCCATCCCCATTGAGGAAGTGGAGCCGGCCAAGGAGATCGTAAAACGCTTCACCACCGGCGCCATGAGCTTTGGGTCGATCAGCAAGGAAGCGCATGAGACCCTGGCCATCGCCATGAACCGCCTGGGCGGCATGTCGAATACCGGCGAGGGCGGGGAAGACGAGGAGCGTTTCAAGCCCGACGCCAACGGCGACTCGCGCCGCTCGGCGGTGAAGCAGGTGGCCAGCGGACGCTTCGGCGTGACAACCAACTATCTTGTGAATGCCGACGAGCTGCAGATCAAGATGGCGCAGGGCGCAAAGCCCGGCGAGGGCGGACAGTTGCCCGGACACAAGGTGGATGAGGTCATTGCGCGCATACGCCACTCCATCGCCGGCGTGGGACTGATCTCTCCGCCGCCGCACCACGACATCTACTCCATTGAAGACTTGGCGCAACTGATCTACGACTTGAAGAATGTCAATCCCAAGGCCCGCATTGCTGTGAAGCTGGTCTCTGAGGTTGGCGTGGGCACGGTGGCCGCAGGCGTCTCCAAGGCGCATGCTGACGTGGTGCTCATCTCCGGCGACAGCGGCGGTACCGGCGCTTCGCCGCTCAGTTCCATCAAACATGCTGGGCTACCCTGGGAGCTTGGTCTTGCGGAGACGCAACAGGTGCTGCTGCTGAACGATCTGCGCAGCCGCATCAAGGTGCAAACCGACGGCAAGCTGCAGACTGGCCGCGACGTGGTGATTGCCGCGCTGCTGGGTGCCGAGGAATTCGGATTTGCCACCATGCCGCTGGTGGCCTTGGGTTGCATCATGATGCGCAAGTGCCACCTGAATACCTGCTCGGTGGGCATTGCAACGCAGGATCCTGTGTTGCGTGAGCGGTTCAAGGGTCAGCCCGAGCACGTAATCAACTTCTTCTTCTTTATAGCCGAACAGATGCGCCAGCACATGGCCAAACTCGGCTTCAAGACAGTGGACGATATGGTAGGCCACGTGGAGCGGATTGATGCCACGCTGGCAGACGCGCACTGGAAGGCGAAGGGCATTGATCTTTCGTCCATCCTCTACGCGCCTTCGCTGCCTTCGCGCGTGGCGCGGCGCAAGATGCAGGCCCAGGATCACGGGCTCGACAAGGCCCTCGATCACGCTCTGATTGCGCAGGCTGCGCCGGCACTCAAATCCAAGAAGAGAGTCACCGGCAGCTTTGCCATCCGCAATGTGCATCGCACGGTGGGCGCCATGCTGGGCGGAGAAATCGCACGCCGCTACGGCTCGGCGGGTCTTCCAGACGAGACCATTCACTTCAACTTCCAGGGCTCGGCCGGACAGAGCTTTGGAGCCTTTGTGCCGAACGGCGTCACGCTCGAACTCGAAGGCGACTCCAATGATTATTTAGGAAAGGGACTCTCCGGCGGGCGCATCATCGCTTATCCTCCCAAGACTTCGAGCTTCCTGCCCGAAGAGAGCATTCTCGTCGGCAACGTGGTGCTCTATGGCGCCACAAGCGGAGAGGTTTTCCTGAACGGAATTGCCGGCGAGCGCTTTGCCGTTCGCAACTCCGGCGCTACAGCGGTGGTGGAGGGCGTAGGCGACCACGGATGCGAATACATGACCAACGGCACTGTGGTTGTGCTGGGCTCGACTGGGCGTAACTTTGCCGCTGGCATGAGCGGTGGTCGCGCTTTCGTCTTCGACGACCAGGGCGACTTCTCCACGCGCCGCTGCAACAAGGCGAGCGTAGACCTGGAGCCGCTTGTCTCGCCGGAAGACGTGGCCGAGGTCCGCGGCCTGCTTGAGCGCCACCGCGACCTTACCGGCAGCCCACGCGCCGCCTGGATTCTGGAACACTGGGCCGACGCGCAACCCTGCTTCATCAAGGTCTTCCCGCACGAGTACAAGCGGGTGCTGGGTGTCGAGCGCGTCGAAGATGTATATGTTTCCCCCACAACTTCGTCGTCGCTGGTGGCGGCTTCTGCAGAGGTGCAACATGGGTAAGGTGACAGGGTTTTTAGAAATTCAGCGCGAACAACCCACCCGCCGCAACGCCGAGGAGCGCGTAAAGGACTGGTTCGAAATCTACGAGCCTTTCCCTGAAGAAAAGCAGCGCGATCAAGGCGCGCGCTGCATGGATTGCGGCGTGCCTTTTTGCCACACCGGCTGCCCGGTCAACAACCTTATTCCCGACTGGAACGACCTGGTTTACAACAGCCGCTGGGAGTATGCGATCAGGCGTCTGCACGCCACCAATAACTTTCCGGAATTTACGGGCCGCATTTGCCCGGCGCCTTGCGAGGCTGCATGCGTGCTGGGGATTGACCAGCCGCCCGTTTCGATTAAAGTCATCGAACGCAGCATCGTTGAGCGCGCCTGGGAGGAGGGCTGGATTCACCCCGAGCCTCCCGAGCAGAACACGGGCAAGCGTGTAGCCGTTGTGGGCAGCGGTCCTTCCGGACTGGCGGCGGCTCAGCAGTTGCGGCGCGCTGGCCACTCGGTCACCGTTTATGAGAAAGCCGACCGCATCGGCGGACTGTTGCGCTACGGAATTCCCAACTTCAAGCTGGAAAAGCACGTCATCGACAGGCGCATTCAGCAGATGCGGGCTGAAGGCGTCACATTCGTGACCAATGCGCACGTGGGCGTAAGTGTGCCCATTGAAACCCTCACCGGTCACTACGACGCCATCCTGCTTTGCGGCGGCGCAGAGCATCCGCGCGACCTCAACATCCCCGGCCGCGAGTTGAAGGGCATCCACTACGCGATGGAGTTTCTCCCGCAGCAGAACCACCGCAACGAGGGCGACTTTGTGGATCCGGCCACGGCAATCAGCGCCAAAGGCAAGCGTGTGCTGATTATCGGCGGCGGCGACACCGGCGCAGACTGCCTGGGCACCAGCCACCGTCAGGGCGCCAAGAGCGTTCACCAAATTGAAATCATGCCCAAGCCACCCGAGCAGCGCGCCGCATCAACCCCGTGGCCAATGTGGCCTTTGCAGTTGCGCACTGAAGCTGCGCACGAAGAGGGCGGAATCCGCGACTGGAGCGTGAACAGCGTCAACTTTACCGGGGACGATGAGGGTAACGTCAAGCAGGTACACGCGCTGCGCGTAGGACCGCCGCCAAAGTTTGAACCGATTGCCGGTTCGGAGTTCACATTGGACGTGGACTTGGTGTTGCTGGCCATGGGCTTTCTGGGCCCAGTGCGCAATGGCATGATTGAGCAATTGGGCGTGACTCTGGACAACCGCGGCAATATTGCCACCAACGGGAATTACATGTCATCCGTCGAGGGAGTATTCGCGGCGGGCGACATGCGGCGCGGCCAATCCCTGGTGGTGTGGGCCATCTCTGAGGGCCGCAAGGCCGCAGCGGCCGTTGACCAGTATCTCGCCGAGAAGGCCGAGAAGCAGAGCGATCGTCACCACGCACACGCGTAGAGTTTCTTAAATAGACAGAGGGAATACGCATGCGGTTGCGAAGTGCCGGCAATCGCGACGTGACCAGCGATCCGCCAGCCGCGCGGGTCGCGATGGTCGCTGGCCTGGAATACAGAGGCTCGGGAGCCTGGCGCGGGTTTCCGTCATGACCGGGCCGAACAGCTTAAATAGAGCGATTCTCTTGACAAAGGTCTCTGGCCGCAACTAATGTTAACGTTTTCAGACCGAAAGGCAGATGCACTGTGGCATTCCTGGCGCTGGACATCGGATCGTCGGAATTGAAGGTTGCCGTCTACGACGCGGACGGCCGATGTTTGTCCTCCGTCACGACCGAAGTAGAAGGAGCCCTGGTAAGCGGCGCCCGCGCGGAGCTTGATCCGGAGCAGTTCTGGCGATCCGTTTGCGACGGAATTTCGGAGATTTGCCGGCCCCTGCGCACCCCGCTCATGGCAGCCTCTATCTCCAGCCAGGGAGAGAGTTTCCTGCCGCTTGACGCGGATGGCAAGGCGCTTGGAAACATCATTCTGAACATCGATTCCAGGGCCGTCGTGGAGATGGATGAGTTCTCGGCGGAATTTGGAAAGAGCCGGCTCTATCAACAAACCGGGCTGCCCGCCCATCCGATGTATTCCTTGCCGAAAATTGCATGGCTCCGGAAGAACCAGCCGGAAGTCTTCGGAAAAACCGCGAAATTTGTCTGCTTGGAGGACTACATCCTGCACCGCCTGGGCATGGAGCCAGCCATCAGCAGTCCGCTGGCTTCGCGAACCATGGGCCTCGACATTCATCGCGACCAATGGGCCGGGGAGTTGCTCGACTTTGCAGGGGTTACATCCAGGCAATTCTCCCGCGTTGCGCCGTCGGGAACCGCGGTTGGAGAAGCCGCTCCCGCCATTGCCGCCGAGTTGGGGCTCACGCCGGGCGTGCTGTGGTCTGCCGGTGGTCATGATCAGGTGTGCGCATCCATCGGCGCCGGGGCGCAAGGTGTGGGCACGGTGGCAGACGGAACCGGAACGTTTGAATGCATCAGCGCGCCCTTGGAGAAGCCGCTGCTGACCGATGCCAGCCTTGCGGCAAACTTGCCTTGCGAAAGGCACGCCATTGCCGGGCAGTTTCTCACACTCGCTTACGGTCCCGGCGGAATCGCCTTGAAGTGGCTCCGGGACAACTGCAGCCGTGGACTTATGGCGCAGGCAAGCGGATCAGGGAAGTCAGCCTACGAGTTGATGCTTGCGGATGTTCCCGACGCACCGACAGGCCTGTTCTTCTTCCCGTATCTTCTGGGTACGGGTACGCCGTGGCTCGACAGCGAGGCAAAGGCAACCATCTGGGGCCTGACCAGCTCTACGACGAATCAGGATTTGGTGAAGGCGGCGCTTGAAGGCGTCTGCTACGAGATGCGCTGGAACCTGGACATCTTCGAGAATACCGGGATCCATGTGGACCGCATTCTGGCGGTCGGGGGCGGGGCCAAGTCCGCGATGTGGCTGCAGTTGAAAGCCGACATTTACGAGCGCCCGGTGGTCGAGGTGCCAGGGGAAGCCAGCTCCAGGGGCGCGGCAATCTGCGCGGGGGTGGGTGTAAACGTATTCAGCGGCTGGCGCGAGGCCATCGGCACCCTCGTCAAAACCGGCCGCGTCTTTGAGCCGCGTCCAGAGAAATCGCGGCAGTATCAGGATCTGTTCGCACAATACAAGCAACTCGCACAACGGCTCTACGGCTATCGTTCCTAGCCTTCGGGCCAAGCAAGAAAACAGGAGAGCACGCATGAACCGCAATACCATTGGCGTCATCGTAGGCAACAGGGGAATTTTTCCCGACAGCGTAGCTCGCGACGGCCGCGAAGAAATCCTGGCCGTGCTGAAGAGTCAGGGCTTTGATGCAATTTGTCTCACGCCGGAAGATAGCAAGTTCGGCACCGTTGAGTCGCTCACCGACTCCACAGCCTGTGCCGAGTTATTCCGCCGCAATGCCGATAAGATCGATGGCATCCTGGTAACTCTCCCTAACTTCGGCGACGAGCGCGGAATTGCCAACGCCATTCGCATGTCTGGGTTGAAAGTTCCGGTGTTAGTGCAGGCCTTCCCGGACAAACTTGACCGGTTCGCCATGACTTATCGCCGGGACGCTTTCTGCGGTAAGTTCTCGGCTTGCTCCAACCTTTCGCAATATAACATCCCATTCACACTTACAACCAAGCACACGGTCTCTCCTGATGCGCCGAGCTTTATCGAAGATCTCCGCAACTTCGGCGCCACTTGCCGGGTGGTGAAGGGCATGAAATCGGTTCGTTTCGGGCAGATTGGCGCGCGGCCGGGCCCGTTCAATTCGGTTCGTTACAGTGAGAAGTTGCTCGAGTATTCCGGCATTACCATCGACACCTTCGATATGGCCGACGTGTTGGGCCGTGTAAGCCGGATAAAGGACAGCGATACCCTGGTGCAGGCCAAGCTTGCCGAAATCCAAAAGTACACCAGCATTGGCCAGGCGCCGCAATCGGCGATTCTGAAGATGGCCAAGGTGGCGATCGTTATCGAGAAGTGGATCGCCGATAACCAACTGGTGGGCTCTGCTGTTCAATGCTGGAGCGCTCTGCAAGACGAACTGGGCATTGTTCCCTGCACCATCATGAGCATGATGAGCAACGGCCTGCTGCCCAGCGCCTGCGAAGTGGACGTGGTGGGCGGCATCGCCATGTATGCCCTGCAACTGGCATCGGGAACGCCCAGCGCCATCGTGGACTGGAACAACAACTACGAAGACGACGAAGATAAATGCGTCATCTTCCACTGTTCGAATTTCCCCAAGCACTTCTACAGTGAACCGACGGTGATGGATGGTCACGAGATGCTCAAGATCAGTTCGGGCCTGGAAAACACGTGGGGAACCTTGCAAGGCCGCATCAAGACGGGACCGATGACCTTCCTGCGTTTGAACACCGACGATGTCATTGGCAAGTTGACGGGTTACGTTGCTGTGGGCGAGTCGCTGCCGGATCCCGCTCCGACGTGGGGCGGCATTGGCGTGGTGCGCATTGCTAACTTGCAGGGCCTGCTCCGCTATATCTGCGAAAAGAACTTTGAGCACCATGTGTCTGTCAGTCTGAGTTCGGTAGGGAAGGGCATGGTAGAGGCTTTGCAGCACTATCTCGGGTGGGAAGTTTATGCGCACGAGATGAATGGGAGTGCGGCAAAGCACTAGGTCTTGATTTATAAGTTGCAATTGAGGCTCGTGGTATCCCAGGTTCCAAAATCGAGACCTGGGATACCCAGCTTTGATACAGAACTTCAAAAAGCTTAGATATAGTCCCGAAATAGTTCTTCTGACGGAGCGGGGATTACTCCGCGGCCAACCAACATTCCATCTTCAGCGGCCACCTTCGAGCCTGCATCCACGGCTGCCTGCACGCTTGAAACATCGCCGGCCATCAGCAGGAATCCCTTGCCGCCGAGAGCCATCGCCAGGTGAATGCGAAGCAGGGTCACGTTGGCCGATTTGACGGCTGCATCCGCAACCTCGATGATGCTGGCCGCGGAAAATGTCTCAATAACCCCGATCGACCGCAACTGCTTGGGATCGATATCGGCGGAGTTTGAAATGGCGGCAAGAACCGAGGGATGGACGCGTGCGATTTGGCGTCGTTCGATCAGCGATGCGCCAGCGGCCGCGCCGCCGGCTTCGACGGCGGCCTGCACAGAGGCCACGTCGCCGGAAACCGCGATGAGGAACTTGCCGGAACAGATGCTGCGCGCCAGCAAGAGCTGAATCTTCGCGGCCTTCAGCATTACGTCTTCAACCCCGTAGCCGGTGGCCACGCTGGAAACTTCGATAAGTCCGATTGAGCTGATTTCAGCCATGACTAGCTTCTCCTCTGTGCAATCTCAATGACCAGCTCCTGACTCAAGCTTCAATGACTACAGCGTCGCTGGTTACTGTTGCTACCCCGTCAATGCTGGCGTGTATCCGGGCGCCGAGTTTGCCCTGTTGCGGAATGGCCAGCAAATCGCCCACCCGAACGCGGTCGCCGGACTTGATTACTGCAACGGCGGGCGCTCCAGCATGTTGCTTCAATGGCAACTTCACTGTGCGCGGCGCAAAGGAATGTTCTTTCAAAGGGCCGATGTTGTTGAAGTCGCTCAGGCCGAGCTTGGCAATCAAGCGGCGCATTGGCACGCGCCGGAACTCCGCCAGAGGATGCGGCGTAATGGATGCCGGATCGCCCTTGAAGGTGAGTCCGCGCTCACGGGCCAGTGGCTTGGCCTGGACACATACGGTTTTGGGGTCCAGATCCTCGGGGCAGGCGTACATGGTGCAGAGGTTGCACTCGCAACAATAGAGGGTGGCCACCATGGCGTCTGCGCCCGTCGAAAAGCCGAGCGACTGCATGGCGCGATGCGGCTGGATGGGGTGTCCGAGTAGAAACCGCGGGCAGAATTCGGTGCAGAAGCGGCATTGGTCGCAGGCCGAGCGGCCGATCCGCTGCACATGCAGCCACGGTGCGTTGTGGCGTTGGATGAGCTTATGCGTTGCCGGCAGCACCACGATACCGCCGGTAGTCTTGGTGACCGGATCGTCCAAGCTGGCCGCGGGCTTAGCCATCATGACGCCACCCAGCAGCACGCCGACGTCGTCTACCGTGGCTCCGCCGGCGGCTTCAATCACTTCGCCGATGGAGATGCCAACGGGAACCCGCAACGTAACGGGCGTAACGACCGCGCCGGCTACTGTCAGATATTTATGTGTTACTGGCCGGTCCAGGCCAATGTTCATCAGGGTTTCAACGTTGGAGACCGCCGCGTCCACGTCTTTCGGCAGCCCGCCGGGCGGAATCACGCGGCCGGTGACCATGTGGACGAGGATGAATTCATCGCCTGCCGGGTACACATCCGGCAAGGGCACCACGTGGACTCCTGAAGGCGCCTGCTTCTCCAGAGCCTCAATAATCTCGTGGTATTTTTCCTTGATGCCGATGGCGCCTTCCGGTGCGCCGACAAGCTCCATGGCCGTCTGCAATCCGCGCAAGAACGGGCCCGCGAAGTGATGCAGCAGTTCCTTGTCCTTGTGCAGCAGAGGTTCGCACTCGGCGGCGTTGGCAATCACCAGCGAGACCTTGGTTTTGAACTTGACGGCGGTAGGGAACCCGCCCCCGCCCGCGCCGACAATGCCCAGTTCCTCAAGACGATCGACAGACGCGTGTTGGGACGAGCGCGCTGTCGAGTCTGTTCGCGAATGTCCCGGATTTGGCGTCATTCAGGCTTAACCTCAGAATTCTGCAAAAACGCGATTGACTCTGACCTAAACTGTACTGTATTCTTCAAGAAAGTTCAAATCGTTTCAAAAGTGTTCACGTATGAAGTGTTTGATCCCAAATATCGGCAGTACTTCGTTCAAGTACCGGGTCCTGGAGATGCCAGGAGAGTCCGTGTTGGCCGAAGGGCGCGTGGAGCGGATTGGCCGGCCGGGCGGTGATTGTCCTGACTATCCGTCGGCTATCGGCAAGTGCCTGGCGGCGATTGCCGGGCCGGGAAAGCCTCTGGCCAGCCCGGCGGAGATTGACGCAATCGGCTTCAAGGTGGTTCATGCCGGGCCGCTGAATGAATCGCAACTGATTGGCGATGGGCTTCTAGCGGCGATGGAAGAGTTCAAATTCATGGCGCCGGCCCACAATCCACCCTATATCGCGGCCATCCAGGCCTTTCGGAAAGAACTCCCCGGCGTCCCGCTGGTCGCGGTCATTGAGACCAGCCCCTACCGCTTCATGGACGAAGCAGCAACCACCTACGCCGTGCCCTACGAGTGGCGCACGCAATTCGGCATTCGCCGCTACGGGTTCCACGGAGCCAGCCATCGCTCAGCGAGTGAGCGGACCCAGGCGCTGCTGGGACGCAAGGATCTGCGCCACATCTCATGTCATCTTGGCGGCAGCTCAAGCATCGCGGCGTTCCGCAACGGCGTGGCTGTGGACGTAAGTATGGGCACGTCGCCGCAATCGGGGTTGCCGCAAAACAACCGGGTTGGCGACATCGACGTCTTTGCCGTGCTGCACATGATGAAGAAACTCAATCTCGATCCGGACCAGATGGCAGCGCTGCTTGGCAGTCGTTCGGGTTTGGCGGGAATCAGCGGCACCTGCGGCGATTTGCGCGATCTGACCGAGGCCGCCGCGGCGGGAAGCAAACAGTCGCAGCTGGCGCTCGATGTTTTCGTGCGGGCAATTCGCCATTATCTCGGGGCATTCATGCTCACGCTGGGCGGCATCGACGCCATTTCGTTTTCCGGCGGCATTGGCGAAAACAGCGCTGACATTCGCGGCGCGGTGTTGAAAGATCTCTCCGCATTCGGTGTTGAAATCGATGCGGAGAAGAACCGGACAATCAAGGGCGAAGGCGCCATTTCAACCGCGGACTCGCCGGTCAAGGTTTTGGTGGTTCCGGCAAACGAAGAGATGATCGTCGCGCGCGAAACGGTGGCTGTTGTAGGCCGCGCAAAGACAAAAGACCAAACATTTGTGGGCCTGCAGGTTGAAGCATAGCCAGTTAGGATTTCACTTGGGAAGCGCAGGATCAAATTCGATGGGGAAGATCAACCGCTCGATGGTTGAGCAGATCGTCCGCCAGGTCGCCCTGGAGTACCTGGGCAAAGGCAACAACGGCGTGGCGCCGGTGCTCACCGTTCAAACTTCGTCGCGCCATATGCATGTTTGCCGCGAAGACATGGACGTACTCTTTGGGCCGGGCTCGGACCTTACCTTCGACCGCCCGCTCTTTCAGGAAGGCAACTTCGCTTCCAAGGAAACGGTCACCATCGTCGGGCCGCGCAACCGGCTGATCTCCAACCTCCGCATTCTCGGGCCCATGCGTAAACAGTCGCAGGTGGAGCTGGCATTCACCGACGCCATCATGCTGGGGTTCAAGGATATTCCAGTGCGTCTTTCCGGCGACATTGCGGGCACTCCCGGCGCCATCATCATCGGGCCCAAGGGCGTGGTTGAACTGAAAGAAGGCCTGATCCGCGCCGCCATCCATGTGCATATGAATCCGCAAGAGGCGGCTTATTTCGGCGTAGCCAAAGGCGACCGCATGAAGCTCCGCATTGGCGGTCCGGCGGGCGTCACCTTCAACAACGTCCACGTGCGCATCGACCCCAAGTCGCGCCTTAACGTCCATATGGACACCGATGAGGCGAATGCGTGCGGGATGCACCTGACCGAAGACATTGAACTTGTGAAATAGGGCAAGCAAAAATCGGGTAACACCAAAGAAGAGAGGAAGCGATGAAGCAAGCGCTTGGAATGATTGAGACGAAAGGCCTGGTTGCTCTGTTTGAAGCCACAGACGCCATGCTCAAGTCAGCAAACGTGACGTTCACCGGCTGGCAGTCCGTAGGTTCCGGACTGGTAACCGCCTTCGTTGAAGGGGACGTGGCCGCGGTAAAAGCAGCTACGGACGCCGGCGCGGAAGCGGCAGCCAGAATCGGCGAGGTGGTCAGCGTTCAGGTGATCAGCCGCCCCCACGATGAACTACCGTCCTTTGTCCAGTCGGACAAAAAGGCCGCGCCTCGCAAGGCTGCCCAGTAGGCAGAGGAGACCAGATGAGTGAAGCAATCGGATTGATCGAAACCAGGGGCCTCGTCGGACTTGTCGAGGCATGCGACGCGATGGTGAAAGCGGCCAGCGTGGAACTTGTAAAGACCGTGCAGATTGGCGGCGGGTATGTCACCGCAATCGTTCGCGGCGATGTGGGCAGTGTGCGCGCGGCGGTTGACGCCGGTGCGGCGGCAGCCAAAGTTGTGGGAGAACTGGTGTCGTCGCATGTGATTGCGCGCCCCCACGATGCCCTCGTTGAAAGCATGTTGAAGTAATACGGAATTGGAGAGCTAGAAATGGCCAATGAAGCAATTGGAATGATCGAGACGAAGGGCCTGGTTGCGCTTGTCCAGGCTACAGACGCGATGTTGAAGGCTGCCAGCGTGGAGTTTGTGGGCTGGAACAAGATCGGCAGCGGTCTTTGCTCGGTCTTTGTTCAGGGCGACGTAGGCTCGGTTCGCGCCGCAGTGGATGCCGGCGCTGCTGCTGCCCGCACCGTGGGAGAAGTGCAGAGCGTGCACGTGATCGCGCGTCCGCACAGCACCATCGGAACCGTACTGCCGAAATAACCGAAAGCGGCGGCCATTGGTCTGCCGCGATCCATGAGGTGAGACGGCATGTTCATAGCGAAAGTCATCGGCAACGTTGTTGCCACCCAGAAGAACGAGAAGTTCCTGGGCATGAAGCTCCTGCTGATTCAACCGCACGTCAGCAAGGACGGCAAACTGCAGGTATCGGGCAGTTCCGTGGTTGCAGTGGATAGTGTTGGCGCGGGAGTGGGCGAGTGCGTGTTGTTTACGCAGGGCAGTTCGGCCCGTCTCACGCCCACCACCAAAGATGCGCCGGTAGACGCGGTCATCGTCGGCATCGTCGATTCTGTCGAAGTCGAAGGCAAAGTGTTGGAGAAGCCATAAATGCAGATTCAGGAAGAAGTGATCGCGGAGATTGCGAGGGAAGTTGTTGCCCGTCTCCGCGTCCAGATGCAGCAGCCGGGTTCTTTCGCCGCTCCGGTCTCCACTGACGCCGCCGGGCAGGATGGTGTGTTCGCCACCGTGGACGAGGCTGTCAATGCGGCATTCGAGGCGCAGAAGAAAGTCGCGGCCATGAGCCTTGAAGATCGCGGCCGCATGACGGACATCATCTGCCGCGTCTGCAATGAGCGCCGCGAGGAGCTTGGCCGGATGGAGATGGAGGAGACCAAGGTTGGCCGCCTCGATCACAAGATTCTGAAGCTCACCAATATGCGGTTTGTGTTGAGCGTGGGCGCCATGCGCAGCGATGCCCGCAGCCGTGAAACCGGCCTGTGCATCATCGAGCGCGCGCCCTGGGGCGTCATCGGCATGATGCTGCCCGTCACTCACTCGGTGCCCACCATGGCTTCCAACGCCATCAACATTTTGGCAGCCGGCAATACCGCAGTCTTCGGGCCGCATCCCTCGGGTCAAAGGGTTGCGCAATATGCGCTGCAACTGTGGAATCGCGAAATCGAGCGCGAGCTTGGCGTTGCCAATGTGCTCACCACGATCCGCGAAGCGAGCATCGAAGCAGCCGGGCAGATCTTCACACATCCCAAAATCGCGCTGCTCTGCGTCACCGGCGGGGCGGCTGTCGCCAAGGCAGCGGCGAAGTCCGGCAAGCGAGTGATCGCAGGTGGTCCCGGCAATCCTCCGGTGGTGGTAGACGAAACCGCCGATCTGGATCGCGCCGCACGAAGCATTATTGAGGGCGGGGGATTCGACAACAACCTGCTCTGCATCGGCGAAAAGGAAGTCTTCGTCGTTGCGTCAGTCGCCGACGCGTTTATCCAGGCCATGCGCCGCGCTGGTGCATTCCAGTTGGATGCGGCAGCGATCGAACGGCTCTCGAAGGCTGCGTTTACCTTCGAAGGCGACGGCGTGGGATGCGGTCGAGCCCACCTGAAGAAGGACCTCGTCGGCAAAGACACTGCGGTGCTCGGTGCTGCGGCCGGCGTGCGCGTGCCTGCCGGAACCGATCTGCTGTTTGGCGAGACCAATGAAGATCATCCCTTTGTCGCTGAAGAGCAGATGATGCCTTTCATTCCCATCGTTCGCGTCAGGGACGTGGATGCGGCGATTGCCGCGTCCGTCAAAGCCGAGCACGGATACCGGCACACAGCCATCATTCATACGCAGAACGTTGAGACAGCAACGCGCATGGCCCGGGCCATGAACACAACACTCTTTATCCAGAATGCGCCATCGTCGGCATCGCTGGGCGTTGGCGGTCCTGGATATTTCAGTCACACCATTGCCACTCCGACCGGCGAGGGCGTCACGACGCCACTCACCTTTACCCGGGAGCGGCAGATGGTCGTCGGGAACGCATTGCGGATCATATAACCATGTTTCTCGCGCGCATTGGTGGAACGGTAGTCGCGACAACAAAGCATCCGACTTTGAGCGGCTGCCGGTTCCTGCTTGCGGAGCGGATTGAGCCAGACGGCACAACCGGAGCGGAGCCAATCGTAGTTGTGGATTGGATGGGAGCGGCCAGCGGCGCAGCCGTTCTGATTTCGAGCGACGGCGATATCGCGCGGACCCGGCTAGGCAACACAACGCCCGCCCGCATGGTGGTCGCGGCAATTGTGGATGCGGTTCAAATACGCGGAAGCGCGAGGCAGGGATAGCGCATGAGACTGGGCATTGTTCGCGGTCACGTTACGCTCAACCAGGCCATCGAAGCATTTCGCGGCAAGACGCTTGTGGTTCTGGAACCGGTGACGATGGAAAATCTCCGGGCCAGGAATGGATTGGGCGGGGGCAAGTCTCTGGTTGCGGTAGATGCACTGGGCGCCGGTGAAGGGCAGATGGTGGCATTTACGGAGGGGCGCGAAGCGTCGAATCCGTTCTGGCCTGATGCCGTGCCGATAGATGCATATTGCTCCCTGATCGTGGATGCAATCGACATTCGTAAGTAAGGTTTATGTTTTTTTTGGGAATCCGAGGTGTGGAGTGAAGAGCGAGATGAAGAGTATTGATATTTCCGGCCAGAAACTTGTGGCAATGCGCGATGCGCAGAGCGCCCTGGCGGCCGGCGCAACCCGTCTATTGATATGCGAGAACTGCGTGGTAACCCCCTCGGCGCGCGACTTCCTGGCCCAGCACAACATCGCCATGGTAGCCAGCGGGAAGGCTGCGGCAGAGCCCGGTCCAAAGGAGCCTTCAGCGGCTTCGGGCACAGGGGCCTACGGCAGCGGGAGTGCGGACAAGCCCCGCAGCGCCGCCAATCCAAAGCTCTTCAACACTCCGGAAGCGGAAGCTATCAAGAAGGAGATTTGCGCCATCGGACGCAAGCTCTGGATGCGCCAGTTTGTGGACGGCAACGGCGGTAACATCTCTTATCGGATCGGGCCCAACGAAGTAATTTGCACGCCGACCCTGGTGAGCAAGTTCGACCTGACGCCTGAAGACCTGAGCCTGGTTGATCTGGATGGAAATCAGGTTGCTGGAACCAAGCCGCGCACCAGTGAGATATTCCTGCATCTTGAAGTTTATAAGTCGGTCCCGGAGGCGAAATCCTGCGTTCACTGCCATCCGCCGCATGCCACCGCCTATGCAATCACCGGGCGCGTTCCCCCCAACCTGATCATTCCTGAATTTGAAGTCTTCATCGGCAAGGTAGCTATCTCGCCTTACGAGACTCCGGGTACGGCGGCGTTTGCCCAAACGGTTTTGCCATTCGTCAAAACGCACAACACCGTACTGCTCTCGAATCACGGCATCCTGTGCTGGGCAGACTCGGTCACCCACGCCGAATGGTACGCCGAGGTACTTGAGACCTACTGTTGGACATTGTTGATTGCCTCACAACTTGGCGCGCCGATTTCACATATTTCGGAACAGAAGGGCGCCGACCTGCTGGCGATCAAGAAGCGCCTCGGCTTGCCGGATGCGCGGTTCGACACGTCGAAGATGAAGGAGTGCAACCTGTCCGATCTTGACGTGCCTAACGCGATCGCACTCGCACCGGGCGCAAGCGAGTGCTTGCCGGGCAAGCCCGCGGAAGCGGAACTGGAAAAGCTGATCAAGTCTGTCACCGATGCGGTGATGGGAGCGATAGGCGGCAAGTAAGTAGGCGGTCAAAACTAGCAGGTGGTTGTCCAACAGGACTTTTTCCACTATGAACCAGGTCGAGCGCCTCAAATTCATCCGTGAAGCACTCACACAGAAAGACTTTGTGAGCCTCGACGATCTGTGCAGCGAGCTGGGTGTCTCCAGGGCAACAGCTCGCCGTGATTTGATCGAAGCCGAGCGCACGCGAAATATCAGGCGCGTTCACGGGGGAGCGATGTCGACCGCTTCCCGTGAAGAGGCACTGGACTTTGGCAGGCTTGCCGTCAGTTGCCAGGAAGAGAAGACACGAATCGGGCGGGTTGCGGCGGACCTCATTCAGGACGGGCAAACTGTCATTCTGGGCGGCGGATCGACTGTAGCCGAGGTTGCCAGATGCCTGCTTTGCCGGCAGATCCAGATCATTACCAACTCCGTACCGGTGGCCCAGCTATTTCTGGAGTGCCCACAGACGGAGGTTAATTTGACTGGCGGATATCTTTATCCGCGGCTTGGCACTCTCATTGGCCCAATTTGCGAACGCATGCTTCACAGCGTTTCGGCAGATGTCGCCGTCCTTGGAATCCGCGGCATCACCGAAAATGGCTTGAGCGATACCAGCGCTCTTGTGGTCGAGTCGATTCGCGCCATGATGAAGTGCGCCCAGCGCGTGATCATCGTGGCCGACCATACCAAGTTCGGCAGAAAAGCGATGATTCATGTTGCCGATCTCACCGAGCTCAATCAAGTGATATCCGATACTGACCTGACTCCAGAGTTCCGCCAGTTACTCGAAGATCGGCATGTCAGTTATTTGCTGGCATAAAGAAACCCAATAGACTACTTGCGCCGGTCCTCCAGACAACGGACGAACGGGACGCTCCCATCTGGCTTGGCCCCGCTCATTTCTTGAGCCTGTTTCAAAAATCCGCTTTGTGTCAGGGCACGACTTCGGTCGTGCCGAAAAGCACCGAAAGAACAAGGGGTTTTTAACCCCGGGGTACCTCGACTTGGGTGCGGCTGCCGTCAGTGTTTGCTTCCGCGGCGTGCTGGATTCCTCCTCAGTTCAACATCTATTTCGCCGCCGCCGCAATCGGCATCTAATGACATGCGCCGACTCTTGGGGTTCGGCCCCGATGGAATGAATTGTCAAGGCGGGCAAGACGTGAGTAATTCCGGAATAACTGCACAGTTCGCACTCAACCAAGAGCAAAAAGCGATCCACGATCTGGCGATCTCCTTCGCTCAGGAACAGATTGCTCCTTGCGCCATTCGATGGGATCAAGAGAAGCACTTTCCCATTGACGTTGTGCGCCGTGCGGCCCCGCTTGGGTTCGGCGGCATCTGCGTAGCAGAAGATGTTGGCGGAAGCCACTTGGGCCGCATGGAAGCGGTGCTTATCTTTGACGGTCTGGCCACAGGTTGCCCCTGTATTGCCGGCTATCTTTCTGTCCACAACATGGTCGCGTGGATCATCGACAGATTCGGGAACCAGCAGCAACGTACGCAGTGGCTGCCGCCCTTGTGCAGTCTTGAATTACTGGGTGCCTATTGCCTCACCGAGCCAACCTCGGGTTCGGACGCATCCGCATTATCAACCCGTGCAACCCGAGACGGCGATTGTTTCGTATTGAATGGGGTCAAGCAGTTCATCTCCGGCGCAGGGGACGCGGATCTCTATATTGTGATGGCGCGTACAGGGGGCTCCGGCCCGCAAGGCATCTCAGCATTTGTCGTGGAGAAGGGAACTGCGGGCCTGAACTTCGGACCCAGCGAGAAAAAGATGGGATGGAATGCACAGGCTACGCGCCAGGTGATCCTTGACGAGGTTCGCGTGCCGGTTGCGAACCTGCTTGGCACAGAAGGCAGCGGCTTCAAGATTGCCATGTCCGCGTTGGATGGTGGGAGGCTTAATATTGCGGCCTGCTCGCTCGGTGGCGCGCGCACGGCACTCAGGAAGGCCCGCGCCTATATGCAGGAGCGCGTGGCATTTGGCCGGCGATTGGCAGAGTTTCAAGCACTGCAATTCCGGCTGGCGGATTTGGCTACCGAGTTGGAAGTGGCGCAGACGTTTCTGTGGCGCGCTGCATCGGCGCTCGACACCAATGAGCCCAATGCCAATGTGCTGTGCGCCATGGCCAAGCGTTTCGTAACCGATGCGGGATTCAATATCGCCAACGAGTCGCTGCAGTTGCTTGGGGGATACGGCTACCTGGCTGACTATGGGATCGAGAAGATCGTGCGTGACCTGCGCGTCCACCAAATACTCGAGGGCACCAACGAGATCATGCGCGTCATTATCGCGCGCAGCCTTCTTCAGCCGCCGCGCTGATCGGACTGAAAGGAACGAATGAAAATTGAAGGCAAGGCGTTTATCGTCACCGGTGGTGCCTCAGGTCTCGGCGAGGCAACGGCGCGCATGATTGTCGAGCGCGGAGGGCGCGTGGTTGTTGCGGATATCAGTCCTCAAGGCGATGTGCTGGCCAGGGAACTCGGAGAAAGCGCATTCTTTGTACCGACCGATGTTACGCAAGAGGCGGATGGAATCAGAGCCGTCGAGGCGGCAACATCGAAGTTTGGTGCCCTCTATGGATTGGTGAATTGCGCCGGCATCGCTCCGAGCGAACGCATCGCCGGCCGCAACGGGCCGCACAGCCTGGAGGGCTTCACGCGCGCCATAACCATCAATCTCGTCGGCACGTTCAACATGCTTCGGCTGGCCGCAAACGCGATGAAAGATAATGAGCCTTTAGAGGATGGCGAGCGCGGGATCATTATCAACACCGCATCCATCTCTGCGTTTGAAGGCCAGATCGGCCAGGTAGCCTATGCGGCCTCGAAGGCGGGAGTTGCCGGGATGACTCTTCCCGCGGCGCGCGAGTTATCTCATTTCGGCATACGCGTTGTTACCATCGCGCCCGGACTTTTCATGACTCCGTTGATGGCGGGATTCCCGCCTGAGGTGCAGGAGTCGCTGGCGCAGACTGTACTGTTTCCCGCGCGTCTCGGGAAGCCTGCGGAATTTGCGGCACTCGTGGCATCCATCTGTGAACAGACGATGCTCAACGGGGAAACGATTCGACTCGACGGCGCTTTGAGGATGGCGCCGAAGTAAGAAAGGCTTCGTAATGAGAGACGTGGCAATTGTTAGCGCCGTGCGCACGCCGGTGGCCAGGTTCCAGGGAGCGCTGGCCGAGATAAACGCAGTCGAACTCGGGACATCGGTTGTGCGCGAGGCTGTGAAGCGAGCAGGTATTGCGGCCATTAGCGTGGACGAGTGCGTGATGGGTTGCGTGCTTCCGGCCGGGCTTGGGCAGAATCCTGCGCGACAGGCGGCGCTACGTGGCGGGCTCGCGGATGCGGTCAGTGCTCTGACCATCAACATGGTGTGTGGCAGCGGGCTGAGAGCCGTTGCGCTGGCGGCTCAGGGCATCATGACCGGCGTTTCCGAGATAGCCGTTGCAGGCGGCATGGAGTCAATGACCAACGCTCCTTATTTGTTGCCGCGCGAGGGATTTCGCGTGGGCGATGCGAAAGTCGTCGATTCAATGATACGAGATGGATTGTGGTGCGCGCATGACGATCTTCACATGGGACTTAGCGGAGAGTTAGTAGCCAATAAGTACTCGATAACTAGAGAAATGCAGGATGCATATGCCTTGGAGAGCCATCGGCGGGCATCGGCGGCATGGATCGAAGGTCGCTTCGACACGGAAGTGATGCCTGTTCCGCTGCCGGCAAAAGACGGTGGCGCGGGAGGCGAATTCCGCGTGGACGAGAGCGTGCGCAGAGACGCCTCAATGGAGGCGTTGGCGCGGTTGCGCCCGGCGTTCAAGCCAGATGGAACGGTGACGGCCGGCAACGCGCCGGGAATGAATGACGGCGCTGCCGCGCTGGTCCTGATGCCGGCGGAGCGCGCGAAGGAATTGGGACTTACGCCGATGGTAACGATCAAGGCGCAAGCGACAAGCGGTGTCGAGCCCAAGTGGGTGATGATGGCTCCGGTGATCGGCGTGCGCAAGGTGCTTGATCGTGCCGGCTGGTCCATCGATGAGGTGGATCTATTCGAACTGAATGAGGCATTTGCCGTGCAGGCAATTGCCGTAACCAGGGAGCTTGGAATCGGGATGGACAAGGTGAATGTGAACGGAGGCGCGGTCGCCATCGGACATCCGATCGGCGCCAGCGGGGCTAGAATCCTAGTGACTCTCGTCTATGAGATGATACGACGCGGCGCGAAAAAGGGAATTGCCGCACTGTGCCTCGGTGGCGGAAACTCCGTTGCCTTGGCGGTTGAACGGGAATAGACTCGATGCTCAGGCGCACTACGGAACGTACAAATCCACGTACACATTCACCGGCATGGATTCAAGACGTTCTTGATCGAGGGAGATATCGAGAACCCGTTGTTGGCGGTCTTCAGGGTAGCGTCGCCGAAGATTGGCCTTGAACTTTTCTACAAGCAGTGGCAGCCCCTCTTCGCGCCGCCGTTTGTGGCCAATGGGATATTCAACCGTCTCCTCGATTACGGTCCCGTCGTTCATTTCGATTCGCAACGAATTCGCAATCGAGCGCTTCTCCGGGTCGTGATAATCCGCCGTAAATGCTGGCTCCTCGACGCAACCCATCTTAGCTCGCAGGGCGTCGATGCGCAGATCGGCGGCTACATCATCTTCGTAATCCGCAGCTGTCAACCGGCCGAAGAGTAGCGGAATGGCGACCATGTATTGCACACAATGATCGCGGTCAGCGGGGTTTTGAAGTGGTCCCTTCTTGTCGATGATGCGCAGACATGCCTCATGCGTGCGAATCGTGATTGATCGAATATCATCAGCGGACTTTCCCATCTTCTGAAGCTGCTGGTGCAAAGCCATTGCGCACTCAACAGCCGTCTGCGCATGAAACTCGGCTGGGTAACTCACTTTGAAGAGCACGTTCTCCATCACGTAGGATCCGTACGGCCGCTGGAAGCGGAACTGCTGTCCCTTAAACGAAACGTCGTAGAATCCCCATGTCTTCGCGGTCAGCGCCGAGGGGTAACCCATCTCGCCCGCGCGCACCATCAATGCCAGGCGCACGGCGCGGCTGGTAGCGTCGCCGGCGGCCCAGCTCTTGCGCGATCCGGTGTTGGGCGCGTGGCGATAAGTGCGCAGGCTCTGGCCATCTACCCACGCCAGCGAAACGGCGCCAATGGTCTGATCTCGATTCAAACCGAGCAGCTGGCAAACCACGGCGGCCGATGCCACCTTCACCAGGACCACATGATCGAGCCCCACCTTGTTGAATGAGTTTTCAAGCGCAATGCAACCTTGTATCTCGTGCGCCTTGATCATCGCCGTCAGCACTTGCTTCATGCGCACGGGCGGCTCACCCTCGGCAATCGCGGTACGCGAGAGCCAGTCGGCCGTTGCCAGAATCCCACCGAGGTTGTCGGAGGGGTGTCCCCACTCCGCCGCCAGCCAGGTGTCATTGAAGTCGAGCCAGCGAATCATCGCGCCAATATTGAACGCGGCCTGCACCGGATCGAGCTGGAACGCGGTGCCCGGAACCCGCGCGCCATTGGGGACCATCGTCCCCGGTACAATCGGTCCGAGCAGCTTGGTGCATGCCGGATAGTCGAGAGCCTCCAAACCGCATCCCAACGTATCCATCAGGCAGTAACGGGCTGTGGCGTAAGCTAACTTGCTGCGTATCTCATAGTCCAGCGCGTAGTCGGCAATATCGGCGATAACCGTGTCGGGCGCGGAGCGCTCATTGCTGGTGTGCGAGGACACTCGTTCTCCTTCTCTAATCCCGCTCTGCAAGAGGAATGAATTTCAAGTCTCCGGGCCCAGTATAGTCTGCCGAAGGCCGGATAATCTTTCCATCTTCTCGCTGCTCAATCACGTGCGCACACCAGCCCGCCGTGCGCGCAATGACAAACAACGGCGTGAACAGTTCGATGGGAACACCCATGTGATGATACGCAACCGCGCTGTACCAATCGAGATTAGGGAACATGCGTTTGGTATCCATCATTACATTCTCGATGCGCTCGGCAATGGAAAACAGCCGCGTGTCGCCTGCTGTGGTAGCCAATCCGCGAGCTACTTCCTTCACAATGTCGCTGCGCGGATCGCCGATGGTGTACACCGGATGGCCGAAGCCGATAATGACTTCGTGATTGGCTACGCGGCGGCGGATGTCGGCTTCTGCTTCATCTGGGGAATCATAGCGTTGAAGGATCTCCAGCGCCGCTTCGTTGGCGCCGCCGTGCTTGGGTCCCTTCAGCGCGCCGATGGCTCCGGCCATGGCGGAGTAGATGTCGGACCCGGTGCCCGCAATCACCCTGGCCGTAAAGGTGGAAGCATTGAACTCGTGTTCTGCGTAGAGCACCAGCGAGGTGTGCATCGAGCCGGTCCACTCCGGTCTTGGCTCTTTGCCATGCAGCAGATGAAGAAAGTGAACAGCGATGGAGTCGTTGAAAGGCTCGACCTCGATTCGCCAGCCATTATGAGCATAGTGGTACCAGTAGAGAAGCATCGAGCTCATCGAAGCCAACAGCGAATCCGCGATAGCGCGCGCGTCCGCTTCAAGGCGGTCCAGGCTTTCAGGCCGAAGGCAACCCAGCACCGAGACCCCGGTTCGCAAAACGTCCATGGGATGGGTTGAAGACGGGAGCAGTTCGAGGGAGTGCTTCAGCGGCGGCGGCAGCCTGCGCAAGGGCCGCAGCCTGGCCTTATATGCAGCCAGTTCCGCCCCATTGGGCAGCTTGCCATGCACCAAAAGGTGGGCCACTTCCTCATATTCGCAATGCGCAGCCAGATCCCGGATATCGTAACCGCGATAATGCAAATCGTTGCCGCTTTGCCCCACGGTACAGATTGCCGTTGAGCCTGCAGGCGTGCCGGAAAGGGAAACCGATTTTTTAGGTTTGAAGGCCGTGGGGAGGGCGGACTCTTTGCTCATGGTGACTCTCCGGCGGGGTAAGCCTTACCGAGAAAATATCAGGACCCCTTGTCTTCTTCCTTGTCCTTTGCAAACAATGCATCGAGCTTTGCCTCGTAGGCATGGTAATCGAGATACCGGTAGAGATCCTCGCGCGTCTGCATGATGGGGACAACGCTGCGCTGCGTTCCTTCGGTGCGGATCGCCTCATAGACCTTAAGCGCGGTGGCATTCATGGCCCGGTAAGCGGCACAGCAATAGAGAATGATGTCCACGCCTGCGGCTTTCAGTTCATCGCGCGTAAAAAGAGGCGTCTGGCCGAACTCCGTAATGTTGGCCAGGATGGGAACGCCCACCGCCTTTCTAAACGCGGAGTACATCGAGGTGTCGGTAATCGCCTCGGGAAAGATCATGTCGGCGCCCGCGGCCACGTATGCCTGCGCCCGCTCGATGGCTGCCGCCAGCCCCTCGTTGGCCAGCGCGTCAGTACGCGCCATCACCACAAAGTTCTCATCAGTCCGCGCATCCACAGCGGCCTTGATGCGGTCTACCATCTCGCTCGCGGCCACCAACTCTTTGCCGGGCCGATGGCCGCAACGCTTGGCGCCCACCTGATCTTCAATGTGCACCGCAGCAGCGCCGGCCTTGGTCATTGACCGAATGGCCCGCGCGATGTTGAACGCGCCACCCCAGCCTGTATCGATATCCACCAGTAAAGGCAAGTTGGTTATGTCTGTAATGCGCCGAACATCGATGAGCACATCTTCCATGGTGCTGATGCCCAGGTCGGGCATGCCCAGGGAGTTTGCGGCCACGCCGCCGCCAGAGAGATAGAGTGCTTTGAACCCCGTTGCCTCGGCCAGGCGCGCCGTAAAGGCATTGATGGCGCCTGCCACCTGGAGTGGAGCTTCGGCAGCAACGGCGGCGCGGAACCGTGCGCCCGGCGAGCCCAGCGATGGAGTCTGACTTGCATGATGCGTCATAAGTCGTCCCTGCGCCGCATCATAACAGCCGCAGGGCGCAGGTTTCACTTCGAAATGTCATGGAGCCATGAAAAGCCGACCGTCGAGCATCCCTCAGTGGATCGTCTTCATCTTGCGCTGCATGTAGTCCATCAAGAGATACTCGCCCAGCGTCTGCGGAGTGGTGAAGTAAGCCTTGCCTCGACACATCTGCGAGACCTTGTGAACAAACTGCACCAGGCCAAAATCAGAGGCCAGCATGAAGGTATTGATCATCACGTTCGATCGCTTGCAGCGCGCGACCTCTTCAAGCGTCTCGCTCACCACCAGCGGATCGAGCCCGTAGGCGCTCTTGTAGATTTTCCCGTCAGGGAGCGTAAGCGCCGAGGGCTTGCCGTCGGTAATCATGACGATCTGCTTCATGTCTTTGCGCTGCCGGGCCAGGATGCGCTGAGCCACGCGCAGCCCTTCGCGCGTATTCGTATACCATGGTCCGACCTTGACGCGGGCAAGCTGCGAGACCGGCAGCTCCTCGGCCGAGTCGTGAAACAGCACCAGCGAAAGGGAATCGCCGGGATACTGCGTGCGAATCAAGTGCGAGAGCGCCATGGCCACTTTTTTGGCCGGCGTGAAACGGTCTTCTCCATAGAGGATCATGGAGTGCGAGCAGTCAAGCATCATCACCGTGGCGCACGAGCTTTGAAACTCGCATTGGTGCACGTGCAGGTCGTCGTATTCCAGATTGAGCGGCAGTCCGATGCCTTCGCGCGCAATCGCCGAACTGAGCGTTGCGGTTGTGTCCAGATTGAGCGTGTCGCCAAACTCATAGCGCCGTGACCCTCCGCTGGCCTCAATGCCTGTGGCCCAATGGCGCGTATCGTGCCGGCCGTAACTGGACTTGCCCAATGACCCGAGCAGGTCGCGTAACGTTTTGAAGCCCAGAAAATCGAGGCTCTTGTCGGTGACTTCAAATCGAACCTCGCCTTCAACGTCCCCGATGTGGCCGCCGGCTTGCGATGCCTTCGACGGATCCCGCGATGAGGAGATATAGTTCTCCTGTTCCAAGCGTTGGATGAGCTTTTCAATCAACTCGTCCAGGTTGCCCTCGGCCTGCATCTGGTCAAGCTTTTCGCGCATTGTTTCGTCGAAGAAATCGCCCGATTCGAGCACTCGGCGCAGCGCCTCGCGCAGATCGTCGAGGTTGTGATCGAGCTCTTGAAAATCGTCATAGGTATCGCGGTAACCCGAGTCGAGCAGGTAATCGGAGAGCGCCTTCAGCAGGTCCTCAAGGTCCATCTCGGAGCTTGGATCGCCGGTATATTTGGTGTAACGAACGCGTTTCATGGCTGCAGACCTCGGGTGCCTGGTGAATCGACCTAATTCAACCCGCCTCTGCGTGTGCGGCGAATTTGTTGCCAGTCGTCGTAGTCAAGCTCCGGCTCTGCACGTTCCGGCTTGTGCGGCTTGCGCTCTTGTGCTGAGAATTCCCGTCCTTCGCTGCGGCTCAGCTTGCGATGGGCCACCAGGCCTTCCAGCAGAAACTCCGCGGCTGCAACAACCTTGGGCGGCGCATCGGACTTGGTCACGTCGACGGCAGAGAGCTTTTCGAAGAGACCCTGGATTTGTTTCAGGTCGACGAGAGCGGCAGCGGTCGACTGATTGTCGTCGAGCTTGACTGTCCCGCCCAGGTTGAACCATTGCTCGATTTGGCTGGTGTCGGCGCCGGCAAAGTAGCGGTCATAGATTTTGCCTACCGCGGCGTGAATCAGATCGCGCACCACGGTGTCGGCGCCGCGCATTTCCCCTTCGTATTCGAGTTCCAGCTTGCCGGTGATCCCGGGCAGCGCACTGTAGATATCGCCGACACGCGGCAGCACTACCTTCTCACCGTGCACCAGAGCGCGCCGCTCCGCATTTGAGATGACCAACTCCATCGTCGAAATCGGCAGCCGCTGGCTGACTCCGCTGCGCTTGTCCACTTTCTTGTCTTCGCGCGCCGAAAAGGCCACCTGTTCAACTACTTCGCGCACAAATTGAGGAATCTCAATCGGCTCCGTTCCTCGCGCGGCCCATGCCTCCTGGGCGGTGATCGACATGCCTTCTTCAAGGGTTTCAGGATAGTGGGTGCGAATCTCTGAACCGATGCGGTCCTTCAGCGGGGTTACGATTTTGCCGCGCGCCGTATAGTCTTCGGGGTTGGCGCTGAAGACCATGGCAACGTCGAGCGCGAGGCGCACCGGGTAGCCTTTGATCTGCACGTCGCCTTCCTGCATGATGTTGAACAGTGCCACCTGGATTTTGCCTGCCAGGTCGGGCAACTCGTTGACGGCGAAGATGCCCCGGTTGGCCCTGGGCAGAAGCCCGTAGTGCATGGTCAGCTCGCTGGAAAGGTCTTCGCCGCCGCGCGCCGCCTTGATCGGGTCAAGATCGCCAATCAGGTCGGCAACGGTGACATCGGGAGTAGCCAGCTTCTCAACATATCGTTTGTCGCGCGTGAGATAGGCGATGGGCGTGGTGTCGCCGCGTTCCGCAATCAGGTCGCGGCAGCGCTTGCACAGCGGCAGGTAGGGATTGTCGCGGATATCGCAACCCGCCACATAGGGCAGAAACTCGTCGAGCAGCGCTGTGAGGGCGCGCAGAATACGGCTTTTAGCCTGTCCCCGCAATCCCAGCAGAACAAAATTCTGCCTTGATAGAACAGCGTTCGCGATCTGCGGAACCACCGTATCCTCGTAGCCCACGATGCCGGGAAAGATCGGCTCCCTGGCCTTGAGGCGGGCGATCAGGTTGTCGCGCAATTCGTCCTTGACGGAGCGAGTCTTGAGTCGCGCTGCGGAGAACAAGGTGCTGTCGTGCAGTTCCCCCAGAGTCTGGGGAAGCGGGTGAGCTGCAGGCATTGGTGACTCCAGTGGCCGCTTTCTGACCGGAAACCGGCCATGCAATACAGGGTAGACGTGCCGTACTGGTAATTCGGTGCCACGAGACGTGCCTTGTTTTCCCATTATCGCGCAAATTCAGATATTCGTCGCCGTTGCGTCTCGGGGAGAGCGCATGCACCAGTCGGGCTGGAGCGCTATTTTGTTTGCTTGGTTATTGATAACAAAATGCCCGGAACGGATGCGTCCGTTCAAATCGATCAATGTCCTCCGGCCTCGAGGTCCACCTTGCCATGAAATTTGCTGTAGACAAAGACAATGTAGCCGGTGGCTAACGCCATGCCGAAGCCCCACCAGACCAGACCGACTGCCAGCGTGTGCGGGCCGGAGATGGCTCGGGCGAGCGTGATGTCGCGGTCGGCTCCGGTAGTGGCGGGGAGCAGCGTGGGATAAAGGCCCCAGCAAGCCCCGGCCAGCATGAAGAACAGATAGAGGCAGGAACTGAGGAATGCCTTCACCGGTTGGTCCTTGCGATTGAAAAGCCAGATGCCGGCCAATGAGGCGATGACTCCCACAGGAACCACGAAGGTTGCGGGGAAACTATAGTAGTTGTTCAGACTTTCAGGTCGCACGGCGATGGTTGCGATGAGGCTGACAACTGTGAGCGCCGCCAACAGGAGCCAGAGCGGGTTGACCAGGCCGCGGGCACGCTGGGCCAGTTCCCGCGAGGTCTTGATAGAGAGCCAGAGAGCGCCGTGGAGCGTGAGCGCGACCAGGGCGAGCACGCCTCCGATGACCGTATACCAGTCGAGAATGCCGGGGGTGGGACCGGGCCGCCAGTTGGTCCACAAGGGCAGGAAGAAGTAGCCGTCGGCCTGCAGAGGAACGCCGCGCAAAACGTTGGCCAGCGCGGCGCCGAAGAAAATGGTGAGCAGGGCGCTGGCCAGGCCGAAGACACCGTCAAGTAGTGCACGCCAGACACCGACCTCGATGTGGTTGCGCAGTTCCAGGCTAACGCCGCGCAGGATCAGCAGCCACAGCACAATCATCAGCGGCAGGTAGAATCCGCTGAAGGCAGAGGCGTAAAGAAGAGGAAATGCAAAATAGAGCGTGCCGCCGCCTGCCAGCAGCCACACCTCATTGCCATCCCACACCGGGCCAATGCTGGCAAGAATGGTTCGGCGCTCCAATTCGGTGCGCGGCAGAAACAGGTGCAGGACGCCAACACCCAGGTCGAAGCCGTCGAGCACGACGTAGCCCACAATCATTACGGCAACCAACCAGAACCAGATAAATCCCATCATGGCGAACTTCCTTTCTCTTCAGGCCTTCAAATGAGAGCGGTGATCGTCATTTGGCGCTAGCCGTTTCAGCGGGGAGAGCTTTAGGCTCCGGGCCGTTGCTGATCTCGCGATAGATGAGGACGGTGAATAGAAGACCGAGCAGCGCGTAAAGTCCCATGAAGCCCAGTAGCGTGAACAGGCCGTTGCTGGCCGAGACGGTGTTGGAATAGCCCTCGCTGGTGCGCATCAGGCCGTAGATGAGCCAGGGTTGGCGGCCGAGTTCGGCAGTCATCCAGCCGGCGGTGTTGGCAATGTAGGGCAGCGGAAAGCTGAGCAGCAGCGCCCACAGCACCCAGCGGGATTGGTAGAGCCGCTGACGCCAAAGCAGGAATGCGGAGACGACCATCAACAACACAAACCAGGTTCCGAGGCCGGCCATGATGTGGTAGGCGTAGAAGAGCAGCGGCAGGGCAGTGGGCCATTGGTCATGGGGAATCCGATCGAGGCCTTTCACTTCAGCCTTGGTGGTGCCGTAAATGAGGAAGCTGAGCGCGTCGTTAACCACGATAGGGTTGTCAATCTGGCCGGTCTCCTCGTTCGGTTGGCCGATGAGTATCATCCCTGCGCCGTCTTCGGTCTTGAACAGGCCCTCCATTCCGGCCATCGCGGCCGGTTGGTTGTGCGCAACGTATTTGCCGTGAAGATCGCCGGTGGGGAAGATGATGAATACGGAGGCGATGAGGCCCGCGATGACCCCAACCTTGAGGAATATGCGCGCGTACTCCGTCATACGCCGGTCCAAAAGATAGAAAGCGCCCACGGCGCTCATGACAAAGGAGCCGGTGACGACTGCGCCGGTCATATTGTGCGCATATTGGAGCAAGCCCCAAGGGTTGAGGAGCAGATGCCAAAAGCTCAGCACCTCAAACTGGCCATTGGGCAGGCGGTCATAGGAAACAGGGTGCTGCATCCACGCGTCGGTGACGATGATAAAGAACCCTGAGATCCACGATCCCACAAAGACCATCACGGCTGAGAACCAATGCATCCATTTGGAGATGCGCTTTTCGCCGTAGAGAAACAGGCCGAGAAATGCCGACTCGAGGAAGAAGCTGAAGACGCCTTCCATGGCGAGAGGCTGGCCGATGACACCGCCGGAGAGTTGGGAAAAACGCGCCCAGTTGGTGCCGAACTCGAACTCCATGGGAATGCCGGTGACCACGCCAAACACGAAGTTGATGCCGAAGATGCGGCCCCAGAAACGTGCGGCGCGGTCCCACTGTTCGCTGCCAGTCTTGAGGGCAACAGACTTCAGAACCACGATCAGAAGCGCCAGGCCCATGGTGAGTTGCGGAAAAAGATAGTGGAAGGTGATGGTGAAGGCGAAGTGCAGACGGTGGATCAGTTCCGCGGTCATGGAGGTTCTCCTGTCGCCGGCCGCTGCCCCTGAACGAGGTAGTCAATATCAATCTTACGTCGCCGCAATGCCCAGGATGCCGGGAATCGATTGGAAGGCAACCTCCTCTATGCCGAGCAGCGCTATCCTCTCCATAAAGCTATTCTCGGCACGATGCAACATCATTAGATTCCTGCTTCGGGTTCATGCCCAACCGCCTTGTTGATTTGGCTCGGCCGCCGATCCAAAGGAAAAAAAGAGGCACCTGCGGATCGCGATCCTTTGCCGATCCGCAGGTGCCGGGCATTCGGACGAAAATTGATCAGGGTCGCCGTCTCCTAGAGGTCACCTCCCAGCACGTTTTCAACCGGCGTGATGGTTCCGAACAGTCCATGCTGTTCACCATCAGGGCCGGCGGTAAAGTAGAGGGAGTTGGCCGGACCGGAGCCGGTGCCGCTCCCGAAGGCCAGCCCCCACAACCCGTCGATGGCGATGGGCGCATTGGTTGAATCGACCAGGTTGCCCTTGTAGCGGCCAGTTACTGGATCGAAGACAAGAATCTGGCCGCTGCCGAATTGCCCGACAAGAATGTCGTGGCTATAAGCGCCAAAGTCGCTGGGAGCCTGGGCAATGCCCCACGGTGCATTGAACCACTGGCCCGATTGCAGGCGCAGCAGTAGCCGGCCGGTGGGCGAGAAAACATCGACAAATCCCAGACCCGCACCATCGACCTCATCGTGTTTTGCGCTGTCTTGCTCAGCATAGGCAACGTAGAGGTTGCCGCCGATGTTCTGGACGTTGAAGGGCGCAAAGCCCCTGGGGATCCGCTCATCCCGGAACGCATCTTCTCCTAGCCGAATGCGATGAAAGCTGGTGTCGTAGACGTTGATATGCCCTTTGCGGAAATCGGCGACGTAGAGGAAGTCAATGGCTCCCATCGCCGGATCCACAATGGTGGCCACGGCAACGCCCTTAAATACCGATGCGCCTTTTGTGTTCACCATGATCATCGCGGTGGTTGCATTCACGCCGGAATTCCACCCCGAGACGGTGCCGTCTTCGGTGACGAAGATGAATTTTGCGGGAAACCCGGGAGCAAGCAGGAAGCCGCTCGTTCCGTTGTAGACCTGCCCTGAAGGGGTTCCGAGTTGGCCGCCGCTGCTGTCTGCCGGAGGAATGGTAACGACGAGTGAGACAGGCGTCCCGGTCGGGCCGTACAGCGTGGCTAGGCCGGGGCCGTTGTCCGATATCCACCAGGGGCTGCCCGAACTCCTGGACATACCCCATGGATTCACGAGATTCGGATCCGTGACGGCTGCCATGCCGGGAGTATCCGATACGAGGTTGGTTTGGGTGTAATGCTGAGCCTGCTGTGCGGTGAGTGTGGTTGAAAGTGAGAACAGGCCGACCAAGGCAACGCTCAAGCCTCGTGCCAAGACACGATATCCGATGTTGACCATGTGACTCCTTCCCCTCTGTTGAGATTTGCTATGATCGGACCGGCCTGCCCAATCAAGATGCAAGCCGTTCCAGCACCCCACTCAACATAGATTGAGCACGATCGTTCCTGTGTCAATGAATTGTCTCGGAGCAGTCATTTGATTGTGACAATGGGTTGGGCAAAGATCAAATCCACGGTCATCACCCTGGCTGTGCTTGAATCCATGGTGCGCAAGCTGCGCCTGGGAGATTGCAAAGCGCCCCACGCGTTGTCCCCGAACTTAGTAAGTCTGCACGGGTTGCGGCGGGTAGTCTTCTCCAAATTTGTTCTTGTGGGCAGCAGCGTTCCCTGCACGCGCTGTCAAATGTAGAGAATAGACCTCAGCCTTTCCCGCTCTGATCTCGACGTTGCGCTCCGCCGCGCGCAAACTCGCTGCGGTTGCGTTTTCGCTCCACGACTTCAAAACATAGTCTCCGTCGGGAACATCGTGAATCACCGCGGTTCGATCCTTTCCGATGGTGGCGAAGTACTGCGTTCGCAGCGAGATGACCACGGCTCCCATTTCAGGATGGATATTGCAGAATATATAGGAGACGCCCTCGCGATCGAAGCGAACCGTGCGGCGTGACCCTGCCTCGTAGAGCCCAAGATCGAAACGCTTGCCCTCAAAGAGTGAGAAGACGTTATGGAAGAACGGGTCCATGTTGGGAAAGTCAATGCTGCTGCCCACCCGGACCACCAGCAAATGCGGATGAAATTCCTTTCCCTTTTGCAGTAACTGATAACTCTGGGGCGGTATGTCCGCGGTCTTCCCATCCGGTCGCGGCGGCACCGGGCCTTGCGGAACCAACCAGACGGCGCCATCAGACGGGGACGCAGGTCGCGGCGATCCATCAACGGTCAGGCTCACCGACACATCGGAACTCTGCGCCGGGGCCATACCCTGGCAGACGCAAATCACAAGCTCGAAGAACAGCAATCGGCCGAGCCAAAGTTTGTGCGGCAGACAGTTAGAAAAAATAGCCCGCCGAAATCGTGAAGATGTTCGCAACATTCGATGCACCCGATGACTGTCCGCTCAGAATTCGCCGGTATTCTGGGGAGAGGATGAGATACGTTCTGGGACGCAGGATGAGGTTCCCTGTGATCATTTGATTGCGTGCGAGAGTACCAAGGGGATCGCTGGTAGCAGCAAGAACAAGACCACGGAAATCGCTGCCAAAGCCACTATCCTGGCCGAAGGTCGCGTTAGCTTCAACAACCGGCGAAACCTTCAGCTTCAATTGAGCCCATCCGCCGATGGCATTCAATCCGATGCTGCTCACGTTCCCAGTTACAGGATCCGTTCCAGTAAGAATGTCCTTGTGGCTTCCGCCGCCGAGCCCCGCCAGCAATGAGCCGCGATAGAACTCGCCGGAAATCGAAAACTCAGGGAGCACTCGGAGCGAAGCGTCGCTGCTGAAGGCCCACGACGGAATGGTCGATGCATAACTCGTTTTCAAAGCTCCGCGGTATCCGCCCAAGCCAATATGAAAGCGCGAATCACTTCCCGCCGTCCATGAGACGCGGGACTCGACACCCGGCCATTTCTCGCTTTCATATTCCGAGGGAAGTGGCTGATAGGTGTGCAGATTGGTGCCCCCATAGGTCGCGTACCAAAGGCCGGCCTGAACCCCGATTGAATTCCAGTCACTGGACTGGAACCGGTGTTCATACAAG
>Ga0181517_10000697_pt1 | contig 43324 bp, 38 predicted proteins | sample PEATcosm2014_Bin_31_FD_119748 | JGI IMG/M metagenome (GOLD analysis project Ga0181517, IMG submission 119748) | Peatland microbial communities from MTU Mesocosm Facility, Houghton, MI, USA - PEATcosm2014_Bin01_30_metaG | ecosystem: Environmental > Terrestrial > Soil > Wetlands > Peat | place... | reverse complement strand
CCTTGGGCACCTGGGAAACCAAGAACTTGTCTGTCGGGTTTTGTTCTTACTCGCGAATGGGCGGGTGGCCCAGGTGCCTAGCCTTTGGCGGGTGGCCCAGGTGCCTAGCCTTTGGCGGGTGGCCCAGGTGCCTAGCCCTTGGGCACCTGGGAAACCAAGAACTTGTCTGTCGGGTTTTGTTCTTACTCGCGAATAGGCGGGTGGCCCAGGTGCCTAGCCCTTGGGCACCTGGGATATCGATACGATGCAAGCGCAGACTTCAAGTCGAGTGCCGGATACTTCTATGACGCCGCCCCCCGCTTATTTCCACAGAGCAGCGTCTGCACACACATCGATTTCTACCGGCAAAGAACGCGACTCAGAATCAGGAAACGACTACTTCGGGGCCAGGTACTACGCCAGCTCGATGGGGAGGCGGATGAGCCAGGAGTTTCGGCAGCCGGTTCAAAATGAAGGTAAGTACTCGAAAACAGGGGAAGTGGAGATTGAGTGGTAGGCAAGGCGGGGTTCGAACCCGCAACCCCCGGCTTAGAAGGCCGGTGCTCTATCCAGTTGAGCTACTCGCCCACGCTCCCTATTCTAGCTTTCAACCGGCCGCCGCGTCCGCTGCCCCCTCGAGAAGGGCATCCGCGAAGGCAGCCATCGCGGCTCCGAGGGCTGAGGCCGCATCGGTCCGCCGCGGTCGAACGGCGCTCAAATAGGCGGTAATGCCGAACCCCTCAAGCCTTCCGAAAACAGCCTGGCGGATCACCAGCGTAAGGCTCGGTTCCGTACAGTTTTCCCTACCGCTCTCCGGCAGCGCCGCCGATGCAAGCCCGCCTACATATCTCCGGCATGCCGTTTCGGCATCGTTTCGCTCCGCAAACACGGTCTCTTTCCTTGGAAGAATGTCGATATAACCGGCCAGTGTGCCCGGGGCCGGCTCCCACAGGTCGCACTTCGATGTCCACAGCGGCGACGCCGGCCCATTCAGCGCGGCAAGCAGCGTCGCCAGCGGAGCGAAATCTCGAGCCTCGCCAATCTCGCTGATGCGCTCGGGATGCGTGCGCAGATCAATCAGCCCCGGCCAATCGGCCTCAATCACCGGTGCTCCGCCGCCGATCTCGTACTCCCAGTCAGCTTCCATAGGAGCCGCCGGTTACCGATTCAAGGTAACGGATCAATGTGGCCTCGGCCCAGTGAATTTCGTTTCCGGCGTCGCGCGACAAAAAAGCGCAATGGCCCCCGTGCCGCGTCTCCACAAAGCGAATGTGCGGGTTGGCCAAAAGGCGTGCACGAGTCTCCGGCAGGATGCGAATGAAGGGATCGTCCTGCGCGTGAATAATCAGCGTTGGCACGGCGATGCGATCGACCACGCGGGCACTGGCCATGCGGTAGTAGTAGTCGTCTGCGTTGCGGAAGCCGCAGTAGCGGGCCACGATCTTGTCGTCGAACTCGCGCAGCGAACGCACCGGCCCGATTCCTCTCGTCTGATAGCGGTCGGGAAACAAGGCCGCCTTGCGGTGATAGCGGCGCATCAATCCGCGCAAAAAGCGCCACTCATACCCGCGGTTCACCGGCTCATGCAGCGCGTCAGACCCCGGTGCCAGATCGATCACCGGGCAGACTGTGGCTACGGCTCGAAGTGGCGGCCGGTCGCCCCACTCCCCGGCAAGCTTCAGCACCAGGTTGCCGCCCATCGAATAGCCAACCAGCGCTACTTGCTGCAAAGCAAAACGCCGGGCGAAGTGCAGAACCACCGCGCCCACGTCCCCCGAAAACCCGGAGTGATAAAGCGTCGGCGACAGCTCATCCGTATCGTTGCAGTTGCGCATGTTCATGCGCACCACATTGAAGCCGGCCTCCCATGCCCGCGCTGCGATGCCCTGAATGTATTGGGAGTCGGAAGAGCCCTCAAGGCCATGCACCAGCACCACCGTCAGGCAATCGGCCCGGCGCGGCTCCGGCTGCCAGTGGCAATGGCACAGCACCCGGCTACCATCCGCGGCATCAACTTCCACCGCCTCTGCAACAGAGGCCAGCTTGAAAGGCGGGCGCGGCCAAAAATTGCCCAGAATCGTCTGCAGATGTCCGTTCGACAAACCCCGCCGCGGCACAAAGGGAGTCAGCCACCCATCCGAGTTCCGGGCGGTGCTGCCAAGGACTGTATTCTCAGAGATTTCCGGGGTCACTTAGGCTCGGCAAACCAAAAAGTTGCGCTGCTGCCGCAGGTGCAATTGGGGGGCGGCAACCGGCGATCGAACGTTTCGATCTCCTTTGCCGTCCGTAAGTTACAGAAAACATGATACCACGGTTGCGGGGCTGCTTTGGTACAATCCCCAACGCATGCACTCAACCCTGAAACCTCTCCGCCCAATGAAGTTCGAATGCCTTGGGCAGAGCGCACAATCGCTGCCGCCGCGCGATCGACGCGGCCACCGAAACCGACGGTGGAAATGCCGCCGTTCGACGACTGCCAGATAAATTAATCTCGAAAACAAACCAGCCTATCGGCTACGCATTCTGAGGGCAACATCCATGAAGCGCGTCTCGTTCGTTTCTTTCACATTCTTTGCTCTGGGATTTCCTTGCTGCTTGTTCACCGCGGCGCAGGCTGCTCCCGTGGCAAGTTCGCAGCAACCATCCGCAATCACAGCCGCAACCCCCGCAGCGCAATGGCTCCGTGACAAATCAAGTCAGGTGTCACCCCAGGAGGCCGAACTCCTCAAGCGGTCACAGGCCACGCTTCTGGGCAACATCGTCACCGCGCCGGCCTGGAAGCCGTATCGCGGCGTAGAGCCCTCGCTCACCACATACCATGGCGTATGGAACTGGGATGCGGCTTTCCATGCCGTCGCGATCTCTCAATGGGACAGCCGCCTGGCGCGCGAACAGTTCGACATTCTCTTCGACAAACAGTTGCCAAGTGGCGCTCTTCCCGACGTCGTCTGGGACAGCGGAGGCTTCGTAACCACTTTGACGAAGCCACCGGTGATGGCCTGGGCCATTGCCGTCGTGGATCACCGTTCGCAGGACACCGAATATTTGCGGAAAATCTATCCGAAACTGGTTCGCCTTGGTGACTTCTGGCTGCATGATCGGGGTGGCGCTGCCGATGGGCTCTTTCACTACGCAGGATCGGATGTGGGCGCGGACGCCGGATGGGATGATTCCATTCGCTGGGATGACGGTTATCGCACCTCGACGAGTGATGATCACCGGCTGTGGGCAATCGATCTGAACTGCTATATGGTGATGCACTATCGCGCCATGGCGTACATCGCGGGCCGGCTCGGGCTCGAACAGGACAGAACCAGATGGATCGAAGCCGCCGATCAACTCGCTGGGCGTATCAACCAGAAGCTATGGGACGACAAGATTGGATTTTATGTGGATCGGGACCGTGTCACCGGAAAGGATGGCCCCGCGCTGTCGCCCGCGGGATTCATGCCCCTGTTTGTTCGCATTGCCAGTCCTGAACGAGCATCCCGTATGGCGCGGCTGGCTGCTGATCCGCAGAAATTCTTTCCGGGAATGCCGGTAGCGGCTTACGATACTCCCGGGTTCAAGAGCCACGGCTACTGGAGAGGATCGGAGTGGGTCAATGTCTCTTTCTTTGCGTTGAAGGGACTTGAGCAGTATGGCTATACAGACACTGCCGAGGCGATGCGTTCCCGATTGCTGAACAGTATCGCGCGCGATCCAACCACAATTTGGGAATACTACGACTCCAGAGATGGCACGGGTGCGGGAGCCAAAGCCTATGGCTGGTCCGCCGCATTCACGATTGCCCTCATTTTGGACTGGAATAACAACAATCTCACCTGGCTTTTCGAGTGAAAAGCCCAAGCTCGGAATCCCACGATCGCAGCGTGAACCCAGTGCAGCAAGTCTCCCAGGTGCCGTGAGTGACCATCAAGCATCACCACTAAAGATGGGTGGCCCAGGTGCCGGGGGTGAAAAGCGAGCATCACCCCTAAAGATGGGTGGCCCAGGTGCCTAGCCCTTGGGCACCTGGGAGACAACGGCGTTCTGTGAAAGCAGCAACCCGGCTACCAGCTGGTTCTAATATGGAAGCAAGTGAAAGACGAGGCTGAGAATGACGAAAGATAGAGCGTCATCGGATCCATCCCGGAAGGCAATTCATCCAGGTCCGGCAATGGCCGCGACCCCGGCGGATGTGCCGCTGGACGGATTAATGGCCGAGGAGAGACGGACGCAGATCCTGCACATTGCCCGCACTGCCGGGCGCGTCAGGGTCAACGACCTCGCCAGTCAATTCGACACCTCAGCCGTGACCATCCGCAACGATCTGAATGAACTGCATCAGCGTGGCTTGGTGCAACGCTCGCATGGGGGGGCCGTACTCCCGGACGCGATCATGCGTGAATCGCCGGTTTACGAGCGCCTCAAGGCACACTCCGAGGAAAAAAGGCGCATCGGCGCAATGGCAGCCACCTTGATCAACGATGGCGAGACCATCATCCTCGATTCAGGCACAACCACGCTGGAGATTGCGCGCCACATCAAGCAAAAGCATGGACTCCAGATCATCACCAACGGCGTCAACATTGCCGCCGAGTTGCTCGACGCCCACGACGCAGAGATATTTATTGTCGGAGGCAGGGTCCGGCGCGAATCGGCCTCCATCAGCGGACGTTTCGGGGAACAGATGCTTGAACATTTTTCCGCCGACAAGATGTTTTTGAGCGGCGCTGGATGCGACCTCGACTTCGGTGTGAGTGGCAGTAACCTGGAAGAGACCATGGCCAACCGGGCCATGTTGCGCATCTCCCGCGAGATCATCCTGGTTGCGGATGCCAGCAAGTTTTCCAAGCGCAGCATGGCCCGCATTGTTCCCTTCCAGGAGATTGACACCGTGATCAGCGACACCACTCTCAGCGAGGATATCCAGGCTAAGGTGCGTCTGCATGGGTGCCGTCTGATCCTGGTCTAGGAACTTGTTGAAATAGGTTCCTGTTTTGCGTCGGAGGATGGTTGCCATTCGTCTAACAGGCATGCGCGGAGACGAGCGGGATCAGGACGGGATGTTCAGCTACGTATCGTTGGAGCAGCGTGTGCCACAGGATCATCCGTTGCGTGCGGTTCGCAAGTTGACGGATTCGGTGTTGCAGACGTTGAGCCCGGAGTTCGATGCGTTGTATGCCGATTCCGGCCGTCCGTCGATTGCACCTGAGTACATTCTGCGGGCGCTTTTGTTGCAGGTATTCTACTCAGTGCGCTCAGAGCGATTGCTGGTCGAGCAGATCGACTACAACCTGCTGTTCCGCTGGTTTGTGGGCCTTGGCATGGACGACGCGGTGTGGAACCATGCGGTGTTTTCCAAGAATCGCGATCGGTTGCTAACTTCCGATGTGGCGCAGCAGTTCTTTGCCGAAGTAAACAAGCATGCCAGGCGCTTTATGAGCGACGAACACTTCACGGTGGATGGCACGTTGATTCAGGCGTGGGCTTCGCAAAAGAGCTTTCGCTCGAAAGACGGGTCCGATGACGGCGACGGGGGAGATTTTCACGGTCAGAAGCGATCGAACAAGACGCATGAATCGACCACTGATGCCGATGCGCGGCTGTACAAGAAGAGTTACGGCAAGGAGTCGAAGCTGAGTTATCTGGGTCATGCGCTGGTGGAGAACCGCAACGGTCTGATCGCCGCGGCGATGGTGACGCACGCCGACGGTTATGCCGAGCGCGATGCAGCGCTGTTGATGCTTTCCGAAAAGCAAGAAGGCCGCTCTCGCCGCATCACGGTGGGCGCCGACAAGGCTTACGACACGAAGGATTTCGTCAGCACGGTGCGGGAGTTGAACGTGACGCCGCACGTTACCAGGAACGACAAGGGCCGCTCGAGCAACCTGGACCGCAGAACTACGCGCCAGCCCGGCTATGCCATCAGCCTGAGCCGCCGATGGCTGATCGAAAAGGGATTCGGATGGCTGAAGCAGACCGGCCCGCTGCGCCAGGTCAAGTTGCGGGGCCTGGATAAAGTGGACTGGCTGTTCGTCTTCAGCTGCGCGGCGCACAACCTGATCCGGCTGCCGCGACTGATGGCCCAACCACCGGAAATACTCAGTGAGAAGTGTGCCTGAGCAACGGCTGCGAGCCTCGGGAATGATTCCCCGAGGCTCGCAAACACCTATAAACACCGGCCAGAAACGTACTTCAAACAGTTTTCTAACGGGAACAAACAAAAATCGCCAGGAAAGACGCCGCAATCAGGCGAATTTCAACGAGTTCCTAGAGCCTGCCATGATGCGGCCGCCGCCGGCAGCCAATTTTTCTCACTTCGAGGCGCCAGCATGGGCAGCGGGATGAATGGTAACCCCCTGAACCACCCGGTTGATTACGCCGTCCGGGCTGGGGCTGTCGGGATTCAAGCCGATGCGCAAGCTCAAATGATAGCCGAGCAACTGCGGGCCCACGATCTCATACGGTGTGCGCAGGGCGTCGTCTGCGCGCGGGGCAATGGCGGGAATCACTTCATCGAATAGACCTTCCGATTCGGCTGCATCCGCGATGCCCACCAGGTAGCCGAGCTTCTTCGAGCGAAGCTCGTGAATCAGATCGGCCTCATACGCGCGGCGCACAGGATCGCTCGATAACAGGCACACCACCAAAGTATCGGATTTGACAAACGCCATGGGACCATGGCGAAGACCAAGAAACGTCTCCGTGACCACCGAGAAGCGCCCGGCCGTCATCTCCAGCGTCTTCAGTCCGGCTTCACGCCCCCAGCCAAGCGCAGGCGATGAGGAGAGAACCGTGATCCGGTCGTGGACCCGCGCCGCCACCCTCTGGCATACGCGCTCCATCTCCGGCAGCAATGCCGTCGCACGCTTGCTAGCTTCATCCACGGTGGCCCCGGCCGCATCCGGCTGAGCCAGAAGCAGCCCTGCAAGCACCAGGTTTGAGAACGAACTCGTCATCACCAGGCTATGGTCGTTGGTGCGCGGATCGAGCGCGATCACTCCGTCTAGGCCGCAGTGGGACAAGGCGCCGTCTTTATTGCAGACGATCGCGAATTGCGCCAGATTCGGCCGCAGGGCCCGCACGCGCTCCACCACCGCGGCGCTTTCCGGGCTATCGCCCGACCGGGCCAGGGAGATCACGGCGTCCACGTCCGCCACATAACGTTCCGTGTCGATCAGCAGATCGGTGGTAGGAACGGCAATTGCTCCAGGCCACGCCCCCGCGACGGCGCTCGACGCGTAGGCTGAGGTCCCCGCGCCGGTCAGCAACACACGAGCATGTTGCAGCTTGACCGGCAGTTGCAGCCGCTCCGATGCGGCGCCAACGCTTTCCCGCGTCACCGGCCAAAGAACAGGTTGCTGCCGGATCTCCTTGAGCGTGTATCGGGGGACGGCGGGAAGGCTGGTCTTTGCGGGCTCGCTTGTTTCCGGTGGCATCGAAGCTCCATTCCTATCTCTAGACAAAGTCACTCCAGAAGTCTGTCGCAGATTGTCTGTCGAAAATTGACCTTTCATCGTTTAAAATCAACAAGTTGCGAATTCCGCGCGCTCAAAGCTGCAAACTCTGCGCATTCGCGTAAACCACTCAATATGAACAGCTTACGACATCGCCGTTCCTTGCGTCCCGCAGACTCTCAGCGCAACAGATATTTCCACTCATGAATTGAATACGCAACTAAAAGCAAGAATATAGTCGCATTTCACAACCGTCAAGCCTTTCACTTGACAACTATCGAAGATGTCTCGTAGAAATGCTTCATGCAGATCGAGAGCCCGCGAACTGCCCCGAAATTGCCGCTTTGTCCCTCAGCAAGCCTTTCCTGCCGGGAGTTTCGTCTCGCCTCTCATCCTCTGCGCGATCGCGATGGCGCCGGCGCGCTTGCTCTTTTCTTTGGCTCTTCCGCGGCTTCGAGCCGCCGCGCGGCGCCCCATCGGCGCTGAACTTAACATGCAGCCGGAATCGTCTTGAGGCTGCTCAACTGGCTGTTCAACTGGCCGTTCAACTGGGAATCGATAAGGGGTCTCCGTATGTTCAAATCAATCCGTAGTGCGCGCACGCTTGGCCTTGTCTTGTTTCTTGCCGCCGCCTATCCTCTTCTCACGGCGCAATCCGATGCGGGACCCATGAAGGGCCGCATTGCGGACCTGAAGGGAATGGCTCTCTCTGTGGGCGTCGACTCCGCCGGCTCCTACTCGATTTCGCAGTCCGGCATGACGGAGGCGGTGCTGCGCTCCGATGTCGAGGCCGTCCTCGATTCCAAGGTGCTCCGGTCGTCTGACTATCCACAGCACAAGACCATGAAGTCTGAGTTTCAGGATCAATTCGGTTCAGGCTCGCAGCTCACCGTAACCCATACAGGACTTCCCGGCACGCCTGATTTGGTCTGCACCTTCCGCCTCTACCGGGATCGGCCGTGGGGCGATCTCCAGGTCAAGGTCGTCAACACCACCGATCACGCCATCTCCGTTGAGTCGATCCGCACTCTTCATTCCACCGATGCTCCCGTGCTCAACCTGAAGGGCCCGGATTCGGCCGACCGCATCCTGTCCGACAGCTTCAGCGAGGATACGCCCCAACTCGTGATTCGCGACCTGGACGGCGGTCCCGGAGGAGAGCACCTCGCCACCGGAAGCCAACTCATCTATAACCGGAAGAGCGGCGACAGTTTATTTTTCGGAGTGCTTACTACAGATAAGCTGATCACTCTCTTCCATCTGAAGGAGCAAACCGCGGCGACCGGCGCGCAGATTCTTTCCTACGATGCCGAAGCCACGGGCACCACGGAGGTACTGAAGAACTACTCGCTGAGCGGTTCGCCGCCGGCCGACCGGGTAACTCTCCGCCTCCCCGTCAACCCCGGGGATAGCTTGCCGTCCGAGCGCATGATGTTTGCCGTGGGCAATGACTATCATGCTCAGCTTGAGGAATATGGCCATGTCATCAAGGTGCTCCATAAGGCTCGTGTCACCACCCCCACGCCCATGGGCTGGTGGAGTTGGACCGCTTATTATTTCGGACTCAACCAGGGTGCCGCGCTTACCAATGCGGAGTGGCTGTCAGACAACCTCAAGAAGCTTGGCTTTGACTACTTCTTTATCGATGAAGGCTACCAGTACGCGCGTGGCGAGTACTCCACGCCCGATGCCCACCTCTTTCCTCGCGGCATGGGCTACATCGGCGATCAGGTGCGCCATAACGGACTTACCTTTGGAATCTGGACCGCTCCCTTCGAAGTGTCCGAGCGCGCGTATGTCTACGAGCACCATAAAGACTGGTTGGTGCATAACGCCGACGGCCAGCCAATTCACATCGGCTCTGTCCAGCGCGGCAGTGAAGGCCTCTACGTCCTCGATACAACCAACCCCGGCGCCCAGGAATATATACGCCAGACCTACAAAACGCTCTATAGCTGGGGCGTCCGCCTCATCAAGATGGATTTCATGGACGCCGCGGGCATCGAAGGCTATCACTACCGCCCCAATACCACGGCCATGGAGGCCCAGCGGATCGGTTTACAGATCATCCGCGACACCGTTGGCAATGACGTGGTCCTCGATAAGGACGGCAGCCCCATGCTCAACCCGGTCGGCATCGTGGATCTGGGCCGCATCTCCCAGGACACGGGACACGCCTTCCGATCCAGCAAGAGCGCCGCTTCGGGAATCGCCGCGCGCTACTATATGAACCGCAATTTCTTTGTCTCCGATCCCGACGCCTTCACCGTATCCACTCAGGTGCTGGGCGAACGGCGCACCCCTCAGCACCCGCTCACCTTCGACGAAGCCAAGGTCTCTATCGCGCTCTCGGCCGTATCGGGGGGCGAGTTCGAGATTGGGGATGATCTTCCCACCCTTGGAGCCACGCCGGAACGAGTGGACCTGGTAAAGAACCCAGACCTCATTGACATCGCCCGCCTGGGAATCGCTTCCATCCCCGCCGATCTCATGACCTATGCCTCCAGCGACCAGCAGCCCAGCATCTTTCTGCTCAAGGAAGATAAGCGCCAGTCCATCCTCACCGTCTTCAATTGGACGGATGGGGAACTGAAGCGCTCCCTCAATCTGGCCGCCCTTGGCTTGAAGAACTCGGGCGACTACAACATCACCGAGGTGTTCGGCGAGAAGGTCTGCTGCGACATCGCTGCCGACTCCATTGACATGACCCAGAAACCGCACTCGGTGCGCATGTTCAAGCTCATTGACAAAGCCACCCCTGCCGCTCCGCCCGCTTTTGAGGCGCACGTGGCCCCCACCGCAACGTCCGGAGAAAGCCTGGCCTTCACCGCGCAACAATCGTCCCCGGATGCGCCGGTGCTCACCTGTCACTGGAACTTCGGCGATGGAACCTCGCTGGACGGTTTCAATGTGCAACACGCCTATACGCAGCCTGGCGAATACCAGGTGCAGGTTACCGTCACCGGGCTGGATGCAAGCGTCAATTCCACCAGCCTCAAGGTTTCGATCTCCGGCAAGATGTCATACGCCTTCCACCCGGCCGAAAATACGCGGTTCGAGTGAGGAGGCTGGGCTTGGATTCATCGCCAAAGCTCCGGCGTTCGAATCCCTTTGAGGCCGCGAATCCATCCGCGGCCTGCTTCCATCCGGCGCTCACTCCCGCCTGATTTCCTCGGGTGAACGATGCGTGCGGATCTTATATCGATGCAATCCCGATGCTGTCGGGATTGCATCGCGCTTCCACGATTTTCCTGGGCCGCCGGTTTCGGCTCCATCCCAAGAGTTAAACTCCTTGTCAAAGATGCAACCGAATCTGAAATACCTCGGAAGCAATTCGACGATTTTCGCAAGAAAAATTGCCTCTATCTCAAGCGTTCCAGGCCGGCGAGCGCTCCAACCGTTCTCCCCTTTGCTCAAGAGCCAGGCCTTGCACCGCGCCTGAGTCTCCCAGCAGAATGGAGAGATGCCACGGCCGGTGCCTCTCTGAGCGGAATTGAACGCCGCTTCAACAACGGCCAAATGTGAAGGCTGAACGAAAATGACGGATATGAATGCGCGCGAAATTCCCCCTGGGCGGCCGGATGTCGCTTTTGTGGGAGAGCTCAACCCCGACCTGATTGTTTACGGGTTGCCACGCGACCTGCCAGAAGAACGCGAGATCCTGGCCACCGGTTTTACCCTCACTCTCGGCAGTTCCTCCGCCATTGTCGCGCACAATCTTGCGCTGCTCGGCAGCAAGGTCACCTTTACCTCCCGCATCGGTCCCGATGCCCTGGGAGAGATGTGTCGCCAGTGGTTGAAAGAGGCGGGCGTGGAGGTCGATCATGTCATCCGCTCGGCCTCCGGTTCGAACACCGGCATCACTCTCATTCTTCCCATCACAACCACCCGCCGCATCCTCACCTATCCCGGCACCATGTTCGAGATGGGGATCGAGGATCTGGATATCGACTACCTGGCCTCCGCCCGGCACTTTCATTTATCCTCGCTTTTCCTGCATCGCAAGCTTTCCCCGCATATACCCTCACTGTTCAAGGAATTGAAGCGCCGCGGCCTCACCATCTCTCTCGATACCAACGACGATCCTGAGAACAGGTGGGAAGGCGTCCTGCAGCAGGTTTTGCCGCTGGTCGATATCCTGTTGTGCAACGAGGACGAGTTGAAGAAGATCGCCAAGGTGGAGGCTGCCGCCGAGCATGTTTCCTCCCAGGTGCCGCTGCTGGTGGTCAAGCGCGGAGCGCGCGGGGCCTCGGCCTATGCCCAGGGAGGAAGAATCGACGTTCCTCCGCTTCAGGTTGACGCCATCGATTCGGTAGGCGCGGGCGACACCTTCGATGCGGGCTTTCTCCATCAATGGATCCGCAAGGCGCCCCTCGAGACTTGCCTCGCCTATGGAAACCTGGCTGGGGGCCTGTCCGTTACCCGTCCTGGCGGCGTCGAGGCTTTCAACGATACTGCCTACCGGAAGAGCTTTTTTGAGCGGCACTGGCAGCAAAACACGCTCGTTCCGTAGCCCGCGCCTTGGGGGGCTCCGCGGCCTCTCTCACTTTACGTCTCCCGGCACGTCATGCTTGCCGCGCAGGGACGAGAACCCATGGAGGACATTGTGCAAATGGCGGATAAGACACCCGGCTTTGAAAAACCGAATGCCTCTCATCGTTCCGTCGATGAGATGTGCAGCCTGCTGAAGGAAAACCGTGCCGGAAAGCGCAAAGGCATCTACTCGGTGTGCTCGGCCAACCGCCTCGTGCTTGAGGCGGCGTTCGCGCAGGCGGCGCGCGACAAGAGTCCGCTCTTGATTGAAGCCACGTGCAACCAGGTCAATCAGGAGGGCGGCTACACCGGCCTCACGCCCGCCCAGTTCCGCGACTATGTGCTTGGCCTTGCCGAGCAGATGCATTTCCCCGCCCAGAGGCTCATCCTCGGCGGAGACCATCTTGGCCCCAACCCATGGCGAGCTCAGCCGGCCGCGGCAGCCATGGAGAAGGCTTGCGCCATGGTTGCCGCCTATGCGGAGGCGGGATTCAGCAAGATTCACCTCGACGCCAGCATGCCCTGCGCCGGCGATCCACACCCTCTCGAAGACGAGCAGATCGCCGAGCGCGCCGCCCGTCTGTGCGCGATAGCCGAATCGTCTCTGCCGCACGACTCCGGCAAGCCGGTCTATGTCATCGGGACCGAAGTGCCGATTCCCGGGGGCGCGCAGCAAGAAATGGAAATCGAAGTCACCACGACCGCGAGCTTGCAGAATACCCTCGACGTGCATCACCGGGCATTTGCGCGGAAGAAGATTCTCTCTGCCTGGGAGCGCGTCATCGCCGTCGTGGTGCAGCCGGGAGTCGAGTTCGGCGATGCAACCGTCGCGGACTATGTGCCCCAGAAAGCCTCAGCCCTCATTGCCTCGATCGCCCGGCACGAACGCATTGTCTTCGAGGCCCATTCCACCGACTATCAGACCGCGGAGTCGCTGCGACAGCTCGTCAGCGGCCATTTCGGCATTCTCAAAGTCGGCCCCGAATTGACCTTCGCCATGCGCGAGGCAATCTTCGCCCTGGCCCGGATCGAGGAAGAATGGATTCCCGGGAAACAATGTTCCAACATCCGCGCAACCATCGAGCGGGTGATGGTCGAGCATCCTGAGAATTGGAAGGCATACTACCATGGCGATCAAAGCCAGATGCGCTTTGCCAGAGCCTATAGCCTCAGTGACCGTATTCGTTACTATTGGCCCAACGCCGCCATATCCCAGGCCCTGGCCCGGTTGATGCTCAACCTGCAGGAGCATCCTGCGCCCTTGCCGCTTGTGGCCCAATATCTTCCTCGCCAGGCAGAGGCCATTCGCGCCGGCAGCCTTGAAAACATTCCCTCCGCAATGGTTCGCCACAAGGTCCAGGAATCTCTATCGCGCTATTCGCAAGCATGCGGGCTCATGGTTTCCTGAGTGACCCCGGTACCGGGATTGTCATAGTGACAGGGCCTCAGCGCCTGTCACTCCACCGATTGGGGCTGCAGGGGCGCATGGTCCTCACACCATCAAAATTGCGCTATGACTGAAGCCCGCAATGAACGAAGTATGCGCTGCAACATAGCTGTACCTTGAGATGAAGAGGGCTGAGAGGAAGAGAGTCTTAATTGCGAGGAGGCTCTGTGTCTTGAATCTACTTATTTGAAGATTTTATTTTGGGGCGGCTAGTGGGGATCGAACCCACGACATCCTGAGCCACAGTCAGGCGTTCTGCCGCTGAACTATAGCCGCCATGTACCCTACCGATTGTAGCATCGAATCAAGTTCTGCCTGTAGCATCGAATCAAGTTCTGCCGCCGCGAGGCCGGCAGCGGAGGAGGCGCCGATGAGCGGCCAGAATCAGAACCCGGCAGACGGCACTCCCCTGGCTGAGGGCGCGCCCGCCGACCGCTGGAATCGAGGCGCCTGGATCTTCCGCGATCAGACGCTCTATCGCCTTGAGATCCTTCTCGACGAAGCCTTTCGCCTCCCCGGCACCCAGGTCCGCTTCGGCCTTGACGGAATCATCGGACTCGTTCCCGGACTCGGCGACGTCCTCGCCGGCCTGCTCTCCCTTGTCATTCCAGTGGCCGCCTGGGTGCGGGGTGTTCCTTACGTCACGCTCGTACGCATGGCTGCCAATCTCGGCATCGGCGTACTGGTCGGCACCATTCCGATCTTTGGCGACATCTTCGATATTGCCTGGAAGGCGAATCGCCGCAACTACCGCCTCCTGACCCGACACCTGGGTGCGCCCCGCCGCCACACCTCAAAGGACTGGGCGTTTCTGCTCTTGCTGGCTGCAGCGCTGCTGTTGGTCTTCGCCCTGCCCGTTGTGCTGGTCCTATGGATTGCCGTTTGGCTCATCAACCATTGATTGGGCATTGAATGGGCATTGGATGGCGGCCCGCAGCACACCAGTCCGCCCCGCCCCCCATCGCCAATCCCATCCGCGATACAATCGAAAAGGAATGTCGGGGCGTAGCGCAGCCTGGTAGCGCATCTGCTTTGGGAGCAGAGGGTCGGGGGTTCGAATCCCTCCGCCCCGACCATCGAATCTTAATGTAGGTTATGATTTCATACACCGAACTGGACGAACAATGGGGTCAGGTCACGAAAGCACAAGGAGTGATATCGCGTGAGCTATTGGAAAGTTAACTGTATGGAAGATGATTATCCAGGCCTGTGGCAGACCTGGTTTCTTCAACAAACGGTAGCGATTGGTTGGCCTACGCCACACTTCTCACTCGAAGGTCCTACTCCTGACCGCAGTTGGGCAGCAGCCAGAGCCGCAGCATCACAGGTGCGAGTTGGTGACCGAATAGTTGTGCAACTGAGTAATTCACGCGTCGGTCGGATTGGGACGGTAACGCAGGTCAAGATTGAAGACGCGCACTGGAATCCCACTGTTCCCGTAGATAAGAAGAACCCCGAAGGCGAGATGGGGCGCAGGATTGAGGTTCGCTGGGACCTGCATGTGGGCCCCGTATCCCCATCGGCCGTCGCGCGGCTTCCCGTTGAGGCGCGGTTCAAGGGGCGTGCATTGAGATCAACTATCGTGCGCCTGAAAGAAGAAACAGCAGAGAAAATCGTCCTCGCCTTGTCGGACGAAGCGAATTGGACCTCGGTGCACTCGGGATTCGCCAGCGAGCGCGCGATCTCCGAGTATATAGACGCATTTCCTCATCTTTTAGAGGACGGATTGCGTCCTTACCCGTCTGTGAAGACTAGAGAATTTGCGTTCACTGATAAGCGCAGGAGCGACGTGCTTCTGCTTGATCGGCAGGGCCGCATGGTCATTGTTGAATGCAAACAGAATTCGCCATCCGAGGCCGACGTGAATCAGATCAGACACTACATGACGATGGCACGCAAAGAGATTCTCGGCCTGAAGAGTAAAACCCCAATTCGCGGGGTTTTGGTTCACGGCGGATCGAGAAAGATCCCAGATGCCGTCATGCAACTCGCGATGGCTCAACCTCACATCGAACTTGTCCGCTTCGCTGTCAGCGTAGACTTCGCATCATCGGTTTAGTGCAATTCGGATTGCGACGGATATGTTCCCCGTGGATATGACGAGCCCCACGATCATCCGTGTGAATGCGACTGCCATAAACCTAATTACGAAAGATGAAAGAAAGCGACACGCAGAAGTCGATCCTCGAATGGCTCGCATGGAAGCACATATTTCACTACCGCAACAACAGTGGCGCGTTCGTGGATTCCCAGAAGCACTTCTACCGGTTCGGCGCGGTTGGAAGCCCGGACAACCGGTCATTCTCTCCCGGATTAAGAGCCGAGATGAGCTGATCACGAGAATAATTGCAACTCCTATTGCCGATTGATTTGTCGCTTGACTTTCAAGGTCTTTAAGTCCACAAAACGAATGTCGTTTGTTGAATCTTGGAGAATGAGAGTATCGGCTGTGACTCCAACGACGCCGCCCCAGCGATAATCCATTGTCTCTGGTTGAGTCTGAGCAGAGACTGGCTGCACTTCCCGTCCAGCGAAGAATCCGGCGGATACTAACAAAGTTGCAACGAGTAGGTGTATGCTCCAATGTTTCATCAAAAGATCCTTTCATGTGACGAATATGCCCAGAATTGTACTCTTAAACTATCCCACCTGTGCAGGAAGTTTCCAAACTAACCCCCATGGCAAATAGACCATTTCTCGGAGGGGTGATCCGAAAGCATATCTGTGAGGCGTGTAAGCGAAAGCGTCATCAGGATTACGACGCACCCAAGCTCTAGATTCCGAGCAGATCAACACAGCGTAGCGGATCGTCCTTACTCAGATTCTCAATTGCAGTTCGCGCCCTGCCTGCGAGTTGCAGGGGTTTCATCCCGCTCACAAAACGCGCTTGAGAAATTCTGTCCAATCCAGCGCCGACAAGCGGCGATGCGCCTCGCAAGGTAGACCTGAGAGCCACCGCTTGAGTCCTGCCCGCGTGCAGAATCAAATTTCTCTGGCGGTAGAGTCGCGCGAATGTGTCGTGTATATGGTCACGAATCGTCGAGACAACTTCTCGTGGCGAAGCGAGCAGTTCCCTCATCCGCTCAACAGCAGCCTGATCCGACCAACTTCGAAGCGTTGGAATTGTTCCATTTAGGATCGATTCGGCGACCAGTCCGGCCTTTTCCTTATTGGTGGCAAGAGTCCGCAGGCGGTTGGCAAGTTCGCCGCCATTATCGATCACGGCATAGGCAAGATCGGTCAGTTCTGCGCGGGGAAAGGAACAAGCGACAATGGTGGCGAGGCGTTCTGCTGGGTCAGCTCGCTTTGATCGCGGTTCGCTGAGCAACGATTCAATAGCTGCCCATCCTCCCGCGATAGCTGCGCTTGATGTCCCGCTTTGCAGAGGCGCAAGCAGCTCGATAGCTGGATCGATGTAGGGGTCGGGTTCTGATTCCAGCCAGATGCGATTCTCGCGGTGCATCGCCCCGATCTTGATTCCGCGCATCCTGCGTTCGATGGAATAGTGTTGTTTCTTGCCTTTGACCCACGCGATTGGAAAGTGTTGAACGCTCTTACGGAGGCTGAGAAGAACACGTGCAGCAAACAGTTCGACACGCTCGGCGGCAAACTGCACCGCCGACTCTGGATCTCTTGCGGGAACATTGAGGAGAAGCCCGCCATGTTGGCGTCGTCCTTCGGGATCAGCGGACCCATTCTGTTTGAGCCATTCACTGACTTGTGTTGCATCGATCCAACTTTCCGGTGCCAAGAGTCCGGATGGCGGCTGAAGTGGTGTCGGAAACGGTATCAAAACCTCGAACTTTGTCTCCTCACGACTTGCAAGCGCAGACACGTCTGACACCACGTTTGCGAGTGGCACTTCTGCATCTTGTGGATTTCGAAAATGCCAAGTCCACCATCGGTGCAAGAAATCCGAATGGAATCCCAAATCCAACAGATGAGCGGCAATAGCGCGGGAAGTAAGCTCGGGGGCAGGTTGGTCAATTGAAATAGCGCGCGACCACCGTTCGAGGTAGAGAACCGAGCTGCGCTCAACGATCTCCTTGATGGCCTCATACTCCAACCCTTCAAAAGGGAGCTCATTGCGCGGCTCATTGTTTATCAGGAGAAGTCCCTCTAATGTGGCTCTTTCCTGTGGGGTGCCCATTCCAGGGTCATTGCGCAATTGCCGGAGTGCTGTAATTACCGCTTCTTTGGTAGTCCTTTCAGAGAGATGCCCTTGGCTTTGTGCTTCACCTGCTTCCAAGACTTCCCGCAAAGCGAGAATCGTACCGGCTCCCCAAAGGGACCGATTCCAGTGTGTCCGGGAACTGAAATAGTCGAGAAGGCGAGCACAGATGAGCTGCTCATAGGCATTGACATCTGAGATCATTTCCTGGATTATAGACGCAGGGCTTTGGTCCGAGACATAAATGGGGCACGTCCTTTCAACCTCAATCTTCGGAGCGAGGTGAAAGCACAAGCCCCTTTCCCATCAAGAGGGCACCTAAGGGTGCCCTCTTTTCGTGAAGCCAACAGGCACCACTTAGGAGCGCGTATCAGAATCCACCAGCATATTGCATTACGCGGAGGCTTTTAGGATTTGTGTGAGTGTAGTCGAATTTGTAGCTGTCAAAGCATCCAAGAGCCACAAGGCTCAACAGGGTTTTGGGCGTATGACTTAAATAGCTCTATAATAAGCACTTATTTTCACTGAATTTCAACAGCTTTCCACAAACTGCCTGATCTGCTTTGGGAGCAGAGGGTCGGGGGTTCGAATCCCTCCGCCCCGACCAGCTAACCTCTTCCCTATCAACCGGTTTGACCGAGTCGCAGGGTTGGGATACGAACTGGGATACGAAACTCGCATGGGAGAGCCCCATGGATGTGGATACCCGATTTATCTCACGGTGCGACGCGAACCTGCGTAGAACATCCCCGATATCAAGAAAGACCCTGCTTCCATTCGCCGACGCCGGTTCAGGTAGTCTGCATCGGTGGTCGCGCGCGAGGGCTCATGTGTGCGTGCATTGCTCCGAATACTCCCCGCACTGGTGACCTGACCCCAGGCAGGGGCGGCCTGGCACAAAGCACAATCGGGCATACCTGTCCTGAAACTGCTCCAGAGCCCTTCTCTCTTGGATGTGCACTCATTGTGGCGCTGCTCCGGGAAGCATATTTCGAGGTCGAAGGCGTATTCCCGCCGGATTCCCGGAGTCTTTCAGGCAGGAGGGCGATAAGATGGTGGCGATCCCTGCTGCGCAAGTACCCACCGAAACCGCACTGTCAACGCAGACCTTCGCGCCGGCCAAACCTGGCCGCCCTTACGCCGTATTTCGACCTCTATGCCTCGCTTGGCAGCAGACTTGCAATGCTTGCAACACGTAACAGAAAGGCCGCAGAAATTACACCTGAGAGTCTGAGCTTTTGTGACACAGGTCGGTGCCTAGAGCGGTTCCACAGCACTTGTAGCCTCTTCTGGCGCTATCCGAGGTGGCTTTTTCTTGATAAAAAAGCCACTTAGCCTCATCGCTTCGGGATACAGCAACTGTGGAACCGCTGTTGCTCGAGTTTTGGATGTCTATGCCTTGATGAAAATCTTTCGCTTCATCATCCAATAGAGGATAAGCCATTCCACACCCAGCGCGGCGCTCGTCTGAAAGAGAAGACCAGCGCTGCCCAAATGCACGGCAATGGGACGCGTGAAGACATCGGTTAACGCATCGATCGATACCAGGCTGACCAGCATATAGATGAAAACAGCGTTCATGCCAAACGGCACAACAAGGATGCTCCACTTACGAAACTTAGCAATGTCGACGAGCCAGAAGAAGAACGCGAATTCAAGGCAAGCCACGCCGGCACTTGCAAGGCCGTAGGATGTCGTCCACAATTTCATTTCGATCGGGATGATAGGGCTCAGCGCAAATCCGGCAATCAGCAACCCCACTCCCATGCCAAAGATAATCGTTGCTTTACTCCTCATTGAACGTGATGTCATCAGGAGTTTTCCGATGAGCAGGCCGATCAGTGTGGTCGCAATTGCAGGAATGATAACTAAGACAGTTCCCCATCCTTCATTTCGGTACGGCCAAATGTCCCAGTGATGTTGCCCAAGCAGCGCAATATCAACCGAATGCACCAGGTTGTGATTGAAGGCGTATGAACCTGCCGGGATTCCGGGGGCGGGCACGAATGCCAGCACGAGCGCGTTGGCGGTCAGGATGATTCCCGCGAGCGAGGCTTGAAACCGCCATGATTTTCTTGCCACCAAAAACGCGACCAAAGACGCAATGGCGATCGGCTGAAGCGCACTGCTCAGTTCAACCAAATATGGTGAACCAAGCGATATGGATTCCCGCACCGAACCTAATAGAAACAGAACTATGGTGCGCTGGATGGCATGTGCCAACTGCTGACGGTAACTCTGGGTAAGTGACCGCTTGGCGAGCGAGAGCGGTATCGATACCCCGACCATCAACATGAAGCTTGGCCAGATGCAATCGTAAAAATGCAGCCCTGTCCACTGGCTATGTTCCAGTTGCCCGACGATGGCGTCAATGATTGGATTGTGACCACACGCAGCCAGGCCAGCCATCAACGTACCGCCGCCGACGATCCAGAACATGGTGAACCCGCGAAACACGTCAAGCGAAGCCAAGCGCTCGCGGTCTGTGCGAACTGGCGAGATCAGGACACCCTCGTCCCCTGCCAGACCCGCCGTGTCTTGCCCTGTCTCCGGAGCACTTTTCGCCGTCATGAGGTTCCCTTTCATGGCTCTCTTTCGTTCTCTGATGTTTTCAAACTCCAAGTATGGCTTTCCAATCCAGAAGGCAGATCGATTGTCATGGTCTCTTGATTGAAATCGGCCGTTCCATTGCTCACTGTTCCGCGTCGCCTCCCGATCTCGATGCGAGGAACACGCCCCACGCATGGGCAAGCTCGTCTCCATCGAGACCCGTCAACACAGCTTCGGTTTTGATCATGCGTCGATTCCGGCTTTCGATCCATCCCCTCACCTGAACCGGAACTCCCGGTACAACTCGAAGGCGAAGACGAACACGGAGTTCCGCAGTCAGTGCCAGCAGTCCAGCCCCAGCAACGGCCTTCGACATCGCTTCATCGAGGACGGTACTGACAATTCCTCCATGAACGATTCCGCTGAATCCTTCCGTGAACGCGTTGGGAACCCACTCCGCGGCTGACTCCCCTGGTTTTGGTGTTGAGAACTTCAGGCGCAGACCATGGGGATTGTCGGCGCCACAGGCGAAGCACGAGCTTGGCGATGAGGCGCCTGTCGCAGCTTCGTCTTCCTTTGCCTTTGGCTGTTCCTTCATGAATCCTTCCCGCTCTTACCTTTCCCCTCTGGCAGGCGTCGTATCAGAAGGTAGTGCTCCCCTCAAAAACCACGAAAACGGGAACAATTGAACGTGCGCCTCCATCAAAAACCCTGCCTCCGCGAACAAGCGCCTGGCCTCTTCCGCTTGGATCCGATGCTCCAGCGGCGGCCCGTGAACCGGATCGGCATCGGGACGCCAGTCGAGGACGCCCATGCGCGCGCCGGGTGTCACGATGCGTCGCATCTCCGCCGCGATTGCCTTTGGGTCGTCGAATTCGTGCCATACATTGGCGAGAAAAACGCAGTCGCAGCAGCCCGAGGCAAGGCCGGTCGAGACGGCATCGCTTTCTATGTACTGAACATTTCCCACTGAGGCCGCGGAAAGCTTCGCGCGCAGATAATCCAGCATCTGTCGCGACACATCGACGGCGAACACGCGCCCCGACCCACCGATGACCTTGGCTATGGGCACCGTGAAATAGCCGCTGCCTGCGCCAATATCGGCAACAGTCCAGCCAGGCAGCAGCCCGAGGGAGTCCACAATCTCATGCGCAGGCAGCCAGTTTGTCCGGTCGGGATCTTCGAGTTTGTGCATCCGCGATGGATCGAACCTGCGTTCATGCATGACGGCTTTTTCTCAGGGACAATTCTTCTCACGCAGTTCCGTTAAGGTGCCGGGTAGAGCACCCTGTAGGTCTGGAACCCTCCGCAGAGGTTACGCGCGCGAAATCCGTGCTGTGTGAGCATCCGGCAGGCGTAGTAGGCGCGCTGGCCGACGCCGCAAACTATCTCTCTGCCTTCTTGCCTGGGGCGCACGCGGCGCAGAACGAGCCCGTTACGCCTTTTCCTTCTTCCACCGTGAAGATCCGGTCCACCGCCGGCAGTTTCAGCTTCTCCACGCTCCCGCTCGGCCAATGAATCTCGGCCATTCCCGCGTCGTCCGCGTCACCCAGTCCAAAATGCACCCGCAGATCGTTCGACGACAGATAGCTGCCCCCGCTCAGAACATCTCCCCGCTGCCGCATCCCATTCGCGTTCAGATAGGCAGTGGCTCCTACCGCATCCCGCGGACTCTTGGAACCGCCGATCAGCTTCAGCTCTACCCAGTGATGATGGTCTGCGTTCACGTTGCGCAGCAGGATGGGGACCCCGTCCATGCTGTTGATCACCACATCCATCTTCCCGTCGTTGAAGATGTCGCCGAACGCAGCGCCCCGTCCCACGCTGACCACTGCAAGCCCGGTTCCTTCCACCGCCGGCACCAGCTCAAACTTGCCTTTGCCCAGATTGCGGTAGAGCAGCGTGCGCTGGGCATAGCTTTGTCCCCACTCCGGATGCTTGTCCACCTGGTTATAAACGTGGCCGTTCACAATGAACAGATCCTTCCACCCGTCATTGTCATAGTCGAGAAACCCATCGCCAAAACTGACAAACGGTATGGAAGAGACAGCGATTCCAGCCTGAAAGCTGACGTCCGTGAACACTCCCGTGCCGTCGTTCTGGAAAAGGACATTGTAGTCATCGGCAAAGTCGGTATTGACCACCGAAAGGTGTCCGTTGTTCTCATAATCGCCGACAGCAATGCCCATATTTGAGATCTCGCGGCCATCCTTATTCAGCGCATACCCGCTCTCATAACTTTCGTCCTCGAACGTGCCGTCGCCCTTGTTGATATACAGATAATTAGGTGTCGAGTCGTTGGCCACCAAAAGGTCCGGTTTGCCGTCCCCGTTTACGTCTGCAAACAATGCTCCAAGGCCGTAGTATCCGTTGGGATCGTCCACGCCCAGCTTCTTGCTTACGTCTGTAAAGGTTCCGTCTCCATTGTTATGAAACAGATGGTCATGCTCGCCCTTCAGCCCGCGCGGTCCGCACATCACCTCCACAGCGCGATACTGGCAAGTGCTGTGATTGACGGCTTTTGTCCCTGGGAGCGGAGGGTTGGCCAAATCGATTTGAGCGTAGCCGTCCACAAACAGGTCCAGACGCCCATCGCCGTCGTAGTCGCCAAAGGTTGCGCCTGCTGACCATGTGCCGACACTCACCCCGGCCTTCTCCGCAACATCGGTAAAAGTTCCGTCATGGTTGTTGTGGTAAAGGCGGTTTTTCCCGTAGTTGGTTACGTAGAGGTCCGGCCAGCCGTCGTTGTCGTAATCTCCAACGGCGCACCCGTATCCCCAGCGGTCGTTGGTCACACCGGCCATTGCAGCCACTTCCGTGAAAGTTCCATCGTGATTGTTGTGGAACAGGGCCGCGTGCGGCGCAGCGGCTTTGCCCGCAAGCGCGTCGTAGTTCGATCCATTCACCAGGTAGATATCGAGCCAGCCATCGTTGTCGTAGTCCAGCAAGCACACGCCCGGGCCTTTGGCTTCCAAAATAAGGCGCTTTTCAGCGGTGCCTGCCGTGTGACGCCAGCCCGTAAGCCCAGAGGCCACGGCAACATTTTGGAAGATGATCGGGCCATCCTTTACGAAGCCGCCTGCGGTCACCGGCCGGCGCTGGCTGTCAAACTCCGCTGTGTGCGGGCCGGCGTTGGCCATCCCGGTCGGGGAAGCTTTAGGAGCTCCACCCTGCTCAGACCCGGCCGGCATTTGCGGCCCGGTTGCGCCCGAGGCCGTAGGCTGCTGCGCGCACAGGCTCGAAATTCCAGCGAAAATCAGCAAGAGCGCAAGCCCCGCCGCAGCAAAGCTCTTGCCGTCCCGCTTACCCAGCACGCTGAACCAGCGAACGATGCACGGCGAAAGAAAACATTCCGAATCCAGTCTCAAAACACCTCTCCTCATCCAGAGATCGCAATCTAAGGATCGCACTTCAGGGCTCGCATTCCAAGGATCGCAATCCAGCGGTCGCACTCAGATATGAATGCTCCGCTTCCGCCCCAAAAAACACAATTCGGTCGTCCCTCAATTTCCCAACGCGGCCTGGTGCGAAACTCAGTGGGCGCAGGTGTGATCGCATGCGCGATCACTGCTTTCCAAGGTCCCATCCAGGTACCGCGCTACCAGAACTGCCGCGGTTTCAGCCGGCGCGCCGGTATGGATCTCGATTGACGCTTCTTGCAAAAGCGATCGTGCATGAGCACCCATGCCACCCGCTATGACGAGGGTCACACCACGCTCCTTCAGCCACGGGGGCAGCAGACCGTGCTGGTGCTCGGGCGCCCCGGCCTCGGTAGTGGCAATCACGGCCTTCGTCCCGGGATCGACGTCGACAAAGGCAAACTTCTCGCAGTGTCCAAAGTGCTCGTCCAGGCGGTCACCTGTAACGGGAATGGCAATTCGCATTGAAACTACCCCTTTCATGAAGAAATTCGTTATCAAAACAAGGCGGGAGTTTTTTGCAGGCGCCCTACCTTGCGATCAGCAATCCTCACCACGGCGGATCCTTGCGCCGCAACTGTCCTCTTCCGTCGCGTGCCCGGAGCGGCCGCATTCCTGCTTGCTTCTTCTCCGTTAATCGTTAGGTGTGAGTTGCATCTATATCCTACGCATCCCGGTCAACTTCGGCAACGCAATCGGGAGTTTCGAAATAGGTGTATTTCGCATCTACTTCAAATTATGTTAAAGTGAATCGGCTGGCTGGTGGCAAGCCGAGACCAGCGGGAGATCCCGGGTGCCGCAAAAATTCTGCGTACGTCACGGCAACCATTACCCCTGCTCCTGCGGGATGGGTAATCTCTATCGCTTTGTGGAACCGGTCGTTCTTCTTCTTCTCAAGAAAAAGACCCGCTCCTGCGGCTACACCCTCTGCGCGGAGCTGCAGGAGCATGCACTCACCGATGCCGAGATTGATAAAGCGGCGCTCTACAGGACTCTGCGGCAGCTGGAACTGAACGGCAACGTCAAGTCCACCTGGGAGGCTGGCGACAGAGGGCCCGCGCGCCGTATCTACACCCTCACGAAGACCGGCGCACTGCATCTGGAGGAGTGGGCGGCGGTCCTCAAAAACCTTTCAAAATCGATGACCCACTTCGTGCGGGAGGCACGAAAACCCCTGCCAAAATCCGAACATAGGCCGGCCAGACCGGCATCCCGGAAGGCAGGCCGGAAGACAGACCGGAAAAATCTCCGCCGCACCGTCGCGCCGCCTTCTCCCACCGGCCGTCGACGGTCGAAACAGTAAGCACCTTCTGCCCCCGGCTACGCACCTTCGGCCCCTGGCCAAGCACCTTTTGCCCCTGATTTTGATTCGACGCCCCTGCCGATTCGGCCTCTGCTATTGTTTCTCGAGGTCGATGGTCTTGTACTCGCCGCGCATGATGGCGGCGCGAATCTCCGCGGGGGCCTTGCCCGCCTTCGTCATCCGGTAGGCTAGGAACGCCTCTGCCGCACACACGTCGCACTCGGCGCCGTGCGTGGTTTCAAAGCAGCTGCGCAGGCTGGTGTGGCCCAGTGACCGGTCGCAGCGGCAGTAGCAGGGAAGCTGATACAGCACGTTGCCGATCTCCACCGCCTGCCGATACACATGCACCTGCCAGGGATAGCGGAAGTTTTCGCCGGTCAGTTCGGCGCCCGCCAGAATGTGCGGCAGCGCGCGGACTTTGAGGGGAGCGGAGGCGTGATAGGCGGGCACATCGTCGGCGGGGTTGGACCACTGCGCGTAGCTGGCCACGGTGAGGGCGGAAACCGTCACAGCCAGAATCCAACGGCGTTTCATCCAATTCTTCATCGCAACGCTCCTTCAAAATCATTTTAGCAAGGAACTCTTTTTGAACGCCTTCCCGGGCGAAGCCGAACAAACCGCCCGAATGAAACGCCCCGAATGAAACGCCCTGTCTGAAACGCCCGACTCAAGCACATTGCCCAGCGGCCCGGAACTGCGGAACCCCGTGCGCGCGATTGCCCCGAAGATCTTGCCGCAGTTGCCAAAAGCGCCGCGCGTCAGGATACTGGTCAAGGCAAACGCGAGATACTGGTCAAGACAAACGCGGGGTCAGCCGGGTCCATGCCGCAAATCATCAAAATCAAGCAAGGGGACCACATGAACAGCAAGCAAGAGGAACCCATGAACAGCAAGCAGGAGGAACCCATGAACGTGAATCGCAGCAATGCAGGCCGCAGGCGGTACTTCATCCTGGTCGCCTTTCTGGGAATTTCATTCTCCTTTGCCCATGCGCAATTTGCTCCCTCCGCTGCAGCGGGAAGCGCTCTCTCCATACCGCTCGATCATCTCTTGCAGCCTTCGCAGTTGAACGACCTGCTGCAAAGGCCCGCACACCAGCCTCCGCTCATCCTTCAGGTTGGCTCCCATGTTCTCTTCTCGCAAGCGCATATCCCTGGCTCTCAGTTCATAGGATCCACAGCCACACCCGCCGGCTTGGAGTTGCTGCGCAACCGCGTCGCTTCCCTGCCCAAAGCCGGCTTCATTGTTCTCTATTGCGGTTGCTGCCCGTGGAGCCATTGCCCCAATGTTGGCCCGGCCTTCAAGCAACTGCGCGATCTTGGGTTCACCAACGTAAAGGTCCTTTATATGGCGGATAACTTCGGAGACGACTGGGTCGCGAAAGGATACCGCGTTGAGAAGGGACAGTAGGACGGGCCGCGGTTGGTCCCGCATCCTTCCCCGCTGCGGCCGCCTCATTTGCGGCCGCGCATTGGCTTGTGCCGCGTTCCTCTCCATAGCGTCCCTGCTGGCGAACCATGCCTTGTGTTATGGCAAGACACCGGCAGCAAACCAGCAAGCCCCCGCTTTCTCGCGGATCGATCTGCAGGGCCGGCGCATACGCCTGGCCGACTATCGAGGCAAGGTGGTTCTGCTCAATTTCTGGGCCTCCTGGTGCGCGCCCTGCCTTCTGGAGATGCCGCGCTTCGTCGAATGGCAGAGCAGTTACCGCGCTCAAGGCCTGCAGGTGCTGGGCGTTTCGATGGACGATGAGGCGTCTCCTGCGCGCGCGCTCGATCACAAACTGCACTTGAATTATCCCGTCCTGATGGGAGATGCGCGGCTGGGAGAGCTTTACGGAGGAATTCTCGGCCTTCCCGTCACCTATCTGCTTGACCGCAGAGGACGCATCCGCTCCCGCTTTCAAGGGGAAGCGAATCTGGGAAAGATCGAAGCGCAGTTGAAGATACTTCTCTCCGAACAGCAGTGAAAGCCGCTCTCTGAGACGGTTAGCACACAAAGGCGTGACCGCCGTCACGGAAAAAGCCATTCCCGCTTTTTATCCTACTCTCGTACTTGCGAAAATGCGCAACTACAAAGAGCGCTTCCGGGAACAGAGAGCGCCTTCAAGGAAAATGCCGGCATGAGCCACGCTATGAGAGAAGCATCGTGCGAGTTGTTGGGCGACTTCTTCTCCACCCTTGCCCACGGTACCCGCATGCGTATCTTCTGTGCATTGCAGAGCCGGGAGAGAACCGTCACAGAAGTCGCCGAGGAAGCGGGTGTCACCATTGCCAACGCCTCGCAGCATCTGCGCATCATGCGGGACCGGGGCGCGGTGCTCGCCGAGAAGCGCGCCCAGAGCGTCTACTACCGGATTGCCGATCCTCGCTTCGTCGAGGCCGCCATTCTTATCCGCGAGGCCCTGTCGCAGCGTTTCCGCAAAAATGCGGCACAGGCCTCCGCCCGCGCATCCCGGCGGAAAGCGGCATGAGTTCTTCAACCTGCGTGAAGGCGGCATTCCGCCGGCACGCGCATCCTTCAGGAGTTATTGAATGAGCGAAGAAATCGCAACCATTACCGCCGACAAGGTGATCGACGCGCGGGGCACCGCCTGTCCCGGTCCCCTGCTCGAGGCAAAAAAGGGCATGGGCTCCATCAAGGTGGGGCAGATCATCGAGATCAAATCGAACGACAAGGGATCGCGAAAAGACATCGCGGCCTGGGCCGGCAAAATGGGCCATGAGTTTCTCGGCATCATCGAAGCCGAGGGCCACGATCGCCTCCTGGTGCGTCGCAAAAAGTAGCCGTCTGCGCGCAACCTGCGCAGGCGCCCGCCGGACCCTTTGAGCCGGCGGCGATCCCTTGCCTGACATCCCGCCATGAGCCTACGAGGTGCGGTATGAGCGAGTCGTTCGTTCCCAGAATTCTGGTCTTAGCCACGGAGAAATGCGCCTATCCAGGCGCCGATGCGGTCGGCAAGGCGCACCAGGAGTATCCCTCCAATGTATATATCCTCCGCGTGCTTTCGCCTGTGCTCTTCCCCGAGGACTTCTACCTTCGCACCTACAGCCGGGGAATCGACGGCATCCTCATCGCCGCCTGCGGATCCGATTGTCCCTATCACGGCGCCTATGACCGGCTGGCTGCGCGCATTGACCAGCTCACCTCCCGCATGAGCGCCGGCGGGCTCGGCATCGAGCGCATCCGGCTCACCGCCATCTGCACCGTGTGCATCAAGGCCTTTCTCAAGGAGGTCGCCCTGATGAGTGACCATCTGCAACGGCTTGGACCCGTGGACCGAAAACTCGCGGACCGTCTTCAGAGCGAGTCCATAGCCCGCCTTCAGGCCTCCGCCCGCTTTCCGCGCCTCGCTCAGCCAATGCAGGACGGACTGCGATGAACACGCATATTCATTCCGGCTTCACGCCCGACGCGCTCATTATCGGAGGCGGCATCGCCGGCCTGCAATCGGCTCTCGATCTTGCCGATCAGGGTCTCAAGGTTCTCATCGTCGAGCGCCAGTCCAGCATCGGCGGCCACATGATCGGCCTCAGCAAAGTCTATCCAACGCTCGATTGCGCGAGCTGCATCACCACTCCCAAAATGTCCGCGGCCGCCCATCACCAGAACATCACCATCGTCACCAACACCGAGGTCGAAGCGATCGAGTCAAGGGACGGGACCCATCACGTCCGCCTGTTGCAAAAGCCCACCTACGTCAACTTTGACAAATGCATAGGGTGCCGCTTGTGCGAATACGCCTGCGACACGGAATACCCCGACCCCTTTGAGGAGGGCCTGGGCGCGGTGCGTGCCATCGCCGTCCCCTTCACAAACTCCATTCCGCAAAAGGCTGTGCTCGACGCGGAGCATTGCGGCACCTGCGGAACCTGTGCCCGCGTTTGTCCCACCGATGCCATCGAGTTCGATCAGCAACCGCGCCGGCTCACCATTTCCACCGACGCGGTCATCGTAGCCTCCGGCTTTCAATTGAACGCGCTAACACTGAAGCCGCACTACAACGCACGGCTCAGCAGGAACATCGTTTCTCCACTCGCCCTGGAGCGCGTGCTCGCGCCGCACGGTCCCTATGGCCGCGTGCTTCGCCCCTCCGACGGCAAAATTCCCTCCTCTGTCGCCTTTGTGCAGTGCGCCGGATCCAGGGATGAGTCGATTGGCGTCACCTACTGCTCGCGGGTTTGCTGCATGTATTCGATTAAGCAGGCCATGCTTCTCTCCGGCGCCCTTCCCCTCGCCGACATCACGATTTACTACATGGATATCCGCGCCTTCGGCAAAGGCTACGAGCAGTTCTTCCAGAACGCCAGGGCCATGGGCATCAGCTTTGTGCGCGGCAAGGTCGCCCGGATCGAGCCCGTCGACGGCGGGGATCTCTCGCTGCATGTTGAGAGTACCGAGGATGCCGAAAATCCCCTCCAGGAGCATCGCCACGATCTGGTGGTGCTGACGCAGGGCATGATTCCGGGCTGGAAAACATCCGACGCGACTCCGGTGGCCTGCGCCAGCGACGGTTTTGTGGCTACGCCCGCACTGACGGCTCCCACGGCGACCTCGGCGCCGGGTATCTTTGTCGCCGGCACGGCCGCTGGGCCCAAAGATATTGTCGACACCATCGCCGAGGCCGGCGCAGCGGCCATCGAAGCCTCCCAATATCTCTTTCAGAGACGCGCAAACGCAAATCTGCCTGAAGTTCTTGTGGGGTGAAGGTGTATCGAGACGACGACTCAAGTCGAGAAGGCGAATCAAATCGGGGCGGCGACCCAAGAGGAATCCATGAGCAATAACGACGGATACCGGGAACAGCGCGAGGTCGAGCAGACCGGGATTGAGTGTGAAGAGCCGGGTCGCGACGAAGAGGCTCATCTCCGCCGGCAGATTCAGGCTGCGCAACGGCACACCGGCGCCGCTCTGCCCAACGTCGAGCACGCCCACCCGCACTCCCCAGATGCGGCACTCCGGATAGGCGTCTACATTTGCCGCTGCGGCGGAAACATCTCCGACGTGGTCGATGTGGAGCAGGTGGCTGAATCCGTGCGCCTCATCCCAGGCGTCGTCACCGCCAAAATCCACACCTTTGCCTGCTCCGATCCCGGACAACTCACCATCAGCAACGACATCCTCTCTGAGAATCTCGATCGCGTGGTCGTTGCCTCCTGCTCGCCCTTCCTCCATGAGGCAACCTTCCGCGGAGCCGTTGCACGCGGCGGCATGAATCCCTACCTCTACGAGCATGTCAACATCCGCGAGCAGGCATCCTGGGCGCACAAGCACGATCCGGCCGGCGCAACCTCCAAAGCCATTCGCATGATTGCTGCGGCCGTCGGAAAGTTGCGTTATTCCCTTCCCCTGGATCAGATCAAGCTGCCCAACCATCGCCGCGCACTCGTCATCGGCGGTGGCATCGCCGGAATGAAGGCGGCAGCCGATCTCGCAGGACGCGGCATTCCCGTGCTCCTGGTCGAGATCTCCGATAAGCTCGGCGGTCATTTGAATGACCGCGGTCGCGTCTACCCCAGCGAACACTCCGCCGAGGAGCTTGTCTCAGAATTGGAGCAGGCTGTCCGCTCGAACCCCAACATTGAAGTGCTGCTCCGCAGCAAGGTTTCCAGCGTCGAGGGCTTCATCGGCAACTTCAAAATCTCTGTCGATTCGCTGCGCCCCGACGAGCCGAGCACGAGCGCGCTCAAAGCGACCGTCGGGGCCATCGTCATGGCCACCGGCTTCCGTCCCTACATCCCCCGGGACGGCGAATTTCTCTATCGCGCCGAACCGTGCGTGCTCACCATGCCGGAGTTCATCCAGCTCCTGCGTCCTGTCAGTCCCGAGGCAAAACAGCTCACCTACCGCGGCCACCCCATGCGCAACATCGCCTTTCTGCACTGTGTCGGCAGCCGCCGGCTCGATGGCGTTCACGAGCCATCCGCCGACGGAAGGCTCAACACCTACTGCTCGCGAACCTGTTGCACAACCATCCTGCAGCAGGCTCTGTCGGTGCGCAAACGGTTTCCGCACGTCGGCGTCTTCGACTTCAATCAGGACATTCGCACCTATGGACGCGGTGAAGAAGAGTACTACACCGAGGCCGGCAAAGCCGGCGTCGTCTTCTTCCGCTACAACGGCGAGGAGCCGCCCCAGGTGGAAGCGGCTGCGCCCGGTCGCGCTCAGCACGGCGCCCTCTCCATCACCGTGAAAGACGCGCTGACCTGGGGGCAGCAACTCACTGTTGGCGTGGACATGCTCGTGCTTGGCACCGGCATGATTCCTGCGCAGATCCAGGACCTGGTCGAGCAGATCAAGCTCGCCACGGGCGAGGATGGCTTTTTGCAGGAGGTTCATCCCAAGCTGCGCCCTGTCGAGGTCGCTGTCAACGGCGTGCTGCTCGCCGGGACGGCGCAGGGCCCCATGAACATTCACGAAGCACTGGCTGCTGCGGGAGCGGCCGCCGTCAAGGTCGCGGCCATGTTTGCCACGGAAGATGTCGAGCTCCATCCCTACGTGGCCGCGGTGGACCTGTCCCTGTGCAGGGGAGAGGCCCAATGCGTCACGCAGTGCGATTACGAGGGCGCGCTCAAAATGGTGCGGACGGAGGTCGATGGAAAAACTGTCGATCGTGCGCAGGTGAATGCCGGCTTGTGTGTCGGCTGCGGTGCATGCGTGGCCGTCTGTCCCCATCGGGCCATCGATCTGAACGGCTGGCGGATCGACCAGTTTGACGCCATGGTGGACGGACTCGCGGCAGACATTCCCGGCCATGAATGCTCCGCCAGCCTGGTCGGCATTTCATAACGGCGGCGGAAAGGGGACGGACCATGTCGATGAAAGCACTTACTTCCGAACAAAAGCAGGCGCTGGCCAAGCTGCGCGCAAGTCTCGGCGGCATCAGCGAGCAGAAGCGCCAGGCCCAGAAGCATCTGATCGCCGCGCGCAAGGCCATTCAAAAGCTGCTTGAAGCCGGGCCCGCCACCATTCCGCAGATTGCCGCGGCCCTCAATATGCCCGCCGACGAAGCGCTCTGGCATGTCACCGGCATGCGTAAGTATGGAAAGGTCGCCGAAGCCGGCGAGCAAGACGACTATTTGCTGTATGACCTTGTCGCCTATGAAGAGAAGGCCGCTCACTAGGAGCTCGAGAGGTATCCGGATGGCATGCGTTGTGGATGTAAACCTGCTCGGAAAAATCAAGCGTCATGGCTCTGGCCAATCGCTCGATGTGAGCGCCTGTTTCCACTGCGGCAACTGCACCGCTGTCTGTCCCCTGGCACAGGACTCCGCTGGCTTTCCCCGCCGCATCATCCGGATGGCCCAGGTCGGCATGGAGCGGGAACTTCTGGCCAGTGAGGACCTGTGGCGATGCTACGCGTGCGGGGAATGTACCGAGACCTGCCCGCGCCAGGCCGATCCCGCCGCGTTCATGGCGGCTGCGCGCAGCTATGCTCTCTCCCGTTTCGACTTCACAGGCCTTGCCGGCCTCGTGAATCGCTCCGCGCTTGGCAACCTGGTCGTCTTCGCCATGTTCTCCGCACTCTTCTCCTTGATCCTCCTGAGCAAGGGAAACTTCGCTAGCCCCCATCTCCCGCTCTTTGATTTTCTGCCCGGAGCCTGGATTCACGACATCGGTGTCGTCCTCTTTGCCCTCGTCGGCCTCAGCGCCTCGCTCGGAATCGCCACCATGACCTGGCGCTTCTGGCGTCAGCGGCGCGGCGAGGGCGTTCAACTGAGTGTCGCTGCATTGCCCGGCGCCCTCTACTCGGCTCTCGCGGACGCTCTCCTCCATCGCCGCTTTCGCGAGTGCCGCGCGGATCTGAACGTCACCGCCCCTCTCGAGCCTTGGTGCCTGCGCCCCTGGGTCGTTCATGCCGCGGTCATGGGGGGATTTCTGACCATGCTGCTGGCCACCACGCTCGACTTCATGCTCAAGCCCATCGGCTCTCCCGTTCCACCCTGGTACCCCATGCGCGTGATGGGCGCCGTGGGCGGACTTGTCTGTCTCTACGGTCTCGCCGTCGTCCTGTTGCGCCGCGCTCAGGCCCGCCAGACGCTCTACGCCGCCAGCAGCTTTGCCGATTGGTTCCTGCCCCTCCTGCTCGCCGCCACCGTCCTCACCGGGCTGTTATGCGAAGTCATCGTCTATCTGCCCTCACCCGCCGCCGCCGGCCACTTTGTCTTCTTCGCCCATGTCGTTCTGGCCATGGACCTCGTTGCCATGCTCCCCCTTACCAAATTCGCTCATGTGCTCTACAGGACGCTGGCCCTGGTCTTGTTTGCCTGGCGTCGCGCCCCCGTCAAAGTTGCCGCTTCTGTTGGGGCCGAAATTTAGCAGCCAACGCTTTGCCTCGAAAGGACTGTATTTTATGAACACCACAACCCAGGAACTCGAATTCCAGCAAACCCTCAAACAGCTCACCGAGCGCGTCGACGCACTGGAGAAAAACGCCGGCAACGACCGTCTCTCGATTGGCGTCATGAGCGGCAACCTCGACACCACCATGGCCGCCTTCATCATTGCCTTGGGCGCCGCGGCCTATGACATGGAAGTGGACATGTTCTTCACCTTCTGGGGCACAGCCGCCCTGCGCGACCCCAAAAAGTCGCCGCGCAAGGGGTTCCTCGACAAAATGTTCGGCTGGATGCTGCCCCGCAGTTCCCATTCGTTGCCGCTTTCGAAGATGCAGATGGCCGGCATCGGCCCCGGGATGATCCGCTCCGTGATGAAGGCGCGCGGCGTGAAATCTCTCGAGCAACTCATGAAGGATGCTGCGGAGTTCGGCGTCCGCATCCACGTCTGTGAAATGTCGATGGGCGTGATGGGGCTCAAAGAAGAAGAGATGATCGATTACCCCGGTATCGACTATGTCGGCGTAGGCTCGTTCATCCAGATGATCAGCGAGTCCAGGCAGGTCATCTTCCTGTGACCTCCGCGTAAGCAATCCCCGCGTAAGCAATTCTTGACGCGCGTTGCCGGGTCCAGGATGATTAGATGATTGCCGCCCGTACGGCGGTCCAGCGAGGCAGGGATCTGCTTTGTTCCTTTGGCTCCGCCTCGTTCGGTATCGAGACGCCTCTCCGCGCTGTTCTTTTCCCTTGACGATGGCCGTCTCCGGAGTTGCTCGCCCAACTCCGGCGCTTACCAAGCCGCCGTCACCACTGCCAGCAGCTCTTCGTCCGTGAGCGGAAGCGGGTTGGCCTGCATGCTGCTGGCACGTGCCGCTTTTTCGACCACTCCCGCTAAATCAGCCTCGGCAATTCCCCAGGCGCGTAGCGCGGGCACGTTGAGTTCCGCGCAAAGCGCCTGCACCCACTCAATCCCATCCTCGGCGCTGGCGTCCTTCCGGCCGGTCAGCAAACGCGCAATCGCGGCGTAGCGTTCGAGAGCGGGATGCTGCGGTGCGCGCGTCCGCAACGCGGCAACGTTGGCTGCCATGCCGTGCGGCAACAATGCCGCGCACAGTGCTCCGTGCGGCGCCTTCCAGCAGCCTCCGAGCGGTGCCGCGAAGCCATGCACAATCCCCAGTCCGGCGTTTGCCAGTGCCAGCCCCCCGAACAGGCTTGCCAGGGACATGTCGCGGCGGGCATCCTGATCCGCGCCATCGTGGTACGCATGGCGCAGCGAGCGGGCCACGCGCGGAATTCCCTCAGCGCAAACTGCATCCGTCAGCGGATTGGCGCGTGCGCTCACAAAGGGCTCGATCAGTTGTGTCAGGGCGTCAAGGCCCGTGGCTGCGGTCACCGCAGGCGGCAACCCATAGGTCAACTCGGGATCGACCAGTGCCACCCGCGCAAGCATCAGAGGACTGCGCAAACTCGCTTTGACCCCGTGCTCCGCGGAGCCGAGCACGGCATTGCGCGTCACCTCGCTGCCGGTGCCGGCCGTGGTCGGCACTGCGATGAAGGGCAGCGGCGCAATCGCCATGGCTTTGCCTCTGCCCACGATCTCGAGAAAATCGAGCGGCTCGCCGCCGTTGGTGGCGATGGCCGCAATCGCTTTGCCGGCGTCAATGGCACTGCCCCCGCCAAGCGAAACGACCGCATCCAAGCCTGTGTCTTGCACGCGTCGCGCGCCCGCGCGGATCAGATCCACGGTGGGTTCGTCCGGCACTGCCAGCATCTCCGCCGAGAGTGCCGTCACAAGCCATCGGACGCGCTCCGTCGACGCCCCTGTCACCACCAGCGGACGGCTGCCGAAGCTGCGCACCAGTTCCGGGAGCGTGGCCGCCGTGCCTTCACCAAACACGATGCGCGTTGCCGTCGCAAACTCGAAGCGCATCGGTCTACCAGCCCTCAGCTTCGGGAAACACAGCGTTGTACATCGACTTCTGTCGAGGCTCGGCCATCATCGGCTCCACCGCATCGCGCCACTTTGCGTAGTGAGCTGTCTCTCTGTGGGCGGCCGGCGCTTCCGCCGTGCGATACACCTCAACCAGCACGAACCGCGTCGCATCGTCCTCGCGCTGCACAACGTCGAAGCGCGCGATCCCGGGTTCCTGAACACTGTTCCGGGCGTTCTCGATGGTCGCCTGCCTGAACTCCGAAACTGACTCGGGTTTCACCCGCACATTCACATGAACGATAAGCATTGGAATGACCCTCGCTCTTTATCCTACCGCCCTGACATGCTGCTCGGGTATGACGTTGCGTGACCGCGCGCGCTCGCTCGCAGCCGCTTCCTGACACGTGACCCGGGGCCATCGATCAACCAAAACGCGCGGGCCGCTGCCTCCCTTCCTGAGGCAGCGGCCCGCGTGCGACAGACTTTCTTACATCCCGTTTTCAGCATCCTGGGCCGGATGCACAACCCGGTACGAGGCTCCGCCCTTTGACCACACGAGAAGCAGAATGTCTTTTCCTGCCGGCGCCGCGTGAACCTGGCTCACAAACGAGTCGGGGTCCCGAACAGGATGCCGGTTGACTTCCAGAATCACGTCGCCGGGAGCAAGACCCGCATCGTCCGCGGGACTGGCCGGACGTACGCTTTCAATGGCCGCGCCGTTCACGTTCGCCGGAATGTTCATTTGTGCGCGCATGTCCGGGGTCAAGGGGGCGACTGCCACGCCAAGCCGTCCGCCGCGCGAGGAATCTGTTCCGGTGTTCTCCGCAACTTCGTTGTCCCCGTGGAATTCGCCCACAGTCACATTGATCGTCTGCTCTTTGCCATTGCGCAGAATGCCAAGATCGATGGCCTTTCCGGGAGACATCTCCGAAACCGCCACCTGCAGTGCGCTGCTGTTCGCAATTTTGCGGCCGTCAATCTCGCGCAGAACGTCCCCGGCCTTCAGTCCGGCGCGGCCCGCGGGCGAGTCCTGCGTCACCTGGCTGATGATGGCTCCGGTGGCGTCAGGTAGATTGAAGAAGCTGGCGTTGTCCGGCGTCACGTCATTCATTGAGATGCCGAGATAGCCGTGATGCACAACGCCGTTCTTGATCAGATCTTCAACCGATGCCCTCACAATCTGCGACGGAATCGCAAATCCCGCGCCCGCAAACGAACCGCTGCCCGAGATGATGAAGGTGTTGATGCCCACCAGCTCGCCATGCGCGTCCACCAGTGGCCCGCCGGAGTTGCCGGGATTGATCGCGGCATCCGTCTGGATATAGTCGCCGGGTTTGCGCGGGTCGTCCGAGTACGGATTCGGCCTGTCAAGCGCGCTCACAATGCCCCGTGTCACCGAGAACTGGAAGTAGCCGAAGGGGCTGCCGAACGCCAGCACCGTTTGGCCGGGATGCAGCCGCGTCGAGTCGCCCCACGCGATGCTGGTCAGGCCTTTGGCGTCGATGCGGATCACCGCCAGGTCATCCAGCTTGTCCACGCCCACCAGCTTTGCCGGGAACACCCGGCGGTCATTCAGCGTGACCCGGATCTGCGTGGCGCCGTCGACTACGTGCGCGTTGGTGACGATGTAGCCGTCGGGAGACACAATCACGCCGCTGCCGATGCCGTGCTCAATCTGCGCCTGCGGTTTCATGCCCTGACCCTGCTGACCGAAGAAATGTTGGAACTCGGGTGGAAGCATATTTTGTAGCGAGCCCCCGCCATCCTGGTCCGATTCGTCGGCCTTCGCGCGCGAAGTCACTGAGACGTTCACAACCGCCGGCGTCACGCGGGCCGCCACCGCTTCCACTGCATTGTCCAGCGACACCAGGGACGACACGCTGCTGTCATCCATCGGCGCTGCCGCAACAATGGCTGCGTGCGCAACATTGTGGTTGAACAGGAAGCTGCCTGCGCTCAGCAGTGCCGCCATTGCGGCAACGGGTACTGCCAGCCTTTTCGCCTTTGCTACTAATGAATTAGTTGATACTGTCATGGTTACCTCTCCGTGGGGTTTTAATGTTTCTGGTTACAGTTGGATTACCAGCCAGCCATCGCGCATGGGCGCGGCGCCGGGCTGAGTGTATACGGAACTTGCAGGGAAAACTCTGAGAATCAGCCGCGTCACCGTAATGCGGTTCACAGCCTGCGCTGCCGGCTGAACCTGTGTTGCCGGCTCGCCCTTCGTCTCGGCCGTCGGCCTCGCACTCGTGTCCCTCGCACTCGTGTCAAAATCCGCAGTCAGGCTGTCATTCTTGTTTGCCGGTTGAACCTGCTCCCATGCGGATACCACAATCCATTGCTGTTCCTGAACAAGGGCCGGTCGCCCATTGTCTCCTTCCGCCTTCAGCATGAGGGCGCGTGGTGCCGGTGAGTCCATCCCGGCTGGGTCCATCGCCGCGGTCATCCTGACTGCGGTCATCCCGGCCGCCGGCGATCCCGATGCGCCTCCGGAGTTTAGCCTTCTATCCGCACCTTCTGAGGCAGCCCGCGTCTCAACCGCATGCGCCGTGCCCGTCGAACCACGCAAAACAGAGGCCCGTGCAAAGGAATCCTCATTGGCCATCAAATCGTATGCCTTGGCGTCACCACTGCTAAAGCGAACGGGCGTATAGACGCCCCGCGCAACCCCTGCCGGCACTCCTGCAACTTCACCCGTCAGCGGCAAACTGCGTGTCGGGACAAAAGCAATCATCTGTGGGCAGCGCGCCAACTCTAAGGCGCCCAAGAGCAGACAGCCACTCAGCACGCCCAGCAACGCGCGCGCGCCCAGCGGACTCAACCGCGGCTTGCAGCGCAGAATGCTGTGGACGCGGTCGACCAACTCAGGACGGCGTTGCCACACGCCCAGCGAAAGCGCCTCGGTCCGGCGCTCGAGGCCCCGCTCGGCAAGGCTCGCTAAACAAGCTGCATAGGCCCGCGGCGCATGGGTCAACCGGACCACCCCTTCGTCGCAAGCCATCTCCCGCTCCCGGCAAAGCCGGCGCTCCATCCACACCAATGCCGGATTCAGCGGGAACAACACCAGGCAAAGCTTTTGCAGCAGATTGGTCCAGTCGTCGCCCCGGCGCAGATGTTCCGTCTCGTGCAGCACAATCTGTTCCAGTTCGCCCGCGGTGAGGCTTTTCAACAGCCAATCGGGAATCAGGATGCGCGGCCTCACAAAACCGATCACGCTCGGCCGCTGCAGCCGCGTGGTGGTGCACAACTCAACCGGCCTTCGCCTCCACGACCTCCCCACCGAGGCCAAAAGCGAGCGCGTACTGTCATCCAGCACAACCGGGACCGCCGACTTCCAAAGGCCGCGCAGCCTCGCCATATGAATGGCCAGATCTCCGCCGCGCAACCCCGTGGCAACCAACCAGAGCCCGGCAATCGCAAGGCTCCATCGCGCATCCAGTTGCAGCCAGGGCGTGGTCGAGGGGTCCGATGCGGCGAAGGAAGCGCCTGTCGCCCCGGAACCCAACGACAGAAGGCTCGAACCCAGCGCCAGCAGCGGCAGGCTCACCAGCGTCAGGAAAGCAGCCGACCAAACTTGAAAGCGATTGGCCGCCGCAGTCCGTGGAACCATCCGAAGACAAAGAGCCAGTCCCAGGGCGATCGCCGCGCCTTGCCACAGGGCCGTCAGGGCCACGCTCGCGGCCTCAAGCGAAAGTGCGCGCCAGGCCGCAATCAGCGTGTCCCCGCCCATCGGCATTGCTGTCTCGAAAGAAGCAAGCAAACCCTGCATCCATGCGGCCAGTTGCATCGGCTACACCTCTCCCTCGGCATCGGGCGCCGCATTCCGGATTGCCTCTTTCAGCCGTTCTAACTCTTTCGCAGGAATTTCTTCGTCGCCCAGCAGCGAAAGCAGAAGCCGCTCGCGCGAGTCGCCAAAGAACCGGCTCATCAGGTGTCGAACTTCACTCCGGCTTGCTTCCTGTTCCGCAACGCAGGGCCGATAAACAAACGCCCTGCCCTCCTGCCGGTGTTCCACGTAGCCCTTCTGCTCCAGGATGCGGATCGTGGTCAATACCGAGTTATAGGCCAGGGTTTCACCCTCCGGCATGGCCGCCACAAGGTCGTTCACCGCCGACTCACCACGGCGCCAGAGAATCTTCATCAACCTCAACTCGGCTTCGGTCAGCGTGTTGGACTTCTTTGGCGGCATCCCTATCCCGTTGATTCTATGAGACGGTGGCCAATACAGCGGTTCCACAGTTGCTGTACCCCGATGCGATGAGGCTAAGTGGCTTTTTATCAAGAAAAAGCCACCTCGGATAGCGCCAAAAGGGTCTACAAGTACTGTGGAACCGCTCTAGAACCTCGGCCACTCAATCCTATAGACGCTCAACTAAAGGATTAGTTGCTACTGCTTTGAAAATTTTTCCCGCCTCCTCGTTCCCGCCTCCTCGATCCCGCTCCAACCCCCATCGCTGCGCCGAATTCTCTCTTTCTTCCTTCTCCAAACCGGGGCGCCGTCTTTCAAAGGAAAAACAGCAAAGGTTCCGGCGGCCAGGCGGCCCATCAAACTCTCTTCTCTTGTTCTGTTTCAGAGCCGGCGCGCTGCCCGGCCCGCTGATATGATGGCCCAGAAGCGGGAGGCTGTCTGCGCAGAGCAGGCCAACGCCGTGAAACAGGCGTGAAATAGGCCGCGCAAGAGCCGCGAAAACTCCCCTGCGGCACACAACAAGCGGCACACAAGCATCAGAGGGCGTGCACCATGACAACCGGCCTGCGCAAGGGACTCACCAACTACGGCGACCCCGCTTTCTCGCTCTTCCATCGCAAGGTCTTCATCAAGGCCATGGGCTACTCTGACGATGCCCTCGACCTGCCCATCGTCGGCGTCACCAATACCTATAGCGACTTCAATCCCTGCCACGGCAATGTGCCCGATCTGATCGAAAGCATCAAGCGCGGCATTCTCCTCGCCGGCGCTCTGCCCATGGTGTTTCCCACCATCTCCATCCACGAGAGTTTTGCTTATCCCACCTCCATGTTCCTGCGCAACCTCATGGCGATGGACACCGAAGAGATGATCCGCGCCCAACCGATGGACGCCGTAGTGGTCATCGGTGGTTGCGATAAAACCCTGCCGGCGCAGGTCATGGCCGCGGCCAGCACTGACATTCCCACCGTCGTCGTGCCCACCGGCCCCATGGTGGTGGGCCATCATCGCGGCGCAATCCTCGGCGCCTGTTCGGATTGCCGCCGCCTGTGGGCGGAGTATCGTGCCGGCAAAATCGATGACCATGAAATGCAGAGCATCAGTGGCCGCCTCGCGCCCTCTGTCGGCACCTGCGGCGTCATGGGAACAGCCAGCACCATGGCCTGCATCATCGAAGCCTTGGGGTTGTCTCTGCCCATGAGCGCCACCGCGCCCGCGCCCCATGCCGACCGCCGCCGCATTGCTGAAGCCAGCGGCAAACGCGCCGCCCAGATGGCCATCGCCGCTTCGCCCCGGCCCAGTCAGCTCATTACCGAGGCCTCGGTTCGCAACGCGATGGTTGCGCTGCAGGCCATCGGCGGCTCCACCAACGCGTTGATTCACCTCACCGCCATCGCCGCCCGCGCCGGTGTGCCGTTCGATCTTGATGCCTTCGATCAGCTCGGCCGCAAGGTTCCCGTTCTGCTCAATCTCAAGCCTTCCGGCGCGCATTACATGGAACATTTTCATCATGCCGGCGGCCTTCCCGCACTCCTCGGTGAGCTCGCAGAATTCCTCGATCTCAGCGCCCTCACCGTCTCGGGAGGTACCCTCGGCGACGTTCTTGCCCAGGCCGAAAAAGCGCCGGGGCTCGATGTGATTCGCACCCTTGCCGTGCCCCTCAAGAAGGAAGGCGCCATGGCCATTCTGCGTGGAAATCTGGCGCCCCGCACCGCGGTCATCAAGCAGTCGGCAGCTTCACCGGAACTGATGCGCCACACCGGCCGCGCCGTGGTCTTCGATTCGGTTGAAGATATGATCGAGCGCATCGACCGCCCCGATCTCGATGTCGATGCCGGCGACATTCTGGTCTTGCGCAATGCCGGACCCGTCGGCGCACCCGGCATGCCCGAGGCCGGCTATCTTCCCATCCCCATGAAGCTGGCTCGCCAGGGCGTCCATGACATGGTCCGCATCTCCGATGCGCGCATGAGCGGCACCGCCTTCGGAACCATCGTTCTGCACATCACTCCCGAATCCGCCGTCGGTGGTCCTCTGGCCATCGTCGAGACAGGTGACCGCATCACCCTCGACGTGGATGCGCGCCGCCTTGAGCTGCTGATTGACGATGCGGAGTTAGAGAGTCGCCTTGCGGCTTTTAAGCTTTTGCCGCCTCGCCGCCAAAAGCCTGTGCGCGGCTACGCAAAGCTCTTCGAGGAGTGCGTCTTACAGGCCGACCAGGGCTGTGACTTTGACTTCCTCCTGCGCGAAGGCAAACCTAAGTGACAGCGGCAACTCACTTATGGTTGCCTAACTCAGCGTGTAACCTGTCAGAATCCCTGAACTAACACGAATTGCAGTAACACGACTTGCAGTAACAAGAATTGATAACATCGGCAGTTATTAACTCAGCTAACTCGGCGGGCCAACTAGCACCTCGCCGGCACAAGGGGGCCGCAATGACGAACACAATGGCACGCCGCGCGTTTCTCAAGACCGCTGCAGCGGGCGCGCTTGCGGGCACAGGATTGTCCATCGCTGCGCCCCTTGCTCATGCGGCGCACCTGGAAGATGCCGGCACAGACCTGTCCCGGACACCCAGGCTTCTGGTCGGCTGCTGCGCCTATTCCTACCGCGACGCGCTCACCCACGGCAAAATGACATTGGAAGAATTCATCCTCAAGGCCGTCGAGCTCAAAGTCGACGCCGTCGATATGACCGTCTATTACCTCAAGTCCACCGATCCGGGCTATCTCGAAAATCTCCGCTACCTTGCCTACAGAAGCGCCGTCGCATTTTCAGGGGCAGCCTGCGGTTCCAGCCTGGTGCAAGCCGACGAGACCAGGCGCGCGGACGTCCTTGGCCAGATCAAGGGTTGGATCGATGTGACTGACCGCCTCGGCGCCTCGCATCTCAGAGTTTTTGCCGGCAAGTTGCCTGACGGCGTCACCCTGCGGCAGGCCACCGATTGGGTCGTGGACGGCATGAAAGCCGCCTGCGACTACGCGGAGCCCAAAGGAATCATGCTCGGCCTTGAAGATCACTCCGGCGTATCCCAGGGCGCCGATGTGTGTCTTGAGATCATGCACCGCGTCAACTCGCCCTATGCCGGCATCAATCTCGATATAACTCACTTCATCCCCTCGGCCACGCAGGATCAATATGCGCAGATTGCCGCATGTATCCCCTACGCCACCGTCTCTCACATTCGCGACCACTTTGACGATGGGACGCCCATCGACATGGATCGCGTTTGGAAGATGTACGCTGACGCCGGCCACAAGGGCTACATGTCTCTCGAATATGAAGGCGAGCCGGGTGGTGGCAGCGCTCCGGAAACGGGCATTCCCAGGGGGGTCGCTCAAATCCGGGAGCTATGCCGCAAGTACTCCAGCGTCTAGACGGAAGGTCCGCATCCCTCGGTGCACCTATGCGAGCGCCGTTTGACTTACCATCCTCAAAATCCAATAATCGAAATGGATGGATATCTACGAAGAGATCGTAAAGCTGCGGCGGGAGGGCCACAAGGGAGCCGTGGCCACCATCGTCAATGTGCGCGGGTCCATCCCTTCCTTCAAGAGCGCCAAAATGCTGGTGCGCGATGACGGCACCATTGCCGGCACCATTGGAGGAGGATGTGTTGAGGCTGAGGTGTGGCAGGCCGCGCGCGAAGTCATGGAAAGCGAAAAGCCGCGCTCCCTCACCTTCGATCTCAATCAGGATCCAAAGTACGATACCGGCCTGGTCTGTGGAGGCACGTTGGATATTTTTATTGAGCCCGTGTTGCCGCAGCCCCTGCTCTATATCTTCGGCGCGGGTCACGTCGGTTACGCGCTCTCCAAAGCCGCCGCAACCGCTGGTTTCGAAGTCATTGTGGCCGACGATCGAGAATCCTACGCCAACCCGGAGCGCTTCCCCGAGGCCACGCAGGTCATCGCCGAAGACTTCGATCGTGCGCTGTCCCGTTTCGCGCTCAATGCGTCTTCTTACGTCGTGATCGTTACGCGCGGCCATCGCGACGACATGCGCATTCTGCGCTCGGT
>Ga0181517_10000696_pt1 | contig 43379 bp, 34 predicted proteins | sample PEATcosm2014_Bin_31_FD_119748 | JGI IMG/M metagenome (GOLD analysis project Ga0181517, IMG submission 119748) | Peatland microbial communities from MTU Mesocosm Facility, Houghton, MI, USA - PEATcosm2014_Bin01_30_metaG | ecosystem: Environmental > Terrestrial > Soil > Wetlands > Peat | place... | reverse complement strand
CAAGAGATCAAAAGCGTAACAGATAGGAGAGCTTCACGTAGATCGTCTTGCCGTCATTCAAAAGCGTGGATGGACTGGGCGGAAGAATGGGGTCGCTGGGATTGCACGATCCGTCGATCAAGTGCGTGCATAGAGCAGGGTCGAGGTTGTCGAAACTTCCGATATAGCCGACATAGAGAGCCGTGCCCGGATGCGGCATGTACGTGAAGAGCGCGTCCGCAAAGAGGCTCTTGGAGTTCGTCAGACTGGTGAACTGCGGGTCGGGCAAGGTGGAGACGTATTGGCCGATGAGGTTGATCGAGACGGCCTTGGTCATTTGATAATTCCAGCGCGAGATCAGCTCGTGGTTGTCATAGACCAGGCCGCCGTTGGCGAGATTGGTGAAGTGGGTGTAGGTGTAGCTATTCTGCAGGTCGATGGGGCCAAGCGGCTTGATTTCCAGGCTGACATCCGGCGAAAAGACATTGACCGAGTCTGGCCCGGCATTACCGGGCGGCGAGTAATTGATGACGACTCCCTTGTAAAAGCCGCTTCCTAAGGCGAGATAGGGAACCGGTGAGGTGAAAAAATTCAGCCCGCTGGTGTGGTTGTGATACTCCACGTCGGAAGCGAGCGCGGAATAATCGACCGGACGCAGGCGGTCCTGTCCCAGGCTGACATTGGCAGAAACCCAGGTACGGTCTTTGAAGCTAAAGCTATAAGACGGGTTGAGATAGAAGTCAAGAGGAACGCCGTTGTGGTCCCAGATGCGGTCGCTGTAAATGCTGAGGCCGTGGGAGAGCAGCGGTCCATGCATCGGACGGAAGGTGTAACTGTAGTGGGCACTGGGCTGGCGCACATCCGGGCGCTCAAAGAAGCCCGTGTCGGTGACGAAGCCCGCCGCGATATCGTTGTAAGCGCCCCACCAGTTGTGGTGCAGGTCGGTGTAACTGGCCTGCGTCGTGTAAGCCTGCCCGCTGCAGGTTAAAGCGAGCGACTCGCAGGTTTGTTCGCCTTGCGTGTCGTTGCTGAGGTTCTGTGTTTGGGAGGTCAGGGCCTGACCGGTGAAGGTCCAGCGGTCATTAATGCGCGCCCGGTAGTCGAGGCCTCCAGCGCGATTGAAAGAGCCCAGATATTCACGGTCGGCGTAAATCAGCCCCACATCCGAAAGCGCGCCCACGTCCCGGTTGATGCGGCCGACATACACGTGCGCTCGAGTGTTGGCGTCAGGATCTGCAGGCGGCACGGCCTGGCCAGGGCCGCGGTCATCGACTCCGAGAACGCCCAGCGCCCAGCGGCCCAGCTTCCCGGTCAGGCGCGCGCCCAACTGCGGCGTGACGATGTTATTGGTGTAATAGAGGTTGATCGGCGTCATGAAGTAGCTGCTGTTCTCGATAAAGAACGGGCGCACCTCGGCATAGTACGGGGGGAAACGCTGATCGGGCGCGGCGGGGTTATCGATGCCCACCTGGCTGAAATCGGGGTTGACGCTGGTATCGAGAACCAGGCTGCTGTGCAGGATAAACTTCGCGTCCAGGCCGCTGTAACCCTGCAGGTGTTTGTCTTGAAAGTAGGGATTGCCGGAAACTACCGTGTCCAACTGGCGCAGGCTGCGCGCCAGCGCGTAGGGCTGGAACTGGAATTTCTGCCCGTGGGCGATGTCGCGGAAGCCTTCCACCGTTTGGTCCTGGGTGAGAAGGCCGGCGATGTTGTGGTTGCTCCGCGGCCAGTAATCGGACTCGTTCGTGTGCGAAACAGTGCGCTCCAGAATGATGCCCCAGGTGCTCATTTCTCCGGGCGCATTCTCGGCGAAATAGAGGCTGGCGAAGGGAATCCGCATGAGTACGGCGTAGCCATTGGATGTGCGTGCACCCCAGGTGTCCCAGACCGTGTTGAAGGAAAAATCGAAGCCGGTCTGTTCGCTATAGAGGGCGTCGGCCTGAATGCCGAGCGGATTGCTCTCGAAGACGAAGGCGCGGCGCTGATCGTGAAACGTGTCGAGCATCACCTGGACGGTGTCGTCATCGTCCAGCGCATCGCGCGCCAGCATGTGCGCGCGGACCAGATGGGGCGTCTTGTCGCGGCAGAGAAAGGCCACAAACAAATAGCTGTGCGTGTACCCGAGATAGGCTACGGTAGCTTCGCCAGGGCGCATGCCGTCGTTGGGATAACGCTCGACGAAGCTGGCGACGCGAAGCATCTTCGTGGCCGGCCCACCCAGCGGAAAGGCAAGAAAATCGTCTAGCTTGGGCGCGGCGTCCAGTCTGGGAATCACGATCGGATCAGAAGCTGGGAGGGAGGCCAGTTGAGCTGGCGCAAACTTTGAGATGATCTTCGGCGCGGCCTGCGCTGCCGGAGACTGCGGGGCGTGGCGCCCATTTGAGTCGTTGGGTGAACAGGCCCAAGCCCGAGAAAACGCGAAAGCGAAAAGGCAAGACAGGAGGAGAAAAAGTCTTCGCGCGAGCAGGAACGGCATATTCCGGGTCATTTGTCCGCAGCTTACCATTAAGTGGATGAATGCATTGTTGGGTGCGCGGGGCTCCGCGAATCGTCAGTCTTGCTCAATTTTACCACGTTGACAAGCGCGACCGGCGGGGCGCCAAAACGCCGGGGCTCATTCCTGCACATACCAGCAGGCCCGCGGTATGCCTGTGCGACCACAAGCTTCCTTCTCCGCCAGGAAGACAACCCTTTTCCAAACTGCTGTGATGGCGTAAATCAACTTGATTTACCCTGCCCGATCAAAAGCGATTACCGTTGCGCGATTTCAAAATCCGCCGGACCATGGCTCCGAAAATGAATGAACGTTTACGCCCAGCTAGGCTTTCCCGACGCCGAAGAAATGCTCGTGAAGGCGCAACTGGTGTCGGAGGCAGGGGAGATTCTCCGCAAGCGTAAATGGAGCCAGCAACAGGCGGCCAAAGTCCTTGGCCTCACTCAACCAAAGCTCTCCACGATGCTCCGGGGCCAGTTTCGCGGCATCGGCGAAATGAAAATGATGGACTGCCTGGTTCGTCTGAGCCGCCCCGTCAATCCCGTTTGAATGCCGACGAGCGCTCAGTCGTCCGCATTGAGATCGGCCATCAAGGCATCGACGCTCGCAAACCGCTTGCCCTTGCCGGCTTCAAGTTCCGCCATCGCCTTGCGCGTAGTAGCGTTTGGAACCTTCACTTCGAAGGGCAGCCGCCGCTCATCGGCAACGCGCAGCATCAGCAACCGAATCGCGTCCGAGATCGAAAGCCCCATATCCTCCAGTGCTTCGGCAGCACGTTCTTTCGTTGCTGAATCGATGCGAGCGCGAACGTAAGTATCGGCCGTTGCCATCGGAATCCTCCTAACTCAAATCTTGAACTACCATTGTAGTCACATTGCGACTACGGATCAAGCCCACTACCCCATCCTTACGGCTTCTCTTAATGAACGGGCGGGTTCGTAAGTAGGCGCCTTATCCGATGATCGCCATCACAACGTGGTTCACGACGAAAGCCGCGCCATAGGCCAGCGCCAGCATATAGAGGAACTGCACCGCCGGCCACTTCCAGCTATTGGTCTCGCGCCGGACTACAGCCATGGTGGATGTACACTGCATCGCGAACGCGAAAAAGATCATCAGCGCCAGCGCGCCGCCCAACGTCATGTCGTGGTGCAGCGCCGTCTGCAGGTGCATCGCCTGCGTGCTCGGGTCCGCGCCGTAGAGCGTCCCCATCGTGCTCACCATCACCTCGCGCGCCAGCACGCTCGACAGCAGCCCAATCCCGATCTTCCAGTTGAATCCCAGCGGCGCAATCGCCGGCTCAATAAAGTGTCCCAGCTTTCCGATCACGCTATCGGCCAACTCCGGCGCAGTCGCAACACCCGCCGCCGTATGCATCACCGGCAGATGCGCCAGCACCCACAACGCCAGCGTGACGCACAGAATTATCGTGCCCGCCTGGCGCAGAAAGATGCGCGCCCGGTCGATCAGCCGTAGCGCCAGCGAATGCAGCGTCGGCATCCGGTACTGCGGCAGCTCAAGAATGAACGGAGTCTCGCTCGACTTCAGAATCGAGCTCTTCAGCAGCCACGCGGTTGTCATGGCGCCCACGAAGCCGGCCAGGTAGAGGCTCAGCATCACAATCGTCCGCAGCCCCAGAACCCCATGCAGATAAAAGTAGTTCGGAATAAACGCCGCAATCAGCAGCATGTACACCGGCAGCCGCGCCGAGCAGGTCATGAACGGCGTCACCAGGATGGTCGCGAATCGGTCGCGCTTGTTTTCAATCGTCCGCGTCGCCATGATCGCCGGAACCGCGCAAGCATAAGCGGAGAGCAGCGGAATGAACGCCTTCCCATTCAGCCCGATCGTGCGCATCACCCGGTCGGCTATCAGCGCGGCCCTGGCCAGGTAGCCCGAGTCTTCCAGAATTCCGATAAACAGAAACAGCAGCAATATCTGCGGCAAAAACACCAGCACCGAGCTGATGCCCTTCCACGCTCCATCCAGCAGCAACGATTGCAACCAACCCGCCGGCAGCAGCGGCCGCACCAGTTCGCCCATCCGCGCAAGGATGTCGCCAAACCCATCGGACATCGGCTGCCCGATCGAGAACACCACTTCGAACACGCCCACCACTACAATCAAAAACAGCAGCGGTCCCCAGAAGCGATGCAGCAGCACGTTGTCGATCTTGTGCGTGCTCTCAACCGAGAGCGGAGCCTGGTAGCCTGTCCGCCGGCTTACCTGTGCCGCCCACGAGTGTGTACTGGCCGCGTTGCCCAGCACCGGCAGCGCCAGTGGTTTCGCGGCCTTGCGCTCGGTCTGCTGATTCAGAAACAACGGCACCGCATCCAGGCCCGTCCCATGCACCGCGCTGATTTGCGCCACCGGCGCGCCCAGTTCTCTGGCCAGCTTGAGTGTGTCAATGTGCCCGCCGCGCGACTCCATCAGGTCGCTCATATTCAGCAGCACCAGCGTCGGCAACCCTACTGCCAGCACCGGCGCGGCCAGCATCAGTTGCCGCGTCATGTGCAGCGCGTCCATCACCAGCAGCACCGCGTCAGGCTTGGGCGTGCCGGGCATTTTGCCGCGCAGTACGTCGATCGCGACGCGCGCATCTTCAGAGTAAGGAGTCAGCGAGTAAATCCCCGGCAGATCGATCAGCGTCAGATCTTCGCGCCCCACTCCGGCCATCAATCCCAACCGCTGTTCCACCGTCACGCCGGGAAAGTTGGCCACTTTCTGCCGTAGTCCGGTCAGCCGATTGAAGAGTGTGGATTTGCCTGAGTTCGGCGGCCCGATCAGCACCACCGTCTTCAGCGCTCCGCCAGGCGGCGGAACGGCAGGGGGCACAAATGGCGGTGGTGTGCAGCAGGTGCTGCTCATCGCGCTGCCTCAACCAGTTCAGCCATTTCGCCGGCTTCGGAACTCTGAGCTGTCTCAGTCACCGGCGGCTTCACGAGTATCGCTTCGGCCGTCTCGTGCCGCAACGCGATCTCCATCCCATCCACGCCGTAAACCGTAGGGTCGCCCGCCGGCGCCTTGCGCAGCGCCGTCACCAGGGCATCCGGAACAAAACCCATATGCATCAGGTGGTTCTGCACAGATTCAGGCAGTTCCAGGGCCACCAGCACCCCGCTCTCACCCACGTTCAACTCGCTAAGTACGCTCACCCGCCTGACTCCGAGAGGCCGCCTGAACTCAAGCAGCCTAAAACTACGACCTTTCTGGTCGTAATTCAGTATACGGCCTTTTGCCTCTAGCCCGCAAACTCTGCTGAATAAGACTTTCGTTGCGAAGAACTCCACGGCTAGACCTCCAGGAGGGCACAACTTTCCTGGTGTCGCCAGTCCCCCTTTTTCCCCCTGGCGGGCCCTCTGTGCTTTGTATCGGTACGATGTCTATTTTGTATCAGCACAAGTTTGCCAATAAAGTGATCCAAATCACTTCTGTTGGTTCCCCAATTCCGTTGCTGCCCTCTTCGATGCGCTGCTTCAAATGGCCCAGCAGCGACAACGGCTTCCGCGCGTCAGCTTCTCAAAATGGCGATCTGCTTTCGAATCAAAAAGATGAGTTGCCAACTTTTTTCGCTGGATTACTGGATTAGAGGTGCCCAACTAGTTACCCATGGTGAGCAGAAGAGAACAGCGCCTTTGCGCAAGACACTGAGATCATTCGATCAGTTTCATCGGGGAGGTTCCGCACGCCCATGATTCTTCGACAAATGCTGTCAGGTGGGTCGCTTGGAGGTGAATCTCATGGGGAAAAGCCCCGACAAGTCAGTTCTTCTGATCGAGAATGACCCCGAACAAGCGCGCATCCTCTGCGCTATGTTCAACGATCAAGGCTCACACGCATTCACACTGACCCACGCAGGGAGTTTGGCGGACGCCGAGACATATCTTTCGGGGCATTCGGTTGACCTCGTGCTGCTGGACCTGGGCTTGTCCAATCCTGAAGGACTCGATGTGGTCAGGCGGGTCCGCGCAGTCGCGCCCCGCGTCTCCATTGTGCTGTTGTCCAGCCTGGAGAACGAGGCGAGGGCAATTCAAGCTATTCAGGAGGGTGCGCAGGACTACCTCATCAAGGGCGAGATCGATCCCCATAAACTAATGCGTGCCCTCGGCAATGCTGTCGAACGCAAGACGATCGAAGAGATTCTGTTTGGTGAAAAGGAACGCGCACAAGGCACGCTCAACTGCATCGCCGATGCCGTGATCTGCACAGACTTGTCAGGCAACATCACGTACTTCAATCCCATTGCGGGAAACATGATGGGCTGGGCCCTGAATGAGGTGGTCGGTCGCCCGCTGACGGAGGCCTTCCGCATCGTCGATGCCACCTCTCGCAAGGTAATCCTGAATCCGATGGCGGCGGCGGCTTCAGAGAACCGGCCCGGAAAACTGCCGTCGAACTGTGTCCTCGTCCACCGCGACGGACATGAAGTTTTCATCGAGGACTCCGTAGCCCCCATCCACGACCGTGAAGGAAAGGTCACGGGCGCTGTTATCGTCTTTCGCGACGTCAGCGTTGCGCGGGCGCAGTCGGAGTTGATGACTCATCTTGCCGAACATGACTCCTTGACCGGTTTGCCCAATCGACTGCTTTTTTGCGACCGCGTTGGCCAGGCCATCTCCCTTGCTCAGCGAAATGGCGGACTGGCTGCTGTGCTTTTCCTCGATCTGGATGGCTTCAAACACATCAACGATTCCCTGGGGCATCTGGCCGGCGACAGGTTTCTCAAGTCTGTGGCCAAGCGCTTGTCGAGTTGTGTACGCGCCCCGGATACCGTAAGCAGGCAAGGAGGCGATGAGTTCCTCATACTCCTGCAAAACGTGCATAAGCCGGAAGATGCCGCCACTTCCGCGGTAAGAGTGCTACAGGCGGTGGCTGAGGTGCATTCCATCGACAATTGCGACCTTTACGTCACCGCAAGCATTGGCATCTGTCTCTACCCCGATGGCGGCTCCGATGCGGAGACCCTCATCAAAAACGCTGACACCGCAATGTATCAGGCAAAAAAGAACGGGCGACATGACTATAAGTTCTACTCGAAGGATATGGACATCCCCGTCGAAGAACTCGAATCCCTCGAGCAGAGTCTCCGGCACGCCCTCGATCGCAATGAATTGACGTTGCACTATCAGCCCAAAATTGACTTGAAGACAGGAGCTATCGCCGGGACTGAAGCCCTCACCCGCTGGATGCATCCCACCCGCGGAACGGTCCTTCCAGGGCAGTTCATTCCCATCGCCGAGAAATCCGGCATGATGCTGCCAATCGGCGCATGGGGCCTTGGTCAAGCATGCATGCAAGCCCGGACCTGGGCGGATGCGGGCATGCCCGCAAAGACAATGATCGTCAACGTCTCGGGAGAACAGTTCCAGCGCGGAGATTTTCTCGAAGCGCTATTCGCAGTCCTCAACTCAAATGGACTCGATCCAGGGTCGCTTGAACTCGACCTAACCGAAACTGTGCTCTTGAACCATCCCGAGCGCACAGCTTTTATCCTGAAGTCCCTCAGGGATAAGGGGGTGATGGTCTCAGTTGATAATTTCGGAACCGGCCGCTCCAACCTGAGCAGCATTCAGAAATTGCCCCTCAGTGCTCTCAAGATCGATCGCTCCTTCGTTCGTCAAATCACCACGGTTCCTGGTGGAGCAAGCACCGTGGGAGCACTCATCGACCTGGGGCGCAGCCTTAACCTTCGCGTCATTGCTCAGGGAGTTGAGACGCCTGAAGATCTGGAGTTTCTCTGGGCACACAACTGCGACGAAGCCCAGGGAAACTATTTCAGCCGGCCGGTCCCCCCGGATCAGTTGACCAGATTACTCCAATCGAGGTAGTTCTCTAGCTCCCAGCAACTCATCGCCCGGTGCCTCAACCAATTGTGTGCCCCATCCGGGCGCCCTCTGGGCGCTACGTCTTCGTTTTTTGCGGCTAGGGTGGGCTTTGTCTCGGAAATGATCCAAACCTCAAGCCGAACCGCGCAACAACGGGGCACCCGCAACCCAGTCATCGCGAGCCGCCGGGTCGGCCGCCCTAACTATTGCGCCATATGAAACTCATTTCATAATGTGGGATTAGGCGCCCGCCCTGTGTCCCGCGTCACTGCCACTCGCTACCCCCTCAAACGACACTCACCGTAGCGGTTGATCACCCTAGGCCGCGCTATGAGGCAATTGGAATGAGTGAGCAGAAATCCGATAAAGAAATGGTAATTCTCGATGGGAACGAGGCCGCCGCCTCGGTTGCCTATCGTCTCTCTGAAGTCGTCGCCATCTACCCCATTACCCCATCCTCCCCGATGGCCGAGTGGGCCGATCAATGGCGCGCCGAGAATAAGAGAAATATCTGGGGCGCATTGCCCATCGTGGAAGAACTGCAGAGCGAAGGCGGCGCCTCCGGCGCCCTCCACGGCGCGTTGCAGGCTGGTGCGTTTGGAACCACCTTCACCGCCTCGCAGGGCCTCCTGCTCATGATTCCCAACATGTTCAAAATCGCCGGTGAGCTCACCCCGGCCACCATGCACGTCACCGCCCGCACTCTGGCCACTCACAGCCTCTCCATCTTTGGCGACCACTCCGACGTCATGGCTTGCCGTTCCACCGGCTGGGCCATGCTGGCCTCGAACTCCGTCCAGGAAGTCCACGATCTCGCCCTGGTTGCGCAGGTCGCCACGCTCGAGTCCCGCATTCCGTTCATGCACTTCTTCGACGGCTTCCGTACCTCGCACGAAGTCGGCAAGATTCTCCCCATCTCCGACGACACCATCCGCGCCATGGTCGACGACAAGTACCTCGTCGATTTCCGCAAGAACGCCCTCACGCCCGACCACCCCATTCTCCGTGGCACGGCGCAGAATCCCGACGTCTTTTTCCAGGCGCGTGAAGCCTGCACTCCTTTCCACAAGGCCGTCCCCGGTATCGTGCAGTCGGTCATGGACCGCTTCGCCGCGCAAACCGGCCGCGCCTATCGTCTCTTCGATTACTACGGCGCACCCGACGCCGAGCGCGTCATTATTCTTATGGGTTCCGGCGCCGAAGTTGCCGAAGAAGCCGTCGACCTCATGGTCAAGCAGGGAGAGAAGATCGGCCTCCTCAAGGTCCGCCTCTATCGGCCCTTTGACGCCGGCGCCTTCCTCGGTGCACTGCCCAAAACCGTCAAGGCCATCGCCACCCTCGACCGCTGCAAGGAGCCTGGTGGCGCTGGTGAGCCGCTCTATCAGGACATCCTTACCGTGCTAGCCGAAAACTCCGCCAGCCTGCCCTTCGCGGCCATGCCCAAGGTCATCGGCGGCCGCTACGGCCTTTCTTCCAAGGAGTTCACGCCCGCCATGGTCAAGGGTGTCTTCGACGAGCTGGCCAAGCCCGTTTCGAAGAATCACTTCACCGTCGGCATCAACGACGACGTAAGCCACTCCAGCCTCGACTACGATTCAAACTTCTCTACCGAAGATCCCAAGACCGTCCGCGCTCTCTTCTACGGACTGGGCTCCGACGGCACCGTCGGCGCCAACAAGAACTCCATCAAGATCATCGGCAGCGAAACCCCCAACTATGCGCAGGGCTACTTCGTTTACGACTCCAAGAAGTCCGGCTCCATGACCACCTCGCACCTGCGCTTCGGACCCAATCCGATCCGCTCCAGCTACCTCATCACCCAGGCCAGCTTCATTGCCTGCCACAACTTCAGCTTCCTCGAAAAGATGGACGTGCTTGAAGCAGCCATGCCGGGCGCGGTCTTTCTGCTCAACTCGCCTTATTCGGCCGCTGAAGTCTGGGACAAGCTCCCCAAGAGCACCCAGGAAGGCATGCTGAAAAAGAAGATCGAGTTCTATGTCATCGACGGCTACACCGTAGCCCGCGAAGCCGGCATGGGCACCCGCATCAACACCATCATGCAGACATGCTTCTTCGCCATCAGCGGCGTGCTGCCTCGCGATGAAGCCATCGAGCAAATCAAGAAATCCATTAAGAAGACCTACGGCAAGCGCGGCGAATCGGTTGTCGCCAAAAACTTCGCCGCCGTCGATCATGCCTTGGCGCATCTCCACAAAGTCGAGCTGCCCGCCACTGCGTCTTCGAACTTCGATCTCATTCCCTCCATCTCGCCCAAGGCGCCGGAGTTCGTGCGCAATGTGCTTGGCCAGATAGCAGCGGGCAAGGGCGATCTGCTCCCAGTAAGCGCCTTTCCCGCCGGCGGTACATTCCCCACAGGCACCGCCCAGTGGGAGAAGCGCAACATCGCGCAGTTCATCCCCGTCTGGGACAAGGACCTCTGCATCCAGTGCGGCAAATGCGTCATGGTCTGCCCCCACGCAGTGATCCGCGCCAAGGTCTACAGTGCCGACCTCGCCGACAAGGCGCCAACTACCTTCCAGTGGGCCAAGCCCAAGTGGAAGGGCATGGAGCAGGACCACTACACTCTCCAGGTCGCTCCCGAGGATTGCACCGGTTGCGCGCTTTGCGTGGAAGTCTGCCCGGTCAAGAACAAGAGCGACGCCAGCAAGAAGGCCATCAACATGGCGCCGCAGGCCCCCTTGCGCGAGTCTGAGCGCGACAACTGGGACTTCTTCCTCTCCCTGCCTGAAGTCGATCGCTCCAAGCTTTCGCACACTCAGGTCAAGGACCTCCAACTTCTGCAACCGCTCTTCGAGTTCTCCGGCGCCTGCGCCGGTTGCGGCGAGACAGCTTACATCAAGCTCCTCACCCAGCTCTTCGGCGACCGGCTTTACATCGCCAACGCCACCGGTTGCTCCTCAATCTACGGCGGCAATCTGCCCACTACTCCCTACTCCAAGAATGCCGAGGGCCGCGGCCCGACCTGGTCCAACTCCCTCTTTGAAGACAATGCGGAGTTCGGTTTCGGCATGAGAACCGGCCTCGACCAGCAGAAGGAATTTGCTGAGTTGCTTGTCCAGCGTCTCGCCAATGAGATCGGTGACGGACTGGTCGCCGAAATCCTTCACGCTTCGCAGAAGACCGAAACGGAGATCAACCAGCAGCGCGAGCGCGTCCTCGCCCTGTGCGAAAAGCTGGCCGGCAACAACTCTTCCGACGCGCGCAACCTGCTGGCCATTGCCGATGGGCTGGTCCGCAAAAGCGTCTGGATCCTTGGCGGCGACGGATGGGCCTTCGACATCGGCTTCGGCGGACTGGATCACGTCCTCGGCTCCGGCAAGAACATCAACGTTCTGGTTCTCGATACCGAGGTCTACTCCAACACCGGCGGCCAGATGTCCAAGGCTACCCCGCGCGGCGCAGTCGCCAAATTTGCCGCTGCCGGCAAGCCCAACAGCCGCAAAGATCTGGCCATGGAAGCGGTCAGTTACGGCTCGGTCTACGTGGCCCAGGTCGCCATCGGCGGCAACGACAGCCACGTCATCAAGGCTTTCCAGGAGGCCGAGGCCTACGAGGGGCCCTCGCTCATCATCGCCTACTCCAGTTGCATCGCTCACGGCTACGACCTGATCCACGGCCTTGAGCAGCAGAAGCTCGCTGTTCAGTCCGGATACTGGCCGCTGATGCGCTACAACCCGGCTCTTCGTGATACGGGAAAGAATCCCTTCCAACTCGATTCCAAGGCCCCGTCCATCCGCCTCAAGGACTACACTTACCGCGAGGCTCGTTACACCATGCTCGCGCGTAGCAATCCGGAGTTGGCGGCAGCACTGCTCAAGGAAGCGCAGGACGACGTCGAGCGTCAGTGGCGCGTCTACTCCGCGCGGGCCACGATGCCCGGCCGCGGCGAGACGCCCCACATCGCGCCTCCTGAAATCGTTGAAGAAAAGACGGAACAAAAACTGGCCGCCACGGCTGCCGGAGGAAAAGAATGATCGATATTTCAATGCAGTATCTCGGCCTCAAGCTGAGCAGCCCGATCGTGGTTGCCTCCACGCCGCTCTCAGAGTCGATCGACAATATTCGCCACATGGAGGATGCCGGCGCCTCCGCGATCGTCCTCACCTCGCTCTTTGAGGAACAGTTGGCGCTTGAGTCCCGTACCCTCGATGAGGATCTCTCCAGGGGCACTGACTCCTTCGCTGAATCGCTCGGCTATCTGCCCGACCTCGCCGACTATCGCATGACGCAGGAAAACTACCTCGAGAGTCTTCGCCGCGCGCGCGAGGCCGTCGCCATTCCCATCCTGGCCAGCCTCAACGGCGCAACCAAAGGAGGCTGGGTTCGCTTCGCCAAAGAAATGGAACAGGCGGGGGCCCACGCCATCGAGCTCAACACCTATGCCCTGGCCACCGACAGCGCCCAGACCTCGGCCGATCTCGAGCAGCAACTGCTCGATCTCGTCTCCAGCGTCTGCCAGGCCGTCAAGGTTCCGGTCGCTGTCAAGCTATCGCAGTCCTTCACCAGCATTCCGAATCTTGCCACCCGCCTCCAGGCCGTAGGCGCGGCGGGCGTCGTGCTCTTCAACCGCTTTTATCAGCCCGACTTCGATATCGAGGCCCTTGAAGTGCGTCCCACGCTGCACTTCTCCACTCCCTCCGAGCTTCTGCCCCGTCTCCACTGGGCGGCAATCCTCTACGGTCACGTCAACCTCGACATCGGCATCACCGGCGGCGTTCATTCCGCCGAAGATGTTCTCAAGAGCATCATGGCCGGCGGCAGCGTCGCCATGATGGTCTCCGCGCTTCACATCCACGGCATCGACCACATCGCCCGCGTCCTGGCCGACATGTGCTACTGGCTCGAAAAGCGCGAGTACACCTCGCTGGGCGAAACGCGCGGTTGTCTCAGCCGCCGCTCCGTCCCCGACACTTCCGCCTTCGATCGCGGCAACTACATCAAGACGCTCAGCTCCTACAGTCTGCGCCAAACCGTAGCCGCCTTCTAACCCTCCAATTCTCCCTGACACCGACGGCGGCCGCACGAAAGTGCAGCCGCCGCCGGTGTTTCTGCGAACAAAAGCGGGTGCCCCACCTTCGCCGATTCCGGACAATCGTCTATCATCTTGGCATCGGCAAAATCGCATTCAAAGAAAGTTCGAAGGGGAGTCCCCATGGCTCGCAGAATGTTTCTCTTCGCAATTTTGGCAATCTTCTCCGCGGCGCTCTCCGCGCAAGCACCCGCGAAATACCAGCCCACCATCGCCTCCCTCGACACCCATCCGCTCCCCCAGTGGTACGCCGGCGCCAAGCTCGGCATCTTTATCCACTACGGCCTCTATTCGGTCCCCGGCTGGGCCCCGCTCTCCCACCCCGAGCACGACTTCGGCAACATCGACTACATCAAGAACGACCCCTATGCCGAGTGGTACCTGAACGTGATGCGCATCCCCGGCTCACCCACCCAGGCCTATCATCGCGAGCACTACGGCGCGGATTTCAGCTACTACGACTTCGCCCCCATCTTCAATCGCGAGTCGAAGAAGTGGAACCCCGATCAGTGGGCCGCCATCTTTCATGACGCAGGCGCGAAGTACGTCGTCCTCACTACCAAGCATCACGAAGGCTTCACCCTCTGGCCCAGCACCACGATTAACCCCAGTCCCACGCTGCCAAAGAAAGCGCAGCACGCCGAGCGCGACATCGTCGGCGATCTCACCGCCGCGGTCCGCAAGCAGGGTCTGCGCATGGGCCTTTACTACTCCGGCGGCTACGACTGGACCTTCTCGACCGGCCCCATCGAAACCGATGCCGACTACCAATCCGTCAAGCCCGAAACCGAAGCCTACGGCCAATACGCCTTCGCGCAGATTCACGAACTCATCGACCGCTATCGCCCCGAGGTCCTCTGGAACGACATCGACTGGCCCAAGACCGGCAACGCCCTCGAGGTCGAAGCCGACTATTACAATGCGGTTCCGGACGGCGTCATCGACGACCGCTTCGGCATTGCCCACGCCGACTTCACCTCGCCCGAATATCAGAAGCTCGACCAGATCAGCCCAAAGAAATGGGAAGAGTGCCGCGGCCTGGGCCGTTCTTTCGGCTACAACCGCGCCGAAGGCGAAGCAGAGACGATCGCACCGGAGGAACTCATCGCGCTTCTCGTCGACATCGTCAGCAAGAACGGCAACCTGCTGCTCGACGTAGGCCCCGAAGCCGACGGCACGATCCCTCCCGTCCAGATGGAGCGCCTCAAAGCCCTCGGAGCATGGCTCAAGCAAAACGGCGAAGCCATCTACGACACCACCCCCTGGACGCACGCGGTAGCCAAAAGCGCCGAAGGCGACGACCTCCGCTTCACCCGCAAAGGCGATGACCTCTACGTCACAGTTCTCGGCAATCCGAAGGCTCAGACAATTACGATTCCCGATCTCCCGGCCAAGCAAGCCATCGTCATCACGCAGCTTGGAGATAACAGCGCGCTCGATGCAAAGGTTCAAAACGGTAGTATGCGGATCGTTCTGAGAGGAACTCTGAAAGGGGACTACGCCTACGCCTTTAAGCTAGCAGGATACGCGCGCTAAGGCATTTTCACTGTTCCTGTAGGGTTGGTTTCGTGGTTTCCCACCCATTTCACAAAGAGCGTGAAATGGATGGGGCACTGAGCTTCCTACACCATCAGTGAAAATGCGCTAAGGCTTACTCCGAAGTCACAAGACGATCGGGTGCCCCATCCTCGCGACGTTCTTGTTTTTGTCGCTAGGGTGGGGTAGCATGAGGCCCACTTCAACTCGGTCCAATCAGTTAGCTCTCCGCCAGCAACCGCACCACCGTCTCTTCCACCTTCGCGCAAGCCTCTGGCTGCGCCGCCTTCACCGCATCGCTGAACTCTTCGCCCAGCTCGATCGACCCGGCTCCGACCGTCAGAAGAAACGCTCTTCGCGGCCGCGAGCCGAAGAGTTCCTGTGCGGTGTGGAGGAGTTCGGGTGCGCCCAGGTGATGCGTAACCAGGCCCGGTCTCAAAGGAGCCGGAGCGAGTTCGCGGAGAAGAACCTCACCGGGGGCTTGATTGAGCGAGCAGTCAACGAAGAGGACGGTTTCGGCCGAGGCGATATCTTCCGCCATGTCCGGGGACCACTGATGACTCGCGATCACCCGCACGCCGGCCTCTCCGCCAAACCGCTCTTCCGCCCACGAAGCAAGCCAAGGCCCGATGCCGTCATCACCGCGCAGCGTATTGCCGCAAGCAAGAATGAGACATCGGGCCTTGGTTATTTCCATTCTTCAATCGTACTTCAACGCACGACCTGATCCATAACCTCGCCGTCAGCCGACACCAGCGTCATCGCCAGCGGCATCTGTCCAAAGGCATGGGTGGAGCAGCTCAAGCACGGGTCAAACGTGCGAATCACAGCCTCGACGCGGTTCAGCGCGCCCTCGCTGAATTTGCCATCCTTCACATACCGTCTTGCCGCCTGCAACACGCCCCTGTTCATCGCATTGTTGTTGTGGCCCGTGGCAACCACCAGGCTGGCCCAGGTCATCTTGCCATTCTCGTCCACCTTGTAGTGGTGATTCAGCGTGCCCCGCGGCGCCTCAATCTGCCCCGCGCCTTCCAGGCGATTCACGCCGGCCGTCGCCCGCACATGCTTGTCCAGAATCTGCGGATCGTTCAATATCTGCTCGATCTTCTCGATCCCGTACATGGCCTCGACCAGCCGCGCGTGATGATAATGGAACGAGCTCTCCACCGGCCCAGCGGAAATCTGCTTGAACTCGGCCAGCTCCTTGTCCGCCTTCGGCATGCCCATGCTCTTCACAATGTTCAACCGCGCCAGCGGGCCCACGCGATAGCTTCCCTCCGGATAGCCGAGCGGCTTGTAGTACACAAACTTCGTGTAGCTAAAGTTCTCGACGGCCTCGCCGATCACCTCGGTAAACCGCCTTGCCGTAATCCCGTCCTCGATGATTGCTCCCTGAGGATCGATCAGCCGCAGCGCGCCGTCGGTAAACTCGATCGACTCGTCATCGTTGATCAGCCCCAGGTAGTTGGTCGGGAAGTTCGCGAATACTTCGATCTCCGGCTTGAATGTATCGGCAATCTGCTTGTAGGCAACGAGCGCCTTCTCCAGGTTCGCGTACGCATCGGGCAGCATCGCAAGCATCTCGTCCCGGTGCGCCATGGTGAGCGGCTCGGTCACGCCGCCCGGAACCACCCATCCGGTATGAATGCGTTTGGTGCCCAGCAGCTCAATAATGTGCTGGCCGAACCGCCGCAAACCAATGCCCGCCAGTCCCAGGTCGGGCCGCGCGGCCGCCACGCCGAAAATGTTGCGCTTCACCGGGTCCGACTCCATCCCCAACAGCAAGTCGGGCGAGGAGAGATGGAAGAAGCTCAGCGCGTGCGACTGCACCATCTGCGCCAGGTTCAACAGCCGCCGCAACTGCGCCGCGGTGTAGGGAATCCGTACCGACATGATCGCCTCGCAGGCCTTTGCCGAGGCCAGCAGGTGCGATACCGGGCAAATGCCGCAAATGCGCGCCGTCAGGCTCGGCATCTCATAGAAGGGCCGGCCCTCGCAAAACTTCTCAAACCCACGCACCTGGGTCACATGGAACTGCGCATTGTCTACCTCGCCTTTGTCGTCGAGGTAGATCGTAATCTTGCCGTGCCCTTCAAGGCGCGTAACGGGATCGATGGTGATCGTCTGGCTCATAGTGCAAACTCCGAATCTTTACGCTCCAAAGCGGGTCAGCTCCGATATATCCAGCGGCCCACCGGTTAAAAGCGCCGTCAGCGCCGTGTGAAATGTGTCGGCAGAGGGCGGGCAGCCGGGCAGAAACACGTCCACCTTCACATACTCGTGAATCGGACGCACCACCTTCAGCAGCTTGGGAACAACCACGCACGGAATCTGCTGCTGCAAGCTCGCGTTCTCAATATAGGCACGGTCCAGGATCGGTTGGGGACCGAAAGGGTTGCGCATCGACGGCACGTTCCCCGCCACCGCGCAATCGCCCATGGCAATCAGCATCTTCGAGTGCGCGCGCACTTTCTTGATCTTCTTCTCGTCGTCCACCGAAGCAACCGCTCCCTCGACCAGCGCGATATCCACTTCGTCGGGAAACTCCTTGGCGTCTACTACGGGGCTATACACCACATCCACAAGCTCCGCCAGTTCGAGCAGCCGCTCATCCATGTCCAGAAACGACATGTGACAGCCGGAACAGCCGTCCAGCCACACTGTTGCCAGTTTCAGTTTGCTCATTGCGCCTCCCTCATCATTTTCAGATTGGGCAGAAAATCAGGATACTTGGGGTGATCGGAGCCGATCTTGCTCTTGTCGAACAGGGCGCCCGTCGGGCACACCTGCACGCACTTGCCGCAGCGGGTGCAGGTCGATTTGCCCCACTCGTCGTTCAGGTCGGTAATCACAACCGAGTTGATGCCGCGCCCCATCACATCCCACACATGCGCGCCCTCGATCTCCGCGCACACCCGCACGCAGCGCATGCACAGGATGCAGCGGTTGTGATCCGCCGTAAACCGCTCGTGCGAGGCGTCCAGGGTCAGCTTGGGATTGCGATACGGCAGCCGGATGTGCGTCAGCCCTTGCTCCTGGCCCATCGCCTGCAGCTCGCAGTGTCCGTTCGACACGCACACCGCGCAGATGTGGTTGCGCTCCGCAAACAGCATCTCCAGAATCATGCGGCGGTGCTTTTTAAGCCTCTCGGTGTTGGTGCGTACTTCCATGCCCTCGTAGACCGTAGCCACGCAGGCCGGCAGCAGCTTGTTGCTCCCCTTGATCTCCACCAGGCACAGCCGGCACGCGCCTACATCGCTCAGCCCTTCCAGATGGCACAGCGTGGGAATGTCGATGTCGTTCTCCCGCGCCACCTCCAGAATGGTCTGGCCCCGCAGTGCGCTCACTTCCTGCTCGTCGATGATGAGTGTTTTAACTTCCACCGGGTCACTCATGCCATCACCTCCACGGGAGCTTGAATGTTGCAAACGCCGGCCAGGCAGCGCTTGTGTTGAATGTGCTCGATATACTCGTTGCGGAAGTATTTCAGCGTGCTCAGCACCGGGTTAGGCGCCGTCTGCCCCAATCCGCACAGGCTGGCCTCCTTCACCGTCGAGCACAAATCTTCCAGCATTTCCAGGTCGTCCATCGTTGCCGTCCCTTCGCAGATGCGCGTTAGCAGCGTATACATCTGCGCCGTTCCCGCCCGGCAGGGAATGCACTTGCCGCACGATTCGGTCATGCAGAACTCGATGAAGAACCGCGCCACGTTCACCATGCACGAGGTGTCGTCCATCACGATCATGCCGCCCGAGCCCATGATCGAGCCGGCCGCCATCAGCGCGTCGTAGCTCACTCCCAGGTCCATCATATCCGCAGGAATGCAGCCGCCGGAGGGGCCGCCCGTCTGGATGGCCTTCAATTTATGGCCGTCCGGAACGCCTCCGCCGATCACGTCGATGATCTCCCAAAGCTTGATGCCCAGCGGAACCTCGATCAGCCCCGTGTTCGCTATCTTGCCCGTCAGCGCAAACACCTTGGTGCCCTTGCTCCGTTCCGAGCCCATGTTCGCGAACCACTTGCCACCGTTGCGCACAATCGGCGCGACGTTGGCGTAAGTTTCCACGTTGTTGAGCAGCGTCGGCCTGCCCCACAGCCCGCTCACCGCCGGGTAGGGAGGCCGCGGCTTCGGTGTCCCGCGCTTGCCTTCGATCGATGCAATCAGCGCCGTCTCCTCGCCGCACACAAACGCGCCCGCGCCCAGACGTATCTCCACATCGAAGCTGAACGTCGTTCCCGCGATGTTGCTGCCCAGCAGCCCCCTCCGCCGCGCCTCGCGGATCGCCGTCGTTAGCCGCGCCACCGCAACCGGATACTCGGCTCTCACATAAATGAATCCCTTGCTCGCGCCCACGGCATACGCCGCAATCGCCATGCCCTCCAGCACGCGGTGCGGATCGCCTTCCATCACGCTGCGGTCCATGAACGCGCCGGGGTCGCCCTCGTCGCCGTTGCACACCACGTACTTCATGTCGCCGCCGGCCTTGGATACCGTGCTCCACTTCAGCCCGGTCGGATAGCCGCCGCCGCCGCGTCCCCGCAGTCCGCTCTCCGTAATCCTGTGAATCACCCCGTTCGGCGTCATCTCCATCAGCGCCGTCATCAGCGCCTTGTAGCCCTCGCGGGAGATGTAGTCGTCTATCTTTTCCGGATCGATGTGGCCCGCGTTCTCCAGCACCACGCGCACCTGTTTATCAAAGTGTTCGCGCAGGTCGCACTGCAGAGCCGGCACCGGCTCTCCGCCCAGACTGGACACGATCGCTTCCGCATGGCCAGCCGTCACATGCTTGTAAAGCGTCTCCTCCGGATCCACGCGCACCAGCGGCCCGGAAGAACACGGCCCCATGCACCCGGTCCGCCGCACCAGCACCTTCTTGCCCGAGGCCTCGGCCGCCTTCACCAGCGCGTCGCGCAGCTTGTCCGAACCCTGGCTCGAGCACGCCAGGTCCATGCACACGTTCACCTCGAAATCGAACTTGGCGCTCTCCGCGCGCACGCTCTCTTGTATCTGTTCGAGCTCCTCGATTGTCATTCCACAGCCCACCTTTCCAGTTGCTCGAGCACATGTTCGGCGGTCACTTCGCCCGCTACCTCGTTATCGCACAGCATGACCGGAGCGCGGCTGCATGCGCCCACGCAACGCGCCGTCATCAGGCTGATCTGTGTGTCTGGCGAGGTCTGCCCCGGCACAATCCCCAGCCGCTTTTCAGCCGCGGCCACCAGCTTGTCGGCGCCCTTGATGTAGCAGGCCGTCCCGGCGCAGATGGTGATCGTGTGCTTGCCCGGCGGCTTCAGACTGAAATAGTGGTAAAACGTCGCCACCCCATAGGCCTGGCTCAGCGGCACCCGCAGCGAACCGGCCACAAACCGGATCGCGTCGTCGTCCAGATACCCGAACGAGGATTGCACAGTGTGCAGCGTCTCAATCAGCGCATGGCGGGCGAACCCGTTCTTGCGCATGGTGCCGTTCACGATCTTCCATCGTTTGTCGTCGCTCGGTAGCGGCGGAGGCGTGAATGCTGACAAGGTTCCCTCCCAAATTGGAGGCGCCGCGTGCAGGATCCAGACTGCGGGATCGCCCCGCGCGTTGCCTACGATTGTTTTAGTGGGAAGCGGGACGACAGTCGGTGACAGGGGTCACGAGAGTTTTGGCCTATGTCGTTTTAGATCACCGGTTTCGGGGCTACCGCTTTAGAATCTGTGACCTCGATCACTCTCCGAATTTTCTTGTCGTTTCAAATAATTTAGCCTATTGCCGATCTAGCCAAGCGAAGGCAAATGATCGGAGATTCCGAATAGAAAGATGAATCCAATAATGCAGCTGTATGCCGCCCCCGTCCACGCAATCAGGTGATAGAACCGCGGATGATGTCCGCTGGCCCGGAACGCCCCGCCCATCGACGCCGTCATCAGCGCGTTCATCGCCACCAGCCCCACCGCAAACGCCGCCAGCCCCAGCATGCCCCGCGAAGTCCCGCCCAGGTTCGCCGTCAGAAAGAACAGCGCCAGTTGGCTCGGCGTCTCGGCGCCCACTCCGTGCAAAACGCCAATCGTAAACACCGACTTCCCGTTGTACATCCACTGGAACCGTTCCGGCTTCGGCGCTTCGCGATTCCAGATCCGGCGTACCCGCCACGCTATCCAAATCACTCCGTTAATCGCGATTGCCAGCCGGCTTTCGATGCGCCCGTGCGTGTGCCCGTGCACGTCCTTGCGCAGGATGCCCGCCACTACCCCGATGCCCAGCACAATCAGCGTCAACCCGATCAGCCGCTCCGTCCAGTGGTCCAGCCCCTGCGGCAGGCCCATGTGCAGTTCCAGAACCGCCACCCCAAGCGCCGCCACCGTAAACGCGTGTCCCAGCGCATAGGTCATGCCTAACCGCAATCCGCTCCACCAGTTGCGCTGCACCGCCGTTATGTCGGAGATGGCCGCCAGGTGATCGTAATCGAACCCATGGCGTAACCCCAGCAACAGGCAGGAGCCCAGCGCGGCATCGAGTTTCCAGTCGCCGAAGGTTGGTGTCACGAAGCTAAGTATAGATGAGAAACAGTGCATTTGGCTTGGGACCGCGCCCATCGGTCTTCTTACTGTCCGGTTCGCCTCTGAATCCGATAATCCTTGTAGTCGATCGTCACCACGGTCTTTCCAAACAGAAAGCTGTCCGACTCCGCCCGCGCGTGCGTCGCCTCGCCATACCCGTCTATGTCCACATACTGGCGCATCATCTTCGCCGGTCCCGTGAACGTGGAAGAGCTCCGCGACCCTATGCCCTCAAGCCGCACGATCTCGCCATTCTGTGCGTCCACCCACAAGGTTCCTGCCACCAGAAAGGGCTCTTTCCGCCGCGGCGACAGCGCTAGCGCCACGCAATCCCGCCCATCCACTCTCTGAATGCCGCCCGGCTTCACCTGCATCGCATAGTTGGCTGTCGTAATCCACGCCCCCTCGCGTACGCCGGGCTCGTTCACGTGCTGCTCATTGTCCAGGATCGCGTGCAACACCAGGTTGCGCATCAGCGCCGAGCCGCTCTCGGAAAGAATCTCGTAACTCTTCCCCGTCTCCTGCTTGTACGTAGTTTTCACGGTCATCTCTGCTACCGGATGCACTTCATCCTTGCTTCTGAACACCGCGTAGTGTTCGCGAACCGTGTACCCCTCAATCCCGTCAACCCGCGCCTTCACCGCCGCATCGACCTTCTGGAGAATCGCCGCGCCCTCCATTTGCTGGCCTGCGCCCGCCATCGTCCCGGCGCATAAAACGCACAAGGATGCGACCGCCCGCGCCACCTTCCATCGCAGCACTCTCATTCTTTGCGAATCTCCTCGCCCTGCCACTCCTTTAGACTATGCTCTCTACGGTTAAGTTATGCTGGACTCCGGTACGAGGCGCGCCGTTGGCCGATAAATCTCAACCAGGTCGAGAACCGCACGAAGTGCTGCCGCAACGGCGCGAAGTGGCCGTTCGCGGCGTCGTGCAGGGTGTCGGCTTCCGCCCCTTCGTCTACCGCCTCGCCTTTGAGGAAGGCCTCGCCGGCTCCATCGGCAATGACACCGACGGCGTCACCATCGAAATCGAAGGCCCTTCCGCCTCGCTCGACTCGTTCCTCGCCCGTCTTCGCTCCGAAGCCCCGCCCCTCTCCCGCATCGACTCCATCTCCGTCCGCGAAGCCAAAGCCACCGGCGAAACCGGCTTCCGCATCGTCGCCAGCGAAGTGTTGGGCCGCGTGTCGACGGGAATCCCAGCCGACGCCGCCACCTGTCCCGACTGCATTCGCGAGCTGCTCTCGCCCGACGACCGCCGCTACCGCTATCCCTTCCTCAACTGCACCAACTGCGGCCCGCGCTACACCATCACCCGCCGCATCCCCTACGACCGCCCGCAAACCTCCATGGCGCGTTTCAAAATGTGCCCCGCCTGCCAGGCCGAGTACGACGACCCCGCCAACCGCCGCTTCCACGCCCAGCCCAACGCCTGCTGGGACTGCGGCCCGCAGCTCGCCCTCGTCAATGCCGACGGCACGTCGATCTCCGCAGCCCCTCCCGTCGCCGAAACCATCTCCCGCCTCGCCGCCGGCCAAATCCTCGCCATCAAAGGCATTGGCGGCTTCCATCTTGCCGTCGACGCCGCCAACGAAGCCGCCGTACTGCGTCTCCGCCAGCGCAAGCACCGTTACGGCAAGCCTCTAGCCGTCATGGTCCGCGACCTCGAAGCCGCCCGTGCAATCTGCGACATCGCCGAAGCGGAAGAAAATCTCCTCACCACCGCCGCGCGCCCCATCGTCCTAGTGCGCAAGCGCGACAACGGCCCCATCGCGCCCTCGGTCGCTCCCGGCATTCCCTGGCTCGGTCTCTTTCTCCCTTACGCTCCCTTGCACCATCTCCTCTTCGCCGATTCGCGCATCCATGCTCTCGTCATGACCTCCGCCAACCTCAGCGAAGAGCCTATCGCCATCGACAACGACGAAGCCCGCGCCCGCCTCGGCGCCATCGCCGACGCCTTCCTCTTGCACAACCGCGAAATCCTCCAGCGCTGCGACGACTCCGTCACCGCCATCGTCGACGGAGCGCCGCAGCTCATTCGCCGCGCCCGCGGATTCGTCCCGCTCGGCGTACCGCTGCCTCTTGACGCTCCACCGCTCCTCGCCGTCGGCGGCCATCTCAAAAATGTCTTCGCCCTCGCCCGCGGCCGCTTCGTCTATCAGAGCCAGCACCTCGGCGACCTCGAAAATCTCACCGGCCTCAATTTTTTCCGCGAGTCCCTCGACCACCTGATGCGCACCTTCGAAATCGAGCCCGAGACCGTGGTTCACGATCTGCACCCCGGCTACCTCTCCACCGAATGGGCTAAACAATGGGCTGCCGAACGCAATCTGCCTCTCATCGCCGTGCAGCATCATCACGCCCACATCGCCGGATGCATGGCCGAGCACGGCATCGAGTCCGCGACCATCGGCCTCTCCCTCGACGGCACCGGCTACGGCACCGACGGGCGCATCTGGGGCGGGGAAGTACTTATCGGCCGGCTCGACAGCTTCGAGCGCTTCGCCCATCTCGACTATGTGCCCATGCCCGGCGGAGAAGCCGCCATCCGCGAGCCCTGGCGCATGGCCCTCGGCCATTTGCATCGTGCCGAATTCGACATCGAGTCTCCGGAAATTCTGAATCTCCTCGGAGCCAAGCAATCCGAAGCCCGCGTCCTCCGCCGCATGATCGAGCGGGGCGTCAACGCTCCGCTCACCTCCAGTTGCGGAAGGCTCTTCGATGCGGTGGCCGCCGTCATCCTGCGGCGCACCCACGTCGATTACGAGGCACAGGCCGCCATCGAGCTTGAAGGCCTCGCGGTGAGCGAGCCCTTCGAGACCAGCGACACATACGCTTATGAACTGGAATTGATCGGGGGCAACTGGCTCGCGCGTGAGCCGGCAAGAATTTCCGCGAGCCCTTTATGGCGCGCCCTGATCCGAGACCTGAACGCCAACGTCCCCAAGCCCCGCATCGCCGCTCGCTTCCACGCCGCCGTCGCCTCGGGTTTCATCCGCGCCGCCATCGAAGCGCGTTTCGCCACCGCCATCACACAAGTGGCACTCTCCGGCGGCTGCATGCACAACCGCCGCCTGGCCCATCTTCTACGCACGGGCCTCGAGTTCGAAGGCTTTCGAGTCTTGCAGCACCGCAACGTCAGCCCCGGAGACGGCGGTCTGAGCTACGGTCAAGCCGCCGTCGCCGCGGCGATTCTCCAAAAGCTGAGAGCTGAGAGCTGAAGGCTGTTTTCACCCCGAAATTCTCACCAGCTCCTGCGCCTCTTCGCGCGGACCCAGTATAGAAATTCGCGGTATCCTTCCCCGCACCATCGCTACCTCGTCGCAGCGATGCAGACGCGGGCAATTCTGGCAGTCCTTGAAGATCTTGTCCGGCAACTCCGACTTGTCTTCAACGCTCCTGAATCCGTACTTGAAAAAGAAATCCGGAATGCGCGTAAACAGGCACACCGACTGGATGCCGTGCTCTTCGGCCTCCTCAATCAGCGATCGCAGAATCCGCCCCCCGGCTCCTTTCCCCTTGCCTTCGGGCTTCACCACGATCGAGCGCACCTCGCACAGATGCGGCCCGTAAAAGTGCAGCGCGCCGCAGCCCACAAACACGCCGCCATCCGATTCAGCCACCGTGAAGTCGCGTATGTTTTCGCAGATCTCCGCAAACGCGCGCTTCAGCAGCGTGCCGTCGGTCGAGAGCGAATTCACCAGGTCGTAAACTTTCGAGGCGTCCTGGAGCAATGCCTTACGCACCAGCATGGACAGCCTCCCCAATTTTGTTTGCCGTCATTTCTGAAATCCGTTTCGCCGCTGCGTCCAGAGCCGTGCGCACCTGTCCACGCGCGGTTCCTCCCGTCACGTCGTGGCAGTCCAGCGTTGCCGTCAGCGTCACAGCCCTAAAAAAATCCTCGTCGAACTCCGGCCCGAAGGCGCGCAGTTCTTCGAGGGTCAACGCTCCCAATTCGACACCCTTCTCCAGCGCGAATCGCACCGCATTGCCGATCTTTTCGTGCGCGGTGCGGAAGGGAACTCCCTTGTGCACGAGATACGTCGCCGCGGCCATCGCATTCAGATAGCCCGTCTGCGCCGCCTCGTTCATGCGTTCGCGATTGAAGGTAAGCGCTGCCGTAAAACGTGCCACCAGCCTCAGCACCTGCGCAACAAAATCCACTGCAAAGGCCGGCTCCTGCGTCTCCTGCATGTCTTTATTGTAGGCCAGCGGCAGCCCTTTGAGTTCCAGCGTCACCGCCTGCGCCGCTCCATTGATCCGTCCCACCTTGGCGCGCAGCAGCTCAGTCAAATCAGGATTCTTCTTCTGCGGCATCGCGCTCGACCCCGTTGAAAACGCCTCCGGCAGATTCACAAACCCATATTCCGCCGTGGCAAACAACGTGATCTCTTCCGCAAATCGGCTCAAATGCAATCCAACAAATGTCAGCGCCTGCAAATATTCAAGAATGAAATCGCGATCGCTCGTCGCATCCATCGAGTTCGCAGTCGGAGCCGTGAATCCAAGCTCCTTCGCCGCAATCGTGCGATCCAGCGCCAGCGTAGCTCCCGCCACCGCGCCCGAGCCCAGCGGACAATAATTCAGCCGCGCCGCGCAATCCCGCAACCGCGTCGCATCGCGCAACGCCATCTCCACATAGGCCAGCAGCCAGTGCGCTTGCAGCACCGGTTCCGCGCGCTGAAGGTGCGTATAGCTCGGCATCACCGCATCGCCGGCATTTCGCGCCTGCGCTATGAGCGCGCCTGCCCATGCGGCTAGGCCTTCGACAACAGATTCAATCTCCGCGCGTACGTACAAGCGCAAATCGGTCGCAATCTGCTCGTTGCGGCTGCGCCCGGTATGCAGCTTCAGTCCCAGCGAACCGATGCGCTCGGCCAGCTTCAACTCCACAAAATGGTGAATGTCCTCGGCAGTCTCGTGATCGCGCACCGCCGCCTTGCCCGCGTCCGTCGAGTGCGCGGCCGCAATTCGATCCAGCGCCGCGCGGAGTTCCACTCCTTCACTTTCGGACAGAATTCCGGCGGCGCAAAGAGCCGATGCATGAGCCTTGCTGGCGGCTATCTCCTGCTGCAGAAGCCGCCAGTCGAAAACAATCGACCGCTGCCACGCTTCGAACTCCGCATCCAGCGGCTCACGAAAGCGCCCCGACCACATCTTTGCGGATTGTTGTTCGTTCGACACGCTATTCCTTTTCCTTTGCGCTGCTCAACAGGGGCATTTCGCTGCCTGTGCTGAGGGTGATGAGGCCGGTTGCGGCGTAGGTCAAGAGCTTGTCGCGGGTGTCGGCGATGTCGAGATTGCGCATGGTGAGTTGGCCGATGCGGTCACGCGGGGAGAATGTGGATTCGGTCTTCTCCATGCTGAGCCGCTCGGGATGAAAAGTGAGGTTAGGCGACTCGGTCGAGAGGATGGAGTAGTCGTTTCCGCGGCGCAGCTCAAGGGTGACTTCGCCGGTGATGGGTTTGGCGACCCAGCGCTGGGCGGATTCACGCAGCATGATGGCCTGCGAATCGAACCAGCGGCCCTGGTAGAGCAGGCGGCCGAGCTTGCGGCCATTGTCCCGGTACTGCTCGATCGTGTCCTCGTTGTGAATGCCGGTGATGAGGCGCTCGTAGGCGATGAAGAGCAGGGCGAGGCCGGGCGCCTCGTAAATGCCGCGGCTCTTGGCCTCGATGATCCTGTTCTCAATCTGATCGGACATGCCCAAGCCATGGCGGCCACCGATGCGATTGGCTTCAAGAAGAAGTTCGACGGGGTCGGCGAATTGGCGGCCGTTGAGGGCGACGGGAAAGCCCTCTTCAAAGCGGACGGCGACCTGTTCGCGCTGGATTTCGACATCGTCGCGCCAGAAGGCCGTGCCCATGATGGGAACGACGATCTTGACGGAAGTAGAAAGCTGCTCCAGGTCTTTTGCTTCGTGGGTTGCGCCGAGCAGGTTGGAGTCGGTGGAGTAGGCCTTCTCGGCGGACATCTTGTAGGAGAAGCCGGAGCGTTGCATGTACGCGGACATCTCCGCGCGGCCGCCGAGCTCGTCAATGAAAGCCGAGTCGAGCCATGGCTTGTAGATCTTGAGGCCGGGATTGACGAGCAGGCCGTAGCGGTAGAAGCGCTCGATATCGTTGCCTTTAAAAGTGGAGCCGTCGCCCCAGATCTGGACGTCGTCCTCCTTCATTGCGGCCACCAGCAAGGTGCCGGTAACGGCGCGGCCGATGGGAGTGGTGTTGAAGTAGGGCACGCCGGCGGTGGTGATGTGGAAGGCGCCGGCCTGGAGCGCGGCGATGCCTTCGCGAACCAGCGGGCCGCGGCAGTCGATGAGGCGGGCCTTTTCGGCGCCGTATTCGAGAGCCGCGCGCGGAATAGCGTCGTAGTCGGCTTCGTCGGGCTGGCCCAGGTTAGCTGTGTAGGCGTAGGGAATTGCGCCCTTCTGCTTCATCCAGTGCAAGGCGGCAGAGGTGTCGAGCCCGCCGGAGAAGGCAATGCCGACTTTCTCCCCCGTGGGCAGCGATTCGAGAATTGCGGACATGCTTGCGAACCTCAAAGAACATCCAGCTTCGATGTTTTGAAAGGGCACGACTTCAGTCGTGCCGTAAGGCGAGCGAAATGATTGTGGGCTTTAGCCCCTGAGGGAATCTAGACTTCGCACGAATGCTCGATCAGAAACTCCCCCACCTAACCAAAAACTCGCGACTGGCAACTGACTACTGAAATTTCTCCACATTCGCGAGGCCGCCGAGCAACAGCAGCAGCACTGCCTTCTGCGCGTGGAGGCGGTTCTCGGCCTGGTCGAAGACGATCGATTGCGGGCTGTCAATCACCGCGTCTGTCACTTCTTCGCCGCGGCGCGCGGGTAGGCAGTGCATGAACACCGCATTCGGCCGCGCCTTCTGCATCAGCGCTTCATTCACCTGGAATGGCCTGAAGATCGGCGCGCGCTTGGTCGACTCATGCTCGAAGCCCATGCTCACGCACACATCGGTGTAGATCGCGTCCGCGCCCTCGGCCGCTGCTTGCGGATCCTGCAGCAGGCGCAATTCGCAGCCGTTGGCCTGTGCGATATCGCGCGCAATGGTGACAATCTCGATGTCGGGCGAGTAGCCGCGCGGCGTGGCGACGGTTACATTTGCGCCAAGTTGCGCGCCGGTGAGCATCAGCGAGTGGCACACGTTGTTGCCGTCGCCGACATAAGTGAAGTTGAGCCCGGCGACGCCGCCGAAGTGCTCCTCGAGGGCCATAAAGTCTGCCAGAGCCTGGCACGGATGCTCGAAATCGGAGAGTGCGTTGATCACCGGCACGCGAGAATTTGCCGCCATTTCGGTGATGGTGTCGTGGGCGTAGGTGCGCAGAACAATGACATCGACCCAGCGCTCAAGATTGCGGGCTACGTCGGCGATGGTTTCGCGCTCGCCCAGCGGCGAGTTGGTCTGGTCCACAAAGATCGCATTGCCGCCCATGGTGTTGATGCCGGTCTCGAAGGCCAGCCGCGTGCGCAGGCTCGCCTTCTCAAACATCAGCACCATTTGCTTGGCGTCCAGTGCATGACGGTACTCGCGCGGATTGCGCTTCACGTCATGACCCAGCTTCATAATCGCGCGCACCTCGGCGCTCTTGAAATCGGCGATTGAGCACAAGTCTTCGCCGGCCAGCCGCGCCGCCGCGGCAAGAATATCGGGGTCCTTCTCCACCGGAACTTCCACGTCCCGGCGTTCCATCGTTTTGCTAACCACGTTGGTGTCCTCCTGCGGATGCCGCTGCACCCTGCCCGGCTGCATATTCGGTAAAGATTTCGTCAAGTGCTGCGATCGCTGTGTCCACATGCGCTTTCTCCAAAATGTAAGGCGGCAAAAACCGCAGCACCGTGTCGCTGGTGCAGTTGATCAGGATATGCCGCTTCAGCATCTGGGCTACCGCCGTCTTGCCAAGCTCCGCGGAATCCAGTTCCGCGGCCACCATCAGCCCCTTGCCGCGCACGTCCACAATTGCGTCATGCTTCTCCTTGAGACCGCGCAACCGCTCCTGGAAGTAGTCGCCCACCGCCGTCGCCTTGGCCAGCAATCCATCCTTCTCGATTGCCTCGATCACCGCAATGGCCACCGCGCAAGCCAGCGGCCCGCCGCCGAATGTCGTCCCATGCATGCCCGGATGAAACGACCGCGCGACCTCCTCCGTGCACAAGACGGCCCCCATTGGAATTCCGCCCGCCAGCGGCTTCGCCAGCGTAGTTATATCCGGCTGAATCCCGTAATGCTGATACGCGCACCATTTGCCCGTGCGCCCCATCCCCGCCTGAATCTCATCTACAATCAGCAGCGCTCCAGTCGAGCTAGCGAGCGCGCGCGCCTCCCTGAAAAACTCCTGCGTCAACGGACGTATGCCGCCCTCGCCCTGAATCGCTTCAAGCAGAATTGCGCAAACTTCATTTGAAAACTTCGCGCGCAGATCGGCCACGTCGCTGAACTTCACAAACTCCACGCCCGGAACCACAGGCCCAAACGGCTCGCGGTACTTGGCCTTATAGGTCGTCGACATCGCGCCGTACGTGCGTCCGTGGAAGCTCTGATCGAGCGCCAGAAACTTCGTCCCAATCTGCTTGCCTTCACTGCGCAGCACGCCCGCATGAGCCCGCGCCAGTTTCAGCGCGCCCTCCCATGCCTCGGTACCCGAATTCGCAAAAAACGCGCGATCCATCCCCGTCCGCTCGGCAAGCCGCAACGCTAACTCCGCCTGCCCTTCGTGGTAGAAGAGGTTCGACGTGTGAATCAGCTTTTTGCTCTGTTCGGCAATCGCATTCACAATCACCGGGTGGTTGCAGCCCAGCGCATTCACGCCTATGCCGCTCAGCAGATCGAGGTACTTCGTACCGTTCTCGTCCGTGATATACACGCCTTCGCCGCCCGTGAACAACACCGGGCTGCGATCGTAGGTTGAAAGCAGAAGCCGCGACTCCGCGGCGCGAATTTGATCCAGTTTTGTCAATTCCATTTCTCCTTAGGCCACCATCACTTCGGTGCCGTGGGCTACGCGAGAGCTGCACAGGTCGGGAAGGGAACCGGCCGCCTCCGCGGGTAAAATCCGTACGCGCTTCACGCCGTTCAATAGTGCCTCGCGGCAGGCGGCCAACTTCGGCAACATGCCGCCGGTAATCACGGCGCTCTTCGCCATCTCCGCAATCTGATCGATGCTCAGCCATCGGAGCACCGCGCCGTTCGCGTCTTTCACGCCCGGCACATCGGTCAAAAATACCAGTGCATCGGCGCCGCACGCAATCGCGCAGGCCGCCGCCATCTCGTCCGCATTAATGTTGTAGTACTCGCCGTCAAATCCAAGCGCCAGCGAACAAAGCACCGGCACGCCGTTCAACTGCCAGATCGCTTCCAGCCAGCGCGGATCGCTGGCCGCAATCTCGCCTACAAATCCAAGATCCGGAGCCGTCAGTTTCTTGCGCGCCCTGAACAGCAATCCATCGCCGCCCGACATGCCCACCGCCGGCTGTCCCAATGCGCCCAGCGCGGCCACCAGCTTTTTGTTCACCTTGCCCGCCAGCACCATCAGCGCCACGTCGCGCGTCTCCGCGTCGGTCACCCGCAGTCCGTTGATGAACTCGCTCTGCTTGCCCAGCGCCTTCAGCGTCTGCGTCAACTGCACGCCGCCGCCATGCACCACGGCCACCTGGTTGCCGTCCCGCACCAGTTCCACTATGGCGCGCGTGCAGCCTTCCAGCAACGCCGGAGTCTCGAGCCCCGCTCCGCCCAGTTTGACGACGTACTTCATTCGCGACCCTCCGCGGCGATTATCATTCGAGACCTTCCGATTCCGGCCAGCCCTGCATCACGTTGAGATTCTGCACGGCCTGCGACGACGCGCCCTTTAATAAATTATCAAGGCAACTCACAATCACCGCGCGCCGTCCGCTCGAGTCGAGTTGGAAGCCGATGTCCGCGTAGCTAGTCCGCACCGCGTGCTGAATCTGCGGCAGCCCGTTCGTATGCAGCCGCACCATCGGGCTCTCCGCAAAGAAACTCCGATAAACATGCATCACGCTCGCCCGCGTCTGGGGCTCATTGAAGCGCACATAAATCGTGGCCAGAATTCCGCGCGGAATCGGCAGCAGGTGCGGCGTAAAAATAATCTCGCTCGATTTGAGGCCGATCTGCTCCAGCAGTTCGCCGGTATGCCGATGCGTAAACACCCCGTACGCGGAAAGATTGTCCGCCGCGTACATAAAGTGCGTCTTCGCCGTCGGCGATTTGCCCGCGCCGCTCACCCCGCTCTTTGCATCGGCCACAATGCCGTGCTCCAGATCCACCAGCCCCGCCGCGACCAGCGGCTTCAGCGGCAAAATCACCGCGGTCGCATAGCATCCGGGATTGGCCACCAACTGCGCGCCGGCAATCGCCGCCCGATGCAGCTCCGGAATCCCATAGACCGCCAGCGCCTGTGTCGCCGAGGACAGCTCGGTGCCGTCGTCTTCAAACGCATACACGGCGCGGTTGGCCGTCTCCGTCAGCCGCCACGCACCGCTCAAGTCAATCACGCGCAGCTCCCGCTCCAGCGCCTCCGGAACCCACTCCCGCGACTGCTCGTGCGGCGTGGCCAGAAACAGAACTTCCACTCCGCGCTCTCTCAGCAGCTCCCACGAAAATGGTTCCTGCTTCAGATCTCCGCTGCCCTTGCTGTCAATCAACTCAGGATGAATCTCTCCCAGCGGAACCCCGCCCCGAGCCACATCCTTTGCCTCCACGCGCCCCGCAAATACCGGCGGCTTGCCCTTCAGCCGGGGATGGTGCAGCAATAGCCTTGCAAGTTCCGCGCCCGCATATCCCGTCACGCCCACAACCGCTGTCTGAACCGTCTCTTTCATGACTCCAGCATCGTCCTTAACCGCGCTTCCACATCTGCCGCCCGCCGCGTGTCGGGGCAAATCACCAGCACCGTATCGTCGCCGGCCACCGTGCCCACTACCTCGGGCCATCCTTCATTGTCCAGAGCCAAGGCAAATGGCTGGGCTCCGCCCTTCACTGTTCCCACCACCACCTGATTCATCGCCTGCCGCACGCGCAGAACGAAGCTCTCAATCATCTCTGCCATCGATGGCGGCCCGTCGTCTTCCTCCGTTGCCGCCGCGCCTGTTCCGCGATGCCCATTCGGCAGCGCATAACCGCTCGGTCCCTTGGAAAGCCGCAACTCGTGAATGTCTCTTGAAAGCGTGGCCTGCGTTACCTCGATGCCGCGCCGCCGCAGCTTGCGCCGCAGCTCGTCCTGGTTGGCCACAGTGGACTTCGCCAGCACTTCCCGTATCGCATCCAGGCGTTGATGTTTCATGGCCGCATCCCCGGAAAAATCAAAGGCGCGGTCCGCGAAGCGGAAACCGCGCTCGTATAAATATACTATAAGTTTGAATAAGTATGCAACTCGCATCTGTCCACGTTTCCGGTATTGTGCCGTTCCTTTCTTGATGCCCGTTTCGCTCTTCGCGCTCCGCGCTGTTACACTCACGTGTGGCCGCGTGTTCTCGCTTTTGCGCTCCCTAATTCAAAGCCCATGACTAACATCGCTCCCATCTCCACCATCAACGACCTCTTTCGCCGCGTTTCCGCGGCCGCCAACCCCCGCGCCGTCCTCTGGCAGGACGAGTTCGGCCGTTGGCAGCCCATCTCCTCCGACCAGATCTATCAGCGCGTCCGCGCGCTCGGAAAGGCATTCCTCGGTTGGGGCGCCAAGAAAGGCGATCGCATCGCCCTGATCGCCGAAAATCGCTGGGAGTGGGCCGTTACCGACTTCGCCGCGCTCGCCATTGGCGCCGCCGATGTCCCCATCTATCCCACTCTCACCGGAGAGCAGACCGCAGCCCTCATCGCCGACGCCGGCTGCCGCATCGCCGTCGTCTCCACCCGCCAGCAGTTTGACAAGCTCAACTCCGTTCGCGACCGCACCGAGCTCGAGCGCATCGTAATCATGGATGCCCCCGCGCCCGAAGGGGCCGTCGCCTTCAGCTCTTTAATCGCAGACGCCGATGCCCGCGGTCCCGAACGCGACCCGGTCTTCGACGCCCTCGTCCAATCCGTCGAGCCCAAGGATCTGGCCACGCTCATCTACACCTCCGGCACCACCGGCGAGCCCAAGGGTGTCTGCCTCACCCACGGAAACATGGCCGCCAACCAGAACGCCGCCCCCGTCGATTTCCCTTTCGACTCCACCGACGCCTGCATCTCGTTTTTGCCCCTCTCCCACGTCACCGCCCGCGCCCTCGATTACGTCATGTACAACTCCGGCGCGCAGGTCGCCTATTGCTCGCAATTCGACAAGCTGCCCCAGGCCATGCGCGAGATCAGGCCCACGGTATTCGTCGGTGTGCCGCGCGTTTTCGAGAAGATTCGCCAGGAGGTCGAGCGCCGGGCTGCCCTGTCGCCAGTCAAGAGACGCCTGCTCGCCTGGGCCGTAGGCGTGGGCGCGGCCCATCGCGACACAGTCTACGATGGCCGCCGGCCCTCCTCGCTGCCGTGGAGGCTGGCCGACAAGCTGGCCTATTCCAAAGTGCGCGAAGCCTTCGGCGGCCGGGTCAAGGTTTTTGTCCCCGGCGGCGCGCCCTTGGGTATCGACACCGCCAAATGGTTCGCTTCGGTCGGGATCGCTCTTTGGGAGGGGTACGGCCTCACTGAAACCTCGCCAGTCATTGCCCTCAATACTCCCATCACACACCGCATGGGCGCCGCCGGCATGCCCTTGCCCAACGTCGAGCTCAAGCTCGCCGAAGATGGCGAACTGCTGGTACGCGGTCCCTCCGTCTTCCTAGGTTACTGGCACAAGCCCGAAGCCAGTGCCGAGTGCTTCGACGCCGAAGGATTCTTCCGCACCGGCGACATCGGCCACATCGACGCCGATGGATTTCTCTACATCACCGACCGGAAAAAAGAACTCCTCAAGACTTCAGGCGGCAAAATGGTTGCCCCCCAGCCCATCGAAAACAAGCTCAAAAACAGCATCCTGATCGCCCAGGCCGCCCTCGTAGGAGACAAGCACAAGTTCATCTCCGCCCTCATCTCTCCAAATTTCGTCGCTCTGGAAGACTGGGCAAAGCACCACGGCATCCAATTCCAATCGCGCGCCGAACTGGTCGCGCATCCCAAGGTCCTTGCGCTCTACGGAGAGATCGTCCGCGAAGTCAACGGAACCCTCGCCAACTTTGAAACCCTCAAGCGCTTCCGCGTCGTCGCCGAAGAGTGGACGCAGGAGTCCGGCGAGCTCACTCCTTCCATGAAGCTCAAGCGCCGCGTCCTTACGGCCCAATACGCGGCGGTGATTGATGCCCTTTATGTGGACGAAGCAACCTCACGAGGCGAATAGGAGAGCCCCATCGTCCCAGCCCCTTGCCGAACAAAAGGCCCTTGTGCCCCAGTTCCTCGAGTCCTCTGAAGAACGGCGCTCCCCAGGCCCCCATCGCCAACAGGCCGCCAAACAGAATGATCGCGTCGATGCTCAGCCGCCCCTCGCGCGACCAGTAGGCATCCGGCTCCAGGTTGAGCCATAGCGCAAACTCATCCAGCGTCAGCGCTGCGCCCACTCCATAGCTCACCGACATCAGCCGGCTGAAAAAAATCGAAATCGGCGTGTGCGAGCGGCCCAGGTCCATCAGCCATCCGTAGCCCACCAGCAGCAGGATCAGGATTCCCCACACCAGGTGGTGAATGTGCATCCCCCGCACCACCACCCACTGGAAATGTCCCTCGTGGTTCACGATCCGGTGCACCAGCATCCGAACCCCGATAAAGGTAATCAGGAAAGATACCGATGCAATGAACATGCGCCGCCGCGGCCGGTCCGGAATCGTTGTCCGAATCAGGAACCCCAGCCGCGTCAGTTGCAGCAGCACCAGCAGAACGATCACAACCAGGCCGACAAAAGCCAGCAGCAGCAGTGCTCCAATTCCAGGCATACCTTTCTATTGAACCACCCCGGCGTCGTGTACCCAAAAGAAAATGCCCAGTTTGGTCCTCATCCGGTATGTGATTCCTAAACCCAACCCCTGCTCTCCCGTGCGCGCGGTCACGATTTCTCTTTACAACCCAGGAGTACACTATCTAAGGCGTCGAAACGGGCCATTTCGCTGTTTTGATCGTCCGCTATCAGAGCAATTTCACGGACGGTGCAATGTCATGGGTGCCCCATCTGGGCGCCCTCTAGGCACCGCGCCTTTGTTTTTGCGGCTAGGGTGGGATAGTACGCGGACCTGCCAACTTTCACGAGGAGATTTTTGAGATGCGAGTTGCTTTGTTGACCGGCGGCGGCGATTGCCCCGGATTGAATGCTGTCATCTATGCCGCTGTTAAGAAGGGCATCAACCACTACGGAGACGAGTTCATTGGCTTCCTCAACGGCTGGCGGGGCGTGCTTGACAACAACTTCATTCCCCTCACCCTTGAAAACATCGATGGCATCCAGTTGACGGGCGGCACCATCCTCCACTCCTCCCGCACCAACGTCAAGAAAATTCCCGGCGGCATCGACAAGGTCCAGGAAGTTCTCAAACTCAACAAGATCGACGCCCTCATCGCCCTCGGCGGAGACGACACCCAGTCCGTCACCCTGTTCCTCAGCGAGCACGGCGTGCATTCCGTCGGCGTGCCCAAGACCATCGACAACGACATCAGCGGCACCGACCAGACCTTCGGCTTCGACACCGCCGTCATGATCGCCACCGAGGCGGTCGACCGCATCCACACCACCGCCGACTCCCACAACCGCGTCGTCGTGATTGAAGTCATGGGCCGCGACGCCGGCTGGATCGCCTATGCCTCCGGCGTCGCCGGCGGCGCTCACGTCATCCTCGTTCCTGAAAAGGAAATCGACATCGATCATGTCTGCGCCCTGCTCAAGTACAACTACGATCACGGCAAGCATTACGGCGTCGTCGTTGTCGCCGAAGGCTGCCACCTGCCTGAAGTCGGCCAGGTCATCGGCAATGCCGAGGTCGATTCATTCGGTCACGCCCGCCTCTCCGGCATCGGCGAAGCCCTCTCCGAGCTTATTGAGAAGAAGACCGGCTTTGAGACCCGCTCCGTCAACCTCGGCCACACCCAGCGCGGCGGCGTACCCACCGCCTTCGACCGCATCCTCGGCCAGCGTTACGGCCTTCATGCCATCGACATGGTCCACGACAAGAAGTGGGGCCGCATCGCTGTCCTCCACGGCACCGACATCACCGATATCACCATCAAGGAAGCCATCGCCACCAACCGCCGCCTCGACCAGCGCTTCTTCGACGTTATCGCCGACCTCGAAGCCAAGGTGTAGGCAGGAACTCCGGGTGCCCCAGGTCCCGTTCTTGGGGCCTGGGATTCCCCCCCAAAACCCGCCAACCTGCCAACTTGCCAATGTGCCCGCAGCGCACGCCAACTCGCGAATGATTAAACCTGTCGATTTGCCAACCTCGGTCCCCCACCAAGGCCTCCGCGCCCCATATCTGCCTCACAAATGATCTCCCCCCCAGTCTCAGGCGCGCAGGAGCATAACCCAATGTTATTTTGTTTTGGATTTCGATAAGAATTGGTTATAGCGAAAAAGTCGCTTGGCAAGCAGTCAGATCGACTGCACCGGCAGCAGCGTCAGGTCGTCCACCAATCCCACTTCCTTCTGTACGAAGGGCTCGCCGTAGCGCACGCCGGCCAGTAGTCCATAGTGGCGCGCCTCGGCAAAGGTGCGCTCTCGAATCTCCTCTTCCGGGACAAAAAGGCCGCCGCCCGCCGCCTGGTTCGCATACTGCGATCGATATGCCATCAGAGACTGATGACGCTGCTCGATGAAAGGCGTAATATCCACGATGAAACTCGGCCGCACATCGGCATAAAGGCTTGCGTAGACAATCTTGAAAGGGCGATGCGGCGCTGCCCCGGTATTCCACCCCAGCGACGAAGACCCGTCGCCGGGGACCCCGGTATCCACCTTCGCCAGCCCGGAGAGAAAGCAGGCGTCATAGCCAAGCGTCCCTGCCACGGCGTGATCCGGGTGGCGCGCCTGCCAGTAAGGCAGAATCACGACGCGCGGCCGCAGTTGCCGCAACACGCGCGCAATCTCAATTCGATTTTCGAGAGTATTCTGGAGGGCGCCGTCCGGCAAGCTCAGCGCCTGCCGCCAACCCACGCCCAGAAGCTTCGCCGCATCAGCGGCTTCTGCGGCCCGTTCCTTGGCGCTGCCGCGGGTGCCGGCCTCGCCCTGGGTTAGGTCCAGAATCGCTGTGCGCAGCCCCCGCGCAGCCATCCGCAGCAGCGTCCCGCCGCAGGTCTGTTCCACATCGTCCCGATGGGCGGCGATGGCCAGAACATCTGCCCCTTCAAAATCGGCTCTGCAGTCGGCAGCCACGTCGGGCATCTCCGTCACTGCATCAGTAAACGGTGTTGTCGGTGTCCGTCACAGCGTCCATATAGGCCACATCGTAGGCCGTGCCGGTCACCGTAACATACTGGTTGTCAATCGACGACCCGTCTACAGTTGAGTTGATGTAAACCTGGCCTCCCTGCACCGAGTAAATCTTGTGCAGGCCTGTAACCGCGGCAATGCCGGTTCCATCGCCAATATAGGGCTCAAGCAGAACCACCTGGCTGGTGGACGTGTTGTACATCGTCAGACAGCCGTAAGGCTGTTCGTTGTAGAACCGCTCGCCCTGGTTGCACTTGGTCATCGCAATCCAAAGCGTATTGTCGTCCGCCTGCAAGATGCGGCTCACGGCGCCCGGCATCCCATCGCTGATCGAGACCGGATTCGGCGAACTGCCCGTTGACGGGACAACCGTATTGTTGGTCAGATTCACCACCGTCATGAAGCCGCCAAAGTAGCCATCGGGCATCAACCGCTGCCCCACAACATACATCGTCGACGTTGTCACCAACGCGTTGCTGGCGCCCCCCGGAATCCGAATCGTCGTCATTGGCACGGCGGGCGGCCTGGCGCAGGGAGCAGCGTTACAGGGCAGCAGCCCCGACTGCTGACCCTGAGGAAAGATAAGCGGCGCCACAGGCAACAGGGTGATCGACGAGGTGGTTCCCCCGCACTCGGGCCCGCAGTTCAGCACATAGGCGGTGCTGCCGTCGGCCGAGAAGACCGCCTTGACCGGCCGGTCGAACACCAGTGGCGCACCGTAGAAGTTGCCAGTCGCGTCCACCGCGTCGGGGCTCTGCGCCTGGAACAGGCACCAGCCGGGCCCGGTCTGCGGTTCGCAGTCCACCGCGGCCTTGGGCCAGGTGCTTGGGCCCCCGGAATAATTTAACGACTGAGCGGTCGTCAGTTGGCGAGGATAGTAGGCGTAATTCGAATTCTGCACGAAGGCCAGCGCCATGGTGCCGCCGGGGTTTACGCTCACCCGATAAATTCCCGGAAGGCCCAGTGGATAGGAACTGCCGTTCCCTCGATTCGCGATGGTAAGCACGTGCGAACCCTGGCTGGCCGCAAATACGTAGTTCCCATTGCGGGTCATGAAGATACTGGAAGAAAGACCATTCAATCCGGAAACGGAGCCCGTGGCCTTTTCCGTCTGGTAATTGGCTATCGTCAGGGTGCCGTCTCCCGAGCCGTAAATCGCGCCCATCTGTTCCTCGGGCATGCTCTGAATGCTGATCGGCAGTGCGCCGCTGAAGCCGGACACCGAGTACGAGGGCGGTTGGCCGGTGTAGCCGCTGCGGATGTCATAGTAAGCATCCACGATCTCCAGTGCGCCTTTTGTAATGGCGCTGGGGTTCTGGATTGCGATGAGAACACGGTTGCTTATTCCGCTGGGGGGAAGGAGGCGGCCGTCAAAATAGGTGGTCTTGCCACAACCTGCCAGCCCGGCTGCAACCGCAAAGGCGGCGCTGGCGCATATCCAAAGACTTCTCTTCTTCAAAATCCCTTACCTCAATCGATAGCGCGGAACCTGCCGCGGATGATGGCATTTCAAGGGGCGAACCGCCCTCAAGTGTTTTGGCCAGGGTCCACAATGCATCCAGGACACCCCCAAAATCGGTGTCTTCTGGCCCGTTACTGCCCAGCTTATGACTACCGAAGTATAACAAAGCAGGCCACTGCTCTGGCGCGGTTGGCTGCCGTGACTTAGCATGACTAGAGAATGACCCAGTTTGCCGATGTCCTCGCTGACCGCCCCCTGCTCGCCGACGGCGCCATGGGTACCGTGCTCTATGCCCGCGGCATCTTCATAAACCGCTGCTACGACGAGTTGAATCTCTCCGATCCCGGTCTCATCCTTTCCGTCCACGAGGAGTATCTGCTGGCCGGCGCGGAGATTCTTGAAACCAACACCTTTGGCGCCAACCGCATGAGGCTCGCCCGCCACGGCCTGGCCGACAAGCTCACGGAGATCAACGCTGCCGGGGTCAGGCTGGCCCGCCAGGCCGTTGCCCGCCTCAAAGAAAAGCAGGATTCCGAGGCCTGGGTCGCTGGTTCCGTGGGCCCGCTCGGGGTGCGTCTGGAGCCGCTCGGAAAGACCGGCCTGGATGAAGCACGATCCGCCTTTGCCGAGCAGATTCGCATCCTTGCGGAAGGCGGTCCCAACGCCGGCCCCAACGCCGGCCCCAACGCCGGTGTCGACCTCCTGATTATCGAAACGATGCCCGCGCTCAACGAAGCTCGCGTGGCTCTTGAAGCGGCCCGTGCCGTCGCTCCTCACCTGCCCGTGCTGGTCATGGTCACCGTGGACGACGAGATCAACTGCCTTGACGGCTCTTCGCCCCAGCAGGCTGCGGCTCTGCTCACCGAGTGGGGCGCCAGCGCTGTCGGCGTCAATTGCTCCACCGGCCCAACCACGGTGCTCACCGCGGTTGAAGCCATGCGCCCTGCAACTGCGCTGCCGCTGGCCGCCATGCCCAACGCCGGAATGCCGCGCGCCGTCGAGGGCCGCAACATCTACCTCTGTTCGCCCGAGTACATGGCCAGCTTCGCCCGCAAGGCCATCGCCGCCGGCGTACAGATCGTCGGCGGCTGCTGCGGAACCACTCCCAACCATATTCGGGCCATGCGCTCGGCCATCCGTGCCATCGAGCGCGACCAGGATGAGCAGGCCCACCTCGCGAGTTCCGGTGTCGCTCCGGTCCCGAACCCCGAAACCCCGCCCGAGCCGCTCGAGGCGCGCTCCCGCCTCGGCTCGCTGATCGCCAAAGGCAAGTTCGTCACCCTGGCGGAGATCGTGCCCCCCAAAGGCATCGATTGCTCCAAGGAGATTGAAGGCGCAGGCCTGCTGGCGCAACTGGGCGTCCACGCCATCAACGTGTACGATTCGCCTCACGCCTCGGCGCGCATGAGCGCGCAGAGCCTCTGCATTCAGATTCAACAGAATCACGGTATTGAGACAATCCTCAACTACATCTGCCGCGACCGGAATATCTTCTCCATTCAGGCGGATCTGCTGGGTGCTTCGTCCATCGGCCTGCGCAACATCCTCTGCCTTACTGGCGATCCCATCAAACTGGGCAATTATCCTGACGCGACTGAAGTGTTTGACGTTGACTCCATCGGTCTGGTCAACATCGCCCAGCGCCTTAACCACGGGCTTGACATCGGCGCCAACTCCATCGGCGCCAGCACCAACTTTACCGTGGGCGTGGCCGCCAACCCCGGCGCGCCCGACATTGAAAATGAATTGCGCCGCTTTGCCTACAAGGTAGAGGCCGGCGCGGAGTACGCCATCACGCGCCCGGTCTTCGATCTGCGCCTGCTGGAAAATTTCCTTGAACGCATCCAGGCCCACCGCATTCCCGTCATCGCCAGCATCTGGCCGCTCACCAGCCTGCGCAATGCCGAGTACATGAAGAACGACCTGCGCCTCTTCATGCCCGAGGAAATCATGCTGCGCATGGCCCAGGCCGATACTCCGGACGCCGCCCGCGCAGAGGGCATCGAGATTGCCCAGGAGATGCTGGAGGCGGTGCGTCCCTATGTCCAGGGCATCCAGGTCAGCGCCCCCTTCGGCCTTTACAACGTGGCCGCCGAAGTCATCGCCAGCGTGCTGCCCCGCGGCGCCAACCCCATGGAGTAACGGAAATGCCTTCCTTTGAAGAATCGATCAAAAAGCTCGAAACCATCGTCGATAAACTGGAAAAGGGCGACCTGGCTCTGGAAGAATCCCTCCAGCTCTTTGAGGAAGGCGTAGGCCTTTCGGCAGCCTGCAAGCAGGAACTCGACGCCGCCGAAGGCAAGGTGCAGGCGCTGGTCAAGCAGCGAGACGGCTCGCTCAAACCCGAGACCTTCCTCACCGAAAAGCCGTTCTAGAAATCTGCCCGGAATCTATATCCTTCAACGAATGATTGCTACACAGCTTCTTGGAGCCTCCTCATCTTGAATTCGCGACAAGGGTCCCGCGTTTGCAGTTTCTCCGTCGGCATCTGACTTCGGAACGCATCCGAGGTGCACGGCATCTCTGCCAGGAGGGCGAATGCGCACCACCCTGCCCACTCTTTCTGCATACCTTGAGACATTCCGCTGCATCGGCTCCGACTGCGAAGACACCTGTTGCCAGGGATGGAACGTCCCGATCGATCGAATTACCTACGAAAAGTGCCAAAATCTGCCTGCAAGCCCACTCGCCACGCTAATCTCCGCGAGCCTCACCAAGTGCGAATCCAGCGCACCCTCGAAAACAGCTACTGGCGTTCAAGCCAAAACCGGCAATGCCACTCCTTTCGCACAGATCCGCATCGACGGCGCAGACCATTGCCCACTGCTCACCGGCGATCGGCTGTGCCGCGTCCATGCCGAACTCGGCGAGCAGATGCTCTCCTACGCTTGCTCGACCTATCCGCGCATTGTGCACGAATTTGGCGGCCTCAAGGAAACCGCTCTTGCCCTGTCCTGTCCGGAAGCCGCGCGGTTCGTTTTGCTGAATCCCTGCCTGCCGATTCCAAACCTGAAAGCACCTGAAACGCAATCCCCGCGGCAGTCTACCCCGGCCCCGGCTCTTGATCCGTTCGTTGACGCGCTCGAACAAGGCAACGCGGAGGATGGCGCTAAACCGCTTCCACCGGATTTTATTGCCATCCGTGAGTCCGTACTGGAACTGGTGCGATTGCGCTCCTACCCGCTCTGGCAGCGCATGTTTCTCCTTGGCCTCTTGTGCCGGCGGCTTGACTCCATCGCTCGCGGCGAGTTGAAGCGCAGCGTCCCAGGGTTTCTGGCCGACTTCAAAACGGCGGTCTCGACCGGGTCGTTGCGCCCCGCCATGGAAACGCTGCCCGTGGACCGCGCTGCCCAGTTGGATGTGGTGCTGCGGCTGGCAGGATTGATGCTTCACCGTTCCCATGTCAGTCCCCGCTTCGCCGAGTGCATTCAAGCCTTTACCGCCGGCATCGGAAACGGTCCTGGCGCCACGCTGGAAACCCTGACCAGGCAGTACACGCGCGCCCACGAGTTCTCCTTCGAGCCTTTTTTCGAGCGCCATCCCCACGTCCTGGAGAACTACCTCGTCAACACCATCGTCCGCTGCCAGTTCCCGTTTGGGCGCGAAGGAATGGAAGTTGGAGCTGAGCCGCAGCGGGCGCGGGAGTTTGCCAAGCTCACCGCTCAGTTCGCGCTGATCAGGGGCCTTCTGATTGGCGTGGCCGGCTTCCATGGTGCTTCATTTTCAACCGCGCACGTGGTGGCCGTGGTGCAGCCTGCGGCAAAGCACTTCGAGCACCATCCCGAGTTCCTCAAGCTGTCCTTCGAGCTGCTGTTGGAGAGTCAGATGGACGGCGCAAGAGGGATGGCGATTCTGCTCAGCAACGCGGAACAGAAGCCAGCCACATCCGTCCTGCCAGACATTCGCGTGCCCAGTCCCTATCAAAACAGGCCAGTAGCCAGACAGGAAGTTTAGCCTTAATACTGTTCACTTAACGAAAGTTGTGGCATTCTGTATGGGACAAAGACAGGAGGCCGCAGATGGCGCGTACGGTTGCCCAACTCCCTCCGGGTGCCCGGATCACGGACTACATCAGCCT